>ERZ808051.104-NODE-104-length-112682-cov-9.110404_pt1 | contig 112682 bp, 100 predicted proteins | sample MGYA00380199_ERZ808051 | MGnify/ENA primary metagenome ERZ808051 (study PRJEB31490, sample SAMN06133391) | mouse gut metagenome | isolation source: J11 | host: mice | place: China: Chengdu | collected 2015-05 ... | reverse complement strand
GACCACTAGCTCAGGTGGTAGAGCACTTGACTTTTAATCAAGTTGTCTGGGGTTCGAATCCCCAGTGGTTCACTAGAGAAGCCACGGTTGAGAATAGGGGATTCGAACCCCGGGCGACCATCCCCAGTGGTTCACTGTAGGTAATATATTCTATTTATTCTATATTTTATAAAATATTCTAAATGATACTTTTCTGAATCGATTTTTCCGTGTATATTTTTATTAGTGCAATTGAAGTAACAAGTTTGATCATGATGATATGACTTATTTGGGAGTCTTTAGAAGTAATAAGTTATTACGTTATGGAGGAATAGGATGCGGGAGATATTACAAATTGACGTAATACTGGATCAAGTTGAAATAGTGTCGGGAGCGAGCGGCGAAGCTGTGATGATACTTTTTCATGGAACTTTTACTTGTGAGGCAGGTAAAGGAATGGTATTGCCCGGCGGCGTTGATACGCAGATTCAACGACAAGGGGAAGAAAGAATATTGTCTGCCAGATATATTTTAGAAGGAATGGATAAGGATAATCAACCTTTTCGTATTTTTGTGGAGAACAATGGAATTTGTAGAGACGGTTTGCCGTTGACCACCTCTCCTGTAATATATACAGACAGAGAAGAACTGCAGTGGATGGAGAGGGAGAAGCTGACCGGCACTGTGGAAAGCAGAGGAGAAGGAAGGGTATTAATCAGAATATATAGGGGGTAAATGAATATGAACGGAGAAGAAAGAGTAGCGATTAAAAGAGACGGATTGAATCTTTGTGGCAGGATTGCAAGAGCGGGAGATGAAAAGAGCGCGGTGATGATTATATTTCATGGTTTTGGAGGCGATTCCGGTTATGAGGAAAATGATTTATATACTTTGCTTACAAATAAGGCAGTGGATTGTGGAGTGAGTGTTGCACGGTTTGATTTTAGCGGATGTGGCAAGAGCGAGGGCAAGTTTGAGGATATGGATATTTTCCGGGAAATGTTAGACGCGATAGCAATCCTTAAATATGTGAGCGCATTGCCGTACGCGACAGACATTTATCTGCTTGGACATTCTATGGGCGGTGTGATTGCAGGAATGCTGGCTGGTTTGTACCCGGAGCGAGTAAAGAAGCTGATTCTTCTGGCTCCGGCGGCTACACTTAAGACAGATGCACTACAGGGAACGTGTATGGGAACAGAATATGATACATGGAATATTCCGGAAACCGTGTTTGTGGGTGGACAGCATCATGTGGGCGGACACTTTTTCCGGATTGCAAAGAATCTGCCGATTTATGAACTGACCTCAAAATATACGGGGCAAGCGCTTTTGATACACGGTAAGTCAGACGAGGTTGTCGATTATCACGCTTCGGTAGAGTATCATGATTGTATGCCGGACAGTAAGTTGCTGATTTATGAAAACATAGATCATATTATAGAAGGAAAAGATAAAAATAGTGTTTTTGAGGAGATAAGTAAATTTCTGATGGAGTCGTAGGATTCTTGTTCTATGACAAAAGTGTTTTCTTTCCATAGTTTGTCCGATATAATTTATGTTATAATTCTTAAGAAAAATATGCGATGTAAAGCAGCATTTGTTTTCTTTCGCTCAGGTGATACAGACAGAGGGGGATTGTTTTGAGTAGGATTAAAGAGAATTTGTCAGTAGTATTTGATCATATCAGCGAGTGTATGGCGCCAGTCATACCAATTGTACTGGCGGGCGGTATTTTCAAGATGATTGTGCTGCTTCTGACGACATTTCACATGTTATCGGGAAGTACGGAGGTTATTTTATCAGCGATTGCTACGTCGCCATTCTATTTTTTGCCGGTTATGGTGGCATATTCTGCGGCAGAGCATTTTGGAACGGATCCGATGCTTGCGATTGTCAGTGTATGTGTAATGCTGCTTCCGGATTTTGCCGCATTAATGGAAAGCGGAGAGAAAGTTACGTTTGCAGGTATTCCGGTGGTGCCGGCAACTTATGCTTACAGTGTGATACCGATTATTTTACTTATTTATTGTATGTCGCATATGGAAAAATTTTTTAAAAAAATAATTAAGGAGAGTCTGCGGCCTTATTTACTTGCGGCATGTGTAATTTTACCTACATCACTGCTGGGTATTCTGATTATTGAGCCTATAGTCAGTCTGATTAGTAATATGCTGGCAAACAGCTTAAATGCAATGCAGGCGGAAGTGCCGATAGTGGCGTGGGGCCTATTGGCAGCGATAACATCATTCTTAGTATCCACAGGTATGCATTGGATATTTATAACGCTGGCAATTACACAGATTGGTTTGACCGGTGTGGACTATGGTATTATGGTGGCGTTTCTAATCTCAAATACCTCTCTGGCAGGATGTGATTTAGGTGTATTTGTGAAGTCGAAGACGTCTGATAAAAAGGCGATGGCAGTCGGTGCGATGGCAGCGGCGCTGCTCCCGGGGATTTCCGAGCCCTCTATTTTCGGAGTGTGCTTTAAAGAGAAGACGCCACTTCTTGGCAATGTGCTGGGATGTATGATTGCCGGTATGGTGCAGGGTATTCTAACGGTGCACTGCTATATCTTTACGTTCCCGAGCATTCCTTCTATTCTGATATTTTACAGTGCAAATGAGGCAGACAATTTGTTAAAAGCTTTGATAGTGGCAGCGGTATCTTTTATGGGAAGTTTCTTTATTACAATGCTTGTTTATCGTGACGGACAGTCGAAGACAGAATGTGCAGCTAAGGCATAAGCGGTCGGCGTACAACGAAATATACAGATACATTTATACAAAGATAGGCTGTTTACCAGAAGGGATGGACGACACCGATGAAAAAGGTCATGTTTTTTGAAGGAGATATAGAGACACAGGGATATTTTTCACGTCAGATTGCAGAGGCGATGCAGGAATTAGGGCACGAGGTTTTTATCTATGACCTAAGCCGGGCATGGAACAGTACGGAGAAGTTTTTCCGCTTTTTTGAAAAAGGGAATACGGCGCTGATTAATTTTAATTTCCATGGCATGAGCGGTGAGGAATATTTTCTGGATGAGAATGACAGATCGATGTGGGATGCTTTGGACATACCGAGTTATAATATTGTGGTGGACCACCCGATGTATTATCATCATTTTTTGGATAAAGTTCCGCACAATTATCACCATGTCAGCATAGATAGAAACCATGACAAATATATGCAGCGCTTTTTTCCTGAAATAGAGAGGGCGCCTTTTTTGCCGCTTGCAGGGACGCAGTTATATCCGAACAAATCGAATGTACCGATTGAGTGCCGCAAGTATGATGTGGTAATGGTCGGCAATTACTGTCAGCCGGAGGCGTTTGAGAAATTTATCACAAGAATCGATGACGAGTATACGGCGTTTTATTATGCCATGATTGATGATTTACTGACGCATCCGGATAAGACGGTAGAAGAGGTGGTAGAAGCGCATCTTCTGGAAGAACTGGGCGAAGTACCGGAGGAGGAACTTAAGAAGGCAATGGCGGCCGTTACATTTATTGACCTCTATGTGCGCTACACGGTGAGGGGACAAATTGTGCGGGAACTTGTGGATGCCGGAATTAAGGTACATGTTTTTGGTGATGGCTGGCAGATTCTTCCGTGCAGGCATGAGGAAAATCTGATTCGGATGAACAATCTGGATTCTGTAGGATGCTTAAAGAAGCTGTGCCAAACCAAGATTTCTCTTAACATTATGCCGTGGTTTAAAGACGGGGCACATGACAGAATATTTAATACGATGTTGAACGGTTCGGTATGTTTGACTGATTCCAGTATTTATCTGGATACGATACTGCACGACGGCGTAGACTGTTGTTTATATTCCTTAAAGAATAAAGGGCAGGCAGCGGAAATTGCACATGCGCTGCTTGCTGATTCTGACAGAATGCAGAGCATTGCGGATGAAGGATATCAGTTGGCACAGGCGGGGCATACCTGGGCACACAGAGCAAGACAATTACATGAATTGATAGAACAGACTTGAGGAAAGGATTGCGGTGGAACAGATGAACGTTATAACAAAGCGCAGACAAAAACATGCAGAGCGAATGAAAAGATTATACGAGAGACATAAGCGCATACAAGCGATGCTTAAAAATCATGCGGCGGATATTCTGGCATCGGAGAATTTCAGAGGCACACGGAAACATATACAGCACGGGTCTATGACGGTGTATAGTCATTGCATGGATGTTGCCAGATACAGTTTGCTATTAAATAAAAAGTTACGGCTTAGATGTAATAAACATGATTTAATCAGGGGCGCGCTGCTGCATGATTATTTTCTTTATGATTGGCATGATAAGGGATATCTTCCACAGCGCAGACGGCTGCACGGCTTCTGGCATCCAAGTATTGCGCTCGAGAATGCGGAGAAAGAATACAGATTAAATGATACCCAGCGGGAGATTATTAAGAAACATATGTGGCCTTTATCCGTAGTCCCGCCTACTTGCAGGGAAGCATGGGTAGTTACCGCGGCGGATAAATACTGTTCCCTGTTGGAGACAGTAGGACTGCACAAAGGACATGGCGCGAAAGCTTCATAGACGCCGGAGACAAAGAAAGAATGGATGGACAACACACAGAAAATAAAGGATTGTATGCCGCATTGTCTGAGTATAACGACAGTGATTACTATCCTTATCATATGCCGGGGCATAAACGCAGCAGGCAGGCAGGCGAGATGGCAGAATATTACGGAATCGATATCACGGAGATAGACGGATTCGATAATCTGCACCATGCGCAAGGGATTTTACTGGAAGCGCAGCAGCGGGCAAACAGACTTTACGGGGCGGAGGAGACTTTTTACCTTGTGGATGGGAGTACTTGCGGAGTGCTGGCATCTATCATGACGGCAGCCGGTAAAGGCGGAGAACTGTTAATTGCGCGTAACTGTCACAAATCTGTTTACCATGCCGCCATAATGCAGGAACTGCAGCTACATTATTACTATCCCCCGTTACTTCGGGAATATGGTATTTACGGCGGTGTTATGGCACAGGATATAGCCCTGATGCTGGAGAAATATCCGCATTGCGAAGCGGTGGTGATTACTTCGCCTACTTATGAAGGCATTATATCGGATATAAAAGCAGTTGCAGATGCGGTACATGAAAAAGGCAAAATATTGATTGTGGATGAAGCGCATGGAGCACATCTTGGTCTTAGCGAAGAAATGCCACGAGGGGCGGTTGCATATGGGGCGGATTTGGTGATTCACAGTCTGCATAAGACTTTGCCGTCGATGACGCAATCCGCGCTTTTGCATGTGCAGGGAGAGCGCGTGAACCGGAGAAGACTACACAGATATCTGTCGATGCTGCAGACGAGCAGCCCGTCTTACGTTATGATGGCAAGTATGGATTCCTGCATCCGGTATGTGGAAGAATATGGCACGGAAAAATTTGCGCAGATGCGACGCCAGTATGATTTATTTTGTAAAAAAATACAAGATTGTAAGTATTTGAAAATTGGAAAAATGACAAATGACTCATATGCGTCATATGAGTGTGGAAAAACAGCAGAAGATGTAAAACAACATGACAGACAAAGATATACGGCATGGGATATAGGTAAACTGGTAATATTTACGCAGAACACATCCTTGAACGGACAACAGTTATATGATATTCTTCGAGAGGAATATCATTTACAGATGGAGATGGCGGCCGGCAATTATGTTGTTGCCATTATGACAATTATGGACACGCAAGAAGGCTGGCAGAGATTGGCTGACGCGCTGTTACAGATTGATGGTAGGATAGAAAAAGGGGCGTTACGGCAAGCAGTTATAGGATGCGAAGTTAAGACAGATGGCAGAAGCATATATGCGGCGCAGCATAGAGAGGAGCGGCCGAAAGCTGTTATGACGCCGGCACAGGCTTTTGATAAACAAGAGGAAAGCGTGCTCTTAGAGGAGGCCGTCGGTAGAATTACAGCAGACTTTATTAATCTGTACCCGCCGGGGATTCCGATTCTTGTACCGGGGGAAGTTATGAGTGAGAATCTGCTTGGACAGCTTCGGGAAAGCATGCGGTGCGGTTTACAGGTGCAAGGGGTGACATCGGAAGGCAAGATGGCAGTGGTGTGTTGAAATTCTCTTTCAAGTATGGCATTATTAATATAGAATGGTTATCGGTAAAAGGTATTTATTAATATGGGAAAAATCGTGTGCCTGATGGGCAAAAGTTCATCGGGAAAAGATACAATTTATAAAAAACTACTGGCGCAGGATAAAGTAATCTTGCAGCCAATTGTTCCTTACACGACCAGACCGATCAGGGCTGGCGAGAAAGAGGGAGTGGAATATCATTTTACGGACGAATCAGGCTTTCAGGAATTGTTCCGTACAGACAGTATAATCGAGTCAAGAGTTTATCATACATGTCTGGGAATGTGGAGATATTTCACGGTTGCCGATGAAAAAATTGATTTGTCGAGTGTATCATATATGATGATTGGTACGCTGGAAGCCTACGCGCAGATGTGTGGCTTCTATGGTTCGGAGAATGTGCTGCCGGTGATGATTGAGTTAGATGACGGTGTGAGGCTGCAGAGAGCGTTAGACCGCGAGAAGGCACAGGATCAACCGAAGTATGAAGAAATGTGCAGACGATTCTTGGCTGACGCGGAGGATTTTTCGGAAGATAAGCTTAAGATGGCGGGAATCAGTGAAACATTTTATAATGATAACTTAGAGAACTGCTTGGAAGAAATTATATGCTACCTGCAAGAAAAGATTGATTGAGACGATATATATAAGGAAGATGACGGCGGGGAGGTGACGAGAGATGGACATCAAAGTGAATCAGGTGCAGCAGGCGATACCGGTGGAGCAGACACAGCAGGCGCAGGAGACGGACGGAACATTTAAGTTCACTCTTGTCAGCAGGATTGAGGAACAGGATTTACAGAATGCCCTGACGGGTATGATGGAGGAGATTGCCAGACAAGGTGATAAGCTTGCCAAACATCGCGATATCAAAGACATGAAAAGATACCGTGCTTTGATTAAAGATTTTTTGAATGAGGTGGTAAACCGTTCCCATGCTTTTTCCAGAGAAAATTTTCTTGACCGGAAGGGAAGGCACAGAGTATACGGAATTATCCGCCTGATTGATGAGAATCTGGATCAGCTTGCGCAGGAGTTAGTGAAGGACGAGAAGGATAATCTGGCAATTCTTAGCAAGATTGGGGAGATACGAGGATTATTGCTGGATATTTTTACTTAGAGTGTGGGCAGCGTGATGAAATAGTATAACGCACAAGGGAGGCAATAGTGGGACAGATTGCAAATCAGATGGTCATAGAGATGATTTATAAGATGAAGCAAATTATACAAGACAAGAAGGAGCAAAACAAAAACAACCGACAGAGCGATAAAGTTAAAAAGAACGGTAACAAGGAACAGTAACTAATAAAAGTACGGACATAAGAGTGGGTGGGGTTATAGATGGCTAAATTTAAAGATATTATAGGACAAGAACAATTGAAAGAGCATTTGCAGAATGCGATTTCTACAAATAAAGTATCGCACGCATATATTATTAACGGCGAGAGAAGTTCCGGGAAGGAATTTATTGCCCGCATTTTTGCAATGACGCTGCAGTGCGAGAAGGGCGGTGTTGACCCCTGCAACGAGTGTCATTCCTGCAAACAGGCACTCAGTAACAATCAGCCGGACATTATATATATCAGTCATGAGAAGCCCAATACGATTGGCGTTGAAGATATCAGAACGCAGATTAACGGGGATATAGATATCAAGCCGTACAGCAGCCCGCGTAAGATTTATATTATGAACGAGGGTGAGAAGATGACGGTTCAGGCACAGAATGCGCTTTTAAAAACGCTGGAAGAGCCTCCGGAATATGCGGTTATTCTGATTCTGACCACAAATGTGGACGAGCTGCTCCCTACGATTCTAAGCAGATGTGTAGTGCTGAATATGAAACCTGTCACGGATGCACAGGTCAAGGAATATCTGATGGAAGAGCTGGGCGTGCCGGATTATAAGGCGAATATATGTGTCGCTTTTGCCAGAGGAAATATCGGCAAGGCGAAACTGCTTGCAAGCAGTGAGGAATTTGAGAAAGTCAAAGACGAAGCGATTACGCTTGTGAAATACATTAATGACATGGAGATTAATGAGATTGTCAAGGCAATCAAAAAGATCTCAGAGTACAAATTTGATGTCAACGATTATTTGGACATCTTGTCCGTATGGTACCGGGATGTGTTGCTTTTCAAGGCGACAAAGGATGTGAACAGCTTGATTTTCAAGGAAGAGATACAGCAGATCATGAAGGTGTCGGACAGAAGCACATATGCGGGAATTGAAACGATCGTGAATGCATTGCAGCAGGCGAAGAAGCGGCTGGATGCGAACGTTAATTTTGATTTGACAATGGAGTTACTGCTTCTGACAATCAAGGAAAACTAGGATGTGTATTAAGCAGATATTGGATGCTGCCATAGAATGGTGAGTCACAGAAGAATAGGAAAAACAGTTAAGAAATGCGGAGGTTGATAGATTATGATACGAGTGATAGGCGTGCGGTTTCGTACCGCCGGTAAGGTATATTATTTTGATCCGGGTAAGCTGGATATTAAGAAGAGCGATCACGTCATCGTAGAGACGGCGCGGGGAATTGAGTACGGTACTGTAGTGGGGGATCCAAAAGAGGAAGAAGACGATAAAGTAGTTCAGCCGTTGAAAGCGGTTCTGCGCGTGGCAACGCCGAAAGATGATGAGCAGGAGGCGGCAAATAAGCAGCGCGAGAAAGAAGCTTTTAAGATTTGTCTGGAGAAGATTAGAAAGCATGATCTGCAGATGAAATTGATTGATGCAGAGTACACGTTTGACAATAATAAAGTATTATTTTATTTCACGGCAGACGGACGCATTGATTTTCGTGAGTTGGTTAAGGACCTTGCCTCTGTTTTTAAAACGAGGATTGAATTAAGACAAATCGGAGTCAGAGACGAGACGAAGATTCTGGGCGGTATCGGTATTTGCGGCAGACCTCTGTGCTGCCATACGCATTTGTCCGAATTTGCCCCGGTGTCTATCAAGATGGCAAAGGAGCAGAACCTCTCTTTAAACCCGACCAAAATTTCGGGCGTGTGCGGCAGACTTATGTGCTGTCTTAAGAACGAAGAGGAGACATACGAGGAACTGAACAGGAGACTGCCGAACGTAGGAGATTTCGTGACTACGGAGGATGGGCTTAAAGGTGAAGTGCACAGCGTGAACGTGCTGCGCCAGCTTGTCAAAGTCATAGTTGATGTGGACGACGAAAAAGAAATTCAAGAATATAAGGTAGAGCAGCTTCGCTTTAAGAGAAAGCATAACAAGAACCGCAAGATGGATGTGAGCGAGGCGGAGTTAAAAGAGTTAGAGAAATTAGAGAAGCAGGATTCAGCTAAGTCCAAGCTGGACGATAACTAGAGACAGTCAAGTCCGAATGTAAAAAGACCGGACAGCAAAAGGAATGAACTATGGAATCAGAAAATAATATTCCTTTAAAAGAGAGCGAGCGAATTGATGATTTAGAGCGCAACGGATATCGTATCATACAGGATACGAAGCGCTTTTGCTTCGGGATGGACGCGGTGCTTCTGTCCGGTTTTGCCAGAGTGAAAGAGGGCGCGTGCGTGTTGGATCTGGGAACAGGAACGGGGATCATTCCCATTCTTTTGGAGGCCAAGACAGGGGCGCGTCATCTGACGGGATTAGAGATTCAGGAAGACAGCGCGGATATGGCAAGACGCAGCGTACGCCTGAATAGGCTGGAAGATAAAATTGATATTGTGACAGGAGATATAAAAGAGGCAGGGGGTCTGTTCGACGCTGCTTCTTTTGATGTTATTACCTGCAATCCGCCTTATATGACCGGTAAACACGGATTGACGAACCCGAATGACGCAAAAGCGATTGCGCGCCATGAGATTCTCTGCACCTTGGAGGACGTTATTGCACAGACAGCGAAACTGCTTAAGCCGGGCGGTAATTTCTATATGGTGCACAGACCTTTCAGACTGGCTGAGATTATGGTTTTTCTACGCGAATATAAGTTGGAACCTAAAAGAATGCAGCTTGTATATCCTTATATTGACAAGGAACCGAATATGGTATTGATTGAGGCGAACAGGGGTGGCAGACCGCGGATGACGGTCGAAAAACCTTTGATTGTATACAGTAAGCCGGGAGTGTATATGCCGGAGATTTATGATATATACGGGTACTAGATAACTCGCATTGAGAGTGTATAAGGAATGAGGCGGGTAAAGACAGTCTTTGCGGTATATAGAATGTTACTTACTATAAGTAACGAAATATGTGATGTAAGAGGTACATATGAAAATAAAAGTACAGGAGCATAAAAAATTCATATGTTTATTATTGACGGCGCTATTGATAAGCAGCCTATGCTGTGGGTGCGGCACTTCAAAAGAAGTTATGGCGGAGTCTGTGGCAGATATAGATGCGGATACGGACAGTCCGGAGGGACAGCCTGCTGATGACGATATCGTGCAGGACGAAGCGGAAAGCGCGGTACAGGACGAAGCAGCAGTACAGGATGAAGCGGCAAACGTCATAAAAGAAGGTACAGAGAATGCAGTACAAGGTGATGTGGAGAGCAACGTGCAGGGAGATGAGGGAAATTCCGGTCAGAGCGTTTCCGGAAACGCCATGTCGGAAGATATCGAAGTGAATGCCCGCAGGGAACCCGTGAAGGTGAAGGGAATCTATGTCAGCGGGCCGGTGGCAGGCATCGACAGGATGGATACTCTCATTGAGCTGGTAGACCAGACCGAATTAAACGCCATGGTCATTGACATCAAAAATGACGAAGGCAGAGTTACATATAAGATGCAGTCCGAACAGGTGCTGGAAATAGACGCCGGGGTCAGTTATATAAAAGATATCGAAGAACTGGTATCCAAGTGCAAGGAGAAAAATATTTATCTGATTGCCAGAATAGTCGCTTTCAGGGATCCTTATCTTGCGGAACAGAAGCCGGAGTGGGCTGTGCATACTAAGGATGGGAACATTTTTCGCGACAAGAGCGGGCTGGCATGGGTCAATCCCTACAAACGGGAAATGTGGGATTATATGGCGGAAATTGCGCTGCAGGCGGCAGATGCGGGTTTTGACGAGATACAGTTTGACTATATCCGATTTTCAACGGATATCAAGGAAGACGAGGTAGATTACGGAGAAGAATCAGAAAATGTCGGCAAAATAGAGATTATTACGGAATTTACAAAGTATATGTATGAGAAACTAGTCCCGCAAGGGGTGTATGTTGCGGCAGATGTATTCGGCACAGTCATAGATAATGAGACCGATCAGGATATTGTGGGGCAGGATTATGTGCAGATGGCAGAATATTTGGATTATATTTGCCCGATGGTCTATCCTTCTCATTATTACAGCGGCTCATATGGAATCAAAATTCCCGATGCAGATCCTTACGCCACTATATATGCGGCGGCATCCTCTTCCGTACAGCAACTGCAGGCGGTGCCGGAGGAAACCCGCGCGCAGGTAAGACCGTGGCTGCAGGGATTTACGGCGAGCTGGGTAGCCGGTCATATCAGCTACGGCAGGGAACAGATACGAGCGCAGATTAAGGGCGCTTATGACGCCGGCTATGACGAGTGGATTGTGTGGAACGCGGCAGTTAAATATCAGCCGGAATGGTTTCTGACGGATGGTGAAGCGGAAGCCGAGCGGCAGCAGTGGGACACGGAACAGCAGCAGAAAAAAGCGGAAGAAGAAAGACAGCAGAAGGAAGCAGAGGAACAGCGGGCAGGAGAGGGAGAACAAACTGCGGTGCAGACGAATGAGCCACAATCCGTGAAAACTGTCAGCGGAAACGAATAAAGGAAACGAGGAGAATTATGCCCGGGATGTTATATTTATGCGCAACCCCGATTGGGAACTTAGGCGATATGACGCCGCGCGTTATAGAGACGCTTCGCAGTGTGGATCTGATTGCGGCTGAAGATACGCGCAACAGCATTAAATTACTGAATCATTTTGAGATAAAGACTTCTATGACCAGCTACCATGAATATAATAAAGTAGAAAAAGCGGACTATCTTGTCGGACTGATGCGGCAGGGAAAGAATGTGGCGCTTATTACAGATGCGGGCACACCTGCGATTTCCGACCCGGGTGAGGTTTTGGTTGCAAAATGTCATGAAGCAGGGATTACGGTAACATCTCTTCCGGGAGCGGCAGCCTGCATTACGGCATTGACTTTGTCAGGACTTGGCACGAGAAGATTCTGTTTCGAGGCTTTTCTTCCGGCAGATAAGAAAGAGAGAGCGGAGATACTGGAAGAACTGCGGGAAGAGTCACGGACGATCATTCTCTATGAAGCGCCGCATCATTTGGTGAAGACTTTACAGGAATTGAATGAAGTTATGGGAAACAGACGGTTAACGCTATGCAGGGAACTGACCAAGAAATTCGAGACTGTGCTGCCGACTACAATCGAGGAAGCGCTCGGCATGTATGAAAGTGAAGAACCGCGCGGAGAGTATGTTCTTGTCTTGGAGGGTAAGAGTTTAGAACAGAAGAGACAAGAGCGTCAGGCTTCATGGGAGAGTATGAGCATAGAAGAGCATATGGCATATTATGAGAAGGAAGGGATGGATGAGAAAAGTGCAATGAAGCAGGTTGCCAAAGACCGTGGAGTGCCTAAAAGAGAGATTTATCAATATTTATTGTCAAAGTGAATTGACAAAATGTAGAAAACTCGTAAAATTAAGATTGACAAATACAAAGACAGATAATATACTTTGAATGTCAAACTATTTTATCTTATGGTGAAAAAAGGAGAGCGGAAAGATGTTAGAGAGAGTTATCGAGATTATTCAGGAGCAGTTAAATTTAGAGGGAGTTGAAATTACGGAAGAGTCCTCCTTCAAGGATGATTTGGGTGCGGACTCCTTAGACTTATTTGAGCTGGTTATGGCTTTTGAAGAAGAGTACGGCGTTGAGATTCCTTCCGAAGATTTAGAGCAGATCACAACAGTAGGCGCTGTTGTTGAGTATATGAAGAGCAAAGGCGTAGAGGCATAAGAGAAACGCTTACTTGAAGCGGTATCCGTATGATAAAGAAACAGAAGGATGCTTGCGTATTTAGGGTAGAGGTATAGAATGAAAACGAAAATCACAGAGCTTCTGGGAATTGAGTACCCGATCATCCAAGGCGGTATGGCATGGGTTGCCGAATATCATCTTGCAGCGGCTGTCTCTGAGGCAGGCGGTTTGGGAATTATCGGGGCAGGCGGAGCGCCGGCATCTTTTGTCAGAGAACAGATTCAGAAAACAAAAGAGATTACGAAGAAGCCTTTCGGCGTCAATGTTATGCTGATGAATCCGGAGGCGGATGAAATTGCCAAGGTGGTTGTCGAAGAAGGCGTGCAGGTAGTGACTACCGGTGCAGGCAATCCGGGTAAACATCTGGCGGCGTGGAAGGAAGCAGGTATTAAGGTAATTCCTGTAGTAGCCAGCGTGGCGCTTGCCAAGATGATGGAACGCGCCGGAGTGGATGCAGTGATTGCTGAGGGAACAGAATCCGGAGGACATATCGGCTCTGCGACTACAATGACACTTGTACCGCAGGTAGCGGACGCGGTGAATATTCCGGTCATTGCGGCGGGTGGTATTGGAGACGGCAGAGGCTTTGCGGCGGCAATGATGCTGGGTGCGGAAGCCGTACAGATGGGAACGAGATTCGTTGTAGCGAAAGAGTCCATTGTGCATGAGAATTATAAGAAAAAAATTCTGACAGCGAAAGATATTGATTCGGAAGTGACAGGTATGACGCATGGTCATCCGGTCCGCCAAATTCGCAATCAAATGACAAGAGAATATCTGAAACTGGAGAAGGCGGGCGCGCCTTTTGAGGAATTGGAACATTTGACGCTTGGCGCACTGCGTAAGGCAGTAGTGGAAGGCGATACCGTTAACGGTACATTGATGGCGGGTCAGATTGCAGGTATGATCAAGGAAGAGCAGACTTGTGCGGAGATGATTCAGGAAATTATGTCGCAGGCAGAAGTTTTGTTGAATAAGAAATAAGATGATAAGAGCGCAAGCTCAAGGGCTTGCGCTTTTCTTCATATAAATACTTTGAATTTCAAACTATTATAAAGCGGCACATAACAAATATGAGAAAGGTGGAAAATTATGGGCAAAATAGCATTCATGTTCCCGGGTCAGGGTGCGCAGTATGTAGGTATGGGGAAAGATTTCTATGAGCAGATTCCGGTATGCAGACAAATGTTTGAACTGGCAAGTAAGGCGAGCGGGCTTGATGTGCCGGCGCTTTGCTTTGAGGAAAATGAACAGATTAATATTACGGAATATACGCAGATTGCCATGCTGGCAGCAGAGGTGGCAATGTTAAAGGCGATAGAAGAGAAGGGACTTAAGCCGGATGTTACAGCGGGTCTAAGTCTGGGAGAGTACGGTGCGCTGACGGCAAGCGGTGTGATGAGTGCGGAGGATGTGTTTAAGATCGTGCGTAAGCGGGGCATCTATATGCAGGAGGCAGTGCCAAACGGCGGCGCAATGGTGGCAGTTCTTGGGCTGGATACAGCGGTGATCGAGAGAATCTGTGAAGAGACGGAAGGCTGTGTGTCGATTGCAAATTATAACTGCCCCGGACAGATTGTGATTACCGGAGAGGAAGGCGCGGCAACAGCAGCGGTGGAGAAGCTGACAGCAGCGGGCGCTAAGAGATGCGTGCAGCTTAAAGTGAGCGGACCTTTTCATTCATCGTTACTTACAGGAGCGGGAGAGAAACTGGCAAAAGAACTTGAGAGCGTGGAAATTTGTGATATCCGGATTCCTTATATCGCAAATGTTACAGCCGACTATGTTAATGATAAATCTGAGGTCAAGCCTCTTTTGGAGAAACAGGTGTCTTCATCTGTGAGATGGCAGCAGACGATAGAGCGCATGATTGCCGACGGCGTAGATACTTTCATAGAGATTGGACCGGGTAAGACATTATCCGGATTTATGCGTAAGATTAACAAGGACATGAAAGTTTACAATGTGGAGAAAGTGGAAGATCTGCAGAAGCTGGATGAACTGATGTAAATATAGATAATTAGGAACTGGATAAGTTCATGCATTGGATTAAACGATTGTGTAATGATCTGTACAATATGAATCGTATAGGAGGAGACTATGTTAACAGGAAAAGTGGCGTTAGTGACGGGGGCCGGACGAGGAATCGGACGGCAGATTGCATTGACATTAGCTGAATACGGCGCGGATGTGATTGTAAATTATAACGGTTCCAAGGAGAAGGCGGAGGAAGTAGTCGCAAAGATCGAAGAAATGGGCAGGAAGGCAGTGGCGGTGCAATGCAGCGTGGCTGATTATGAAGCGTGCGGCAGGATGATTACGGATATGTTATCTGAGTTTGGACACATTGATATCTTAGTGAACAACGCGGGTATTACCAAAGACAATCTCGTGATTAAGATGACGGAGCAAGATTTCGACGCGGTCATTGACACGAATCTGAAAGGGACTTTTAATACTATGAAACATATGTATCGTCCTTTTATCAAACAGAAAGAGGGGAGAATTATTAATCTGTCTTCTGTAACAGGGGTACTCGGCAATGCCGGACAAGCGAATTATGCGGCATCCAAGGCGGGAGTAATTGGTTTGACGAAGTCCATGGCGAGGGAACTGGCAAGCAGAAATATTACCGTAAACGCCGTAGCGCCCGGATTTATTGATACGGACATGACGCAGGCAATGACAGACAGCGCGAAAGAGGCGACGCTTTTACAGATTCCGCTAAAGCGTGTTGGTACGCCGGCAGATATTGCGGAGACGGTGGCATTTCTGGCGAGTGATAAGGCGTCATATATTACGGGGCAGGTAATTTCCGTGGATGGCGGAATGGCGATGTGATAATGACATGACTTTAAGTTGAAAAATTAAACGGAGGCAGGTATATGAGCAGAAGAGTTGTTGTGACAGGAATGGGAGCGATTACGCCCATCGGATTGAGCGTAGATGAATTTTGGCAGGGGATTAAGGAAGGTAAAATCGGCTTCGACCGGATTACCAGATTTGATACGACGGATTTCAAGTGTAAGCTTGCGGCGGAAGTAAAAGGCTTTGACGGCAAGAATTATATGGATTTTAAGGCGGCGAAGAGAATGGAACTGTTCTCTCAATATGCCGTGGCGGCGACCAAAGAAGCAATGACGGATGCCGGACTTGATATGGAGAAAGAAGACCCTTATCGCGTGGGTGTGGCAGTAGGCTCCGGAACAGGCTCTCTGCAGGCTATGGAACGTTCCCACAGCAGGTTAGTGGAGAAAGGACCTTCCAGAATTGAACCGCTATTTGTTCCGCTGACAATTTCCAATATGGCGGCAGGTAACGTGTCTATTCAGTTTGGATTAAAAGGCAAGAGTATTAATGTAGTGACGGCTTGTGCGACCGGAACCAATTCTATCGGCGAGGCATTCCGCGCTATCCAGTACGGCGATGCGGAGGTGATGGTTGCCGGAGGTACGGAGGGAAGCATTTGTCCTATTGGCATAGGTGGTTTTTCGGCTTTGACGGCGCTGTCCACCAGTGAGGATCCGACAAGATGTTCCGTCCCCTTTGATAAGGAAAGAAGCGGTTTTGTGATGGGCGAAGGTGCGGCGGTTGTAGTGCTGGAAGAACTGGAGCACGCTAAGGCGAGAGGCGCAAAGATTTACGCAGAAGTTGCCGGATATGGCTGCAGTTCCGATGCGTACCATATTACTTCCCCGGCGGAGGACGGAGCTGGTGCGGCAAAAGCGATGGAATATGCAATTGCAGACGCGGGAATTGAGAAAGAGGACGTCACATATATCAATGCGCATGGAACCGCGACACATCACAATGATCTGTTTGAGACGAGGGCGATTAAGCTTCTGTTCGGGGAACATGCAAAGGATATCAAGATAAATTCTACTAAGTCTATGGTCGGACATCTTCTGGGAGCAGCCGGAGCAGTGGAGTTTGTGGCTTGTGTCAAAGAGCTCGAAGAAGGATATATTCATCGCACAGTCGGCTATCAGGTTCCGGATGAAGAATGTGACTTAAATTACTGCAAAGAGGCGTATGAAGAAGATTTCGAGTATGCGTTGTCCAATTCTCTTGGGTTTGGCGGACATAACGCGAGTCTTCTGGTAAAGAGGTATCACGAATAAGAGGCGATCCAGCAAGCCGGTTAGGAAGGCAGAATTGTCGAATGGAAATGTATAATGAATGAAGAAGGAGATACAGATATGTCGCTGATGACAGCAAAAGAAATCATGGAAATCATTCCTCACAGACAGCCATTTATGCTGATTGATACGATTGAGGAATTGGAAGAAGGTAAAAGAGTTGTGGCGAAGAAATGCGTTTCCTATAACGAGCCGTTCTTTGCGGGACATTTTCCTAAGGAACCGGTCATGCCCGGCGTGCTGATTGTGGAAGCATTGGCGCAGACCGGTGCGGTAGCGATATTAAGTCAGCCGGAGTTTAAAGGAAAAACAGCGTATTTTGCAGCAATCAATCATGCCAAGTTCAAAGGAAAAGTAGTGCCCGGCGATGTGCTGACGTTGGAGACGGAGATTATTAAAATCAAAGGACCCATTGGCGTAGGCGCGGCAAAGGCGTATGTAGACGGTAAACTGGTGACACAGGCGGAACTCACTTTTGCCATAGGGGAAGCATAGAAGGCGTAAGTGAAGAACTGTAATATATGCTGCGGCTAGGCAATGCGCTTGGCAGTGGTTAAAGTGTATGAGGAGAAACAGATGGCGATAATAAAACCTCTCGTAATAGGTGACTTGACGGCAAAAGTACCGCTCATTCAAGGCGGTATGGGCGTGGGTGTGAGCCTTTCGTCTCTGGCCGGCGCAGTGGCGGCGGAAGGCGGAATCGGCGTGATTTCTACTGCGCAGATTGGCTATAGGGAGCCGGATTTCGATACCGATCCGATCGGAGCGAATCTTCGTGCCATCGGGACGGAGATTGAGAAGGCACGTCAGATTGCAAAAGGTGGTATTCTCGGTGCGAATATCATGGTTGCCACGAGAAAGTATGAGGAATACGTGAAGGCGGCTGTGGAGGCAGGCATCGACTTGATTATATCGGGAGCCGGTCTGCCGATGGACTTGCCGAAGTTAGTTGGTGCGGCGAAGACAAAGTTAGCGCCTATCGTGTCCAGTGTCAAATCCGTACAGGTCATCATGCGCTACTGGTGGAAAAAGTACAGCAGACTGCCGGATGCGGTAGTGATCGAAGGGCCGTTGGCTGGAGGACATCTTGGGTTTCGCAAGGAGCAGCTTGAAGATATTGACGGACTTCATTACGACGATGAGGTGAAAGCAATCATAGATAAGGTGAATGAAACGGCGTCTGAGCATGAGACGGAAATTCCGGTCATTATAGCAGGCGGAGTGTATACGCGTGAAGATATGGAGCATTATGCGGAAATGGGCGCTTCGGGAGTACAGGTTGCGACCCGTTTCGTGACAACTTATGAGTGCGATGCCGATGATGCATATAAGCAGGCATATATCAACGCTGGGAAAGAAGATATTGTTATCGTGCAAAGTCCCGTAGGAATGCCCGGAAGAGCTATTTTGAATCCTTTTATGAAAAGAGCGAAGGAAGGGCGGATTCCGCATGGAAGATGTCATCTTTGTGTCAGTACCTGCAATCCGGATAAAACGCCCTATTGTATTACTGATGCACTAATCAATGCAGTGAAAGGTAAGATAAACGATGCACTACTTTTCTGTGGGGCGAATGCTTACCGTGCAACGAAGCTGGAGCATGTAAAGGATATTATGGAGGAATTCCGTCCGTAGCGGGTCAATTCGAAAAGTTAAATGATGATATAGTAGAAAAACATATCAGACGGTATATTTTCAGAGTGAGGAAAAAGATGGGAACAAGAATTATAGGAACCGGAAGCTGTCTGCCGAAGGCAGTTGTGACGAATGACGATTTGTCTAAAATTATGGATACCTCCGACGAGTGGATCAGCAGCCGTACAGGCATCCGAGAGCGGCATTTGGTGAAGGAAGAAACGACGGCAAGTATGTCTGCGGAAGCGGCAAGGCGTGCGATGGAAGATGCAGGAATCACTGCAGAAGAGATTGACCTGATTATCGTAGGGACATTGTCCGCCGATCATGTAACGCCGGCATGCGCGTGCGAAGTGCAGGCGTCAATCGGGGCGGTAAACGCCGTTGCTTTCGATATTAATGCGGCGTGCTCAGGGTTCATGTTTGCGTTAAATATTGCACATGCATATTTGCAGACCGGTACTTATAAGACCGCGCTGATTCTCGGTGCGGAGACATTGTCCAAGGTGATGGATTGGAGTGACAGAAGCACGTGCGTCCTCTTTGGAGACGGGGCAGGTGCGGTAGTGGTGCGTGCGGACGACAGAGAAGGACTTCTTGCTTTTGACCAAGGAAGCGACGGCGTTAAGGGAGGCGTGCTTGCTTGTGCAAACCGTTCTAATAACAATCCCTTGATTGAGACATCCAAAGAATTGGAATATGTACATATGGATGGGCAGGAAGTGTATAAGTTTGCGGTGACGGAGGTGCCTGCCTCGCTGCACAGAACGATAGAAGCGGCAGGACTGACGGTGGAAGATATCGATTATTTTGCGCTTCATCAGGCAAATATCAGAATTTTGCAGTCAGTCGCCAAGAGATTGAAGGTGGCTGAGGATAGATTTCCCATCAGTCTGGACCATTGCGGAAATATATCTGCCGCCAGCGTTCCGATTCTTCTGGATGAGATGAACCGCAAAGGATTGCTGAAGCCGGGAATGAAGATTGCATTGTCCGGTTTTGGCGGTGGACTGACATGGGCTTCGGCGGTGATTGAATGGTAAGATAGGGTCATTCGCACGGTACATTACTTTTGGTAATTGTCAACAAAATTGGCAGTCTGCTTTTGTCAATTACAGAAATTGACAAAGGTGGACTTAAATATTACAATGTGCTTAACTGGTTAAGCAAGAGAAGAAACAGGATATAAATGGCGCTCCGCTCATTTAGGTTTGCGAGATAAAACACGCAATTGAGCGAAGCGGATTTTTTTACAAAAGTGCTTAACTGGTTAAGCAAGAGGAACTGTATGATTAGAAATGGAGGGAAAATTATGAAGAGAAGAATTGGGTTAGTGATTGCAGCCACACTGTTAGGAACAGTAATTTTGTCCGGCTGTCAGAATACGGCGGCTGGAACAGATTCCGCGAATACCGTTTCTGAAGTGCAGCCGGATGTACAGGAGCCGGTGAGCGAGGCGGAGTCGCTGGAAGAACAGGTATACAAGGTAACTTTTTATGATACGGACGGTACGACCGTATTGTCTGAGGAAGAGGTAAAGAGCGGAGATACGGTTACGGAGTACACGCCGGAGAAAGAAAACCAGATTTTTATGGGATGGTTTGCGACGCCGACGTTGGCGCATGAATTTGATTTTGCGCAGGCGATTACGCAGGATACGGATGTATTTGCCGGATTTATGGAGAATGTAGAGGATACGAGAACGTTTGCGATTTTGGGTAGTGGTACGAGCCCATTACTTGCGGTCTCCAACTGGGGTAAGACGATTAACGATGAGCATTATATGACAAAGGTGGAAGGCGAGAATACCTATACGATTACGGTAGATTTGTGCGAGGGTGATGAATTTCAGTTTGCGATTGACACTTCATGGAACAACCAGCGGGGTGGTGGTTACATGGCGAATACAGACATAGATGGGACGGAATATTTCGCAGTAGCCGGAGGACTGTCTGAAAGCTCTCAGAAATCCAATATTAAATGCGTGAAACAGGGTAATTATACTTTTACGCTAAAGACTTATCCCGGTGCTGATGTGTATGACACGAAGAATAGTTATTATACCGAGGCTACGAAGGAAAATTATAACTCTAATCCATATGACACTATCGAGTGGACCTATAACGGAGAAATGTCTGCGGAAATGTCGGATGGCGAGGTGGCTTACTTTATCAAGGGTGCAATCGTTACGGGATGGGAAGATAAATACGATGAGCAGTACGGATTTGTGGAGAAGGACGGAGTACATACTCTGACGATTGATTTGGAGGAGGGAGATGAATTTCTACTGACCTCATTGATCACTGTAGACGGTAACGCTAATGTTGGCAACGAATATGTGCGATACAGTAACATCAGCGACGAGACATCTCTGTCATACGTAGACGGTGCGGAGAATTATAACATGATTGCAAAGGAAGCCGGAACCTATACTTTTAACTATAATCCGGCGACACAGGAACTGACGGTAGATTTTACGGAATAAGGTATGATATTTCTGTAGGGGCTTAAGAATATGAGCGGTTTAAGTGTGTTCCGGATACGAAGAACACACTTACCGCGGTGTTATACGAAGCAAAGATGTGCGCAGTCGGGGACACGGTTCATGGCAAGCTCCATACAGACGAAGACTTGCTCCATTTTGGAATGCGTATCGCATGGCAGATACAGGGAGCCGGAGGGGAGCAGGGTTCGCATGGAAGACTGACTGTACACAATATTTCCGGAAGGAATATCCTGATTGCGGTCGATGAAGGATACGGCTTGGAAGGTATTGCAGATCAGAGCCCTCACTTCAGCATTGTTGGGTGTAAGGCAACAGTAGACATAGTTGTCCGTACCGAAATGCGCGTCTGCCTGTTCTTTCTGTTTCCGGTAATCCGTACATATTTGAAAGAAAATCGGCAAAGGAGCATCGATCAGAATATCTATTGCAATCAGTGGAATCAGATTCTTGTCACCGAGCTCACAGAAGAAATCGGTGGTGGTGTCATAGCAGAGGAGCGCATCGGTGTAATCGATTTGGCTTATGTCAGTCTCATCCTGCAAGAGCAGGTGATAACCGTGCCGTTTCAGGACAGCAGAAAGCGTTTCCGCCACATGGAGCTGCTCGGAACGTTTATACAGAGAGTCTTCATGAGAAAGGTAAAGCGCGGCGGTATAGGTCTTATTAGTTGCCAGTGACTTCGCGGAAGAGTTGGGTTTATAATCATAAAGATTTATGATCTGACGCACTTTCTTCTTTGTTTCCTCGCTGATTCTCTGATCATCACGGTTATTAATTACATAGGATACGGTAGCTACGGACACGCCGGCTTGTCTGGCGATGTCGCGGATGGTATATTTTTTGCTCATAGCTTATTTATATACTCAGTGTCATTTTTTGTCAATGTAATACTTAGATTAATTATAAAAGAGGATGGAAGTTAACATGAATGAACAGGGAATAATGCATGTGCCCGATTCTAAATATTGTTTCCCGCGGGGCGAGCACAGTCTGGCAATCAGACTCAGGCTGGACAGAAGGGATATCATTGAGAAGGTGGAAGTGATCTATGAATGTAAATACGAGATTCATGAGAAGCAGCAAAGTGTGTGTATGGAGCGGTGTTATGAGGATAAGCTTTTTGCTTATTACGAGACGCAGCTTTTACTCTCGGATGTGCGGTTAGCTTATGTGTTTCGTATATGGGAAAACGGAAAGGGATATTATTTTTCAGAGGACGGGTTAAGCGAGACCTATGATTTTACGCTCGGGTACTTTAATTTTTTCCAGCTGCCCTATATCAATAAGGCAGATATTCATGAGGAGGTGGACTGGCTGCGGGAAGCTGTGTTCTATGAAATCTTCGTGGATCGGTTCTGCATCGGAAAGAAGGAGAAAGACAAGAGCTACATCAATATGGAGTGGGGTGGCAGACCGACACCCAAAAGCTTTGCGGGAGGCGATCTTCCGGGGATTACCGTGCGGCTGGATTACATTAGGGAGCTTGGGGCGAATGCCCTGTATCTTACGCCAATCTTCCGTGCCGTTTCGAATCACAAGTATGATATCTCCGATTATTATACGGTAGACGAGCATTTTGGCACCAATGAGGATTTCGGAAGATTGGTGGAGGAAGCGCACAGACAAGGTATGCGGGTCGTTCTGGATGCGGTGTTTAATCATTGCAGTGAGTTTTTGCCGCAGTTTCAGGATGTAATCAGACATGGAAAGGAATCGCCGTATTTTGATTGGTTTATCATAGATGGTGATAAACCGGATCGGGATCATTTGAATTATGAGGTCTTCTCGTTTTGCGCTTACATGCCCAAATTTAACACGTCCAATAAAGAAGTACAGGATTTTTTGCTGGATATTGCGATTTCATGGATTAGGAAATATGATATAGACGGATGGAGGCTGGATGTTTCTGACGAGATTTCCCACGACTTCTGGAGAACCTTCAGAAAACGAGTCAAAGAAACTAAGAAAGACTGTGTGATCATCGGAGAGAACTGGCATGATGCCAATAGTTTTCTGCGGGGGGATCAGTATGACAGCATTATGAACTATGCATTTACCAAAGCATGTTTAGACTATTATGCTTTTGAAGATTTTGAAGCGCAGGAGTTTGCGTGGAAGCTTAATGAGCTGCTGATGCGCAATACAGGACAGGTCAATGCCATGATGATGAACCTGTTGGATTCCCACGATACGGACCGCTTTTATACCAGTGTGAACTGTAATAAGGACAAGGTACTTTCGGCGATGGCGGTGATGTGTATGTTCACAGGTGCACCCTGCATCTATTATGGGACGGAAATCCCACTGGAGGGCGGATATGATCCGGATAACAGGCGCTGCTTTGACTGGAACCGGGAAAACTGGGATGAGGATTTCATGAGACAGATCAAGCGGCTTCTGGTGCTTCGCAGACAGGAGACTGTGCAGAGGGGCGAGATTCGAATTACTTCCCAAGGAAAGCTGTTTTACTTAAGCAGATGGCTGGGCGAGGAAGAATTACTGCTTGTGGCAAATGAGTCAAATGAAGCAGAGGAGCTGAATCTGACGGGCGAGATATTGGTGGCAAATCTTTTGCAGACGAGAGGGGAAGCGAGACAAGGTAAGATTTCCGGAAGCATGAAAAAAGACGGGTTTGCGATTATCAAGAGAAAGAAAGGCGGGTGCGTATTATGAAAAAGATTGGAAGTATGATACTGACGGGAATATTGATCGTCGGAATGCTGTCCGGATGCGGCGGAACGGGGACGGAGCAGAGCGCCCCGGAAACGGCGGACGGCGATGCAAAAGAAACAGGTGCGGATGCGGCAGAACTGAAAGGAATCTACAGCGGAGAACTGGAGAGAGGCGTGACCATCCGTGTTCTGGAGAACGATACGGCAATCTCTGAGGGATATTTTCAAGAGCTGATTGACGCATTTAATGAGAAGTATGCAGAGTACGGAATCGTGGCTGTGGATGCCAATATGGATCAGTATAGCAATCTGGCGGACGATGGTCCTTATGGGTATGGTCCGGATGTGCTCTATCAGGCAAATGACGTCTTGATGAAATATGTGGAGGGGAAACACATTTATCCGATTCCGGCACAAAGCATGTCGTGCTATGATATGATTCCGCAGGCGGCATGGGATGCCTACAGAGCGGACGTGGACGGTACGGAATATATTATGGGAGCGCCTGTCAATATCCAGTCATCCATGCTTTTCTACAGGAAAGACATGCTTCCTGATAATTGGGAGACTGAGTGGGACAAGAATGGCAACCAGATTCCGGATATGGCGGAGAGCTGGAATGATATGTATCGGTATTCCAAGGAGATCGTTGACCGGGGCGATGGTAAATTCGGTTATATGCGTTCCTTGTATGATGTCTACTTTTCATCCGGATTCCTCTTCTCCTATGGCGGGTATGTATTCGGAGATAATAATACGGATGCGACGGATATCGGATTTGCGGCAGGGGATGCGGCTGTGGGCGCCAATGTAATCCTACAGCAGGCAGAATTGATGAATGAGGACTGCATCGATGATTCCGTTACGGTGAGCGCTTACAGTAAGCTGGCAGATGGTACTTATTTTGCCACTATGACAACGCCGGATGTCACATCATTGTTTTTGAGGGAACTGGCCAATGTGTATGAGAAAGAAGGCTTAAGCGCGGAAGAAGCTGAGAAGAAAGCGGAAGAGAATCTGGTTGTCACGCAGGTGCCTAAATTACCAGCCAGCGGTGATCTGACAGAGGAGAATCCGGAACTGATTCCTTTAAAGACGATGGGCGGTGTCAACGGTTATGCAATCAGCGCTTATACGAAGGCGCCCAATGCATGTCTTGCTTTTGTGGAATTTGCCACGGACTATGAGATGGTCATGAAAAGGCACGAGTACTTAGGTATTGTGCCGGCGCGCAGCGATGCGGCGCAGGAGGCGGGTGGTATTTCCGAGATTATATACCGCAATCTGGATCAAGGAGATATTGTGATTATGCCATCTATCAGAGAGATTGAGCAGGTATGGACACCGGCGCAGACCTTTTTTCAGGATTTGGCAAAGGATGCTTTCCGCACAACGGATAAAAAATATACGTCGATTGATTTGATCAAGGAAGGGCTGGAGTCGGTGGATCAACAAATCTATGATGCAATCCACACGCTTGCGAGTGGTCAGTAATGTGGACGGTAGTCTGACAAGGATGAATCTGAAGATGTGATATTTGCCACGGAGGACGTGGGTAAGAAATGAGGAATGGTATGAAAAGAGGCAATAGAAAAAATACAGTGCATGATGTGCTAAAAAGGGCGGGCAGAAATGTAAAGCTGAGTATGTGCGTAATGGGGCTGGGGCAGATGCTGTACGGTCAGATTGGCAAAGGACTGTGCTATTTTGCCGTGTTGGTGATGGCGGTTATCTATTTTGTACACCGTGGCTTCAAGGATTTGGCGGGGTTGTTTACGCTGGGAACGCAGGAGGCGGATACATGGCTTGGCATCGAAGGGGATAATTCCGTAGTCATGCTGCTGATGGGAATCCTGTCTGCCATCGCGGTACTTTTCTTGGTGTACTGCTATCTGTCCAATATTAAGGATGCTTATGAGACGCAGAAACTCTGCGAAAGAGGCGGCAGACCAATGGGATTCCGGGAGGAACTTAAACAATTTCTGGACCGCAAATTTTATAAGACGGTTTTGCTTCTACCGATTCTTGGGGTATGCGTTTTCAATATTTTGCCCATCGTCTTTATGATTCTGATTGCGTTTACCAATTACGGAGGCAGTACAGTTCCGCCCAAGTTGGTAGACTGGGTGGGGATAGATAATTTCGTGCAGGTGGCGACGCTGTCGCAATTTGCGCCGACTTTTATCAGAATTCTGGGGTGGAACCTGATGTGGGCGTTAATCTCCACGGCAGTCAATTATTTTGCGGGGCTTGGATTGGCGCTCCTTTTGAATAAAGACTGCGTTAAGGGTAAGGCGTTCTGGAGGGCCTTTCCTATGCTCGCATATGCGGTGCCGGGATTTATCACACTGCTCGGCTTTAAGTTCATGTTCTCTTATGGCGGGCCGGTGAATCAGATTATTACAGGTATGGGGCACCGTGCAGTGGGATTTCTGGATATTGATGCAAAGTGGATGGCAAGAATCATCGGATTTATAATCAATGCATGGATCAGCGTACCTTCCATTATGCTGTTGGCTACCGGCATTCTCTCTAATAGGGATGCCAGTCAGATGGAGTCGGCAAAAATTGACGGCGCCAGTGCATTCCAACAGTTCCGTCACATTACGCTGCCTTTTGTGTTGTTTTCTACGACACCGGTTCTGATTTCGCAGTTTATCGGGAACTTTAACAATTTCGGTATCTTTTTCTTCCTGAGGGGCGGGCTGTATATAGACGGTTATTTCCTTGCCAGTGATACCGACCTTCTGATCAACTGGCTGTATAACCTGTCAATCAATAATAATTACTATAATGTGGGCGCAACAATCAGTCTGGTCATTTTCATCATTACGTCACTGATTTCCCTACTGATTTATACGAACAGCACATCCTACAGAGAGGAGGATACTTTCCGATGAAAAGAAAAACTGCGCGCATGATTGATACTGCGCTGACACATCTGATTTTGATTGCGGTCTGCTTTATATTTCTGTTTCCGTGCTTGTGGCTGATCCTTGCGTCCTTCAGCAAGTCAGGATCCATCTATTCCTTTAAGGGATTTTTTCCGCAGGAGTACAGTCTGGATACCTTCCGTAATCTGTTTACGGATACGGAAATGTACAACTATCCGCAGTGGTTTCGCAACACGCTTTTTATTGCCGTGATGAGCTGCCTGCTTGGAAGTTTTCTGGTCATCCTGACGGCATATACAATGTCCAGATTTCAGTTTGGCGGCAGGAAGATGATCATGAAGACGACATTGGTGCTTGGTATGTTTCCTTCTTTTATGGGGATGATTGCGGTCTATATTATTATGACACAATTTGGATTGATCAATAAAATGTGGGGATTGATTCTAATCTACAGCGCTAACGCGCCGATGGGGTATCTGACACAGAAAGGTTTCTTTGATACGATACCAATCTCCATAGATGAGGCGGCGAGGATTGACGGGGCAACGAATTTTCAAGTGTTTTATAAGATCAATCTGCCGTTGTCGCTGCCAATTATTGTGTATACGGCATTGACCAGCTTTGTTTTTCCGTGGAGTGATTTTATTCTGCCGAAGCTGCTGCTGAAAGAAAAGGATCTCTATACGGTAGCGGTGGGCTTGATGAATCTTGGTGAAACGGAATTTTCCCGTTTTGCAGCCGGATCGGTGTTCATTGCGGTGCCAATCGTTATTCTATACTTCTGTCTGATGAAATTCTTCGTCAACGGGATGACTTCCGGTGCAGTGAAAGGGTAGGTGGAAACAATATAATAAGATTGCGCAAATTGCCAGAATAAGCACAGAGATAACAACATATGTTAATAACAAGAATTAGCAAGGATAGGAGCCGCTGTAAAAATATATTGCATATATGAAGCAGCGGCTTTTTGTGTGGTTATGTTAAATTATATTTGGGCGTTTATGATATTGGCAGGGGTCATATACGGAGCGATAACCGGAAGGATGGAAGACATAACAAATGCAGCATTAGATTCCGCAGGGGACGCGGTCTCTCTATGCATTACCATGATTGGCGTGATGGCACTGTGGGTTGGGCTTATGGAGATTGCACAAAAGTCCGGATTGATTGCCAAGCTGACCAGAGGAATACAGCCTTTTATCAGTTTTCTTTTTCCGAGGATTCCCAAGGAGCATCCTGCGCGAGAGTATATTTCTACAAATTTGATTGCCAATGTGCTGGGGCTCGGCTGGGCATGTACGCCGGCGGGGTTAAAGGCGATGGAGGCGCTGGCGCAGTTGGAGAAAGAGCGGGGGAATTCGGTGTATCTGGCTGATAACGGAAATCTTGGGGACAACAAGGGGCGCGTCGCCAGCAATGAGATGTGCACATTCTTGATACTGAATATTTCTTCCTTGCAGTTGATTCCCGTGAATATGATTGCTTACAGACAGCAGTACGGAAGCGTAAATCCGGCGGGGATCATTGCACCGGCGATAGTGGCGACGTTTGTCAGTACGGCGGTGGCGGTGGTTTATTGTAAGGGGAAGGACAGGAGGCGGAGAGTCTGAGGGCTCTCTGTTTTTGTATCATTTTTGTGAAAGAGTGTTGAGAAGCAAAGTTTTTTGGGATATACTTATAAAAAAGATGGATATTGGGATTTAAGAAATATATGAGGTATCAAGAAGTGGAAGAAAAAATAAAGAATATTATGTCTGAAGTATACGAAGAATTGATAAAATTATTTGGTAAAAAAATTGAACGTATTACTTTGTACGGTTCATATGCTCGTGGGGATTTTAATTTGGAATCAGACGTTGATATCATGATTTTATTGAATTGCGAACAAAAAGAAATAATGCAACGACGAAAAGAAATCAGTAGAATTGCAAGCCGTGTTGGTTTAAAAAATGATATTATGGTTTCGCTTCTTGCACGTAATAGTGATGATTATGAAAACAATATGAAGTACCAGCCATTTTACCAAAACATTGAAAAGGAAGGTATGAGAATTTATGGATAAAGCAAGAGCAGATTTAGCTATATATCGTTTAGAGACAGCGAGGTAATGTATTATATCGGCAAAAGCATTGATAGAGATATCAGATTATAGAGGTGCGGCAAATCGTTCTTATTATGCGGTTTTCCATTGTATGCGAAGTGTATTAGCGTTAAGTTCCATAGACTTTTCAAAACATTCTGCGGTGGGCGCTTATTTTCGTAAAGAATATATAAAAACAGGGATATTTGATGTATCTATGTCAGATATAATTTCGGAAGCCTTTGATATTCGTAGCGATAGCGACTATAATGACTATTTTGTAATATCGAAAAAAGAGGTTGAAGAACAGATATCAAATGCACAGTATTTTTATGATAGGGTAGAGGAACATGTAGTGGCGCAAATTAAGGATGGTGGTTGATCTGATATTTTAAATACACAGTAATCGTTAAGAGCGGAAAGCTTATAATAAGATGAGATGTGTATTTTTTTAATACTTAATATTTCATCGTTACAATTGATTTCTGTCAATATGATTGCCTATAGGCAGCAGTACGGCAGCGTAAATCCGGCGGGGATCATTGCGCTGGCGATTGTGGCGACAGCGGTAAGCACAAGTGTGGCGGTGGTGTATTGTAAGGCGAAAGTTAGAAGGCGGAGAGTTTGAATGATAGGATTCCCCTTAAGTAGACAAGGCAAATAACCAAAATCTACTGAAGGGGTTTTAATGTTTAAAAAAGAAAATATTTAGTTGAAGAAAATATACAACTTGCAGTATATTACCAGATATCATTATTTTGGTAGACACACGTAAAGTTAGCTGATATTATGAGTATGAAATTATGATGTAAAAGACTGGAAAATCAATTTTATGTGGTGATGTGAATCATGAATATTATTTTTTTAGGACTTGGCGTTTTAGCTATCGGTGTCATTGTAGTTGCACTGTCTCTTCTATTGAAAGGGGATGGCTCCAGAGAACAGAAGCTGATGCAGTACTTTTTAATGGGCTGCCTGATACAGAATGCAGGATACTTGCTGGAATTGACGGCAACCACGGTAGACGCCGCTCTGGTGGCTGTCAAAATGCAGTACATGGGTTCGTTGACGGTTCCTATCAGTTACTGCTATTTTATATTCAGCTATTGCTACGAGAAGGCGCCCGCCAAACTTTTAAGATTACTGAAGATAGTCGATGTTTTTATTTTGGGACTCGTTTTTACCTGCGAGTTACATACGTTTTATTATAGCCGTATCGAATGGATGCATACGCCGGGCGGACACGGATATCTGAGTCTGGAATACGGTCCCGGTTACTGGCTGTTTATGCTATGCGGTACGGTAATACCTTATGTGCTATCGATGTATGCCCTGATTCATGTCTGTATCAAAAGACCGGATTACGCGGCGGACAGACAGTATAAGCTTGTACTCGGGCTTTCTTTTCTACCGGCGGTGATGCTGGGCTTATATGTCATGAAGGTAACGTTTGTGTACGACCCAACGCCGGTGGTGCTTGGGCTTGTGCTTGCGAGCGTAGTAATTTTGATCTGGAGCAGAAAGGTATATGATTTCAGTAGTCTTGCCTCGGGCATTTTGCTTGACAGTATGAGTGACGGGGTGATTGCAATAGACAGACATGAGCGGATTGTCAGTTATAATCCGGCGGCGACGGGAATTTTTCCGGATTTAAGCATTCGAGCAGTAGGAAAGCACATCGGGGAGCTGGAGGGTTTTCCGCAGGATATGCTGGGTGATGATACGCGGGAGGAATTCTGTTTGGGCGACAGGTTTTATCATGGACATGTGAAGCAGGTTCTTGATAAATACAATGAGAAGAAAGGATACGTTATTCTGATTCTCGATGTGACGGAAACGCAGAATTATATTGAGGAGATTACGCGTGTGCGGGAACAGGCGGAGCAGGCGAATATCGCCAAGAGCGCGTTTCTTGCCAACATGTCTCACGAAATTCGGACGCCGATGAATGCCATTGTCGGATTGAGCGATATTATTCTGGAAGAGAGCAAGGGGCGTAAGGTGTACGGATATGCCTGCGATATCAAGGCGTCTGCCCACAATCTTCTTGAACTGATTAATGATATTCTTGACTTGTCCAAGGTGGAAGCGGGCAAGATGGAGTTGGTATCAACAGAGTATCACGTGAAGTTCCTTGTAAAAGAAGTGCTGAACATGATGGATATTGTCGCTTCCCAGCGTGCGCTTATGCTGGAGAGTGAGTATGACATGTCAATGCCCTGCTGTTATCTGGGGGATGAAATACGGATTAAGCAGATTCTCATTAATTTGCTTAATAATGCGTTAAAGTTTACTAAGAAAGGGCATGTTAAGATTTCCGTTTCCGGTATGCCGGGAGACGAGGACGGTATGGAACGCCTGATTTTCAAGGTGGAGGATACCGGTTGCGGTATTAGAAAGGAAGACTTCGAAAGGATATTTGAGAACTTTAAGCAGCTTGATTCTAAGAGAAACAGAAGTGCAGAAGGAACAGGGCTGGGACTGTCCATTACGAGGCATCTGGCGGAGATGATGCAGGGAACGGTTACGGTGGAGAGCGTTTACGGAGAGGGTTCCACATTTATCGTAGAGATTCAGCAAAAGATTGTGGACGCCAGACCTTTGTCTGAAGTTCCGGAACCGGAAGCCAAGAAGGAACCGCCGCTGGAGCCCTTTACGGTAAAGGGATATAGGGTGCTGGTGGTAGACGATAATCTCATTAACAGGAAGGTTGCAAGGTCGTTTTTACAGACTTACGGACTGGAAATTGCCGAGGCCGAGAATGGTATGGAAGCGATAGAGCTTGTACAGAGAACGCAGTATGACATTATTTTTATGGACCATATGATGCCTATGATGGACGGCATAGAGACGGTACAGAAGATTCGCAGCGACTGCGGTGAGAATGGCAGGCTTCCGATTGTCATAGCTCTGACTGCGAATGCGATGGAAGGGGTAAGGGAGAACTTCCTCGCGAATGGATTTCAGGATTTTATTACAAAGCCACTTGACAGAAAGGCTATGCATATGGTACTTCTGAAATGGATACCGGAAGATAAGCGGATGGCAAGCGGGTCATGGATGGATTATTTGCAGATAAATAACGATGCATTCCAGAAGGTCATCATTGAGGGAATCGATACGGACGAAGTGACAGGGCACTATAACGGAAGTCTTGAAGAATATAATGAGCTTCTGACGCTGTATTGTCTGGACGGAAAACGGAAACTGGACGTCTTACAGGAACTTTGGGAAGAGCGGGACTACGAGGGATATGGTATAGAAGTGCACGCTTTGAAGAGTGCTTCTGCGAACGTGGGCGCTATGCGGCTTTCGAGCAGAGCTAAGGAACAGGAGAAGGCGGTCAACAGAGGAGATCTTGCGTTTGTTGACAGTCATATACAAAAGCTTCTGGCGGAATATGAGGAGCAGATCGGGTATATTCAGAACTATCTGGAAGAGAACCGGAAAGAGCAGAGCATGGCAGTGCAAAAAAGGGAAATCAATAAGGAAGAATTGTTGCGCGAAATTGAGTCGGCTCTGGAAAGTCTGGAAGATTTTCAAGCCAAGGAGTGCGCTCATACAATAGAAGCGCTTCTGGAATGCCAGATGGAACCGGACACGGAGTCGGTGCTTATGAAAGTAAAAGAACAGCTCAAGTTATATGAGGACGATGCGGCGGAACAGATGCTGCATGAGTTGATTGAACAGATAAGATAGGAGGAATAACAAGTGGCAGGTAGATACAAAATACTGGCTGTAGATGATAACAGTATCAGTTTGGCGACGATTGAGCAGATTCTGAAGGAGAAATATGATGTTACGCCTTTGAATTCGGGCGTGCGTGCCTTACAGTACTTGAAGAAGAACAAGCCGGATTTGATTTTGCTGGACGTTCGTATGGCGTCGAAGGATGGTATCGAGACGCTGCGCGAAATCCGGGAAATGGAAGACCGCAAGGATATTCCCGTTATTATGCTCACGTCGCAGAATGATAAGCATACGGTTCTCGAAAGCCTTATGTTAGGAGCGGAGAACTATATTCTCAAGCCTTTTACCATACAGGATTTGTATGACAGGATCGATAGTGCTCTGCATAAGGAGAAATAAGGTGATAGGGCGGCATATTGTCCCCTATCACTCTGCCAGTAATTCCAACAACTCCTCCTTCGTAAAGCTGCCGGTTCCCAAATCTTTGCCGGAGAGCACCTGTTCCGCCAGTTCTTTCTTGCGTTCTTGCAGCTTCATAATATTTTCTTCTATCGTATCTTTCATGATCAGTTTATAGACGTTTACCACATTGGTCTGTCCGATCCGGTGCGCCCTGTCGGTGGCTTGATTTTGTACCGCCAGATTCCACCATGGGTCGAAATGTATGACGATATCCGCTGCTGTCAGATTGAGACCGGTTCCGCCTGCTTTTAAGGAGATACAGAACACATTAGTTTGATTCGTATTAAAGTTTTCTACCAGCCGCAGTCGTTGTTCTTTGGGGGTAGAGCCTGTAAGTACATAATAGGAAATGCCTTCCTCTTTTAACTTCTCCTGCAGATTTTGCAACATGGAGGTAAACTGCGAGAACAGAAGTACTTTGTGACCGCCCTCCACTGCATTTTTGATCAAGTCCATACAGAGAGCAGATTTGGCGGAAGGACTGTCATATTTTTCATAAATGAGCGCAGGGTCACAGCAGAGTTGCCGCAACTTAGTAAGTTCTGCAAGAATCTGTATTTTGCCTGCCTTAAATTCCTCGTCAGACTGTTTGTCCAGCATGATACGAATTCTCTGGACATGGGCATGATAGAGCTTCTGCTGTTCACCGTCCATATTGGCGTACATGCATTTCTCTAATTTATCGGGCAGGTCTGTGAGGACGTCTTTTTTCAGTCTGCGCAGGATAAACGGTTTGACCATTTTCTGAAGTCTGTTCATGGCAGCTTCATCCTGATTCTGCACCACGGGTATCTCAATTTCTGTACGGAAGCGTTGATAACCGTACAAAAGCCCCGGCATGAGGTAGTCAAAAATACTCCAAAGTTCACTCAGTCTGTTTTCAATAGGTGTTCCGGTAAGGGCAAAGCGGCATTCTGATGTGACTGCCTTGACCGCTCTTGCCGCCTGCGTATTGTGGTTCTTAATATACTGTGCTTCGTCTATGACTTGACAGAAGAAGGATATGCCTTCATAAGCTTCCAAATCTCTTTTCAAGAGCTCATAAGAAGTAATTAAAATATCTCTGCTCTGAGCCCCGCGTATGATATCACGACGTTCATCGGCGCATCCGGTCACCATTTTGACGGGAAGACCGGGCGCAAAGAGAGTGAACTCATTCTGCCAGTTAAAGACCAGAGATGCCGGCGTGACGATTAAAACACGACGGTTATCTGTATATTTTGCTTCCAGATATTCCGACAGAAGAAAGGAAATGGTCTGTAATGTTTTGCCAAGACCCATATCGTCCGCCAGTATGCCGCCGAAACCGTTGTGATACAGCGTCTTAAGCCATGTGTAACCTGTGGTCTGATAAGGGCGCAGAATGGATTCCATACTTGCGGGCACTTCAAAATCATTCTCTTCAACGGTCTTCATATTCCGAATCAGTTCCTGAAAGGTATTGTTTCGGAAAAAAGAGACAGCTTGCGATTCTTGAAGCTGCTGATCCAGATAAAATGCCCGGTATCGGGGCAGTGTGACAGTTTCTTCACGCAGCTGTGAATCGGTCAGGTTCAGATTCTGTCTGAGGTCCAGAAGCGTCAGAAGACCTTCGTCCTCTGTTTGGATATAGCTGCCGTTTTTCAAACGGAAATATTTTTTCTTTCTGTCATATTTTGATAAAATTTCAATTAATTCTTCTCTGGATAGTTCGTTGGCTTGCATGGTCAGTTCCAGCAAGTCTCCAGATAAGGATACACCTACATTTATTTTGCTGCCGCTTACTACACGGATATTTTTTAAAGCATCGGAGACATACACATCGCCCAATGTCTGTAAACGCGGAATACCAAGCGTGAGCAGTTCATAGATTTTGTCTTCGTCTCCAGCAATGACCATGGCGTGTTCTTTTTCATCATAGGCATTACAGTAAGAAGCGACGATGTTTCCCACCTGTATTTCTTTTACGGCGTCCCGCCCGGCGCGCTCTTCATCTTTCTTATAGACCTCAAACTTTTTCTCACCGTAGAAGGCATAGACCTTGCATGTGATGAAATCCTTCTGTGGCGCATCCAGATAAATTTCAAATAAGGCGGGTTCCACTCCATATTCGGCTTCATCGAAATTAATCCGCTCACAGGCATAATGCTCTTCCAGAAGAGGCAGCAGTTCCCGGCAGAACATGGAAATATCGCTCTTATCAATATAAAATGCGTTTTCAGGCAATTCGGGCAGGCATGATAAGAAGTCTTGAATGGGTGCAAGAGTTTCTTTATTTTCCTGATAGATGAGTCCGTCCCCAAAAGTAAAGACAGTATGAGTAGAATAAAAAGAAGTCAGAATTTCCGGTTTCACTTCAATGCCTTCTTTTTTGCCGGTAATCTGCATGCGGCGGATTAATTTGTCGTTTGTAAGACGCCAGATTTTTTCTCCGGAGTCGTTCATATCAAGCAGAATGATATTGTCTTTCAGAATAGCCAGAAGTTCTTCAAAATCTGTTCCGCTAAGGGGTAATCGGCGCAGTTTCGCATAGTAATATGAGTAAGAATAGTAATTGTATTCCATATAATATTCTTGGTTTTCCTGTACCCAGTTCAGAATAAACCTTACGATTTTCTGTGAAAGAGGGTCAAAGGCACTTAATGTGTGAATAAAGTTTAGTTTCTTACCATAGGAATGCTCTGCGCATGATGTCATATTTTGAGTAAATTCAAATACATCTTTCAGAACGTATTTTGTATCAATGCCGATTTTAAATTCGACTACAGCGCTATTTTCACTGTATCTGAAATGTGGTTCCAGAGACACTTTTTCATAAGGTAAATTCTGCATCAGGGGGAGAGTTGATTTCATTCTTTGGCGCTTCAGCAAATCTTTGATGGCCGGAGTCGTTTCTTTGCCGCGGAACTTGTGGAGAAAACGACCGCTTTCGGGACCGATATAGTCGGAGAGTCTGCGCTTGGAACCGTCACACCCCGGCTCTTCGATATAGTCAAAGATTGTCTGCTGTATGTCCAGACGGCTTTCACATTCCAACAGTACGGCGGCACAATGTTTGCATATGCCGTCATAGTTGTAGAAGGCCGGACAGTCGCAGAAGCATTCGGATAAATCTTCGTAAAAAGTATTGTAGGTAAGTTCTACCTCGTACTTCTTTTTGCCACTGCCCTGTACAAAGGCTTTCATGTAAATTTCTTCGTTCTGCTCCTTAGATTGAAAAGATAGGACTTTATGCTGCAAGAATAGATCCAATCCCCGGTTGTAGATGGTAGTTCCTGTGAGTTCATGGATGATTTGTTTATTTAGCACGGCGGATTCCTCTTTTCTGGAAGCAGAAAGGTTATTATGGTGGTATCGTAACTAAATATTTATTTTATCATAAAAAGGGGATTCAAGCTATATAAAGTCATTTGGAAAAGTGGAAATTGATAAAAAGTATATTTTATTTTTGTCGGCATAAAACAGAAAAAATTTACCTCTAATTTCTGCTACATAAATTTTGCAAACAAAATAATCTTAAAACGATTGTTTTCGCAGAAACAATCTATATTTCCGTCTAGTTTGTTGAGGAATGCCTGTACACTCTGCATTCCAAGTCCGTGCCCTTTGCCCCTGCTGCTTTTGGGGAGTCCTGTTAGGGGGTCGAACTGAATTTCCTTGTTACATTCATTCTCTATATCGAGCAGCAGATACTCTGTGGTACAATGAATTTTTGCATTGACATACCTCTTGGATGATTCCAGATTTTTTACACTGAACACAGCGTTTTCTAGGAGATTTGCGACTACCATGGCGAACTCATATTCATTGACCGGAATGCGGTCGGAAACCAGCACATTCGGATGAAGGTCTATGTGAAGGGACTGCGCCAGTTCTGCCATTTTCAGGAGTATGGTATTGATAACCAGATTTTCACAATAGCGGTTGACTTTGTTTTCGTCAACCACTTCATTGATATGTCCGGTAATGCTCCTGATTTCGTCATATTCTTTTTGATCTAAGAGAGAATCTATCATCGCGGAATAATGTCTCATATCATGCCGCAATATCTTTAGATTTTGTTCGGACTGTTTTACTAAATAGTTCTGACTTTCCAATCCCTTGATATAGGATTCAAACATTACATTTTTCCAGTACTGTTCCACATGTTCCGTTTCACTGTGCAAATAGCGCAGTACTACGACATAAGATACGAGCATGGTGATCATTAGGAAGATGCTGACAAGTATATTTTCGGGATAATCATAAAGTGTATAAGGAAAAAATGCGAGGCATGAAAAACTACAAAAAAAGAATACGGGAATGAGACATAATTCCCACCAGCTTTTTCCGATGTCGCGTTCGCAAAATTTAATAAATATATTTCCGATTTTGTAATAAAGCACTAGCAAAATTACGAGATGCATCAGGACATTGCCGGTCAGCGCCAGACAGACATTACCAGTACATATGTATAAGATTGAGGCGGTTATACTGCCCACAATGACATAATTGGATGCGCTCAGACTTATGAAAAGCACGCGACTGTCTCTTTTTACTGAAATAAGCAGACCGGCAGATTGTGCTATAGCAATCTGTACGATTGTTGAAAAAAAATAAAATGATCTGCTGTCTGCAAACAAATTCAATTTAAAGTAATCCAATACGTTCATTATGAAACAGGAGATAAAGCAGATGGCAAGCGTTTTTTTCTTGGAAAAACGGTGTGCTAAAAACAAATAAATAAATACTAAAAAAAACACATGACTGAGCATGTATGATATATTTTTAATAAAAATCATAACATTCACCTACCTGCATTGAGCGGATATAAAAAGGAGATATTCTCTTTTGACTTTTGCCGCTTTACCTTTACTGACAGGTAATTCGATACCTGATTTCATGATGACGCTGTCCGGCGTAAGCTGTTTCACATAATCCAGATTAACAAGGAAGGATTTGTGAATCTGCTGGAAGTTATTCTGATTTGCAATCTCCTGAATTTCTTCTTCAAAAGATTTCCGGATAAAAAGACTTTGTAATACTTCTCCGTCAGATAAGTGTACTGCCAGTTTTCTACTGACATTTTCGACGTATTCTATTCCGGAGTAGGGCTGTTTGATTAAACCTTCCTTTGTCTTGATCAGACACACAGGCTCCGCTTTTAACTTGGTATATGATAGGGCATAATCAAGCGCTTCGAAAAGTTTGTTTTCATCAACCGGTTTCAGAAGATATCTGATTGCGCGTACGCCATAGGCGTCCAGTGCATAATCGTCTGAAGAGGTAATATAGATAATTACGCTCTCACTTCCGGATAGTCTGATTTGATTGCCAAGGTCGATTCCGGACCATCTTGGCATCATCATGTCCAATATGTATATATCTGATAATTTTCCTTCTGATATTTTACGGTATAATCTGGAGGAGTCAGAAAATTTCTCAAGTTCGAAGTTTTTGTTTTGATATAATGTTTTATATTTCAATAATAACTTTTCTATGTGAAGCAAATCTTTGATACTGTCATCGCAAAGCGTTATTTTCATATGGAGCCATTCCTTTCGTTCTATGCCAAATAATTATATCGGTCTTAAGGCGGTTTATCAACCGATTGAGCGAAGAAGTTCATACGTGATTGTGAAAAATCAGCAATGAAATGCGAAGAAGTAAAATTGACGCTGAAATACCAAAATAATAGAATGGACGCAGTCGCAGTAATTAAATCAAAAAATTATCGCGCGTTTATTAAATTGATTATTATCAGGAGGAAAGTTATGAAAAAATGGAAGTTAATACTGGCAGCAGGAATTATGGCGTTTATTTTTGTGGGATGCGGAAAGGCAGAGACAGAAATTATTAAGCCTATGGAAGAGGTTTCGGAAGTGGAGCCAGTGGCAGAAAACGAGCCTACGGAAAGTGAAGTGGAAGAAAAGAATAATAACTATGAAGACTTAGAGGAGAAAGGCGCTGAAGGCGAGGTGACAGCTTTTGCAGAGCAGATTCAGACAGCAGTGGCGGCAAAAGATATGGAAGCATTGGCGGATTTGTGTTCCTACCCACTGGCGGTAAATGGAGAAGTTGTTGACAGTAAGGAAGCTTTTATAAAACTGGGTGCCGATGTTATTTTTACGGAGGAAAGATGTGCGGTGATTGAGGCGGTAGATGTTTCGACTTTAGAAGAAACAATGGCAGGAGTCGTTATGGGAGACGCTACGCCGAATATTATTTTCAAATCCGTGGACGGTAAACTGGGGATAACGGGTATTAATTAATGCCTGCCAAGCGAGATGGTATGCGTTTATTACCGAAAGGAAAGGCAACATAAAAATAATTTGGCAGCGGAGAACATACAGTTCTCCGCTGTTGTGCTATTCCAGCTGAATACAAAGCGCGAAGTATCCGCATCCTGTATTATATAATAAGCTGTAATCAAAGGGCTCCATGTTGAATGCTTGTCTAAACTGATCGGCAGTTATGAAATGACTGCTGTCCAGCCAATAGTGTAATGACAGATGACAATGTATACCCAACTGTTCTGCGATTCGCATTGAGAGTTCTCTGCCGGCGTTCATGACTACTTTATCCATTCTGGTTAGCGGTATATTCAATATGGTACTTACGGCGCGCAGCAAAAGACCTTCTTCAATAACCATGTAGAGATGCGTCTTTTTTCCGTCTTTTGAAAGATACGTTAATCGGGTGATCATGCTATTGCCGAAGTTTTCCCCGCTGTAATGTTCGCTGACAATATCTGTCTGCAATCTGAAGATTTCTTGTATGGTGACAGCCAGAGCCTCCTCTAAAGCAGTCAAATCTGCTCCGGGGTTGTCTTTAATAAACTTATGGGGAATTTTACCTGCAATGGCACGGTCTTCAATCATGATGTGAGCGGTAAGCCAACCGAGACAAATACCCAGAAAATGATGAATAGATTCTTGTGAGTAGTTTGATTTTGTAAGGTCTTTTTCGAGCGCCGGGAGTGTTTTGTACCGCATATCATCATGCAGACGCTTATGCAGTTCATATCTTTTGTAGCCAATTGACTGCATATATATCTCTTCATCAGTAAAGTGTTTGATGGCGTAACTCTTGAAGTATTTGATACCTTCGGCACATGCCCACTGACCGTTATGTTCGTCTTCGCTCAGATAAATTAATTTGCGCACGATTGAGAAAAGTTTCCGGTGTGCATTGTCGATGGAATCAACTCCGATGTTAAACCGTTCGTTCCATTCAACTTCTTTAGACATATGACTCCTTTATCAGAGAAAGATGGCCCGCAATGATTGTTACGGCGGGCGTATCTGATTTTAGAAGGGATTTGTTATATTATATGTCGATATATGAGGGTGAGTGTCAATTTGTGGGAACGTGATTTTGGTATTTTGTTACAGAGGACGGCAGTAAAAACTGCCGTCGTGCCGGTATCTCAATAATACCACTATTTTTTCAATCCGCACTTAGTGGGTACTAAGTGACATGAATATTTTATGCGATGGAAAAATATTTATCAAGTATTTGTGGTGAAATTTTTTATTCCATTGTGTCCCAAGTACGACGCCGCAGTCCCCCCCCCTCTTTCGGGAGTGCAGTAGTATGCACATAATGTCGACCTATTCCTTGATAAATCGAAGGTTTTTGAGTCTTTAATTTTTTATATCCGGGCGCCTTTTAACGAGGGGGATTAACCTCTGGAGGATAAGGGGTGATTCTGCCGTAAAAAGAAAGAGCAAAAAAACAATTTCTTTGTGGATGCCCCCCTTTTTCAAATATACATTGCTAAACCGAACAATCAAACGGCAGGTGTAGCATCCTCCCGCATTTCTCGGGTTTACCCTGCCAATATCATTGGCGTGTGGTTGCTGCGAAATTTACCACCTCGATTGATCGCTCGGGTGAAGATTTATTAGTACACTTGCATTATAGTGCGCTTACTCTTTTTGCAAAGCGGTATATTGGTCCTGATTCCGTCATACCTTTCGCAAACGTTACGTCTCTACGTTCTTTGATAAGAGCAATTCTTCCGTTTTTAATTACGTCTTCACTTTCTGATACAAAACCACTCACTCTTTTCTATGCCGTTATATTCCTGCGCTTTTTACTTTATTTAAGAACTTTTCCTGATGGAGCGTGGATTGAAGCATAAGTATGTCAGTATTTTATTGTGATTGATGTGAGGCGCTTAAGCATTTTTTATACAAAACAGCGGTAGACCCGTAATAGAGCTACCGCTGTTTTAATATTGCTGTATTTGAGTGACAAGCATATATAGTAACTGGAATTTGCACGATATTGTTATTGTGTTTCTGTCAATTTTTGTATTGCTTCTTCTTTGGTTGATACAAAAAAGAAATCATGGCCATTATTTGATTCATAGATAAAATCTTTTAATGGCTTGCTGGTATATTGTGAGTAATCTCCGTAGATGGCAATTCTGACATGATAATTGACAAACTTTTGAAGTATTTCGCCCGCCATGCCGTTGCTGAGGGTAAAAAATTCCTCACATACCGCTGATTTATTAATGATTATTTTTGTTGCACTTGTTTCATACTTAACAGTCATAGCCAGATCTAAAGCGGATTGTGTATCAACGATTAGTTTTTCATCGCTGGAAATAACTGCAATATTTGTGCCGTTGTCTTTCAATTGTTCTATATTCATAATATCCTCCTAAACCAAATTTGCAGTACAAATTCCAGTTAAAGTCATATTTTATTTATAAAATGATAAATTGTCAAGTGACAATTGTGAATCTGATAGAAAAGTCTGATAAAAAGAAGCTCATATTTTAATTAAAATGGCGATTTATTCGAGCGTATGTTAAGTAAGATATGTATGATACTTCACTTATGGTTTCTCATGCAAAAATGTGTTATACTATGAAAAACCAAATACCCGTACATTGCGTCTGACCGGCGGACTGCCACGGGAATAAAGAATGAACACGGAGATAACGACTATGGAAGAAACAATGAAAGACTATGAAAAAGAATTGGAGGCCTCATTCCGTACGATTAATGAAGGCGACGTTATTAAGGGTACGGTGATTGACGTGAACGAGGAAGAAGTGACGCTGGACCTTAAATATTATACGCAAGGAATTATTAAGGCGGCGGATATGAGTGACGACCCGGGGTTTTCGCTGATGACGGACGTACATGAGGGAGATGTGATTGAAGCGTCTGTTGTTAAGACGGACGATGGGCAGGGTAATATTCTGCTTTCCAGAAGAGAAGCGAATGCTGTACTGGCATGGGATGTACTCGCGAATTATATGGAGGAGAAAAAGAGTGTCAACGTTAAGGTGAGCGAAATTGTCAATGCAGGGGTGGTTGCTTATCTGGAAGGGATCAGAGGATTCATACCCGCGTCTCACCTCGATGTTTCCTATGTGGAGAATCTTGAAGACTACAAAGGGAAGAATCTGGAGGTAAGGGTTATCACGGTTGATCCAGAGAAGGGAAAACTGGTGCTTTCAGCGAGGGAAATTTTAAGAGAAAAAGCAAAGGAAGAGCATGACCACAAAGTGGCGATGATTGTGCCCGGAACAGTTTTGGAAGGCACGGTGGAGAGTTTACAGACTTATGGGGCGTTTGTTGATCTGAAGGATGGTCTGAGCGGTCTGGTGCACATTTCCCAGATTTGCCAGAGGAGGATTAAGAAACCGTCCGAAGTACTTAAGGTTGGCGACAAGGTTAAGGTTAAAGTACTGAATACGAACGACGGTAAGATTTCGCTGAGTATGAAAGCGATAGAGGAGCAGCAGGCGGAGGAGGTGGAGAGTATTGATGTGCAGCAATACGATTCAGGACAGAGTGTGGGAACCAGTCTCGGCGATTTGTTTGCGAAGCTGAATATTCAGTAGCTTTTTGTCAGAACGATATGCAAGCGCGATAGGAGAAAGTATAATGAACCAAGCATATTTATTTGTGCATTTTAAGGAAAAATCAACGCCGGACGGAGAGCAGGTCTATTTTGGTGTGAGCAAAGATGGTTTTCACTGGGAAAAGCTAAACGGTGGCAACCCGGTTCTCTGGTGCTACTACGGGGATAAAGGGGCAAGAGACTTTACCATCACATTCTGCAAGGAGACCGGGAAGTATGTGATTCTGGCGACAGATCTCTCACTGGCATACGGAATGCGTGGGCAGTATCATCACGACTGGGCTGAGATTTCCAGAAACGGAAGCAAGTGCTTTTCTATGTGGGAGTCGGAAGATTTACTGCACTGGACGGAGCAGCGGCTTGTGAAAGTGGGAGACGGGAAGCTTGGATGTCTATGGGCGCCGGACGTTATTTATGATAAGGCGCGGCAGGAATACTTACTTCACTGGTCTTCTTCCCATGAGGACAACGATTATGGGAAAAAGGCGATTTATTGCTGTTGGACAAAGGATTTTGAACATTTCTCATCACCTGAACTGCTATATCGACATCCGGACGAGGGTGTGATCGATTCGGCGATTTATGAAGAAGATGGTGTCTACTATATGTTTGTAAAAAGAGAAGGCGCAAACTGTCGAAACATCCTTCTGTGTTCTCAGAATCTGACGGGACCTTATGAACAGATAGAGGCTTTTGACGAGAGCATAGCAGCGCTCGAAGAGGGTGTCTATGAAGCGCCTACGGCGGTTCGCTTGGAGGATGGAAGATGGTGCTTGTTCCTAGATTATTATGGAGTGCCGGGAGACGGGCAGGGCTATGTGCCTTTTATTGCAGACTCTTTGAAGAGCGGTCGTTTCACGCGAGTAGACGAGCAGTTTTCTTTCCCGTATAAGTACAAGCATGGGACGATTCTGACAATTACACCGGATCAGTATGAGGCGTTGATAAAGTATTACTCCTAGAAATTATGAAAATGCATTCAGTATAGATATTTGCTATATATAAGACTGCAAGATAAACTAAACCTAACATGAGAGATGCAGGAAGGTCCGCTTGGTATAATCCATAAAGACATATCCTGCGTCTCTTTTTCGGATGAACAGCTTTGCCGCTTTAGAAAAAACCTGATATTTCTTATTAAACAGATATACATCCGACATATCCTGCGGAGTAAGCGGACGAAATGTTAAAGGGTGGTCGCCGACAACAATCTGTCTGTTGTCACGGAGAGAAGATTCTGTGCTTTACAGAAACTTTGACTTATAAAGTAAGAGATGTATAATAATAGATAGGGAGTATGCACGACGGGAGATTGGGGAAAAGAGAGGTATGGATATTATTGTAAAAATATGTACATTTGTTCTTGTCGCATTGGTCCTAAATTATATTGTAAATTTGATTTTCAGGTTTCTGGCAAGGAAGACGAAGGCGATTCATCTGCGCTTTACGAAAGGCGTCGTGAATGTCATGATCGACGTGATTATCATTTACAGCTTGTCGCAACAGTTTGAGATTACAAAGGATATCAGTAAAGTTTTGCTGCAAAGCGGTTCTTTAATTGTAGCGATTGCCACATTTGCGGCGCAGCAGGCACTCGGCAATGTCATCAGCGGACTTTCCATATCCATGTCGAAACCTTATAAGGTGGATGAGAAAATCAGAGTGATGCAGGGCGGAACGGTTATCGCAGAAGGAATCGTGAAAGAAGTCATGATACGTCACACTGTGATTAGCCAGTTCAACGGGGAGAGTTGTATCGTTCCGAATTCCGTTATGGATTCCTCTGTTATTATCAATACAAATTATACTGCTAATGTAGGGAATTTTGTGGAGATAGAGATTGCGTACGATGCGAATATTGATGAGGCAATCCGTATTATGCGCAAGGTATGTTCGACGCATGAACTTACATTAAATACGGAGCAGAACGCTGTGACTGTAAGCGGCTATACGCAGAACGGTATTATTATCAAGACGACGATATGGACGGAAAATCTTGACGACAGTTTTAGAGCGTGCAGCGATATACGAATTGCTTTAATAAAGGAATTCCGCGAGAGCGGAATTGAGATACCGTATCAGACAGTGACGATACATACTCCGGTTCATGAGAGTGATGCCGGAAGCCGGGCATAAGAGAATATGGAAGCGAAGAGTCAGAGGCAGACGAGATGAAAGACGAGGAGGAACTTCTATGAAATATGATGTGATTATTATTGGTGCGGGTCCGGGCGGTATTTTTACCGCATATGAATTGATGCAGCAGGATGTGAATATAAAGATTGCAGTGTTTGAGGCGGGACATGCGCTGGAAAACAGACGCTGCCCGATTGACGGGGACAAAATTAAGAGCTGCGTGCGCTGCAAGAGCTGCTCCATCATGAGCGGATTCGGTGGCGCGGGCGCTTTTTCGGACGGAAAATATAACATTACCAATGATTTCGGCGGTACGTTGTATGAGTATGTGGGCAAGAAACAGGCTATTGATTTAATGAAATATGTGGATGCCATTAATATGAAATACGGCGGGGAAGGTACAAAGCTATACTCGACGGCCGGAAGTCATTTCAAGAAACTATGTCTGCAGAATAAATTAAATCTTCTGGATGCTTCTGTGCGCCATCTGGGAACGGATATAAATTTTGTTGTATTACAGAATCTTTATAACACATTGAAGGATAGGATAGATTTCTATTTTGATACACCGGTTAAAACGGTGGAAAATTCAGGTGCAGGGTATCGCGTGATCTGTGATGAGAATTCTTACGAATGTGACAAATGTGTCATATCTGTGGGCAGGAGCGGCAGCAAATGGATGGAGCAGGTATGCGGGGATTTGAACATTGAGACGAAGTCAAATCGTGTGGATATTGGCGTCAGAGTGGAACTGCCGGCGGTGATTTTTTCACATCTGACTGATGAACTATATGAGAGTAAGATTGTCTATCGCACGGAGAAATTTGAAGACAGGGTGCGGACGTTCTGCATGAATCCGCACGGCATTGTCGTCAATGAGAATACGAACGGTATCGTGACGGTAAACGGGCACAGCTATGAAGGTGCGGATAAGCAGACGAATAACACGAACTTTGCGCTGCTTGTGGCGAAGCACTTCTCGGAGCCTTTTAAGGACAGCAACGGTTACGGCGAAAGTATTGCCAGATTGTCCAACATGCTTGGCGGCGGCGTGATTGTACAGCGTTTCGGTGATTTGGTAAGAGGAAGGCGAAGCAATGCGAAGCGTATTGCGGAGGGGCTGGTGGAACCTACGCTGTCGGCAACCCCGGGCGACTTAAGTCTTGTACTGCCGAAGCGCATTTTGGACGGTATTATGGAGATGATTTACGCACTTGACAAGATTGCGCCGGGAACGGCGAACGATGATACGCTTCTGTACGGTGTGGAAGTGAAATTCTATAATATGGAAGTGGAGATAGACGAACATCTCGAGACGAAATACAAAGGGTTATATATTATCGGAGACGGTAGCGGCGTGACGCACTCTCTTTCGCATGCTTCGGCGAGCGGAGTGTATGTGGCGAGGAATATCGTGCAGGGAATTACGGCGGAATGAGATACAACTGGGCTGCATAGATTATATTAATAATCTGTGCAGTTTTTTTTGTGGGGAATCATTCATGGTTGCAGTCTTATCCAATATTTCCAACATTATCATTCCGGTCATTATTTTCTACATTGTGGCTTACGGTGTAGCGGCAAGGAGCAATGTGTATGAAGATTTTATTAAGGGCGCAAAAGACGGATTTTATACGGTGGTCCGCATTATGCCCACGCTGATCGGGTTAATGGTAGCGGTAGGCGTGCTGCGCGCTTCGGGATTTCTGGATTTTCTAGGAGGTCTGTTTGAGGGCGTTACATCGAAAATGGGTTTTTCATCAGAACTTGTCCCATTGATTTTGATTAAGATGTTTTCTTCTTCAGCGGCTACGGGACTGGTATTGGATATCTTTAAGAATCATGGACCGGACTCACTGATTGGTATGACAACTTCTATTATGATGAGCTGTACGGAGACGATTTTCTATACGATGTCGGTCTATTTTCTGGCGGCAAAAGTGACGAAGACCAGATATACCTTGGCGGGGGCGTTGCTTGCCACTTTGGCGGGAGTAGCGGCAAGTATTGTTCTGGCAGGTATTCTTGTGTAGTGGTCAATGCAAAAACGGCACTCATAAGAGTGCCGTTTTTGTGTGTGAGAAGGATAGAAATGTGTAAACTCAATGTATGTCAATAGAATGTCTAATAAGACATTGCTGTTATGTTTAGTCGAAGCCGGTCAGCACCGAAGCAGCACCGGCGGCTCCTATAAAGTGTAGATTAGAATCATTGTTAATATGTATTCCCCAACTACAATTAATAATATACATGGCAAATGTGAATGGGATGTGTCAAATATCGAAAGAAAAAAGAAAAAAAATATAAAAAAAAATTTATAATTTGGCTGTCGTGTAGTAAGATGGCAATGTAACGGATGATGAATGATAAGCGAAAGGACAAAGGAACTGATCATGCAGCAGGGTATTCCGGAGATATATGTTATTATTGAATGGATTGTGGGAATTCTTCTTCTTACGGCGGTGGCAGTGGGCATTCTGTACTGTGTCCGACGAATCCTGCGTGGACGACGGCACGGAGGCATGGACGAGATGGAAGGTCATGATTTTGAGTACTTCTGTGCAGACCTTCTCGAGAAACGTGGATTTATGGAAGTGGAAGTGACACGCGGCAGTGGAGACTTCGGCGTGGACATCCTTGCGGAGAAGGACGGAGTGACCTATGCTGTTCAATGTAAAAGATATCAGGGACCGGTGGGAGTTGACGCGGTCCTGCAGACCTATGCGGGAAGAGATTATTATGACTGCATGGTGGGCGCCGTCATGACAAACCAGTATTTTACCGCACCGGCAGTTCAGGCGGCAAAGAAACTGCGGATTCTTCTCTGGGACAGAGGTTATATCGACGGAATGATGGACGAGTCGTGAATAATTTGACTCTCAAACTACTTTTTGCTAAAATGTAGTCGTGAAATGACTTTGTGGTGAAAGCCGCTTAATGAGAATGTGTGAAAGAGGCGCCGGTATTCATAAGTTCAACGCGCTTCAGAATGGAAGAGATTATGGACATTAATCGTACATTGAATGAGGTGCTGGTCAGATTATTCCGGAATATCAACATGATTGAGGAACGTGCGCTTCGTACGGGTGAATATAAGGATGTGACGACCAACGACATGCATGTGATTGAAGCGATTGGCATGGACGGAGCGAAGAACATGACGCGGGTAGCCCGTTCGCTGGAGGTTACAACAGGAACGCTTACAATAGCCGTTAACAGTCTGGTCAAAAAAGGATATGTGGACAGAACGAGAAGTGAGGAAGACAGACGAGTTGTTCTGATTTCTTTGTCAGAGAAAGGCAAAAGGGCTTATCTCCATCACCGCAGGTTCCATGAGCAGATGATAGATTCTGTCGTGGAGGAATTGACAGGGGAGGAACAAGAGGTTCTGGAGAAAGCCTTGATGAAATTGACACGATTTTTTCAGGCTAGCTGATATCATATAGTCTTGCGGACAGTGTTCTGAAATCAGCCGGACCGTTTTCTAATACAAAACGATGGAACTGGTATAGGAAATCGGAAGGAATACAGGCGTCGGAAGTCTGGTCATCATACCAGATTTCTAATGCTTGTTTTTTTAATTCCATGATTTCCAGATAACCGAGATAGTATTTCGGGTAATTGCATGGCTCTTCGGCAATGTATTCGTAGACTGCCGTGATGGTTTCATTGCTTGCCGAACCGAGTGAATGGAAAATTTCCTGTACATCTTCGAGCGAGGCGCCGTCATAATGTATTGTAATGTCCAGCAAAGAATACAGACAGAGCTGGATTTGGCGGTCCAGCCGGCAGGCAAGGTAATATTGGGCGGCGTCTGGATCCGTGTCAACTGCCAATTTAATGGCATAATCGTAGGAAGAAAGTTCTGCGTACATAGCCCAGCCTTCTATGTAGCCACCGTAATATAGCACGCTGCATAGAGGTGAGATGCCGGAAACATCACGGAAACGTTGGCAATAAACTGTCTGATAGAGATGCCCCGGATAACCTTCGTGCGCCAATGTCGTAAAAAGAGATAAATCGTCGGAAGTATCCAGTGCGTTGATATATATCGTATTATTCAGTACGTTGTCTATGGGTGGGGTCATGTAAAATGCCGGAGCGGTGTAGGGTTCCAGACTGTCGTCCACGTATTTGACGGTACATCGGATGGGAGATGCACTGTCAGACGCGGGAACAGCAGGATAGTCTTGTTGTATGGACGTCTTCAAATACGAGAGCGTCTCCTCGGGCGACATCTCCGGTAAAAGCGACCGTCCCGTGTTCAACTGGTCACGAAGAGAAACATTATTTTCAAACAATTGGCGCAACGCTTCATAGTTAGAGGTCAGGTCGCGGTAAAGAAGCTGCTTGATCTCGTCAATCTCACGATAAGAGCCGGTCTGCAGTCTGAGTAATGCTTCATAATAATCTCTGCCGCCTTCCCGGCAGGCCAGACCGCATGTATCTTTACCGCTTCCCATAAGAAGGGTGATATCATCGGCAAGCCGGTCGTAGGCGGGGGCGACAACGGTGGTCAGCAGACGGTTGTTGAGATATTGATAAGAGAGCGCTTCATCTTCTGTCAAAAGTCCTTTTTCGACAAGAGGCTGCAGCCTGTCGGCAAAAGTGGTCTCCAGAAAATGGCTGTTATCTTCCAATTGTGCAGAATCCATGAGCGTAGTGCATTGTCGTATAACTTTGGCAGCAGTGGAATCGGACATAAATAGACCAGCGGCAGCTTTCTCACGTTCATATACAATCAATCCGTTGAAATAATCGGGAATCTGCGTCAGGATTGACAGATACAGGTCCACATCCTCTACGGTGTCAAATCGGTATTCTGCCAACAGAATAGGAAGTTCCGAAGGCGCTCCCGAGGAAGGAGAGAGTGGCTCCGAGAAGTACGGATATGAGGCAGTCCGGCTGACCGTATCTATGTAAGAGCGCATTAAGCCGCAGAGATAGCTGTTGGAATCCGAAAGATTCATTTTATCAAATTTATCCAGCTTGCCGGCAATCACAGAAATGGCGTATGTATCATTGGCGGCTTCGCCTTCGCGGTAGATCGGCATTGTCAAGGATGATTCATCAATATTGTAGATTGAAGGGTCGTCTACAGAATAGTGGAAATGGATTGGATTAGCCTGCATTTCCTGCAGGAAGAATTCTTCTGCAAAGGCTTCGAATTCCGCGTCTGCATGGCGATGCATATAACCGAACAGTGTGGCAGTACAAAAGCCTGTAAACAGAATCAGTGCTGCAGCCCATTGTTTGAAAGATAAGGGACGTTTCAAAGAAATACCCTCCGAATGGATTTGTATTAATATATGAATACGGAACACAAATCATGAAAAATCATAAAAGGCATAAAAAATGACCAGATTAGAAAACAATCTGGTCACGTCCGTGTTCTTTACCGTAATACAATTTTTCATCGGCTTCTTTCAAGATGGCTGTCAGGTCGCTGTGGAAATCATGTTCAACCAGTCCGAAGGTTAAAGATATGCTGAATGTTTCGCTGCCGCCGTCAAAGACAATCTCTTTGATTTTCCGCTGTAAGGTTCCCAGAAATACTTGGGCTTCATCACCGTTTGAAATAGGGAAGATTAACAGGAACTCTTCGCCGCCCCAGCGGGATACGAATGTGCCGGCAGGTAACTCTTTACGGAATGTTTCCGCGATTTTCTTAAGGACGATATCACCTACGTCATGCCCGTATGTATCATTGACGCGTTTAAAGAAATCTATATCGCACAGACAGATACTGATCTGATGTTCCGGAGCCTTGAGCAGTTTCTCAAGGTATTCCAGCGTGCGCCGTCTGTTGTAGAGTCCGGTCAAGGGGTCGATGCTGGCCTGTTTCTTTAACTGTTCATTATATTCTACCAGTTTGGACTCCAGCGTCTGTGTATCTGTACTGAAGATATAAGCAATGAGTGATATGGACCAGAAAATAGCAAGCGTATTGATGATCTGGAATAAATTGTTAACTTCTGAACTCAAAGCAATCTGCGGCGAGTTGTTCTGACAGTAAAAAAATAAGAAAATACGCAGTATACATAATGCAGCGGCATATGATATTTTGATTGCCGCATGCTTGTACTTGGCGAAGAAACACGCAATGAGAAGTACGATGATAAAGTGTTGTACGCCAATGTTCCAGCCGAACATTACAACGTTAAACATGATCCAGATCAGGATGTATACATTCAGTACGCAGAATGAAACAAAAGTACGGCTGCGATAAGACAATACAAAAATAGCCAGAAATAATACTGCCGATATCTGGCAGAAAGCCAGCCCGCTTATGTGTGAGGCAAACAAGCAGATTCCGCTGCTGAGCAGGGAATAGACAATCATGGTGAGGATCAGCAGCCTGACAACCACAATAAGCTTTGACGATTCATTCTGGTCGCCGGTATCTTTGCAAATATTCTGATACATTTTGTGCAAAAAATTGGTTTCTTTCATAATTCTTTATTAGTTCCTTTGTACTGGATGGTATTCTATAAATAACGAATGTTGATATCGTTTATGTACAGTTTAATGTAATGTCTGCAATTCGGTTATCAGCCGATTATTTTGTGATAATATATATAATATATCATACACCATATACTATTTTTATGCAATTGCACAATTATAAAATTGCTTTTTTTATAAAAGTTGATAGAATGGAGAAAAAGAGAACAGGCAGTGAAAGTGCAGAGACGGCAGGGAGGGACGCAGGATGCAGGGCACGAAAGTGAAATATTCCATTAAGGACAAATTGATTATGCTGTCTGCAGCGGCGGCGCTTCCGTTTCTGATCATGGTCATTTATCTGATTTATGCACTGCATAATTACAGTACTGCGTATGACACGATAGTCAGCAATATGACAGTTGCAAATACCTATAACTTGAACTTTAAGGAAGAAATGGATGAAAGCCTATATAAACTGGTAGTCGGCGCGGCTACGTTTGAAACCATCAAAGACGATGACAGTCTGGAAGATCCTTATGTACTGATTGATGAACTGAGGGATGACTTTGATAAACTGATGCGCATCACGACGGATGGGGAGAGCCGCATATGGCTGCAGATTCTGATGCGTAATATTGACACATTGGAAGACAAAGTGGGAGATATCAAGGCCAATTTAGGAGCGGAGAACAGTTATGACGTCAATATAGAGATGTTGGATAATAACATCTATATTATGACGGAGCTGATACAGGATAATATCCAGTATTACATTTATCATCAGACACAGAGCATGGAACACCTGACGGAACAGTTAAATGACAGGGTAAATACTTTTACGGTATTCTGCGCTATTCTTTTGGGATTTATTCTGCTTACCGTGATCGTGCTGACGCTTATGATCGTAATGGGAATTATCAGACCGATCAGGGAACTGTCTCAGGCAACGGAGAAGATTTCTCAAGGGGACTTTTCCGTTCGAGTGAAGGTAGATACGAACGATGAGGTGGAAGTGCTGGCGGACGGCGTTAACATTATGACGGAGAGCATCGAGAGATTTGTGCATAAGATTAAGGAGGACGAGCGCAAAATGCGTCGGGCCGATTTACGCCTTTTGCAGGAGCAGATAAATCCGCATTTCCTATATAATACGCTTGATACGATCGTATGGTTGATTGAAGGGAACGACTCTGATAAAGCAGTGAATATGGTCATGTCCCTGTCTGAATTTTTCCGGCTGGTACTCAGCAAGGGAAGGGAATATATCACGATACAGGAAGAAGAGATGCATATTAAGAGTTATCTGGAGATTCAGCAGGTACGATATCGGGATATTATGGATTATGAGATTCATATTGCGCCTGAAATATATCAGTATAGAATCCTAAAGCTGACGCTTCAGCCGCTGGTTGAGAACTCCCTGTACCATGGTATTAAGTATAAACGTGCCAAGGGAAATATCACCGTGACAGGTGAGATGTCGGAGGGAACCATACATTTTAAAGTGGAAGACGACGGCGTGGGAATGGAGCAGGAAGAACTTGATAATCTGAGAAAAGAGATTGTGAAGCCTTGTCAGGATACGGGCAAGGGTTTCGGTCTTGCCAATGTCAATGAACGTATCCGTATGAATTTCGGAGCCGAGTATGGTATGACGATTGACTCGGAGCAGGGCAGGGGAACCTGCGTGGAAATTGTGATTCCGGCGGTGCCTTACGAGCAGGCATATATGAGTGAGGAGGAAGAAAACATGGAGGAGCAGAGTGAAAAAGGATAAGATACATGCGCATGTAAATAGAATCATGATGGTACTGCTTCCGGCAATTGTTCTTCTCATGGTCATGCTTGGCTGGGGGCTGGGGCTTTTTACGGAAATAGAGGAAGAGCAGGATACGAATGAAACTTCCGACAGGATTGTGGTAGGCGTATCGCAGCTAGGCAGTGAATCGGGCTGGCGGACTGCGAATACGGAATCCGTACAGAGAGTTTTTACGAAGCAGAACGGTTACTTTATGATTTTCAGTAATGCCAGACAGAAGCAGGAAAACCAGATTAAAGCAATCAGAAACTTTATCTCTCAGCGCGTGGACTACATCGTGCTTGCGCCGGTGGTGGAAAGCGGATGGGAGACCGTGCTTCAGGAGGCAAGAGATGCGGGGATTCCTGTTATAGTGATGGACAGAAGTGTGAAAGTTGAGGATCAAAGTCTTTATGTTTCACTTGTGGGAACAGACTCCGTAGAGGAGGGCAAGAAGGCGGGAAGATGGCTGGAGGGACACCTGAAAGAACAGGGAATGTCGAATGAAGACATTAATATAGTCGTGTTGAAAGGAACGGAAGGGGCGTCGGCGCAGATCGGACGTACGGTAGGGTTCTCCATGATAGCCGGACAGCATGCCAATTGGCATATTCTTGAGCAGGAGTATGCAGACTTTACTATATATAAAGGTAAAGAGGTGATGGCGCAATTTCTGGAGAAATATGATGACATTGATGTGGTGGTATCACAAAATGATGATATGACGTTCGGGGCGATTGAAGCAATCAGAGAATCCGGCAGGACGGTAGGAGTGGGTGGAGATATCACGATGATATCCTTTGACGCTGTCCATGACGCGCTCGAAATGGTGGCGGAAGGAACAATTAATGTAGACATTGAGTGTAATCCTGATCAGGGAGAATATATTTCAGAGGTGATTCAACTGCTTGAGAGCGGACAGGAAGTTGAGAAAAGATATTATGTGGAAGAAGACGTCTTTACGATGGAAAATGTAACAGAGGAAGTGCTGCAGCAAAGGACATATTAATATGCGGTGCAGCGCCGGAAGGGAGAATAGAATGCTGAAAGTATTTCTGGTGGAAGATGAGAGCATTGTCAGAGAGGGGCTTAGGGATAACATTCCTTGGCAGCAGTGGGGCTATCAGTTTATCGGGGAAGCGAGCGATGGAGAGATGGCGCTGCCGCTGATTCAGAAGATGAAGCCGGATGTGCTGTTGACGGATATCAAGATGCCGTTTATGGACGGACTGTCTCTTAGCCGTATCGTGCATCAGGAATTTCCTGATATGAAAATTATTATCATCAGCGGGTATGATGATTTTGAGTACGCCAGACAGGCGATTGCCGTGGGAGTAGAGCAGTATCTGCTCAAACCGATCACCAGAGCGACGCTCCAGAAAGTGTTGGCGGAACTGAGAACCAAGATAGAGACGGAGAGAGAACAGAGGAATTATCAAGAGAAATACCAGAATGAGACAAGGGCATACGAACAGTTTTCCCGCACTAATTTCTTCGTCAAAGTATTTGAGGGCAGACTGTCGGTTCAGGATATTTATGAGGAGGCGGCGAAGCTTTCTATCAAAATCAACGCGCCCTGCTATAATCTCTTAATGTTCAGTCTGACGGAGAAGCATGCGGAAGAAAACGGCGGATTTGAATCGGAAACTTTTGCAAGAAAAAGGGAGGAGCTTCTCCGCTACTTCGTGAGGTATCCTGAGCATGTTGTATTTCGATGGAATGTTAACACGTACGGCGTACTCGTAAAAGGCGGACCGGAACAGATGAAAGAACTGACGGAGAGATGTCTTGACAATCTGGAACGTATCTGTAAGCCGGCGGAAGAAGATCTGGACTGGTATGCGGCGGTTGGCGAGCCGGTGGAACGTCTGAGTATGCTTGCGGAGTGTTACGGCAAGGCGAATCATTTGTTTGCATATCGTTTTCTGACGCCTTCGGTGCATATTTTTACGAGTGAAGTGACGGATAACTATATGCCGCTTGAATCGAGCGGAAAGATTGGAGACATTGACTACGCGAAGGTAGAACCTGAATTGATCAAAGACTTCCTACAGCAGGGCGGTCATGATGAGGTTGCGGAGTTTGTGGACAATTGGCTGTTAAGTATTCAGGAGGCGCTTAAGTCAAGACTTTTTCAGAATTATCTAGTATTTCACGTCCATTTTGTAGTCATGGCTTATGTGGAATCTATCGGCTATGACAAAAGAGAATTTCTGGAACTTCTGGGAGAAGAACAGATACAGGAAGTAAATCTCGGTATGGAGGAGCTTGCGCTATACGTGCGCAGAATCTTGGAGAAGGCTGTTGAACTGCGCGATCAGGAATCCGATAATCAAGGCAGAAAGGCGTTAAAAAAGGCACTTGAATATATAGAAGAAAATTATACGCAGGAAACATTGTCGCTTAATACGGTGGCGGGGGAAGTAGGCGTCAGCGCCAATTATTTCAGCGCAATATTCAGTCAGGCAATGGATGTGACTTTTGTCGAATATGTGACACAGAAGCGAATGGAGAAAGCCAAGAAGCTGCTGCGCCAGACGGAAAAACATTCAGGTGATATTGCGCTGGAAGTCGGCTATAAGGACCCGCACTATTTTAGTTTTGTATTCAAGAAGACACAAGGCTGTACGCCAAGGGAGTATCGTGCCGGAACTAAGGATTAAGATGGTACGCAGCGTCGCTCTCCTTGCGGACGAGCCGCCATGGAATCGTGTGGGAAACTACAGGAAGCCCTTGCAGATGTCCGACGATGCATTCAGCGACGCATTCACTCATTTCATGCGGTGCATGAGTCAATGTGGTAATGCGCACGCTGCTCAATTCGCTCAGGTAGCTGTTGTCGAAACAGACCACGGAAAGATCCTGCGGCACATGAATGTTTGCATAGGACAGTTCTTTGATCAACCAATATGCCACTTCGTCGTTATAGCAGACAACGGCGGAGCAGCCGAATAATCGTTCCTGTATGAAATCTGTCAGGAAGCGCGTATCCTGTCTGGCTTCCAGCGCAGCAATGTCCGGAGAGGAGTACCAGCCTATATGAGTATCTGACATCGGATGCCCCAGATCGCGCAAACGCGCGGCTACACCGTGGTAACGTTCCGGACCCTGTGAATCGTCCATCTTGAACAGCCCGGCAATCTGTGTATGTCCCAGCGAGATAAGATGCTCCGCCAGCAGGCAGCCGCCGTAGTAATTGTCATCTTTGACATAGATGCAGTCTTGCATGGCCGGATAATAGTTATGAAGGAAAAGAATAAAAGTTCCGCTTTCGCGCAGCTTTTCATAGAGATCCAGATTGGGATTCGGCAGCGTACTTTTGCATCCTTCTACGATGACAGCGCAAGGGGGATTGTCCAGAAGTGATTCCAGATGAGCGCGCTCAACGGAAGTATTGTTATCGGTAGGATATATCTGCAACTTGTAACCTTGTTCTGAGAGGACAAGCCGGATTTCGGATAGAAGCTGTGGGTATATATATTCCTGCTGGCTGCTGATGAGGATCGGAATGATATTGCGGTCGCTGTCCAAAGACAGACCGGTTGCGTAAGAACCGCTTCCCTGCTTGCTTGTGATGATTCCCTGTTTGCCCAGCAGAGTCAGCGCCGCACGTACGGTCTGGCGGCTGACATTGTATTGCGCACATAGCTGTGATTCGGTGGGAAGCTTCGATATGCCGTTTTGCAGATTGCGGGTGATCTGTTCTGTAAGAGCGCCTGCCAATGTTTCGTATTTTGTCATTTTCACATCTCCTTATTCTCGTGTTTGTGATGCCGGGTCTGCATTCTGGCGAAACACGACATGCTTTTGTGTTATTTTCTATACATCTCAGAGGAAAATATCCTCAAATGTTCACAAATTGTTCATAAAATATACAATATTTATTCATAAGTACACTGTTGAAGAAGAAAAAATTTAACTTTTTAAATTAGAAATAACATAATGATAGCAAAATTCTATTGGAGAAAAACACCTGTTTATTAGCTTGCATCATAAAAAATCATACAAAATGACCATAAAAATATGAAAAAATTATAAAAATAAAGAATTTGTATTTAATAAAGATAGTATATCATATAATTTGTATTGTACAACTCATCCAAATTATAAAAATAATAAAATTTTGTATTGAGTAACAGAGAATCATTTGCTAAAGTGTTAACAGAAACAAGGAAGCAATAACGTTTCCGTTTCTAACCTAATACATTACATTATATAGGAGGAGGAACTAAATAATGAAAAAGAAATTAGCAGTTTTACTTGCAGGCGCTATGGTTATGGCAAGCCTTGCAGGATGCGGCGGCGGTGACGCAGCTCCGGCAGAGACAACAGCTCCGGCAGCAGAGGCACCTGCAGAGGAAGCACCTGCAGAGACAGAGGCACCCGCAGAGGAGGAAGCACCCGCAGAGGAAGAGGCACCTGCAGAGGAAGAAGCACCCGCAGCAGAAGGCGGTACAATCAGCGTTGGTTTCGCACAGGTAGGTCATGAGTCAGACTGGCGTGCAGCTAACACACAGAACTATCAGGATGTATTCTCAGAGGCTAACGGCTATGAATTATCTTTCGTAGATGCTGATAATGACAATGCAGTTCAGTTAGAGGCAGTTCGTACATTCATCCAGCAGGAAATGGATTACATCTGCATCGCTCCGATCGAGACAGCTGGTTGGGACACAGTTCTTCAGGAAGCACAGGATGCTGGTATCCCGGTACTGATCGTTGACCGTTCCGTAGACGCTGACGCTTCCTTATACACAACTCAGATTGGTTGTGACATGGTACTTGAAGGTGAGACAGCAGGTAACTGGTTAGCAGAGTACTTAGATGGCGCTGAGGCTAAGATCCTCGTAATCGAAGGTACAGTTGGTGCATCTGCAACACTTGGACGTACAGAAGGTTTCAACAACATTGCAGCAAGCCACAGCGAGTGGGAAATCCTTGACTCTCAGTCTGGTGACTTCACACAGGCAGGTGGACAGGAAGTTATGGAGTCCTTCATCAAATCTTACAGCGATTTCAACGTAGTAGTTTGCCAGAATGATAACGAAGCATACGGCGCAATGGATGCAATGGATGCAGCAGGTATCACATACGGCGTAGACGGCGATGTAATCATCATCTCCTTCGATGCTACACATGACGGCTTACAGTATACATTAGATGGCAAGATCAACTGTAACGTAGAGTGTAACCCTCTGCAGGCTGAGTTCGCAGCAGAAGTTATCCAGAAATTACAGGCTGGCGAAGCAATCGACCCTGTAACAGTTGTTAAGGATGAAGCTTTCGTAGCACCCGGTATCACATCTCAGTATGCAATTACTATGACACAAGAAGTTTTAGATGGTCGTGCATTCTAAGATTAATATCAGAATCGAATAATGAGAATAGAATAGGGAGAGAAATTTTATTTCTCTCCTTTTTCTTTTTCTAAATTTGGTGTATAATATAAAAGTATTGCAGATATTGTCGGAAAATTGACGTAAATGCAGTGGAGTGTGTGACAGTAGGAGGTATTAGTATGGATAGCAATATTGCTTTAACAATGCGAGGCATCTGTATGACATTCCCGGGGGTCAAAGCTCTTGATAATGTGGATTTCACCTTGAAAAAGGGTGAAATTCGTGCGCTGATGGGTGAGAACGGTGCAGGAAAATCTACGTTGATCAAGTGTCTGACGGGTGTCAACAAATTTGAAGCCGGCGAGATTCATGTAGACGGCATTGAGGGTCCGATCGTCAATAAAGATACGATGGATGCCCAACACAAGGGAATCTCGACAGTTTATCAGGAAGTAAATCTCTGCCCTAATCTTTCGGTGGCAGAGAATCTTTACATTGGACGTGAGCCGCTGACCAAAATCGGGACGGTTAACCGCCGCAAGATGAATCAGATGGCGGCGCAGTTGATGAAGGATTTGGATTTAGAGATTGAAGTAACGAAGAATTTGGAAGAATATTCACTGGCATTGCAGCAGATGATTGCCATTGCCCGTGCCGTAGATATGGAAAGTAAGGTTCTGATCCTCGATGAGCCTACATCTTCTCTGGATGACAATGAGGTAGAGAAGTTGTTTGGTATGATGAGGAAACTGAGAGATCAGGGCGTTGGTATCATATTTGTAACACACTTCTTAGAGCAGGTATATGCTGTCTGCGATGGCATTACCGTACTTCGTAACGGTACGCTGGTTGGAGAGTACACGGTGGAAGAGCTTCCGAGAGTAAAATTGGTAGCGGCAATGATGGGTAAAGATTTTGATGATCTTGCATCTATCAAACCGGAAGGAACCATGGATCTGGAACATGCACCGCTGGAGATTGACGCCAAGGGGTTGAGCCATGCGGGAACGATCAAACCGTTTGATTTGGAGATACATAAAGGTGAGGTAGTTGGTCTTACCGGTCTTTTGGGAAGCGGACGAAGCGAACTGGCACGTGTAATATACGGAGCGGATAGGGCACAGAGCGGTACGCTTAAGGTTGCCGGTAAGGAAGTGAAGGTTAAGAGTCCTATAGACGCTATGAATCTTGGTATGGGACTTCTCCCGGACGACAGAAAAGCAGAAGGTATTATTGGCGATTTGTCAGTACGTGAGAATATTATTCTTGCTATGCAGGCAAAGGCCGGAATCTTCAAAAAGATTCCTATGGCAAAACAGATTGAGATAGCTGATAAGTACATAGAAATGCTGCAGATTAAGACGGCGAGCAGAGAGACGCTGATCAAGAGACTGTCAGGCGGTAATCAGCAGAAGGTGATTCTCGCAAGATGGCTTGCTACTAATCCCGAATTTCTGATTTTAGATGAACCTACCCGAGGTATTGATATCGGTACGAAAACAGAAATTCAGAAATTAGTTATTAAACTCGCACAGGAAGGTAAGAGTCTGATCTTTATCTCCTCCGAGATTGAAGAGATGCTGCGTACCTGTAACCGGATGGCAGTCCTTCGCGACGGCGCTAAGGTTGGTGAAATTGGCGGCAACGAGATGACACAAGAAGGCGTAATGCACGCGATAGCAGGAGGTGCAGCACATGAGTAAATTAAAGAAAATAACAAAAATGCAGTTATTCCTGCCTATATTCAGTATGATACTGGTCATGCTGGTTAATGTAATCTATGATTTGGCAAGCGGAAATGCTCCCTTCGGATTTTTTTCCATCAGCACGCAGGTTACTTCTTCCGGCAACACAATTTTGTATGGACGTCTGATTGATATTTTGAACCGTGGCAGCGAGGTTGCCATTCTGGCAATCGGTATGACGCTTGTTGTATCGGCATCCGCCGGAACGGATATTTCAGTCGGTTCCGTTATGAGTTTGTCGGGCGGTATGTGTTGTATGCTTTTGGCAGGATATGGTGTAACTAATGTTTCCGAATATGCACGTCCTCTTTGGGTCGGCATCGGTGCAGGTATCTTAGTTGCGGTTGTCTGCGGTTTGTTTAACGGTTTTTTGGTGGCATATCTAAATATTCAGCCAATGGTTGCGACGTTGATTCTATGGTCGGCAGGGCGTGCAATCGGACTGCTTCTGTGTAACAGCGCCATTGTGTATGTACGTGTGCCTTCCTTCCAATTCTTCGGATCTTATGTAGGATTCCTTCCTACACCGATCTTGATTGCAGCAATCTGTGTTTTGATTATGGCGTTGTTGTTAAAGTTCACAGCGCTTGGCACTTTTGTACAGAGTGTCGGTATCAATAAGAAGGCGGCGAGAATTTCCGGATTTAACTCGGCGAAGATTATCCTGATGTGCTACGCAATATGCGGTCTGTGTGCAGGTATTGCAGGTATTACGGCGACTTCCCGTATTTATTCGGCGGATACGAACAATATTGGTCTGAATATGGAACTGGATGCTATCTTGGCGGTAGCGCTTGGCGGTAACAGTTTGGGCGGCGGTAAATTCAATCTTGCAGGTTCCATTATCGGTGCATATACGATTCAGGCAATTACGACAACCCTGTATGCATTGGGCGTATCTTCTGCACAGGCACCGGTTTTCAAAGCAGTTGTGGTTATCCTGATCGTAGTTATTCAGGCAGAACCTGTGAGAGAATACTTTAAGAAATTGTCAGCTAAAAAAGCGGCAGCAAAGGAGGCGTAACAAGTATGAAGAAATTGAAGTTGAATGGCAACAGTATCTTATTACTTATCACCGTCATCCTGTTTGTTGTGATGTATGCGGCAGGCTGTATCGTGTATGCGGATAAAGGATTTACCCATTTACAGACATTTTTGAATATCCTTATAAATAACGCGGGTCTGATCTGTATTACGGCGGGCATGACATGTGTTATGCTGACGGGTGGTATTGATATTTCCGTAGGTTCAGTAGTAGCTATGGACTGTATGTTCTTGGCGGTAGGTATGGAGCATTGGGGGATGAAGAGTCCGGTGCTGATGGTACTTGTACTTTTAATCGGTGTTGTGTTTGGTATTGTGCAGGGGTATTGTATTGCGTATCTGGAAATACAGCCTTTCATTGTAACGATGGCGGGTATGTTCTTTGCAAGAGGTATGACGGCGGTTATCTGTACGGATCAGGTAAGTATTGTAACAGACGAACTTTTTGTAAAGCTCTCTAATATGAAGTTGAACATTCCCTTTAATATTGGTGCTTATGAGAATAAGAAAGGTATCTTACAGATACCGTATGTGAGAATTACGGTAGTGATAGCGCTGCTGGTTGTTTTGTTAATATTCTTAATGTTGAAGTATACGAAGTTCGGAAGAAGCATCTACGCGGTAGGCGGTAACAGCCAGTCTGCAACTCTGATGGGGCTGGATGTGCGTAAGACAAAGATGAAAACATATGTCCTCGCCAGCTTCCTTGCTTCTATCGGCGGTATCTGCTACTGCCTGAATACGATGTGCGGTACGACCACGCAGGCGTCGGGACTGGAGATGGATGCGATTTCTTCCGCCGTTATCGGTGGTACGCTTCTGACCGGCGGTGTCGGTAATGTAGGCGGATCCTTGGTCGGTGTTATGATTAACGGTACGATTTCCACGCTGGTTAAATCACACGGTAAGCTGGTCAGTTCTTGGGCTAACATCGTGACAGCAATCCTGTTGTGCTTCTTTATCGTATTGCAGGCAGTTTTAGCAAATGTTAAGGAGAGAAAGAAGGCATAAACGTAAGCGCTTAAACAAATATAAGAGACGCGCATGTCATGTGCGTCTCTTTTTCACCATATGAACGCTTTGAAAAGGAGTCTCTAATTATGAAGAAAATAGCCTATAAATTTGCAGTAGCTATGATTATGATGGTAGCAGTGTCGCTTGTGGCATTGTCGATACTTGCCAATACAATTATGCAGATATCGGTCAGAAGCCAAAGTTTCATGAATCATGAGGTGAAAGAGATTGACACGATACATGTGATCAATGAGAACTATCTGCAGATTTACACGGCGATGTATGCCCATGTAAATACAAAGCTTTCTTCCGTGATGGATAAAAAGGCAGATCAGATCAGGGCCACAAGAACGGAATTGTGGCAGAAGATGAAAGAGTATGAAGAACAGATTGACAGTGAGGATGTACAGGCTGTATTTGATGTTGTTGAGAAGAAGATGGCAGATTATGACGAGGCGATAGAGGAAATCTTAGCGGCAAGTCGTTCGGGCGACAAGGAAACGGCGAATCTTCTCATCACAAACAAAATATATATGCTGAACGATTCTATCGTGACCAATATGGATAGGCTGATGTCGTCATCGGAGATTAATCTGGCTGCCGGAGAAGTGGAGCTGGAAGACGCTGCCTTAAGGTCACAAAATGCAGTGACCGTCGCCGCAGTGCTGTTAGTTGTCATGGCTGTCATAGTCATCATTATTTCAAACAAGCTGATTGTTACTCCTGTTAAAAAGATGGCTGCAGAAATAGAAGAAATGATTGAAGATATACAACAGGGAAAAGGAGACCTTAAGAAGCGGGTAGCTATTACCACTAAAGATGAGATTTCAGTACTGGCGCAGGGAGTCAATCAATTTCTGGAGATGTTACAGGATATGATTGGCGGTGTGATTGCGTGCGGACAAGAGATAGATGCACAGCAGCAGAAAGTAAATGACGTGACGGAGCGGACTACGCGTAATGCCGGTGAGACGTCCGATACATTGGAAGGGCTGGCGGCTACCATGCAGGAGATATCGGCTACGGCTTCCTGCGTGAATGAGAGTACAAAGGATGCAGAGGAATCTGCGGATAAGATTATAGGCAAAGCCGTGGAAGGAACCGCTTACGCAGCAGAAATTAAGCAGCGTGCCGAAGAACTGCAAAGAAGGGCACAGGAGAACAGACATTCGGCGGAGGGCGTTATCAGACAGCTTGATGTGGCGCTGAAGACGTCGATTGAGGACAGCCGTCAGATTGAAAATATTAACGGTTTGACGGATACGATTCTAAGCATAGCTTCTAAGACAAATCTTTTGGCACTAAATGCATCAATAGAGGCAGCCAGAGCAGGAGAAGCCGGCAAAGGGTTCGTAGTAGTGGCGGATGAGATTCGGGTGCTCGCGGATAACGCTAAAGAGACGGCTAACGGTATTCAGGCGATTTCGGAAGGGGCAATTGCCGCTGTTATGCAGCTTGCGGAAAACGCAAAGCGCATGGTGAAATTTGTGGACGAACATGTTATGCCGGATTATGAGGAACTGGAAAAGACCGGTGAAAAATATTTACAGGATTCTATTGCGGTAGACCAGATGATGGGCGGCATCAGGGCTGACATGGAGGCGTTTGGCAATTTGATGGGCGCCGTGGCGGAATCGAACGACACGATTGCGAACAATGTTCATGCGAGCGCGCAGAATATATCGGATGTAGTAGGCAATACGACGGCGCTTACGGATAATATGCGGGACATCCTCGATGCGCTTGACAGAGTCTCCGAGACTATTGCGCAGTTGTCCGAACAGACGTCTGGTTTTTGCTAGAATATAAGATGTTATACATAAACATAAAATATTTTAAACAAACCAATACATATTGCTTGCATAATGGCATATATAAGTGATAAAATTTTTATGATGGTATTAGGTTGAAAAATCAAAGATTTTCAACTTTCTATTTAAGCAGTATCGCAAGCAGGCTTGTGATATGCATGGGTATTAGATACAAATTCAAAATGGAGGGCAAAAAATGAAAGCAGTAAAAAATTACAAATTCTGGTTTTGCACGGGTTCACAAGATTTGTATGGTGACGAATGTCTTAGAAAAGTAGCAGACCACTCGGCTAAAATCGTGGAGGGACTTAACGCTTCCGGTAAATTACCTTTTGAAGTAATACTGAAACCTACACTGATCAGTCAGGCTTCGATCAGACAGACGTTTAACGACGCCAATAATGATCCGGACTGCGCAGGTGTGATTACGTGGATGCACACATTCTCCCCTGCTAAAATGTGGATTTTGGGATTAAAAGAATACAAAAAGCCCCTCTGTCATCTGCATACGCAGTTTAACGAAGAAATTCCTTATGACACGATAGACATGGATTTTATGAACGAGAACCAGTCAGCGCACGGCGACAGAGAATATGGTCATATCGTGAGCCGCATGGGTATCGAGAGAAAGATTATTGTTGGTCATTGGGCGAATCCGAGCGTTCAGGAACAGATCGGAAGCTGGATGAGGACAGCGCTGGGCGTTATCGAGTGTTCTCATATCCGCGTATGCCGCGTCGGCGATAACATGAACAATGTAGCGGTAACAGAAGGCGATAAAGTAGAAGCGCAGATTAAATTCGGCTGGGAGATTGACCATTATTGTGTCAATGATTTAGTAGATTATGTCGAGGCGGTTTCGCAGGGCGATGTGGATGCTCTCGTAGATGAATATTATAGCAAATATAAGATTATTGATGACGGTCGTGACGCCGCTGAATTCAGACGGCATGTAGCAGTGCAGGCAAAACAGGAGATTGGTATCGAGAAGTTCCTGACAGATAACGATTACCATGCGATAGTGACCCATTTTGGCATGCTGGGCGGTCTCAAACAGCTTCCGGGTCTTGCAATCCAGAGATTAATGGAGAAGGGTTACGGATTCGGTGCGGAAGGAGACTGGAAAGTTGCTGCTATGGTACGCATGATGAAGCTGATGACGGCTGATATCAAAGACGCCAAAGGAACTTCCATGATGGAGGATTACACCTATAATCTTGTTCCGGGTAAAGAAGGTATTTTGCAGGCTCATATGCTGGAAGTATGTCCTTCCGTGGCTGACGGTGAGATTGGTATCAGAGTATGTCCGTTATCCATGGGTAACAGAGAAGACCCGGCGCGCCTCGTGTTTACGTCGAAGACGGGTCCGGCAGTGGCATGTTCACTGGTTGACCTCGGAACGAGATTCAGACTGCTCATCAATGCAGTTGATTGTAAGAAGGTGGAGAAACCTATGCCGAAGCTGCCGGTAGGTACGGCATTCTGGACGCCTCAGCCGAATCTGGAAGTAGGCGCGACAGCGTGGATTCTTGCGGGAGGCGCACATCACACGGCATTTTCTTACGATTTGACGGTAGAGCAGATGGCAGACTGGGCGGCTGCGATGGGAATCGAGAGCGTTATCATTGATAAGGATACGACAATTCGTAATTTCAAGAATGAACTCAGATGGAACGAGGCGGCATTTCGCGCATAGAAAATAAATTGGCGCTTTGATCAAGCAATAACTGAGAAAGATAGAATAATGGAGGTAAGGTATGGGAGCAAAAGAATGTATTGCAAGCGGTAAAGCAGTGTTGGGTATTGAATTTGGGTCAACGAGAATCAAGGCGGTACTGGTGGATGAGGCGAATCAGCCGATTGCATCCGGTGCGCACGATTGGGAGAACAGATTGGAGAACGGTATCTGGACATATAGTCTGGATGATATATGGACAGGACTGCAGGACTGCTATCAGAAACTGGCGCAGGATGTACAGACACAGTACGGTGAGAAACTCGTTAAGATCGGCGCGATCGGATTTAGTGCGATGATGCACGGCTATATGGCTTTTGACGACAAGGACGAGTTGATGGTTCCTTTCCGTACATGGAGAAATACGATTACCGAGGAAGCTTCCAATAAGCTGACGGAATTGTTTAATTACCACATTCCCCAGAGATGGACGATTGCACATCTGTATCAGGCGGTTTTGAACGGTGAGGAGCATGTGGCGGATTTGAAATTTGTCATCACATTGGCAGGATATATTCAATGGAAACTGACAGGCGAGAAGATTGTTGGCGTTGGCGAAGCTTCGGGTATGTTTCCGATTGACATTGCGACAGGGCAGTTTAACGAGAGAATGCTTGACCAGTTTGACGCGGCTGTCGCAGACAAAGGATTTGCTTGGAAACTGCGCGACGTGCTTCCTGCCGTATATACAGCCGGACAGCAGGCGGGTTCTTTAACGGAAGAGGGCGCGAAGCTGTTAGATCCTACGGGAACATTGCAGGCAGGCGTACCTTTTTGCCCGCCGGAGGGTGATGCGGGAACCGGTATGGCGGCGACGAACAGCGTAGCACAGCGTACGGGTAATGTATCTGCAGGAACGAGTGTGTTTGGTATGATCGTATTAGAGAAAGAACTTTCCAAAGTATATGACGCCATCGATCTTGTAACGACTCCTGACGGAAGTCTGGTAGCGATGGTACATTGCAACAACTGCACATCCGACCTGAATGCATGGGTAAACCTTTTTAAAGAGTATTCAGATCTGATGGGTATGAAAGTGGATATGAACGAGCTGTACGGCAATCTCTATCGCAAAGCGTTAGAGGGCGACGATGACTGCGGCGGCCTGCTGGCATACAATTACTTCTCGGGAGAGCATGTGACGGGCTTTAATGAGGGACGTCCGATGTTTGTCCGCACACCGGATGCGAAGTTTAATCTGGCCAATTTTATGAGAGTGCATTTGTTTACATCGCTGGGCGCATTAAAGACCGGTCTTGACATTCTGTTAAAAGAAGAGGGTGTGCAGGTAGATGAGATTCTCGGACACGGCGGACTGTTTAAGACCAAGGGCGTCGGTCAAAGCATTCTGGCTGCGGCAATCGATGCGCCGGTAAGCGTTATGGAGACAGCGGGAGAAGGCGGCGCATGGGGAATCGCGCTTCTGGCTTCCTATATGATCAATAAAGAGGCGGATGAAAGTCTTGCAGATTTCTTAAATGGTAAAGTATTTGCAGGTCAGAAGGGTGAGAAGATGGATCCGAAGGCGTCCGACGTACAAGGCTTCAATGATTTCATGAAACTGTACAGTGCAGGGCTTACGATTGAGAGAGCGGCAGTAGAAGCTATGTAAAAAAGAGATGAAGATATACTAAGACCATAGAATACATGGTCTAAATATATCTAAGTCATCTCTGGAAGAATGCAAAGGGCGCATTCTTCAGGGTTATGAAAATGTTGAAAGAATTGCATGGATATAAAATATAGAAAGGTGCTGAGAATATGTTAGAGGAATTAAAGAAACGTGTTTATGAAGCGAATATGCTTCTTCCTAAGTACGGATTAGTTACTTTTACATGGGGAAATGTCAGTGAGATTGATGCGGAGAGCGGAATCTTTGCTATCAAACCAAGCGGTGTGGATTATGATAAACTGACGCCTGACGACATGGTGCTGGTAGACTTGGAAGGCAATAAGGTGGAAGGAAAGTATAATCCGTCTTCCGATACGGCTACTCATGTGGAATTATATAAGGCATATCCGGAAATCGGCGGTGTGGTACATACGCATTCTTCCTATGCGACAAGCTGGGCGCAGGCAGGCAGGAGCATCCCGTGTTACGGAACGACCCATGCGGATTATTTCTACGGCGAGATTCCTTGTCTGAGATGTTTAAATGCGGATGAGATTGCAGACGCTTATGAGAAAAATACAGGGCTCTTGATCGTCAGTGAGTTTAAGAGAATGGAGAAAGACCCGACGGCGGTTCCGGCAGTTCTCTGCAAGAATCACGGACCATTTGCATGGGGAAAAGACGCTCATGAGGCAGTACATAATGCAGTGGTCTTAGAAGAAGTGGCAAAGATGGCTTATCGTGCCGAGACGATTAATGCGCGCATTCAGCCTGCCCCGCAGGAGTTACAGGATAAGCATTATTACAGAAAACACGGAGCGAATGCTTATTACGGACAGGGCAAATAGTTTTCCGAGGAGTTTTTCGGGAATGTGCATGCTTGCCGTTTAAGGATGAGACGGGGATGATTAAGACTTTGAATGAGCAAGATTATACTGGTGGATTTACAAGAATCATGCTATGATACAGTAGTGTAAGGAATGTGCTTTTTGCATGACTTAACTGCACATGCATGAGAATAATAAAAATATAAAACGGAGGTTAGAGATGAACAAATTAGAGTTACAGAAAACAGCTAATGAAGTTCGTAAAGGGATTGTAACCGCTGTACACGGTGCTAAAGCGGGACATCCGGGCGGATCATTGTCCGCAGCAGACATCTATACTTATCTCTATTTTGAGGAGATGAATATCGATCCGAAGGATCCTAAGAAAGCTGACAGAGATCGCTTTGTATTATCTAAAGGACATACGGCTCCGGGGTTATACTCCGTGCTGGCTAACAGAGGATATTTTCCGGTAGAGGATCTTCCGACACTGCGTCATCTCGGTTCCTATCTTCAGGGACATCCCTGTATGCAGGAAACTCCCGGTGTAGATATGTCTTCCGGTTCTTTGGGACAGGGTATCTCCGCAGCGGTAGGTATGGCGCTTGCGGCTAAGATGGACGGTAAAGATTATAGGACTTATACATTGCTCGGAGACGGTGAGATTCAGGAAGGTCAGGTCTGGGAAGCATCCATGTTCGCCGGACACCGCAAACTGGATAATCTCATTGTAATCGTAGACAACAATGGTCTTCAGATTGACGGTAAGATTGATGATGTATGTTCGCCTTATCCGATCGACAAGAAGTTTGAGGCGTTCAATTTCCATGTAATCAATATTGACGGTAACGATTTTGACCAGATTGACGCCGCGTTCAAGGAGGCAAGAGCCACCAAGGGAATGCCCACGGCGATTATCTGTAAGACTGTTAAAGGTAAGGGCGTATCCTTTATGGAGAACAATGCCGGCTGGCATGGCAAAGCGCCTAATGATGACGAATATAAGACGGCGATGGAAGATCTCGAGAAGATCGGCGCAGAATTAGGAGGTGCAAACTAATGGCAGATGTAAAGAAAATTGCTACCCGTGAAAGTTATGGCAATGCACTTGCCGAGTGTGGTGCCGATTTCCCGAATCTGGTTGTTTTGGATGCAGACCTTGCAGGGGCAACCAAAACAGGCGTGTTCCAGAAGGCATATCCCGAGCGCCACATCGACTGTGGTATTGCAGAGTGTAATATGACAGGTATTGCAGCAGGTCTTGCTACTTGCGGTAAAGTGCCTTTTATCAGTTCTTTCGCTATGTTTGCGGCAGGACGTAACTTTGAACAGGTTCGTAACTCTATCGGTTATCCGCATCTCAACGTAAAGATCGGCGCGACACATGCCGGCATCACGGTAGGCGAGGACGGCGCGACACATCAGTGCAATGAGGATGTGGCCCTTATGAGAACAATTCCGGGCATGACGGTGATCGTTCCCTCTGACGATGTGGAAGCTAAGGCGGCTGTGAGGGCGGCGATCGAATTTGAAGGTCCTGTTTATCTTCGTTTTGGCCGTGCGGCAGTTCCGGTAATTAATGATACACCGGATTACAAGTTTGAGATTGGCAAGGGCGTATTGCTCCGCGAGGGCGGCGATGTGACAATTATTGCCAGCGGAATTACGGTTGCGTCTGCTATGGAAGCGGCTGATATGCTGGCTGCTGACGGTATCAGCGCAGAAGTCATCAATATCCATACTATTAAGCCTTTGGATGAGGAACTGGTGCTTGCTTCAGCTAAGAAGACAGGTAAGGTTGTGACAGCGGAAGAGCATTCCGTTATCGGCGGTCTGGGCAGTGCGGTATGTGATTGTCTGGCTGCGAAATGCCCGACACAAGTTCTGAAGATTGGTATGCAGGACGTCTTCGGTGAGTCTGGTTCAGCGAATGCACTGGTTGAGAAATACGGATTAGACGGTAAGGGAATCTATGCTTCCGTGAAGGAGTTCGTTAAATAAGAAAGGCATGGTCGTACATATGTCTGAGAATATTAAGAGAAAGAATATCTTGTCACCGTCCATACTTGCGGCTGATTTCTCGATACTGGGAGAGCAGATTAAAGAGGCGGCGAAGGCGGGTGCGGAATATTTGCATATTGATGTGATGGACGGGGTATTTGTGCCGTCAATTTCCTTCGGGATGCCGCTTGTTGAATCTATTCGTAAAATCACCAATATCATATTTGATGTACATTTGATGATTGTGGGACCGGAACGCTATGTGAAGGAATTTGCACAGCTTGGAGCTGACAGCATCACTTTCCATCTGGAAGCGGCGGAGGATGCCGACGAATTGATTGACCAGATTCATAGTCTCGGATGTAAAGCTGGTATGTCGATTAAGCCGCAGACGCCGGTAGAGGTGGTCAGGAAATATCTTACCAAGCTGGATATGCTGCTTGTGATGACGGTTGAGCCGGGATTTGGCGGACAGAAGTATATACCAGAATCTACGGAACGGATCAGACAGGTCAGACAGATGGCAGACGAGCTTGGAACGGAATTGAATATTCAGGTAGACGGCGGAATTACAAAGGATAATGTGGGGACGGTGCTGGATGCAGGTGCGAATGTGATCGTAGCCGGCTCGGCAGTCTTCAAAGGAAATATTACAGAAAATGTTCAACATCTTATGGCGCAGTTTTAACTGCGCCATTGTTGTTATTACTCCACAATATTCTGCATCCACACACCTTTCTTTACCAGTACAAAACCAATCACGCACTTGATAATATCGCCCGCTTGAACAAGTATAAAAACGGCCACAACGGGAAGGGTTGTAAAGCGGCTTAATACGAATGCGATCGTCACGCTTACACACCAGATGAACACGCTGTCAAACAGGAAGGTGATGATTGTTTTGCCTCCGGATCGCAAGGTGAAATAGGAAGCGTGCAGGAAAGCATTCTGCGGCATAAAGACGGCGGAAACCATTATAAAGTATGTGGCAAGCTGCCTTACGCTGCTCTCCGTGTTGTACAGTTTCGGAAATAACGGTGACAGGAGAAACATCAATGCGGCAACGCATGTACAGCTGAAAACGGAGAAGGCAATCATCTTATTGTCGGTATCTCTTGCTTCCGACATTTTGCCTGCGCCGAGGAGCTGACCGACAATGATGGCAACCGAATCACCCAAAGCGATAAACACAATATTAAACACATTGTTAATTGTACCGGAAATATTCTGTGCGGCAATGACGTTTAAACCTCTCACGGAGTAGCACTGTGAAAGCATTGCCATACCTGCGGCCCATAATGTTTCATTGAGAAGCAGAGGTGTGCCTTTAATAAATATTTTTCTGGCAAGCGCGGCGGGAACCTTCAATGTGGAGTATAAACCTTCCGTAAAAGGGTTCTGCTCTTTATGCTTATGGGTGTGAATGAGCACGATGGAAGCTTCCGCGTAACGGGAGATAATCGTGGCAAGCGCCGCACCCTGCACACCGAGCGCCGGAATGCCAAATTTACCATATATGAGTATGTAATTCAGAATCAGGTTGACAAACACGGCAACAACGCCGGCTTTCATGGGCAGTATCGTCTGACCGCATTCGCGCAGAGTGCTTGAGTAGACCTGTACCATCATAAAAGGCGGAAGTCCTGCGAGCATAATGAGTAGGTACTGCTGTCCGTAACGGAGTGTGGCGGCGATACTCTCTGCAGTTCCTTCGCCTTGCAGATACAATTCGATAAGGGTCGTACCGGCAGTCAGAAAGAGGATCGTGGTAAATAGGGTGATTATTGTGACGATCCACAGCTTGAAACGGACAGTCTGCCTAATTCCTTCGTTGTTCTTCTGACCGAAATACTGTGCCGTAAAAATGCCGGCGCCGGATACTCCGCCGAACAGGCACAGATTATATACGAAGATTAACTGGTTAACAATGGCGACGCCGGACATTGGCTCCGTTCCGATTCGTCCGATCATGATATTGTCGAGCAGACTCACGAAGTTGGTAATGCCGTTTTGAACCATAATGGGAACGGCAATGGCAAGTACCATCTTATAGAAAGCCTTATCTCCGATAAACTTGCGTGAAAAACTTTTTTTTGATTTAATGTTTGTCTGCATGGAAATGAAATCCTCGCTTTCCGTAATTTTTGTTTGATAGGTATTTACAAACAACGAAATATTGTGTAATATAGTTTTGTACTTCTATCCGAATGAAGACTTAATGTCGTCTATATATTTACTATAGAATTTAATGCAGTGGGTAATAAAGCATTTTACATGTTTTACATCAGATATGCAATATGTATTATGATTTTCCACTTAATATGTCGAGTTATGTCGTTGTTACTATAGTAATCGTTTATTTTCGGGTATTTTTAAGTCAAATTTTGCTTGATATTCTACGAATAATAAAATAGTATTGAAATATGAACTTATTTCTAATATTATTGCTACAATGTTGATTGTAGCTAGTTTAGTACAGGAGGCAGAATATGACACTTGAAAATTTAACAGATTGCGAACAGCTGGTAATGAAAACGGTTTGGGACGCAGAAGAAGAGCTTAGCCTTATGGAAGTTATGCAGAGGGTGAACGATAAATACCATAAGGAATGGAAACCTCAGACAGTATCCACTTTTCTGGCGCGTCTGGTGAGGAAAGGGTATCTGAGACATTACCGCCAAGGTCGAGTATTCTTCTATCAGATTTTGATTCCTCTTGAGGAGTACAAAGGGCAGTTGACAGATGACTATGTGAACTTCTGGAATCACGACAATGCAGACGAATTTCTTTGTGCATTGTCACAGCAAAGACCATTACGACAAGATGAGATTGAAAGGATACAGAAGATGATCCATGGACTGGATAAGTAATTTATTTGTAGTATTATTACTAGCTGATGTTGCAGGAACAGTATTTTACCTGATAAGTGAACTGATAAAGAGGACGCCTTTTGGGTTAGATATCAGGTTCCAGCGATTTCTGACGGATGCTACTTTATGTGCGTTCTTTGTACCGTTTGTTTATATCGCGTATTATCTTGACAAGCGGATTCATGTGAACGGACTGGAGAGCGAAGTCAATTTGTTTTACACCACGCCGTGGATACGGAGATTTAATACGGTGGTTGGGTGTATATGGTTTGGAACGTTCCTTGTGCTGTTATTGTATCGGCTGTGTCGCCGCCACAGGTGGACGATGGTATGCAAAGGGAATATTCCTGAGGAAGATGGAGCTGTTTCCAGAGTGTTTGAAAGAGTCAGCAAGGAACTTGGTGTGAGCGGTAAGGTATCGTTGTGCAGGAACGATTCAGTGCGAGTACCGTGTATCACCTATCATCATGGAAGCGTGGTGATATTGCCGCTGAAATGCTACACCGAGGAAGAAGCGGAAATCATTTTCTACCATGAATTGTGTCATTATTTGAACCATGATCTATTGTTAAAAGCATTAGGACGCATTGCCACTCTGTTGCACGTGCTCAATCCTACAGCGTATATCTTTTTGGCACAGATGGATTTGCTGTGTGAGAAGAACTGCGATATGACGGCATGTAAAAAGGGAAAAGTTACATTTACGCATGAGGAGTATTTTCAGAAGATCATGGATATGCTTCTTATGGACGGTAGAAGAGAGCGGTATCGGCTGTTTGCGATAGCAGACAGAACATCAAGCTACGAAAGGCGGGTAAAGTATATGGCGGATTATCATAAGCATGGTGGAATGAAGAAGAGTACTGCGTTTGTGGTAGCGGCGTTGTTCCTGTTCGGTAGTAGCACCTCAGCGCTGGCGGCGGGCAATGGGGTTGCAAATGCATATCAGGAACTGGCGGAGCATACGAATGTCAGGACAGAGGAAGGCATAGAAGTCGTAAAGATAAACAGTGGTTCGGTCGATGGAACAGGCAATTTAATGGTGAGACCTGACGATTTGGATCCAGATAAAGTAGTCATGACGGAAGATGTGGTGAATGTGGGGCCGGGCAGAGAGACTCGCCTAATCACTTGGACGATTCCGCCGCAGTTTACTTATATGACTGCGGGTTTCAATGTAGATAAAGGTGATACGATGTCAGCCATGATAGTGCCCACTCCTGACGATCTGGAATACGAGACGGGATTCAAGGACGGCAAGGCTTATCTGCACTATGAGTATGTGGAGGGTATTGCGGCCATCACATATACGGTAGAAGCGGATAAAAGACACTACTTCTATATCAGTAACTGGAGCGAGACGGAGGAGCTGCATATTGAGGCGACCGTCATAGTTACACCGGAAGAGCCGGAAGAGACTGAGTAACGTTATCAGCAGTTACATATGTATAAATGGATATTATGTTATAGGTAGGCATAAAGCGAAAGGGGTATCGGACCGCAGAGGGGTTCGATGCCCCTTCTTTCTGTGTGCGGAGGAAGCAGATTTATTTGACGCGCTTCATGTTATTGCGCAGCAGTAATAATTCTGCATAGTCCAATAATGCCTGCGTGTTACGCGTATCCAGTTCCATAACGGTATTTAACAGATCGCACACTGTATAATCGGGCGTGAGATGTCTGCTTAACACATTCATACTTGATTTGTAGTTTGTTCGCTGTAACAAATAATCCGTGGAGACATCAAAAAAATCTGCCAGAAGGATTAAGGTGTCGAGGTCGGGTAGATGGACACCTTTTTCATAATTGGAGATGGTTGCCACAGTCACGTTCAGGTAAGTCGCTACTTCCTTTTGCAGCACACCTCTCTCTTTGCGCAGCGTCGCGAGTAATTCTCCAAATTTCATATTCTTCTCCGATATTTATAGTTTTTATTGGGTATGTAGTATAATGATTGGTCAGCGGCTGTATATTCTTATTACAGCCCTTACCCTTATTCTAAGATAATTTTAGGATAATTTTCCAACAAAAGAAATGAAATTAAACTATACAGATAAAAAATCGCAAAATTCGACAACATATTTCACGGAGCGTTAAATTCATACCGCTTGAAAAGAGGACGCGCATGGAGTACTATGTACTAGAATGGGCAAAAAACGCAAGGAGCAGACTGATACAACGGATATTCGGAGTAGCGGTATGAGCCGGCAGCAACAGAGAGGGTACGCGTATGGCGATTTATTGTAATCAGGCAGGATATCTGCCGCATGCAAAGAAAACGGCAGTTATGACTGCCGGCGGAAATTTTCGAGTGATAGCAGTGACGCAGGGCATAGCTGACAGCAGGAAAAGTGGCAGGGAACAGGCCGAGACAGAATGTGCAGCCATGGAAGGCGCTGCGCAGGATATGGGTATGGACGAAGCTTCCGGGGATCATATATATGTCGCTGATTTTAGCAAAATTGAGCAGGAAGGCTTCTACATAGTGGTAAATGAGGCAGGTGACAGATCGCATCAGTTCCGAATCTGTGCGGATGTGTATCGTGAATTGCAGCGGGATATGACGAAAGCGTTGTATTATCAACGCTGTGGCTGTGAATTGACGAAAGAGTATGCAGGAGTCTATACACATCCGTGCTGTCACACAGGGGATGCCGTTTTGTGGGAGAATCGCAGCGTGGTGAAGGAAGTCAAGGGAGGCTGGCATGACGCGGGTGATTACGGCAGATACATTTCTCCGGCGGCTGTGGCAGTAGGACACCTGCTTTATGCATATTATCTTTTTCCGGAGAGTTTTGAGGAAAGTCTGAACATACCGGAATCGGGCAACGGGATTCCCGATGTGTTAAATGAGTGCCGTTATGAACTGGAATGGATGCTTAAGATGCAGGATGAAGAAGGCGGTGTATATCACAAACTGACGTCCGAGCGTCATGCGGATTTCATTATGCCGCAGGAGGATACGGCGCAGTTCTACCTTTTCCCTGTGTCTTCTATGGCAACAGCGGATTATGCGGCTTCTATGGCGCTCGCATCAAGAGTGTACAGACCATTCGATGAAGTGTTTGCCGACAGGCTGTTTAACGCCGCTAAGTGTGCATATGGCTGGCTGGAGAAACATCCGGAATATGTCGGGTTTAAGAATCCGGAAAGCTGCAATACGGGAGAGTATGACGATGTGTGCGACCTTGACGAGCGGTTGTGGGCGTCTGCGGAAATGCTTGTCGCTACGGGCGAAGAGAAATATCAAGAGAAGCTGACGGCGCTTCTTAAGGAAAATCTGACGAAGACGGATTTCGGTTGGACGGATGTGTCAGGCTTTGCAGCGCTGGCAGTTTTGACTGATACATCGTGCAGGGCGTCTGCGGAGAGCATTGAGAATCTTAAGAAAGCGGTGCTTGCGGAGGCGGACAGATTAGTCTGCGTAGCGGAAGAATCAGGATACGGTGTGGCGATGGAACCGGATGATTATGTCTGGGGCAGCAATATGGTAGTGTTGAACCGTGGTATGTTGCTGGTACTGGCGGCGCTTATCACAGAGCGGCATACTGCCGGGCAGAATGTGGTGGATGAATTATCCTGCGGCGGATCATCCGAGAGTAGAGCGAAGATCTACGAGGAGGCCGCGGTTGCACAGATGAATTATCTGTTAGGGACGAATGCAGTGGATTACAGTTATGTGACAGGACACGGCGAACGTGCATATAGACACCCGCATAACCGACCGACGGAGTGTGACGGCCTTGAACTTCCTATGCCCGGATGGGTCAGCGGAGGACCTTTTAAGACGCCCTGTGATGAGGTGGGAATGAAGCAGATTCCGGTCGGCACACCGCCGATGAAATGCTATGTCGATCATGCGGCATGCTATTCTCTCAACGAGATTACTATTTACTGGAACAGTCCGGCAGTGTTTGTCACGGCATTTATCAATTGCAGACAGGGGGAGAGGCAGATATGACAATGAAGAAACTTGGAAGAAACGATTCGTGCTGGTGCGGCAGCGGCAGAAAATATAAGGCGTGTCATATGATATTTGATGAGAAGATTGAGCATTATGCTCTTGAAGGGCATATTGTGCCGAGACATGATTTATTGAAAACACCTGAACAGATTGAGGGAATCAGGCAGAGCAGTAAACTGAACATTGCAATTCTGGATGAAATTGAGAAGCAGATTCATATTGGTATGAGCACGGAGGAAATTGACCGTCTTGTATATGATATGACGAAGGAGATGGGTGGTATACCTGCGACGCTCGGGTATGAAGGATTTCCGAAAAGCGTCTGTACTTCCATCAACGAGGTGGTATGCCACGGCATTCCGTGTAAGGAACGGTTACTAAAGGACGGAGACATTGTTAATGTGGATGTTTCTACAATTTATCAAGGGTATTTCTCGGACTCTTCGAGAATGTTTATGCTGGGTAATGTGGATTCGGAGACGCAGAAGCTGGTGAAGGTAGCGAAAGAATGTATTGATGTCGGTTTGGAACAGGTCAAACCTTGGAATTTTCTTGGAGACATGGCACAGGCAATTAATGACCATGCGAAGGCAAACGGGTATTCCGTCGTGCGTGAGATTGGCGGACACGGCGTAGGACTGGAATTTCATGAGGAACCTTTTGTCAGTTATGTGACAAGTAGAGGTACGGAGATGCTCATGGTGCCGGGGATGGTATTTACCATAGAACCGATGGTCAATATGGGCAAAGCCGATATTTATATTGATGACCAAGACGGCTGGACGGTTTACACCGACGACGGAAAGCCGTCGGCGCAGTGGGAAGTGACGCTTGTGGTGACGGACGACGGATATGAGATATTGACATATTAAACGCAATTTCGTTTGTGAGGGTTGAAGCCAGAGTATATCAGATATTGGGATATACTCCGGCTTTTTTCTGTTGGAAAGTTTGTGCAACTTTCCGATATTGTAAAACAGAATGGATTTTGGTATCTTAACTATACAATCTTTGGATTCATCTTAAAGTATACTTTATTCCGTGCATTATATGGCGCGGTTCTATGGCGCATCGCTGTTGATTTCCAAATGTTGAGGCTTATAAGACCTGAAGGAAGAATGAAAAAAGAAATATAAGTAAGAAAGCGAGGTAAAATAGAATTTTATGCGTGAATTTATGACAAAAGTGTCAGATTATCTAAACGAGAGAAGAAACGACCCGGATAAGCGGGAGGATCGTCTTGCAATCGTGATTATCGGAGCGGTTGCCGTGGTAGTCATTGTGATACTGCTTCTGATTCTGTGGAGACATGCCGCCGAAGACCGTGTACGGGAAGAGAGCAGGGAGGAACTCAGGGCAAAACGGCAGATGCTTGAGACTGCAGAGCATGAGGAGGAGGCATCGGAATACATGTCGCAGAGTGGTGAACAGGACACAGTGGGCGAAGACTATCTGTCAAGCATAGAGTATCTGAGCAGACAGGTGGAGGAACTGCTTAGCGCGATGACGCAAGTTGAAGAAAATCTGACGGCGACAATGGAACAGTATCAGGAGGACGACGGTAAACTTCGTCAGCAGATTGGGGCAATCCGCACGGAAGTCAATACGATTGTTCAGAATTTGAAAGAGACACAGACAAAGCTGTATGACCTTACCGATATCGTACAGATTATGGACAAGCAAAAGATCCCGATGGTGCAGGAGCAGATTCTGGAGATTCAGGGGAATATGAAGCAGGTACAGACTGATATCACGAATCTCTACGCCAAGATTACTGCGCTGGAGCAGGAAGATAAGAAATTATGGGAGAGCATCGGTGAGCTGGAACAGACTTTACAGACGGTACTCAACCAAAATATGACGGAAGTAAATAACCAGTTTGATACGCTGCTCGGACAGATTAAGACCGTGGAGAACCGCATTGGGAAGCTGGCGGTGCAGACGCTTAAGTACCGCTACGACGCAGGTGAGAATACACTCTATCTGGAACCGTACGAGGAGTGAACGGACAGCGAAGGAACAATAAGAAGTAAAGGAACAATAAGAAGCGAAGGAACGATAAGAAGCGTTGGAACGATAAGAAGCGTTGGAACATACGAAACGAAGGAACATAAGAAGTAAAGGAGAAGAACAGATCATGACCAAAAAAATAGTAACAATATTATGCATTGCGGCAGTGTGCGCTGTATTGCCGCGGATGAAGATTACGGCAACGGCAGCCGGGGAAACAGGGCAGTTTCACAGCAGAGGCGTGATATGCTATCAGGATGCCGGGGGTCAGCGTGTCATATTGGATGCAGGAGATTTTGAGAGGCTTTTTCAATATGCCGCTGAGGGTAAATCCGGCTTATCCGAAGCGCTTAGCGGCGTTGGAACGAAACTGATACGAGGCGATACAGATTATTCATATACAAGAGATCCGAATGCGGAAGCTACGATTGACAAGATACAGACAGAAGAAGAAATGCGCTCTATTCATTATGACATACTTCTTCAGGCGCTGTCGGATTCTCAGAAGCTTCCTGAAGGATATGAAGAGACATATGTACTGGCAAATTCCGATAATTTGACGCTTGGCAGGTCGGCATGGTCGGACGGGAGTCTGCTTCGGGGGAATAATCGTGATTTGACGGAGCATTACATACGCGGCTGGATGGAAGGGAGCGGCTGCATGGATTACGAAGCAGTCTATGATGAGGAAGGTAGGTGGATCGGATATCGTGCGAAACAAGTACAATCATAATCACGGAAGAAATAATATAGAAACGGCATTGCCGGCAGCATTCCGTATGTTGGCTGGTATGGCGGCATTGGCAGTAGCGATGCTTGGAATACACGGCGGTGCGGTATATGCGGCGCAGGGAGAACGGCAAGAAGGGGAATCTGTGGCAGGCGTCCGCAGCAGAGGCAGGGTGCAGTACGAATATGCCGTTGCAGATGCGAACGACTTCCGGGAAATTGCCGAGTATATTTCCGGGCAAAGGAATATTGCCGTTGGTATTTTGAATCGTCTTGGTACAAGATTTAGACAGCAGTCGGGGGAGTATATTTATGACAGGAATCCGGATATTGGACAGGAGAATATAGACATAACCCGAATCAGTTGGAACTTGTTGGCACATGCGACGGCGGAATCACAGAGCATTCCGGCAGGACTTGCGGTTCTGAATCCGGAAGCGGCGCTGCATATAGAGGGCGTGGAAGAGAAGATAGATTACTATGGGGCTGCCGTGGAGGATAATTTATCTGCAGGTAAGGCGGCATGGGTTGACGGAAGACTCCTTTTGGGGAACGGAGCGGACAATGAGAAGGCGTACCGGAGAGGTTGTGAGGATGGCGGGAAGGGGTATATACCGGAGCAGTTTCACCCCGTTTATAGCATACATGGAGGGAGTGTGGAAATCAGACATGCTCATGTCGGCAGTCAGGCGGAAAGCGAGGGAACTTCCGGATGCTATCATAATTATTCTGTGTCGGATAAGGAAGTGATAACGTGTGACAGAACGGTGGAGTATCTTCAGGCGGTATTTCATCCGGATGAAAACGAGCCCGGCGGGGGGACATGGCATGGAGGATTCTATACTTGCCCGGCGCATGGAGGGTCATACGATTCGCCACAGATCTGTGCATATGAGAAAGTCATTATCAGGACGGGGTGGCTTCACGATGTCATCTGCGGGCTTGGTGATATGCTGTATGCACGTCTTACGGTCAAAGCGGCGGACATAGATCAGACAGCAAATCCGGAGGCAGTTCAAGGGCAGCTTAATCTGGAAGCTGTGCTGGAGGAGGCGGAAGGATATGACAGGCTTGTCTGGCCGGAGGGAGAACGGTTGATATGGACGGATATGCAGGACAACGTGTTGGGTCAGGGCTCTAATCTTACGGTTTTTGAGCCGGGAATTTATCGATGCAGCATTCAGGCAGTAAATACGGACATTGATTGTCGGACGGCGGAGGCTGTGATAACAGTTTCAGGATTGATGATGACGGGGAATTGACAACCATTTTTATTAATGATAGGCTAACAGTATATATTTGCACAGAAACGAGGTTTATCATGAATAAAGGAAAATATTATATTACAACAGCAATCGCTTATACTTCGGGAGTGCCGCATATCGGCAACAGCTATGAAATCGTACTGGCGGACAGTATCGCAAGGTTCAAGAGAAAAGACGGATATGACGTATATTTCCAGACAGGAACCGATGAGCACGGACAGAAGATTGAATTAAAGGCTCAGGAAGCCGGAATCACACCGAAGCAGTTTGTAGATAATGTGGCAGGTGAAATCAGCAGAATATGTGACGCTTTAAATACTTCTTATGATAAATTTATTCGGACGACGGATGATTATCACGAGGGACAAGTACAGAAAATATTTAAGAAACTGTATGATCAGGGAGATATCTATAAAGGATATTATGAAGGAATGTATTGTACGCCCTGTGAATCCTTCTGGACGGAGTCGCAGCTTGCAGACGGTAAGTGCCCGGACTGCGGCAGAGAGGTGAAGCCGGCAAAGGAAGAGGCGTATTTCTTTAAAATGAGCAAATATGCGGATAAGCTGATTGCGCATATTAATGAGCATCCGGAGTTTATTCAGCCGGTATCCCGCAAGAATGAGATGATGAATAATTTCCTTCTGCCGGGATTACAGGATTTATGTGTGTCCAGAACTTCATATAAATGGGGCATTCCGGTAGATTTCGATGATAAGCACGTGATTTATGTCTGGATGGACGCCCTGACTAATTATATTACGGGCATTGGATATAAAGCCGACGGTGAAAGCAGTGAACAGTATAAGAAATTCTGGCCCGCTGATCTGCATTTGATTGGCAAAGACATTATTCGTTTCCATACGATATACTGGCCTATTTTCCTGATGGCGCTGGGAGAACCGCTGCCGAAGCAGGTATTCGGACATCCGTGGCTGCTTCAGGGAGACGGTAAGATGAGCAAATCAAAGGGAAATGTGATTTATGCGGATGATTTGATCGATTTCTTCGGCGTAGACGCAGTGCGCTATTTTGTACTGCATGAAATGCCGTTTGAGAATGACGGCGTCATCACATGGGATTTGATGGTAGAGAGGATGAATTCCGACCTTGCCAATACTTTGGGAAATTTGGTGAACAGAACGATTTCCATGAGTAACAAGTACTTCGGCGGCATGGTGGAGAACAAGAGGGTCGGAGTGGAAGACGGGGCGGAGGATGTGGATGCCGATCTGTTCCGTGTAATTGCGCAGACCTACGACAGAGTTTCGAAGAAGATGGATGAACTGCGCGTGGCGGATGCTATCACAGAGATATTTGTATTGTTTAAGCGGTGCAATAAATATATTGACGAGACGATGCCTTGGGCACTTGCGAAGGATGAGACGAAGAGAGACAGGCTTGCCACGGTGTTATATAATCTGCTGAATGGTATATTGGCGGGAGTTTCGCTCTTAGAACCTTACATGCCTGAAACGGCGGCAAAGGTTGCATCCCAGATTCACGCAGAGCTAGTTGATTTCGCAGTGTTGGAAGAGTGCGCGAAGAATCAGGACTATGAGAAGGCTTCTTCATTGTATCCTGAAAACAACAGGGTGACCGAGGCGCCGGAAATACTTTTTGTCCGTCAGGACTTAAAAGAGATTACTGAGAAAGTAGAAGCAATGTTTGCGGCAAGAAAGGCGCAGGCAGGCGCGACGGAAGAAGCGGAGAAGGAAGAGGAGACAGATGTGATTGACTTTGAAGCGAAAGAGACGATCACTTATGATATGTTTGATAAGTGCCAGTTTGTAGTCGGAGAAATTATAGAATGTAAAGAGGTGCCGAAATCTAAGAAACTTTTATGCTCAAAGGTGCGCGTTGGTTCCGAAGTCAGACAGATATTATCAGGTATCAAGCAGCATTACAGCGCAGACGAGATGGTTGGAAAGAAAGTTATGGTTCTTGTCAATCTACAGCCGAGAGAAATTGCCGGGATGATGTCGGAGGGCATGTTACTGTGTGCCGAAGATGCGGAGGGCAGTCTGGCGCTCATGACGCCTGAGAAGCCGATGCCTGCCGGAGCTGAGATTTGCTAACTGTTTGTGATTCTGCAGAAATAATTGGATTTGGCGGATGGAAAGTTATCAGTGAACCGATGAAGCGGAGGGTATAAGAAAGGGCAGCAGCGTGATTAACAAAGAAGAATTTTATTTCGATTCCAGAGACGGTGAGCATAAGATTCATGCAATAAGATGGATTCCTGAGGCACAGAAACCTGTGTGTATCTTACAGATTGTGCATGGTATGTCGGAGTATATTGACAGATATGACGATTTTGCAAACTATTTAGCTGATAAAGGAATATTGGTTGTCGGCGACGATCATTTAGGTCACGGTAAATCTGTGAATCCGGGGGAGCCTTACGGATATTTCTGCAAAGAAGACGCCCCTACGGTTCTTGTGCGGGACGAGCACAGACTCAAGAAGATGATGCAGGAGAAATATCCGGGCGTACCTTATCTGATACTGGGTCACAGCATGGGTTCTTTTATCACCCGCAATTATCTGATGCGTTACGGCAGCGGGATAAATGGTGCGCTTATCGTCGGAACCGGCATGCAGTCGAAACCGGCACTTATGTGTGCACGCGCACTGGCGGCGATAGAGAAAGTATTCTGTGGCGATAAGCATGTGAGCAGGCTGGTGGATAAAGCGGCGTTCGGTGTATATAATAAGAAAATCGAAGCGCCTAAGACATCTTTCGACTGGTTATCAAGGAATGAAGACAATGTTCGCATATATATTGACGATCCGTTGTGCGGATTTATATTTACGGTTAACGGATTTCAGACGTTGTTTAAACTGATTTATAATCTGCATGATACGGAGAAACTAAAGAAGATGCCTGTAAATCTGCCGGTTTTCTTTCTGTCGGGTGAGGACGATCCCGTAGGTAATTACGGTAAGAGCGTGGAGGCGGTTTACAAATCATTTCGTGAGATAGGCATGGAGAATGTACAAATAAAACTATATCCGAAAGACAGACATGAACTGTTGAACGAAGTGGACAAGGAAGATGTTTATGCAGATATCTATCGTTGGATATTGCAGAGAATTTGAGACGTCAGTTCGGGCGGCTGGACGAAGAAGAGATTAAGGCAAAAGGCAAACGGAGTTTATGAGGAAGAAGCATAGAAGGACAGGACTGTGGATCGTATTATTTCTTCTTGGTATATTTTGTGTAGCATTTGTGACTGTTCAGAAGAAAGAACAGAAGGGTGCGGACAAGGGCGAAGAGACGATAGTCGGCTGCCTGATCGATATGATAGCGGACGGTGAAGTGGATTTGTCGGATGAGGACAGCGTACGTCAGGCAATCAGCGATAGTGAAAATAAGCTGGGAATTACTTTGACACAGGAGAATAAGGATAGAATTGCCGGATTTATGCAGACGCTTGATTCTATAGAAGTGGAAGCGGAGGACTTTATAGATCGGGCAAAAGAGATGTATCAAAAGTACAGCACAGAACTGGTGGAGGAAGCCAATACAGCGATCAATAAGGCTGTGGGGAGTGTTGTAGAGGGAGCTGCCAAGAATTTCTTCGAAAGCATTAAGCAGTCGGTACTGAATTTTATGAAGAATCTGACGTCTTCATAAATGCCAGACACATTAAAATTCCTAACAGATACGAATGTTTTTGCCTTCTTGGACCATACTATGAATAATATGGAAAGAGGAGGCAATTTGCATGAAGATAGCTTTTTTTAGCACGAAACCATATGATAAAATATGGTTTGAACCTATGGGGAAGGAATATGGATTTGATATCCGCTTTTATGAAATGTCCTTTCAGGAGGACACTGTCTCGCTTGCAAGAGGGTATGATGCCGTCTGTATTTTTGTGAATGATTATGTAAATGCGCAAATGATACAGCAGCTTTATGAGATGAAGGTCAAGGCGATTCTTCTGCGCAGTGCAGGTTTTAATCATGTGGACGTGAAGGCGGCGGAAGACAAAATACTTGTGCTCCGGGTTCCGAGTTATTCGCCGGAAGCGGTAGCTGAATTTGCTATGGGTATGATATTGACGGTGAACAGGTATACCCATAAGGCATATAACAGAACGAGAGACTTCAATATGAGTCTGAATGGACTGATGGGCGTGGATCTGTATCAGAAAACAGCGGGAATTATCGGTACGGGTAAGATCGGGCAGGCAATGATACGTATTTGTAATGGATTCGGAATGCGCGTACTTGCATATGATTTGTATCCTAATCCGAAGCTGGATGTGGAGTATGTATCTTTGGAGGAACTGATGTCGGGCGCCGACCTGATTTCACTGCACTGTCCGTTGACATCGGAGACGAGACATATTGTTAATCCGGAGACTATAAACCGTATGAAACAGGGTGTGTATCTTGTCAACACATCGAGGGGCGCGCTGATAGACACGGATGCTTTGATAGATGGACTGGTTGAAGGAAAATTTGGCGGCGTAGGGCTTGACGTCTATGAGGAAGAGGAAGGTATTTTCTACGAGGATAAGTCCGGTGAAATCATGAGAGATGAGAATCTGGCACGATTGATGACTTTTCCGAACGTTTTAATTACTTCTCATATGGGCTTTTTTACGAAAGAGGCTATGCAGGCGATTGCTTCGGTAACATTGGAGAATGCATATGCGCTGGAGAACGGACTGCCGCTGGTGAATAAAGTGGGGGCGGAAGCGGTTAAATAGTCCGTAAGTGGTTGTATATTGATTCAGAATACGATAAAATATATTAGAATCTATCTATGATAAGGGAGCTGCAGGCAAGTTGGAAACGCCATATCAGATTAGAAGTGCATATCGTGATGAATGGCAGGACGCTATGGCGCTGGCGTGGAAGACTTTTCTGCGGTTTGAGGCGGATGTTTATACGCCTGAGGGTGTGAAGAATTTTCAGAATTTTATTACGGATTCTACGCTGCACCGTATGTTTATTATGGGCGCGTATCAATTGTTTGTTGCGCTGGACCACAGTAAAGTGATTGGGATGATTACACTTCGTGATTCGACGCACATCTCGTTACTCTTTGTAGACGAGATGTATCACAGACAGGGAATCGGGCGGGGGCTGATTAAATATCTTACGGAATATCTGCTTTCGGAGGTGGGTGCGTCCAAGGTGACGGTTAATGCATCCCCTTATGGGGTGGAATTTTACCATAAATTAGGGTTTACGGATATACGTTCTGAAGAAATGAAAGACGGAATCATTTATACTCCAATGGAATTTATTTTATAAGATGTGAGGTTTTACATATGGAATATATTAAGAGCAAAGATATTTTTCTGTTGATGCGTGATACTTTAAAGCTGATTCATCAAAGGCCTATGGCGCATGGGTCGAGAGTGGCATATATGGTTTATCTGATGCTCAGGGAAGGCGGCAGATACGAGGAGTTTGAACTGGCAGACATGGTTATGGTTGCCACGATGCATGATATCGGCGCATATATGACGGAAGCAGGCAAAATTAACGATATACTGCGTTATGAAGCCAAGGACAGCATGGCGCATTCCATATATGGGTATCTGTTCTTTAAGCATTTGTCTCCGGTGAAAGATTTGGCGAAAGCAATCATGTACCACCATATGGATTACGACAAGCTGCAGAAAGTGGATTATGCTTATAAAGATCTTGCCGCATATATTAATATTGCGGAGAAAATGGATATTTATTCCACGTCTATGGGCAGCCAGTTTGATATGTATATGTTCCAGAAGCAGGCGGGAAACAAATTATCCTCGGACGGTTTGTATCTTTTCTATCAATGTGCGGAGAAATATTCCATTTTTGAGAAAATAGCAAGCGGGGAATATAAGAAAGAGTTGGATGAAATCGTAGAATATATGATTTTTTCCAATGAAGATAAAAAGAAGTTCTTGGAAATGCTTATGTATTGCTTCGGATTCAGGAGCAGAGCCATGGTGGTGGACAGTATCACAACAGTCTGCGTATGCGACGAACTTGCAGAGTCAATGATGCTGCCGAAGCAGGAGAGAGAGATTCTCTATTATGGGGCGCTGCTTCATGATATAGGCATGCTGGCGATACCAAAGGAGATTATTGAAGCGCCGCGTAAGCTGACGCCCGAAGAAATGAGACTGCTAAGGACACATGTACAGATTGCGGCGAAAGCGTTTAAGGATAGGATGGATCCGGAGGTAGTCCGCATTGCGTTGGCGCATCATGAAAGGTGTGATGGCAGCGGATATCCTCGTAAACTTAAGGATTTGCAGTTGAATCTTCCGCAGAGAATCTTACAGGTAGGGGACGTGGTTACTGCGCTGGTGAATGAACGAAGCTACCGCCAGCTGCTTCCCAAAGAGAAGGTGATCAGTATTCTGACTGAGGAGGCGTCGAGGAAACGACTCAAGCAGCAGGTAGTGATTACTTTTGTAAAATCATACGACCAGATTATGCAGCGTGTCAGATCAGAATCGGCTGAAATATTGAAGATGTACGAGATGCTAAATATGCAGTATGAACTGGTCGGTAAGAAACTTAAAGTGTGATTTTGAAGGCGTTTTAGAAGAAACGTAAAATTTTTTGTGAATTATGTAGCTTTTTTGTATACTTTTGTAATATAATGAAAATACATGCGTGGGAGTGGTGCCATTATGGGAAGATTGCTTGATATGGATAGTCCGGTCATGCGGTTTCTTAACCGTGTGGGCGATATGATGATATTGAATTTTATGATGATAATTTGTTGTATACCGATTGTCACAATCGGCGCTGCATATACGGCAATGCATTATGTGATACTTAAGATGATACGAGGCGAGGAAGGATATCTGATCAAAGGATTTTTTAAATCATTTGTCCGTAACTTTAAACAGGCTACGTTGATATGGCTTCTGATGCTGCTTGTGATAGTAGTTTTTATCGGGGATGCGGTTATTTTCGGTTATTCAGGGGTAGTATTTCCGAAACCGCTGGTTATAACGGTTTTGGCAGTGGCTATTATTCTTTCATTGATATCAATGTATATATTCCCATTGCTGGCCAGATTTGAAAATACCATTAAGAATACGATTAAGAATGCCGCGCTGCTGGCAGTTGCCAATTTTCCGAAGACCGTTTTAATGGCTATATTTTATATTCTGCCGTTTGTGATAGCTTATTTTTCGACGTATTCGTATCTTTTTATTTTCTTGTTCGGTATTTCAGTTCCGGCTTACGGTGCGGCGTGGCTGTATAGCGGAATATTTCAGAAATTCGAACCTGAAACGGAAGAAGTATCGGACTTGGATTTTACAGTAAATATAGAGTGTGGAAAAGAGGAAGTCAATGGAGAATCAGAATAAGTCGATTATTGCCTCGTGGGTTGTTCCGGGAGTCATATTGATGATTGCAGTTGCTATTATGCTAATCAATTTCTTCACGAAGAGCAGTTCGGACGCAGCGGAAGTGGTTTCAAGAAATTTGATTAGATCAACACAAGGGTATGGGGAAGACTTCATACATCAACTTGAGATTCTCGGCAAAGTTGCGGATCCGGTACGTGCCATGCTGGAGCGTGAAGAGACATGGAATGAAGAATTTGCAACTGATATGACAGAAATACTGGATGACTGTGCAGGTGCAGATGCAATTGTTTTTTGCGATGAATCCGGACAAGGTGTTAATGGGAACCGTGAGGCGGTTGATATCGGAGCGGAAGAGTATTTTTCAAGGATTAAGGCATTTGAAGGCTCCTCCTACATATATACTGAGATAGAGAATCCGAAAGACGAAGTTGCTGCCAAAACGATTGTGGTAGTCGAGCGGGTAACGGGTGAGAGTGGTAAGCATTATCTGTTGCTGTTCTATTCTATGGACAGATTCAAAAGTCTGATGTCAAAATCGGATTTTGATTCCAGTTCATTTTTGACGGTTGTGGATTCTGAGGGCAAGATTCTGGGTATGGCAGGCGCTGTTAACAGCAAACTGCTGAAAGGTGAAAATCTTCTTGAGACGATTCGACCGGAGAACGCAGAGGCGGCGCGTACGATTAAAAATCGCTTGGACAACGGTTCCCGTGGAACGACTGCCGTGACGGTTCAGGGTGAAAGCTGTACGCTGGCTTATGTACCGTTTGGCGAAAACCGATGGGAAATCATTCTTGGGGTCAGTCAGGGATATGTAGACAAGCAAGTCAGCCTGCAGTGGGAGAACACGAAGGATATGCTTTCTTACCTTGTCATTGCTATTTTCGTATTCATCGGCTTGGTAATTGCCATTAATATCCTCAGTAAGATACGAAGCAACAAGAAGAAAAAAGAGTTGGAGGACAAGGCTGATACAGACTTGCTCACTGGTCTGACTAACAAGCTGGCGACAGAACGTAAGATTAAGGATTACATGACACAGAATCCACAATCGCAGTCCATGCTGTTTATATTGGACATTGATAATTTTAAGAAAATTAACGATACGATGGGACATGCCTTCGGTGATGAGGTGCTTCGTTCGTTAGGACAGCAGATTGGCGTAATATTCCGCGCAACCGATATTATCGGACGTATCGGTGGTGATGAATTTATGATTTTCCTGAAAGGAGTTTCCGACAAGCAAGCCGTCTATAAGGAGGCGAAGAAGGTAGAGAACTTCTTTAAGAATTTCCAAGCGGGCGAGTATGTAAAATACGCTGCAACGGCGAGTATCGGAGTGGCAATATTCCCACATGAAGGCAATGATTTTGAGACGCTTTACAAGGCTGCTGATCAGGGACTGTATAAAGCGAAGAAACGCGGCAAGAACCAGCTCGCATTCTACCGTGACGAGTGGGGACTTAAAGAGGGTGAACAGCCTAAGGCAGAGGCAGAGGATGCTGTAGATACAGCGTCAACAGACAGATAGTGAGTACTGCATGACGTGCAGAGGGCATAGCAGCATAAATATAATAAAATAAGCAAAAGAAGCGGAGACGGCAGAAATCTGACCGTCTCTTTTTGCATGTGGAGTTTGTATCAACGAAACCGACAACTTATTGTATGATAAATTTTCTTGACAATATACCCCAAGGGGGTATATTGTATATGTGAAAGCAGAAAAGGGGAATAATAATGGGTGATGACGTAAGAACAGATGATAATGCTAAAGCCGACGATGTGTGCGCGTGCTGCCATCATAAGAATACACCGCGCGACGCAAAGGAACAGAAGCAGCTTCAGAACCGTATTAATCGTATTATCGGACAGCTTAACGGAATCAAAAGCATGATTGACGATAATAGATATTGCGGAGATATTTTGATACAGATCGGCGCCGTAGAGAGCGCGCTGCAAAGTCTGGGATATATTATTTTACAGGATCATATGCAGACGTGCGTTGTGGAAGAAATTAAGAAGGGCAACGAGGCGATTATGGAGGAAGCGGTGGAACTAATTAAAAAGTTGAAGTAATCTGTAGAAACAAGAAAGGCATGTAGTATGATTAACGAAAAATTCCAAGTGACCGGTATGACGTGCGCAGCATGCAGCGCGCATGTAGAAAAAGCGGCAGCGGGAGTCGAAGGCGTCAATAAGGTAAGCGTCAGCCTGCTGATGAACAGCATGACGGTAGAGTATGACACACCGGCAACACCGCAGGCAATCTGCGACGCAGTAACGGCGGCTGGGTATGGCGCAAGTTGTGCGGACGCAGAACGCACAGGGGCAGGAAACGGAACTTTTACCGGTGCAGGCGCTGACAGAGAGGCGCTGGAGGATCATGAGACACCTAAGATACGGCGCAGACTCATTGCGTCGCTGTGTCTTTTGATACCTCTCATGTACGTGTCGATGGGGCATTTGATGTGGGGATGGTATGTGCCGGAGAGATTTGCAGGCGACCCGTGGGCTATTGCGTTATATCAGCTGCTGATCACCGGGTTGGTGATGGTGATAAATCAGAAATTTTTTATAAGCGGCTTTCAGAGTCTGATGCATAGAGCGCCCAATATGGATACATTGGTGGCGCTCGGAAGCAGTGCGGCATTCGTGTACAGTACGGCGGTTATGTTTCGTATGGGCGCTTATGTGGGCATAGCTGACCATGAGATGGCGCAGCACTGTCTGCACGATATGTATTTTGAGTCGGCAGCGATGATCCTGACGTTGATTACAGTAGGTAAAATGCTGGAATCATACAGTAAAGGCAAGACGACTAATGCGATTAAAAGTCTTATGGATCTGGCGCCAAAAACGGCGCATGTGATAAGGGACGGCGCAGAGATTACGATACCTGCGCAGGATGTGAAGACTGGGGAGACTTTTATCGTCAGACCGGGTGAAAGTATTCCGGTTGACGGAGAAGTGCTGGAAGGCGAGAGCGCGGTAGACGAGTCTGCCCTGACGGGTGAGAGCCTTCCGGTTGATAAACATGCAGGCGACCGTGTGAGCGCCGCGACACTGAACCAAAATGGCGCGCTTACATGTAAAGCCGTACGTGTCGGTAAAGACACCACATTACAACAAATTATAGAGATGGTGGAAAATGCCGTAGCGACGAAAGCGCCGATTGCCCAGATTGCAGACAAGGTATCGGGCGTGTTTGTGCCGGTAGTGATTACTTTGGCAGTGATCACGGGAGTGATATGGCTGGCGGTAGGAGCAAGCGCCGGCAAGGCGTTGTCCTATGCAATCAGCGTTTTGGTAATCAGTTGTCCGTGTTCCTTGGGGTTGGCAACACCGGTGGCAATCATGGTTGGCAACGGTATGGGCGCAAGACAGGGTATCTTATTTAAGAATGCAACGGCGTTGGAACATGCCGGTAAGGCGGATTTTGTCGTACTGGATAAGACCGGAACCGTTACGGAGGGAAAACCGAAGGTTACAGATTTGTGTCCGGCAGAGGGCGTATCCGAACAGGAGCTGATACGAGCGGCAGCCGCACTGGAGGCGAAAAGCGAGCATCCGCTGGCAAAAGCAATCTGTGAGTATGCAGGGGAGCGGCAGATTCCGCCCCGGCAGGTTGAGGAATTCCGGGCGCTGCCGGGCTGGGGCGTGGAAGGCGTATATCAAGGAAAAGATGCGGTCGGGGGCAACAGCGCGCTTATCGCACAGCGAAAACTGATGACAGAGCCTATGAGATCGGCGGGAGAGCGTATGTCTGAAGAGGGCAAAACACCTCTTTACTTTGCAACCGATGACAGACTGCTGGGGTTCATTGCGGTAGCCGACGTAGTCAAAAAGGACAGCAGACAGGCAATAGGGGAATTGCGGGATATGGGCATACAGGTTGTTATGCTTACCGGCGACAACAGAAGGACGGCGCAGGCGATTGGACGGCAGGTCGGACTCACGGCAATTGTGTCAGATGTTCTGCCGAATGACAAGGAGGCAGTCGTCCGGAGGCTGTCCGAACACGGGCGGGTTGCCATGGTTGGAGACGGTATCAACGATGCGCCGGCGCTGACGAGAGCAGACATCGGAATTGCGATAGGCGCGGGAGCGGATGTGGCGATTGAAGCGGCGGATATTGTTCTGATGAAATCGAAACTGACTGACGTCTCTGCAGCAATTAGGCTTTCGAGGCAGGTGCTTAAGAATATTCATGAGAATCTGTTCTGGGCGTTCTTTTACAATTGCGTCGGTATACCGCTGGCAGCGGGAGTTCTCGTGCCTTTACTGGGGTTAAGCCTTAATCCTATGTTCGCAGCCGCGGCGATGAGCCTATCAAGCTTTTGTGTGGTGACAAATGCCCTTCGATTGAATCTTTTTGCGGTTCAGTCGAATAAAAGAGACCGAAAAAAAGCGGAAATTCCTTTACCGGAATTTGTTGCAAGCTATGCAAAACAGGAAGCGGCGGAGAGAAATCAATGTAATGTAAACTATACAACAATCAAAAATAAGGAGGAAGACAAGATGGTTAAGACGTTGAATATTGAAGGAATGATGTGTGCACATTGTCAGGCACATGTACAGAAGGCATTAGAGGGCGTAGAAGGGGTAACGCAGGTATCTGTCAGTTTAGAGGAGAATCAGGCGACTTTGACGGTAAATGAAACGATAGACGATCAGACACTCATTGATGCGGTAACGCAGAGCGGATATCAAGTGACAGCATGTAAAACGGTTCCGGATCATAACCCGATGATTTGACGCTGCCATATGAACGATACGCAAAACAGTTTTGTTGAATGTGCATAGGAAAAGAGTAAATTCTTGTTCAACTTGTCTACAAAGGTGAAAAAAAGAGAGGAAAGTAAGCAATTTCTACAATCAAGAGAGAAATCTTTGTGAAATAATGGCATGGCAATGAGGAAAAAAGTTCGTTATACTATGTTCAGAGTCAAAATTTGATGAATAATCATTGAGACGACAAAAAATCAAAAAATTAGGAGGCAATCATGGCAAGTTTATCTTTAAAAAATGTCTGCAAAGTTTATCCGAACGGCTTTGAGGCAGTAAAAGATTTCAATCTTGAAATCGCAGATCAGGAGTTTATTATTTTCGTAGGTCCTTCAGGTTGTGGTAAATCTACAACACTGCGTATGATCGCAGGCTTGGAAGATATCTCTTCCGGTGAGCTGAAGATTGGCGACAGAGTCGTAAACGATGTAGAGCCTAAAGATAGAGATATCGCAATGGTATTCCAGAACTACGCTCTGTATCCTCATATGTCTGTATATGATAACATGGCATTCGGACTTAAGTTGAGAAAAGTTCCGAAGGACGAGATTGATAAGATGGTTAAAGAGGCAGCTAAGATTCTTGACCTGACAGCGCTTCTTGATCGTAAACCGAAGGCTTTGTCCGGTGGTCAGAGACAGCGTGTTGCTATGGGTCGTGCTATCGTTCGTAACCCTAAGGTATTCCTCATGGATGAGCCTCTTTCAAACTTGGATGCTAAACTTCGTGTGCAGATGCGTGTTGAGATTTCCAAATTACATCAGAGACTGGGCACAACAATCATCTATGTAACACATGACCAGACAGAGGCTATGACGCTTGGTACCAGAATTGTCGTTATGAAGGACGGTGTTGTTCAGCAGGTAGATACACCTCAGAACTTATATCAGAAACCTCAGAACCTGTTCGTTGCAGGATTCATGGGTTCTCCGCAAATGAACTTCTTAGATGCTGTTGTTGAAGTGAGCGGGGATGTTGCTAACTTGAAAGTGGCTGGCCAGACTATTCCGTTGCCGCCGGCTAAGTCCAAGAAGCTGATTGATGGCGGTTATGCAGGCAAGACTGTAACATTCGGTATTCGTCCTGAAGATGTATATGATTCTGAGATGTTTATTGAGACAGCTAAGTGTGTATTTGAGTCCACCATCAAGGTTTATGAATTACTTGGTGCAGAAGTTTACTTATACTTTGATCTTGCTGAGTTCCCGATTACAGCTAGAGTAGACTCCCGTACAACAGCAAGACCCGGTGACACAGTTAAGTTCGCTTTCGATGTTGAGAAGATTCATGTATTCGACAAAGAAACAGAGCAGACTATCACTAACTAATTAGAATGATATAAGGGGGATGCCTTGGCATCCCCTTTATTGTTTTTTGATGACAAAGAGAGGTTGTTATATGATTTCAAGTCAGGTGATCAGAAGCAGTATTGAAGAATTGAAAGCCATATCCAAAGTAGAACTTTGTGTGTGGGATTTGGAAGGAAAGGTAGTTGCATCGACTTTCGAATCTGATGAGATTACGCCGGCGCTTATTGCAGGATTTGTTAATTCGCCTGCGGACAGTCAGGTGATTGGCGTACACCATTTGATGAAAGTTCTGGATGAGGATGAGGTGCTATTTGTCCTTGATGCTAAAGGAAACGGTGAAGATACCTATATATTAGGCAAGATTGCAGTCAGTCAATTACAGCAGTTGATTATCGCCTATAAAGAAAGATATGACCGCAATAACTTTTTCCAGAATTTGTTGTTGGATAATATGCTTCTTGTGGATATTTATAACAGAGCCAAGAAGCTGCATATAGAGCCTGCCGTGCCAAGAGCGGTATTTCTGATTGAGACGGATAAGGACAAGGATAGGGAAAAAGAGTCTGCGGCGACGGAATTGTTAAACGGTATGTTTTCCACGCAAGTCGGAGATTATATTACGGCGGTGGATGAGAGCAGCGTGATTTTAATCAAAGAACTTGAGCCGGATGAAGACTATACCAGACTGGATCAAATAGCGAATACCATCGTGGATATGATGAACATGGAAGCCATGCTGAACGTGCGCGTGGCATACGGAACGATCGTAGGAGAACTGAAGGAAGTTTCCAAATCGTATAAAGAAGCTAAGATGGCGTTGGATGTCGGTAAGATTTTTTACGCAGAGAAGAAAGTGACCGCATACAATACGCTTGGGATTGGCCGCCTGATTTATCAGCTGCCGATTAATCTTTGCCGGATATTTATTGATGAGATATTTGGTTCCAATGTGCCGAGTGGGCTGGACGAAGAGACGCTGACAACGATTAACAAGTTCTTCGAAAATAATCTGAACGTGTCTGAGACGTCCCGACAGCTCTTTGTACATCGCAATACGCTTGTGTACCGGATTGAGAAGCTTGAGGCAAGTACAGGGCTGGATATCAGGACTTTTGAGGATGCATTGACTTTTAAGATTGCATTGATGGTCGTCAATTACATGAAGTATTTAGATTCATTAGAATATTAATTCAACAGATTGATTTTGTTTCATACGAAATCAGTAATGTTTTATGCCGGATAGTATCTGCGTGACAGCTATCCGGCATTTTTTTATGTAATACGGCATATATATACTCTATATAAGGCTTTGTAATAATAAATATAACGCACATGAAATTAGGAGAGGAATATAAGTCAGGAGGGAGGGCAAAACTGTGTACCACAAAGAAATTATATATATGGGATTGTACAAAGGGGAAAGCCGAATAGGAAGCGCCGGATTCTTAAAAGTGGAAAACCGGGAGAGAGAAGGGAAATTGCATTTAAAAATACAGAATATTCCGCTCGGTATAAGCGGTAGGTTTCCGATTCGGGTCTATGACGGTGACGGGTGGAAAGAAATTGACGGCATTGCAGTTCAGGAAGGAAGAGGAAGCTGGGAGGAAAATCTGGCAAAACCGGCGGAGAGAGTAATCCTAAAGGTCATGCTCCCGAGCGGGTATTATCTGGAAGGCAGGAGCAGAAGTGCTTTGGATGAGAGTTTACAGAGAAAGTCGGAACCGACGGTCCAAGAGAGCGTGGCAAGAGAAGCAAACCCTGTAAGCGAAACAAGTGTGGCAAGAGGGGCAAACCCTGTAAGTGAAACAAGTGCACCAAGAGAGGTAGAACCCGCAGGCGGGCAAGGGGAGGACCAAAAGGATGTAAGACCTGTAAACGAAGCGAGCGCGGTAAGAGAAGCAAACCCTGACAAAGAGCAGGGAATGGTAAAGGTGATCAGCCCTATAAGGGGGATGGGTTCTGTGAAAGCACCGGATGAAGAGCGAGAAGTAAATCTTGTAAAGCAACAGAATAAAAGGGAGACAATTCTGATCAAAGAGGAACTGCCGCCACATATGCCGGAGAAACAGGTCAATGCAGCGCAAAATATTCCGCAGTATAGCTTAAAAGAGGACAAGTGGGAACAAATTTTAGATACATACGAAAACATACATCCGTACGGCGACGAGAGGACTTATGTCAAATTGGAACCGAAGGACTTTGTAATTTTACAGTCGAAATATCAACATCTGGTCAATAATAGTTTTCTACTGCACGGGTTCTATAATTACCGCTATGTAATTTTGGGAAAAGAGCAGGACTATTATCTGGGTGTACCGGGAGTGTTTTATGAAAGAGAAAAAATGGTTGCACTGATGTTCGGATTTGAAGCGTTCGAGTGTCCGGGAGGCAATGTGCGGGCCGGAGAATTCGGGTATTATCTGAGAAAAGTAGAATTATAGAATTTAGTGCAAAATTTCTTTTAGTATCATAGATATGTGTGGTACAATACATATAAACGGAGAAAAGAATACGGGAGCGATATATGGTTACGGTTAATGGAAGGTACGAAAACGGGGAGGGCGAATAAATGAAGATTGCGGTACTGCTCGGAGGAATCAGTTATGATTCCCAGAAAAGAACGATTAACGGTATACTGGACAAAGCGATTCTTGATAAAGTCAATGTTTATATTTTCACGTGCGACGGGTGGAAATATGAGATTCCCTCTAAATATGAAAAGGGGGAATACAATGTATATAAATTACCCGATTTCACGAACTATGACGGCGTAATACTGAATACAGATACGATTCATGAGCCGGACATTGTGCAAGAGATTACGGACAGAATTGTCGAGGCAGGAATCCCGTGTGTTGATTTTAACATTAAAAATCCTTACTTCATGCATGTTGAGATGGAGAACAGAAACGGTATTAAAGAGATCGTTGATCATCTTATTAAGCAGCATAGCGCTGCAAATATCTTCTTTATCTCCGGACCCGAGGACAGTCTTGATTCAATGCTCAGACTGCAGGCATATAAAGATGCGATGACGGCCAATCAAGTTGAATGGAGTGAAGAACAAGTTTATTACGGAGACTACAGCTATGAGGGCGGCGGGAGAGCAGTCAGGAAATTCATAGATGAAGCTTCAGTCAAACCTGATGCGATTGTTGCGGCAAATGACGAGATGGCGGTAGGTGCAATATTGGCTCTGAAGGAAGCAGGGTATCGGGTGCCGGAAGATGTAATGGTAACGGGGTATGATGACAGTGACATAGCGACGTACAGCTATCCAAGACTCACTACTGTGAGAAGAGGAGAGTATGAGGCAGGGCAGATTGCGTATAATCAGATCGTTGCGGCGATTCGCGGCGAAGAAACAGAGGAGTATACGGTTATTCCGGGACATGCAATGTTCTCTGAATCTTGCGGATGTGCGGACTGGCGGGATACGGATGCCTCGCAGATGCGGGATAATTATATGAAGCAGCATGTTAAAGCATGCCGGGATATGGAGACTATTAAAAACTCTTCGGTGGACTTTACGAAACTGGTGAAGATGAGCGATCTTTTCGAGAACTTGGAGCGGTATATACGCGATATCGGCATAGAAATTTTTTATCTGTGTATTTGCGACAGTCTTGACCATTATGACAGGGAACTGGAAAGAATCGTGAATGGCGGCGGATATCTCAGAGATACTTCAGCCTATAGTGATGAAATATGGGTGCCGTTTGCATATGAGAGGGGAGAGGTCAACAATTACGGATCGTTTCCTAAAAGTATGCTTCTGCCAGAGGAGTGCGAAATGAAGCGGGCGGGTGCGTTCTATATTATCATGCCGATTCATTTTCAGGATTACTGTTTTGGCTATTGCGTCGCGGGGGATTATCGTCCGGCGTTTGAAGGACGATTTTATCAGAATTTCATATTGAATCTGGATAATGCGATGGAGACGATCCGCAAGCAGGATGCGATGAAAGCTATGCTTCAGGGATTAAGTAATAAGATGAGCGAGCATTTCAAATAGAATATTGGCAGATAAGATGGCGCACGGTAAATATTAAAACCGTGCGCTTTATGTCGAACTTAACCCATATACGTTACCTTTACAGTTAACTCCGCCAGGCACCCTCACGGCACATGGAAGATTCCACTTAGTGCTGCTGTGTTCCCACCCTGACACGGTTCACGGATTTCCATTGCGTAAGACCCAAACTTCAACGCCACTTATAAAGGGCAGCTACACAAGCGAACGCCCTCGATAAAGCATGACCCCCACTAGAGCGGATTGTGGGTACAGGGCACCGCTAACGCCCCGGCTGCACGGTTTAATTAGTATACTGTTTTTTTAGCTGTTTGTCAACGGTGTTCACAGGTTCCGGAGGCAGTCTGTGTGCCATGGCAAGAAGCCAGCTGTAATAAGTGGTTGTGGAGCAGCTTACGCAAAGCAGATTACAGGTTCTCATTGTCGATCATACGGTAGCCGATGCCGATCTCGGTAAATATGTATTGAGGATCGGCGGGGTTATGCTCCAGTTTCCGGCGGATATTAGCCATGTTTACGCGCAGAATACGGTTGTTGCTGTCTGCGTAAGGGCCCCAGACATGTGTGATCAGTGTATCGTAGGTAATGACTTTGCCGGCATTGCGGGACAGAAATGTCAGGATCTTATATTCAATCTGCGTGAAATGAACAATATTACCGTCTACTGTAATAATGTGTTTGTCATAGTCTATGATAAGATCTTTTGCCAAATATCTGCTCTGTGTTTCCAGAGGAGCATTTCCGCTTAAGGAAGAGCGCCGCAGTGCCGTCCGGATTCTGGCCATCAATTCGGAAGTCCCAAAAGGTTTGGTGATATAATCGTCGGCACCGGCGTCCAGCGCTGCAACTTTTTCTTTTTCCTGCGTTCTGGCGGATATGACAATGATAGGTATGTTACTCCATTCGCGGATGCTGCGGATCACATCGATTCCATCCATGTCTGGCAGTCCCAGATCAAGCAGGATCAAGTCAGGACACCCGGAAGCGGCCAGTGAGAGGCCGTTGGCGGCGGTTCCTGCAAAGCTGACTTTATAGTCCTGGGTCCGCAGTGTGGTGGCAATAAAATTACAGATATTTTTTTCATCTTCGATCAATAGTATTTCATGTCTAAGATTCATAGTTTGTATCTCCCTTGGGCAGTGTAAAATAAAATTCGGCGCCTTGTTTGTGGTTACGCGCATTGATGGTGCCGTTATGCGCCGTAATAATGGTTTTACAGATGGACAGGCCAATTCCCATTCCTTTGTTGGAATCGGATTCGCTGTTGCCAATATAAGAGTTTCCGTCAAAGATATTCTTTAACCGTTCCGGATCGATACCAATGCCGTAATCCTTAACGTGAAAAGTCACGTTTCCGTTGTCGTCGTCCACGTAGCATAAGATAGGTTTAACGCTTTGGGAGTGTATGATCGCATTTTCCAAAAGATTGAGCAAAACCTGTTCAATCAGGATAGCATCCATGGGCAGAATAAGAAGTTCATCAGGTACGGAAACATTGACAGAGGCCCCCGGAAGCCTTTTTTTCAGACGGTTGATGGCTGCAGACACAATTTCTTCCACGGATTCGTCAGTTTTTTTAACAGTGGAAGACTGGTTATGAATGCGTGTTACCGAAAGCAGATTCTCCACCATATTGAGAAGCCAGTTGGCATCTTCGTGTATGTGCGTGACAATAGCGTTTTTTTCTTCTTCTGTCAACAGCTCGCTGCTGTCCAGATAGGAGGAGCTGGCACCGATAATGCCAGTCAGCGGTGTGCGCAGATCATGGGATATCGCACGCAGAAGATTGGCGCGCATCTTTTCTTTTTCTGTCTCCGAAAGGAGCTTGTCTTTCTCGGCAATCATTCGCGCCTGCTGTTTCATATTGGTAGTCATCGTACTGGTAAGAAGCGTTACGCCCAGCATTCCCAGAAATGTGACAGGATAGCCGGAGAGCGTAAAATTCAGCGCAAAATAAGGATAGGTAAAGAGGAAGTTTACGCAGATAACAGCCACTACAGAAGAGATCAACCCCGGCAGATACCCATCTGTGTAACGAACGATCATGATCAGCGCCAGAATATAGATCAGCGCAATATTTCCTGTGTTTTTTGCTACGTAATAGTAAAACAGAAATGCAAAAACAGATGCGGCGGTAAGGCCGGCAAATGTGATGACCATGTTTTTTAACGTAAAAGTAGAAGTGCGGGAAGTTTTTGTAGTCGATGGCATGGAAGTCTCCTTGTACTATGCGGTTTATAAAAGATTATACCTTTTTTCCCCGGAAAGGGGAACAGTGGGAGATGTTAAAATAGCGCTAAGAAAGAGATAAGATAATATCAAGAAAGCGCTAAAGGTGTGTTAAAAAACCGCATACAAACTGTCAATTTTACCATGCTTATGCTAGTATTTTTGATGAAAAGACAGTGTGGGGAGGAAATCAAAATGCAGATGGATATATGGTCCGTAATTTCAATTGTATTTGTTGTAATTGGTTTTTTTGGTGGAATCTGGTATGAGCATAAGGCGTGAACATTGTGCATGAAATGGAGGGACAGAGATGGGTATTGTGGAAATTATGATCTTGGGGTTGGTATTTGCTGCCTTGGGAGGATGTTTGATCTATTCTTTGATCAGTAACAGGAAGAGCAGTTGAGAATAAGGTGTTAAAAGGGAAATGTAAGATAGAAAAGCACGCCGCAGGAATAGGGCAATTTCTGCGACGTGCTTTTCATATGATTAACTAGGGCGGTAATTATTGAAACATTGTGTAACCTAATTTAGCGCAGCGATAGATTTTCCATACGATCACTACCGGCATACTGATCAATAGATATGCAGCGCTGAGGATACCAGTCAAACCACCTATTGCGCATATGATCATCATTCCAATATTCATGAGATCTCTTCCTCTCTTTCCTCTGTTCTCTTATGCTGTCAATCGACATTATAAGGAAAGACAGGCGGTGGGAAAATAGGAACAGGGCTTTCTTAACGCAAGCTGAGCAAAATGCAAACATAATGTTAACACGGACTTAGCAGGATTTTAACGCATGGCAGTTATGTGTTAGAAGAGGGTGTGATGAGAGGTTTTATTGACGCGCCGGAAAGGGGCTACTATAATGAGAGAAATGAGTAGATGAAATAGAGTTGTACTTCTGGTATTAGGTAGAGACAATATAAAAGCCAAAGCATACGCTCTGGCTTAAAAGCGGAGTTGGAGGGATTCGAACCCTCGTGCCCCGGAGGGCTAACGCATTTCGAGTGCGCCCCGTTATGACCACTTCGATACAACTCCATATGCATAAGATTATAATTTGAAATGGGCAGATTGTCCACTGCTTTTTCGGAAAACTTTTTGAACTATATAGATTAGTTCCAGTTCGTTTTATTGTTGCTGATGAAATACGTGTATAAACATGCATTTCCATCTATAAAGTATAATAGATTTATAAAGCCTGTCAGATGATGATGGACTTTGATGGGATGAAGAAATCTAATGAAAATGCAAAAGAAATGTGAGAGTGATTGTGGTATTCTGAATTTCTTATGCTTTGGAGATAAAAACAAGAAGTCAATACTATTTATACATGGAATGGCATCCACGGCAATGCTTTGCTATGAACCCATTTTAAAACGGTTGTCAGACTATTATGTGATATTGGCGGAAGTAGATGGTCACAGTGAGAGAACAGGTGAACTTGTATTGTTTATCAGGCTTTTCTATGGGAGCAACAATGGTTGTCGAGATTATAGGCAGAGGTAATGTTAATGTTGCTAAAACACGTTTAGATGCGGCGTTTCTGACAAAGATGGGATTATTGACGAAACCGTATGAATATATCTTCTGCAAAGCGATAAAACAGATTCAAAGCGGAAAAGCAATTCCTAAATTTATGATGGACGCTGTTATGGGCAAAGATAACAACAGTATTATAGAAATGCTTTATCCGAATATTACATCGATTACAATAAAAAACGCATGTGAATTTGTGTATCGCTACAATGTCCCTGAAAATATAAAAAGTTACAAAGGAACTGTCCTGTTCTGGCGAGGTTCAAATGAGCAATACCCAAGGAAAAGTGTTACATTATTAAGAAAATATCTGCCTGCTATCATAGATGTAGAGATTGAACATATGGGGCATGGGCAATATTTACACGAACATAGTGATGAATATGCAAGTAAGCTGATTGAATATCTGCAAAGTTGATACAATTTCCAGTCTATTTAAGCAATCATCATCACAATCATTACTGAATAAATAACACAGAGTCAGAGCGTATAGAAACCAATTTATGCGCGCCATTTTCTTACCCGTTATCTTGCGCTTTAATGGGAGTGAGATATTTATTTTTCGTACAAATATAAGCGGTGAGCAGCGAAAACAGTCAGTAGCAACAAATAAATGAATTGGGAGATAGATTATCATATGAGAGCGGGGATGTGAGAGTATGACGCAGGATGAGAAGTATATGAGAGAGGCATTGAAGCAGGCGAAAAAAGCATATGCCCTGGGGGAGGTGCCGATCGGCTGCGTGATCGTTTATCAGGATAAGATCATAGGCAGAGGTTATAACAGGCGAAACACGGACAAGAATACGCTGGCGCATGCTGAGATTACGGCAATCAATAAGGCAAGCAGGAAGATGGGAGATTGGCGCCTGGAGGATTGTACGCTGTATGTAACTTTGGAGCCTTGCCAGATGTGTGCGGGGGCTATCGTGCAGGCAAGAATTACGGAAGTAGTTATGGGAAGCATGAACCCGAAAGCAGGATGTGGAGGCTCTATCCTGAATATTCTTGAAATGCCCGAGTTTAATCATCAGGTACAGGTAAAGAGGGGTGTGCTTGTAGAAGAATGTACCGAAATGCTCACCACTTTTTTCAAAGAACTACGCATTCGTAATAAAGAGGAAAAAAAGCAGCGCAGACTTCAGTCCCAGACATCTGAAATTCTCTGATTTCGTTTGTGCACATCCCCCAAGAATTAGTTGTGGATATCCCCAAAATAGGATATAATGTTCACGATGGCAATGAGCAGTGCCATAATGAAAGATGACAAGACGCCTGCTTGCAGGCAGGCTTGTCAGATTGCATTATGATAGGGCGAAGCCCGTGAGCGAGACGAAGCGAAGCAGAGGCGAGCGCACAGCGAAAGGGCGCGAAGAGAGCAGCGCGTAGCGACGAAAGCGCGCGGAAAAGCGGAGCGTGGAGGCGAGCGCACAGCGAAAGAGCGCGAAGAGAGCAGCGCGTAGCGACGAAAGCGCGCGGAAAAGCGGAGCGTGGAGGCGAGCGCACAGCGGGGTGTACCCCAACAAGTAATTAACAGCATATAAAAGGAGGAATTGCAATGAAGAGAATTGGTATGTTGACTAGCGGTGGAGATTGTCAGGCTCTGAATGCAGCCATGCGTGGCGTGGTGAAATGTTTATCCTGCAGCGGAGAAGATGTAGAGATTTACGGTTTCCTGGACGGTTATAAAGGATTGATCTACGGGGACTTCCGTATGCTGACCGGTCATGATTTTGCCGGAATTCTGACGAAAGGCGGTACAATTCTTGGCAGTTCCAGAACTCCTTTTAAACTGATGCGTGAGCCGGACGAGAATGGTCTGGATAAAGTGGAGGCTATGAAGCAGAACTACTACAAGCTGAAGCTTGATTGTATGGTGATCTTAGGCGGTAACGGAACACATAAGACGGCGAACCTGCTTCGGGAAGAGGGACTTAACGTGATCACGCTGCCGAAGACGATTGATAATGACTTATGGGGAACGGATATGACATTCGGTTTCCAGAGCGCTGTCAATATTGCAACTGACTGCATCGACTGCATTCATACTACGGCATCTTCCCATGGACGTATTTTTATCGTGGAAGTTATGGGACATAAGGTAGGATGGCTTACGTTGAATGCCGGTATGGCAGGCGGCGCGGACATCATCCTGATTCCTGAGATTCCTTATGATATTGATAAAGTGATCAAAGCAGTTAATGAGCGTGAGGCGAGAGGTTCCAGATTTACTATTATGGCAGTGGCAGAGGGAGCTATTTCCAAAGAGGATGCGAAGCTGTCCAAGAAAGAATATAAAGAGAAGATGAAGAACTACCCGTATCCTTCCGTATCTTATGAAATCGCAGATAAGATCCAGAAGAAGAGCGGCAAAGAAGTTCGTGTAACCGTTCCGGGACATACACAGCGCGGCGGCAGTCCATGTCCGTATGATCGTGTATTTGCGACCAGACTTGGTGCAGAAGCAGGCAAGCTGATCCTGCAGGGTGAATACGGATTTATGGTAGGATATAAGAACAGAGAAGTTGTGAGAGTACCGCTTGAAGAAGTGGCTGGCAAATTAAAGATGGTTTCTCCGGATGCAACGATCGTTAAGGAAGCCAAGATGGTAGGAATCAGTTTTGGTGATTAAGTTACAGGAAAGGTAAGGAGAAGTAATGTCATATACAGCTCTTTATCGTAAGTTCCGTCCGAACCGCTTTGAAGATGTAAAAGGACAGGGACATATCGTTACTACATTACAAAATCAAATAAAGTCTGACCGGATCGGGCATGCTTATCTGTTCTGTGGAACAAGAGGAACGGGCAAGACATCTATTGCCAAGATTTTTGCCAGGGCGGTCAACTGTGAGCAGCCGATCGACGGAAGTCCTTGCGGGGAGTGCGCTGCATGCAAAGCGATCGCGGCAGGCGCCAGCATGAATGTGATTGAGATTGACGCTGCTTCCAACAACGGCGTAGATAATATCAGAGAGATTGTGGATGAGGTATCTTATTCTCCGGCTGAGGGTAAGTATAAGGTTTACATTATTGATGAGGTTCATATGCTTTCCATAGGAGCATTCAATGCATTGCTCAAGACGTTGGAAGAGCCGCCCTCCTATGTGATCTTTATTTTGGCCACGACAGAGGTGCATAAGATACCGATCACAATTCTATCCCGATGCCAACGCTATGATTTCAGAAGGATCACGATTGATACGATAGCGGCGAGACTTCGGGAACTGGTAGATACAGAACAGATTCAGGTGGAAGATAAGGCACTCCGGTATGTGGCTAAGACAGCGGATGGGTCTATGAGAGACGCTTTGAGTCTGTTAGACCAATGCATTGCGTTTCACTATGGTCAGGAATTGACGTACGACAAAGTACTGGATGTGCTGGGTGCAGTGGATACGGAAGTTTTTGGCAGGCTGTTTCGCTTTGTCATGGAACGGAATGTGACCGGCTGTATCGGGCTTTTGGAAGAAATGGTAATGCAGGGCAGGGAACTGGCGCAGTTCGTGACAGATTTCACATGGTATCTGCGCAATCTTTTATTGATCCGTTCTTCCGATGACATAGAGGATGTGATTGACGTTTCTACGGATAATCTGAACAGACTGCGGGAAGAGGCGCAGATGGCGGAAACGGAAACGGTTATGCGCTATATTCGTATTTTCTCGGAGCTGTCCGGTCAGATTAAATATGCGGTGCAGAAACGGATTTTGATAGAGATTGCGTTGATCAAACTCTGCCGACCGGATATGGAGAAAGACTATGAGTCTGTGGTGGAGCGTGTCAGGGCATTGGAAGAAAAAATAGAAAAAGGGATCATGGTTATGCCTGGGGACGGGGGTTCCAATGACGGAGTTGCGCCCTATGCGCAAAATGCGGGAATGGTTGCGCCAATACAGCAGGAGCGCCCACCGCTGCCCAAGGCGATTCCGGAGGATGTGCAGGCTGTTGTTGACAGATGGCCGGTCATCGTGGGGCGGACTTCCATGCCGATGAAGCAGTATTTGAAAGACGCCGGACTCAGTCTGGGCGGGGATAATAAATTAATGATCGTAGTTGAGGATGGGCTGGCCTCTGACTATTTCCTGAAACAGGATGGACATAAAGAGCAGCTGATGCAGACTTTGTCGGAAGCCGTCGGGAAAGAGATTGACGTGACGATCCAAAGTGTTCCGGATCGGAATGCTTTTGTACAAAATTATGTGGATTTGAGCCAGATCATCCACATGGATATCATAGAAGAAGATGAGTAAATAATGTATCATGATTTCCGGGCAGCCGGAGCAGAGAAAGGATAGGACGATATTATGGCAAAACGCGGTGGATTTCCGGGTGGTGGTATGCCGGGCAACATGAGTAATCTGATGAAACAGGCGCAGAGGATGCAGCGTCAGATGGAGGAGAGTCAAAAAGAGTTAGAGACTAAAGAATTTGTGGCCAAAGCCGGCGGCGGCGCGGTGGAAGTGACCGTGACGGGTAAAAAAGAGATCACTAAGGTGAAATTGTCTGAGGAAGTAGTGGATCCTGACGATATCGAAATGTTAGAAGATCTTGTAATGGCGGCGGCAAACGAGGCGCTTCGCATGGCCGAGGAGGCTAATACGGAGATGATGAGCAAGATGACAGGTGGTTTGGGCGGAGGATTTCCGTTCTAATGGAATTGTACAGCGGGCATATCAATAAGTTAATAGAAGAATTGGCGGGGCTTCCGGGTATCGGTTCCAAATCTGCGCAGCGGCTTGCTTTTCACCTGATCAATATGCCAAAGGCACGTGTGGAACGGCTTGCCCATGCTATTATAGACGCCAAGGACAATGTACGATATTGTCAGGAATGTTATACTCTGACAGATAAAGATATGTGTCCGGTCTGCGCCAATGGTAACAGAGATCACAATACGATCATGGTGGTGGAGAATGCCAGAGATCTGGCGGCCTATGAGAAGACAGGTAAGTATGACGGAGTCTATCATGTGCTTCACGGGGCCATCTCTCCTATGCTGGGAATAGGACCTGGTGACATTAAGCTTAAAGAACTGATGAAACGCTTGGAGAGTGATGTGAACGAAGTGATCATTGCCACGAATTCCAGTCTGGAGGGTGAGACGACCGCAATGTATATCAGTAAGCTGATCAAACCGACCGGAATTAAAGTAACGAGAATAGCCAGCGGTGTGCCAGTGGGAGGAGATCTGGAATATATTGATGAGGTCACTCTTTTGCGTGCATTGGAGGGCAGAGTAGAATTGTAGCCTACGGAGGAGGATGGGAAAATGGGATTAGTAAAAGAAAAGTTCGGGACGGCGAGAGACGGCAGAGACGTGTATGCGTATACATTGTCCAATGCTAACGGTATGCAGGCCAGGATCATTAACTTTGGCGCGAATCTGGTGAGTCTGCTTGTGCCCGATCAGGACGGCAATCTGGAAGATATAGTTTTAGGGTACGATAAGTTAGAAGATTACTACGGCAATGGCAGTTTCCTGGGGGCAACGATTGGACCCAGCGCCAACCGGATTGCTGGTGCATGCTTTGACATAGATGGACAGACCTACCATATTGATGTAAATGACGGTGAGAATAACCTGCACAGTCACATGGAAGAGGGTTACCATAAGTGTGTCTGGGATGTGACAGAAGAAACAGAACAGAGTATAACGCTGACGATTGAGGGTAAAGACGGGGAAATGGGATTTCCCGGCAACAAAAAACTGTCCATGACATATAGTCTGTCTGATGATAATGCATTGAAGTTAAGCTATCATGCTTCATCCGATGCTAAAACTATTATCAATCCTACGAATCATACGTATTTCAATCTGTCAGGTCATAAGGCGGACAAGATCGAGGATCATTTGCTGAAATTAAATGCATCTCATTATACGCCGGGGGATTCGGGTTCTATTCCGACCGGTAAGATAGCGCCTGTGGCGGGAACGCCTATGGATTTTACGCAATGGAAGCCGATCGGGCAGGACATTAATGCCGAATGTGAACAGTTGAAGTTTGGACAGGGATATGATCATAATTTTGTGATAGATGATGCGGATGGAACATTACGGGAAATCGCTGAGGCACAGGATCCCAAGAGTGGAAGAAAGATGAAAGTGTTTACGACTTTGCCGGGCGTACAGTTCTATGCAGGTAACTGCATCGGGGAGGAAACGGGCAAGGATGGCGCTTTATATGCACCACGTAAAGGATTCTGTCTGGAGACGCAATATTTTCCGGATAATATCCATCATGAAAATTTCCAACAGGCAGTATTTGGACCGGGGAAAGATTATGAATCTGTGACGGTATATCAGTTTATGTAGGCGGCAGCCGGTTGTGGCAACGTAAGGGACGGCCAGAATATTATTTTGAATAAAAATAGAAAGACGTTTAAGCGCTTTGACAGGGCTTCTGTACCAGAAATGGTACGGAAGCCTTTCTGTATGCCATTTTCTGTGTGCTGTCAACAGACCGGTGTATGAAAAGGCATGGCCGTATGCGATAAGATCATGCAAAGACAGGTTGAAATGCAAAGACCGCATGTTTTGCCATATTTTTTATATGCGGCATGCTATAGTAGTTGCATGGAATTGCAGAATCGGCCAGAGCTTTGTTAAACGGCAGCGTTTCGGAATGGGGTGGATGAAATGGGACAGTCATGGAGCGTCGTTCACAAAGGAGGAAAAGAAGAAAACTACGAAGTCTATATCGAAGATTATGTAATATCTTTTCTAAAAGAGGAAAAGGCAGCATCGGGGCTGGCAGAGTGTTTTTTCTTTGGCTTTAAGGAAAAAGGCGGAAAAAAATATATGATATACGGGGCAGGCTGGGAGAGAGATCCAGATGCTTTTCGCAGGTACAGCCTGTTAGAAGAAGTGGGATGCCGTCTGACACAGACAGGACCTGTGTTTCTTATTAAAGAGGATCAAAATATCTATGAAGTAAAAGGATATGAAGTTTTCTATCAGGAAAACAGGGAAATGCAGAACTATTTGATTGAGAGGAAAAAGAAGACGGCGGCTCGAAGTGCGGAACTTCATAAAGAAGAGAGCCGTTCGAGAGCCCGAAGCGAGGATTATGACAGAGGATGGGCAGGACATGGTAAAATCCTGAAAACCGAACCACAGACATTGATACCACAGGGGGCAATTTCCGTTCAACTTGGTATTATATTGGCAGCGTTAGTGGCGATTGTGATCAATTCTACAAACAGCTATGAGAAGATGGAGCAGATGAATCAGTCTGCATCAGAGGTGTTTTTTGCAATGGAAAATCAGGAAGCGTCTGTGGAGACGGGGGCGGCTGAAGGGAGAGATGAGATTATAGTAGAACGTTCCGCGATTCCGGAAGAGACGGCCGGGGATACAGGTGTGGCAGAGCAGATGGAGGACGCAGCGGATCATGGCACAGAGCAGGAAACTATATTGAAATTGGTGACTTTGGAAAACGAAGGACAAGCAGAGAAACAGAGTGATGAATCGCTGGCAGATGGAGCAGCAGAGCCTGACAACAGCGAAGTAGAGAATACAGAAGAAACGGAAGATGAGAGAAGCGATGTAGAGACGGAAAGCGAAACAGAAAATAAGAAAAACGAAATACAGGATGCGGAGAGGGATGAGAAACAGAGCGATACAGAGACTGCGGATGACGTGGAGGCAGATGAAAGTGGAAAGGAAGACGAGATTGAAGCGCTTTCCCGTAATGTATCGAGATATTATAAAGTAGAGCGAGGTGATACGCTATACATGATCAGTCAAAAAATATATGGTGATACCTCACATGTTAAGAAGATATGCGAGCTAAATCAAATAACCGATCCTGATAATATCCGCTATGGACAAAAAATAATACTGCCATAGGAAAATATGTGGTACAATGGGTGAGAACATTGCCATGGGGAAGAGGAACAACGTATGACTAACGTTAGAGACTACCTGAGAAAGAAAAGGGATAGAGAAGACGCGAAACCAAGGATCAGTTATCGTGAGAAGATTAAGAGCCACAAATTCACCATTTTTTATCGTGTGATTTTGGTCATAATTTTGATTGCGGCAATTGCTGCGGCTCTATATGTCCAGTGGAAGAATAAAATTTATACACAGACCACATCAGTTGCCTCTGTGGATATTAATATTACGAATGATTCCGAACTACTGCCTTTTGCAGGACATCTTCTGACCTACAGCAAAGATGGTGCAGGGTGTATGGATATTAAAGGCAATGCAGTGTGGAATCAGACTTTCGAGATGCAGAATCCGATGGTAGATATGTGTCAGAATGTGGTTGCGATTGGGGATTATAACGGCAGGAATCTGTATGTTATGGATACTGGCGGCGTTATGGGAAATATTACGACCAATAAGCCGATGAGAGATTTCTGTGTGTCGGCTAACGGTATTGTGGCAGTGGTTTTGGATGATACTGACACCACATGGATCTACCTGTATGATTCACAGGGGAATGAACTTGCATATTTTCGGACTACGATGAAAGACAGTGGTTATCCGGTCAGCGTATCTATTTCACCAAGTGGAGAGTTGGTGTGTGTCTCATATCTATTTGTTGACAGCGGACAGATAAAGTCAAGTGTTGCGTTCTATAATTTTGGAGAAGTGGGACAGAACAGTACAAATAATTATGTGAGTGGATACGATTATTCGGGAGAAGTTGTGCCTTTTACGAGATTTTTAGATAATAAATCCATATTTGCCATATCTGATGAAAGGATCATGTTTTACACTGGTACGCAGAAACCGGTAATGGCAGCGGAAAACCTGCTCAGCGATGAAGTGCAGAGCGTGTATTATGGAGCTGAGTACGTAGGACTGGTATTTAATAATACGGAGAACAGTAACAGATACCGTCTGGATGTGTATCATAAATCAGGGGAGCTGAGGCAGTCTATCGATTTTGATATGGAATATAGCGATATTTTGTTCCATGAAGATCAGATCATTATTTATAATGAATCGGAGTGCTGTGTTTACAATAGTAATGGGTCTGAGAAATACAGTGGTCGGTTTGAAAAGTCTACGCTTGTTTTGATTCCTCAGAGTGCGGCATATCGTTATATGATCGTGACGCCGGATTCGATCGACACGGTTGAGCTGCAGTAGATGAGAGGGCGTAGGGACCAAAGATATTCAGGACAGGGAAGATGTGGCTTAGATGGTAAAGATCATTTTTGTTTTTGTTATATTTTTACTATTTGTGTGGAGAATCAATAAAGGATTCCAGAATGGAATCATGCAGGAATTTGTTAACATTATATCCGGAGTGGTTTCTCTGCTTTGTGTGGCACTCATCTTTTTTGCCGTTTCAAGTTACTTGGTTAAGGCAATGAGCATGCTGACATTATGTGTGATTGGACTTATTGTGCTGGGGATTGTCTTTAAATTGTGCGAACTTATCTTTAAACCTATCATGGCATTGAGCAACATTTCAATCATAGGCGGGTTGGATAAGATGTTTGGCGCAGTTTTAGGAGCGGTAGAGGCCTTAGTTCTCTCCGGACTGATTTATTTTGTGTTGGATTATATGGGAATATATGTGCTTTAAGAGCGCATAATAATTGGGTTGAATATATTGGTGAAAATCAGGCGGAGAGTTAAAAAAATATTTTTTGAAAAAATTTTACAAAATCCGTTGACATCTAATAATTCATCTGATATTATATGAAAGTCGCACGTCGGTACTTCTAAAAACCGTGTGACAAAGCACCTTGACAAATAAACAGTAATGCAACCCTGAAAATTCAAGAGAAAATTTTCAGAGAAGTATCGAACGATACAACCAAGTAATTAAGGGAACTATGGAAGAATGCGAAGCATTCTTCAGGGGTTGATCTCGAAGAGATCTACCCCACGGCCAAGCTTATTTTGGTCCGGCGATCAAGCCAAGAAGATCGGGATCGGCAATGGGGGATATGCGCAGGCAGGAACCCAGGAAGCGATTTCGAAAGGATAAATTTTTATTCGAGAGTTTGATCCTGGCTCAGGATGAACGCTGGCGGCGTGCTTAACACATGCAAGTCGAACGGAGTCATC
>ERZ808051.103-NODE-103-length-113642-cov-15.064298_pt1 | contig 113642 bp, 102 predicted proteins | sample MGYA00380199_ERZ808051 | MGnify/ENA primary metagenome ERZ808051 (study PRJEB31490, sample SAMN06133391) | mouse gut metagenome | isolation source: J11 | host: mice | place: China: Chengdu | collected 2015-05 ... | reverse complement strand
CTGCTTTAAACATAGTTCACCTCCCTTAAAATAAAAATGCGCAGCCGAAGCTGCGCCAAAAACGCATGCCTCGCTGCGACACGAATTTAAACAGTAAAAAAATGAATATGTTTAATAAAGCATGCATTTTTATCGAAAAATAAAAAAATGTATACTTATAACAATTACAGATATTAAATTAGTTTTGTAAGGCAATTATACCATTATCCTGATAATTAGTCAACAAAAAAACAGACGGTCATCGACCGTCTGTCATTTTTATTTATGAAAGATTATTTCTCAAGGTCAGCCTTAACCTCTGCAAGCTCTTTAGCAAGCTCTTCAGGAAGAGTATCGCCGAACTTAGCATAAAGCTCATCAACGCCCTTAAGCTCTTCCTCCCAAGCATTCTTGTCAACATCAAGAATCTTGTCAAGGTCAGCCTCAGTCATATCAAGACCCTCAAGGTTGATATCCTTAGCATATGGAAGATAACCGATAGCTGTCTCCTGAGCGTCAACCTTACCGTCACAGCGGTCGATAATCCAATCGAGAACACGAAGGTTATCACCGAAACCAGGCCATAAGAAGTTGCCCTCATCGTCTTTTCTGAACCAGTTAACGTTGAAAATCTTAGGAGCCTTTTCAGGGTCAAGCGTTTCACCGATTTCAATCCAGTGCTTCCAGTAGTCACCCATATTGTAACCGCAGAATGGGAGCATAGCCATTGGGTCACGACGAACAACACCAACTGCACCTGTTGCAGCAGCAGTTGTCTCAGAGCCCATGATTGAGCCTACGAATACACCGTGATTCCAATCCTTTGACTGGTATACAAGCGGAGTAAGCTTAGCACGGCGGCCGCCGAATACGATAGCAGAAATCGGAACACCCTGTGGGTTCTCAAACTCTGATGAAATACAAGGACAGTTAACAGCAGGAGCTGTGAAACGTGAGTTTGGATGAGCACCCTTCTCGTCGCTCTCAGCACCGTTCCAAGGATTGCCCTTCCAGTCAATTGCATTTGTTGGCGGATTCTTGTCAAGACCCTCCCACCAAACTGTGTTGTTGTCAAGGTTGTGACAAACGTTGGTGAAGATTGTGCCCTTCATTGTTGACTTAAGCGCATTTGGATTTGACTTTTCGTTTGTACCTGGTGCTACACCGAAGAAACCATTCTCAGGGTTGATTGCATAAAGACGTCCGTCAGGACCTTTTCTGATCCAGGAAATATCGTCACCTACGCACCATACCTTATAGCCCTTCTTCTGATATCCCTCTGGTGGAATAAGCATAGCAAGGTTTGTCTTACCGCAAGCTGATGGGAATGCAGCACAGATATACTTTGTCTCGCCGTTTGGCTTTTCAAGACCGAGAATGAGCATATGCTCAGCCTGCCAGCCTTCGTTCTTACCAAGATAAGATGCTATACGAAGAGCAAAGCACTTCTTACCAAGAAGAACGTTACCGCCGTATGCTGAGTTAACGGAAATGATTGTGTTGTCCTCAGGGAACTGGCAGATCCATCTGTTTTCAGGATCAACATTGCACTTGCAGTGCATACCGCGGACCCAGTCATCTGAATCACCAAGACAGTCAAGTACAGCCTTGCCTACTCTTGTCATAATATTCATATTAAGAACAACGTAGATTGAGTCTGTAATCTCAATACCAATCTTTGAGAATGGTGAGCCGACAGGACCCATTGAATAAGGAATGATATACATTGTTCTGCCCTCATATGAGCCGGCAGCAATGTCATAAAGCATTTTATAGCACTTTTCAGGATCCATCCAGTGGTTGGTAGGACCTGCGTCCTTTTCATTCTTTGTGCAGATGAGAGTTCTGTCCTCAACACGAGCAACGTCATTTTCAGCTGTTCTGTGAAGATAGCAGTCAGGAAGAAGCTCATCGTTAAGCTTAATCATCTCGCCTGTTTCAACAGCCTCTGCCTTAAGAGCAGCAATCTGCTCTGCAGAACCGTCAATCCAAACAATATTTGATGGCTTAAGAAGCTCAATCTTCTCATCCAGCCAAGCAAGTAAGGACTTGTTTGATGTAAGATTTGTTTCCATTACGGTATTCTCCTTTTTATAATAGTCTGTAATAATAAATGATAAAACTATCTCACGATAATTTCATTAGGTACAATTATACCAAATAATAGGAAAAATTCAATAGCACAAGCCAAAATTCATTAAATTGTAACAATAAGACAAAGCACGGCTAAATAGTTTTGTAATTTTTATCAATAGGCATTGTGGCATAGGCATTCAGAGATTCATCCGCCCTTTCACCCTGCACAAATTCATAGTAACCCTGCGATGCAATCATAGCCGCATTGTCACCGCAGTACCTGAGCTCAGGGAGATATAAATCCCATTTATGCTTTTTGCAAAGTGCCTGTGCCTCTGCCCTCAATTTAGAATTGGCAGAAACGCCGCCTGCTATAACAATTTTATTGAAATTTTTTTCAGATGCAACCTTTTCAAGATTGGTTACAAGGCAGTCCACAACACTTTTCTGAAAGGATGCAGCAAGGTCAGCAGTATGTATATCCTCGCCCTTTTGCTGTGCATTATGAACGGTATTGATAACAGCAGTCTTGAGTCCGCTGAAGGAAAAATCATAGGGACTGCCGCTGACTTTTGGCTTAGGGAATTTATAAGCATCCTCATTTCCCTGAGGACTCAGCCTGTCAATGCTGACACCGCCCGGATACTCAAGACCCATAGTCCTTCCTGCCTTGTCAAGTGCCTCGCCTGCTGCATCATCACGTGTTTTACCGATGATTTCAAAATCAGTATATGAATTCACCGCAACAATGTGTGAATGTCCTCCGCTTACAATCAGGCACAAAAACGGCGGCTCTATATCACTTGAAATATAGTTTGACGCAATATGCCCCCTGATATGGTGAACAGGCACAAGCGGTGTATCTGTAGCAAGGGCAAGTCCTTTCGCAAAATTCACACCCACAAGCAGTGCACCGATCAGTCCGGGTGCATATGTAACGGCAATGGCATCAATATCAGCCATTGTGCAGTCTGCCTGCTCCAGTGCCTCCTTAACCACGCCGCTGATTGATTCCGCGTGACGGCGTGACGCAATCTCAGGCACAACACCGCCATACAGCTTATGCTCCTCAAGTGAGGTCGCTATTATATTTGATAAAACCTTTCTTCCGTCCTCGACAACTGCTGCCGCAGTCTCATCACAGGAGGACTCAATACCTAAAATTTTCATTATTCAATTTCCTTTGCTTAAGCAAGCCTTTCTTATATTATTCAGTGCTTACATCTATGATTTTCATACCCAGCAAGCCTTTCTTATATTCAATTTTAACATTATCATTTTTATCGAATAAACCATATTCTATTGTAAAGATCTCGCCATTACTTTTCATAATTTCATATTTATCATTTCTGCCGCCATAGATTTCAACGACAATACCCTGCTCAGTTCTGACATCCGTATAGTTTACCGAATTGGCAAATAATATTACCATTGAACAGGCAGCTGCCACTGATAAAACTCTGAATATTTTTTCAATCTCTGTTTTCGGCATATTCTTAAAAAAGCAGATTACTGTTATTATTATTGTCGGTACCGCCAATAGTGCATAGGAATAAAATTCATTTTCAAATTTTAAATCAAATATTTCCCATAAAAGCGGAAATACAAATAATATATTTATAATGACTCCGTCTCCTATTCGGTCAATATCATCCCTTTCACTCTTATTATTGGGAAAAATAATCAGCAAATGATTCACTCCGAGATATGCGGAAATAATGAATCCTGCTAAGCCTATAACAGAAAAAATATAATAAAATACCGGCTTGTCCGTTACAGTATGAAACAAATCCATTATCACTGAAAAAGGAATCATCAGCTTAGCTAAATAAGATAAATCAGCAAGCCTGCTCCTTTTCTTTTGTGAATAGTTGCTTTGGGCATTATCATTCTTTTCTCTGTAGCTTTTCTTTCTGTATTTTACATCTTCAAAATAGCTGTCGATAGTATCCTGCTCAACTCGATCCATTATGTAAAAAGTTGCTCTTTTTTCATATCTGAAAACAAGCTCACCTGATTCCAAAAACTCAGTGCTGTCATTAAAGGTAACATCCTTTATACTTAAAAAAGGAATTGACTTATCATTCTTTTTTAAATCCGATAAACGAAAGCTATCAAAATCAGTTATCAAATCATTATCGTTATTTATTCTTTTAAACACAAAAGTTGAATTATGGATAAAAAACTGATAATTCTCACATTTATTTGTCAGAATTAAATAATCATTCTGATAATCCGTTTCCGGAATTGCATTTATCTTTTCATCACTAATTTCACTATTCTTTTTGAAACTCGGAGTTACATTCAAAAATGCAAGAACAACTGCACCTAATATCAGCAGTGCCTTGAGCAAATTACTGATACTGCTCAATCTCATTATAAGAAATACCGCTAAAGATAAATATGTTATCAAAGAAATTATAAAATAAATATTCCTCTTTTTCACAATAAAACTCCTTTTAATCCGAATATAAATCCCTTACAGAATGAATTTCGATTATTTCTTTATTACAACTTTCCTTGATTTGCTTTAACTGTTCATATGCTGAAGAATTTTTGTTCAACTCGCCGAACTCAAAATAATGTCCCTCGCTATCAGACACTGCATATGCGTCTGATTTATAGGTGTGATAATCTCCCTCAAACGGACTTCCTGTATCAGGCACTTTATAATAATATCCTTTCACTTTATATATCTGCACTTCATCATTACCAACATTGCATATTCTCATTATACTTGAATCATCTTTAAACGTAACACCGTTATCACTAAAAGCCAAACCGCTGAACGCGATATATATAATGCTGATTACGGAAATAACTGATGCAAGAATCATTGCTGCCACAGTCTTTCTGTTTTGTTTTTTTAGATTATCAAATTTATCCGAAACACCATAAAGCAACGCAGAAGAGACAAACCACAAAAGCAGTTCAGCAAAGGCAATTCTGAATGATAAACCAAATAAGTGTGCCACATTTACATATGTAAACACGGTTTTGTACAACACGATATGGATAATAAATGCCATAACCGCAGTAGAAACAAAGGATAATATTAATTTTTTATTTACATGCCTTTTCTTCATTTTATAATTCCTTTTTCATCATAACTGCATTTTCGGTTGGATTGGAGTAATAGTTTTTACGCACACCGATTTTTTCAAAGCCAAAGGATTCATACAGTTTAATTGCAGGGACATTATTCTCCCTGACATCCAGAAAAACTGCATCCGGCTTATTGACCGAAAAGCATTCCGTGAGAAGGGCTCTGCCTATGCCAAAACGTCTGAAATCTGGCAAAACGGCAACACGCATAATATCCCCCTCACCACAGCAAACCTGCATACTCATATAGCCTGCAGGCTGATTATCGGCATAGGCAATATTAAAATATGCACTTTCGTTACTGATTGAATCGGCAATACTTTCCTGCGTCCAAGCAGTTGAAAAACAGGCTTTTTCAATCATGGCAATATCCGATATATTCTCTTTTGTTGCTTTTGTAATTTTTATGTTCATATGTTCATTTCCGTGTTTTTGTTGTTATATTAAATTATTGTTTAGAGCACAAACAAGTTATTGATATTTCGTAGGGCAGGGGCTTGCTCCTGCCGAATGCATATTTGATATTACGGTGAGAGCAAATCTGCGATTCGGCAGACCCTTTTGTCACTTCGTGACATTTCCCCTAATAGGGGAATTACCCTCACCCTACGATAAAACAGAAACGCATTGATATCCATAATGCCTTTAAATAAATGGATTTTTTCGTTAGGCTAGGCTTTGACAAAATTTCGTCGACGGGAGCATATGCGGATATGTGACCGAGCGGAATTTTGTCAGTAACGACGCATAACGGAAAAAGACTTTATTTAAATTAATGTGCATCGTACCAGGTGTTACCTATTTTACCGTCCGCTCTCAGGCGTACTTTCATTATGCAGGCATTTTCCATTTCCTCTGTTACAATTTCGAGAGCTCTGTCCGCCTCGTCATCAGGTGCTTCAACAATAAGCTCATCGTGTACCTGGAGGATAAGATGCGATTTCATATTTTCATCTTTAAGACGCTTATCAACCTTAACCATTGCAATTTTGATGATATCTGCCGCAGTGCCCTGAATCGGCATATTTCTTGCAACGCGTTCACCGAAGGCACGCAGCATATGATTGGATGCTGCAAGCTCAGGCAGATAGCGTTTTCTTTTGAACAGGGTTTCACTGTAGCCCTTATCCTTTGCCAGGTCAATCATACGGTGCATATATTCATCAACACCACTGTATGTGGCAAGGTAGTTATCTATATACTGCTTTGCTTCTTTATTAGTAACACCAATATCCTTTGCCAGTGAAAAGGCGCCGATACCGTAAACAATACCGAAATTAACCGCCTTTGCCCTGCTTCGCATCTGTGGAGTAACCATTTCAAGAGGCATATTGAATACCTGTGACGCAGTAATCGTATGAATGTCATCACCGTTATTGAATGCATTTATCATTGTTTCATCATTTGCCAAATCGGAAAGCACCCTGAGCTCAATCTGACTGTAATCAACGTCAACAAGCTTTTTACCCTTGCCTGCAACAAAGAATTTACGCATTTCCCTGCCAAGCTCGGTACGGATAGGTATATTCTGCAAATTAGGCTCAAGTGACGAAATTCTTCCTGTTCTTGTTTCAACCTGATTAAAGCGTGTATGAATACGTCCGTCCTTTTCAATAACCTTTAAAAGTCCGTCGCAATAGGTTGACTTAAGCTTTGAAAGTGAACGATACTCCAGTATCTGAGAAATGGCAGGATGCTCGTTTACAAGTCCCTCCAGCACCTCTGCATTTGTTGAATAGCCTGTCTTTGTCTTTTTCTTGCACGGCAGTTTCAAGTCCTCAAAAAGAGCTGCACCAAGCTGTTTCGGTGAGTTGATATTGAACTCATATCCCACGCTTTCATAAATGGACTCGGTAAGCTCTCTTATCCTCTCACCAAGCATTTTACCGAAGTTCTCTATTCCCTCTTTGTCAACCTCAAAGCCTGCATATTCCATTTTTGCCAGAACAGCAGAAAGAGGCAGTTCAATATCTGTTAAAAGAGCAGTTTCGTCTGCTTCTGTAATCAATGCATCCAGCTTTTCAAAAAGAGGTTCAACCACAGCGGCTATGGATACGGTCATATCCTTTTCACCGAGCGTATTCAGAAATTCAGGAATCTTCACACCGTATTCCATACAGAGATGTTCCATATCATAGTTGCTGTCACTGGGTCTGAGAAGATAGGCAGAAAGCATAAGGTCACCGCATACACTCTTCAGCTCAACACCGTATCTGCAGGCAAGACGATGAAGCTCCTTTGTATTATAAGAATATTTTTTTGTGCTTTCATCCGCAAAGAAATTGCGTACGAAATAGGAATACTCAAGTGTTTCAGACGGCATAACAATAATTTCGTCACCGAATGTGAAATACAAATCCGTTATACTGCCGTCAACAATAGCCGGATAAAAATATGCATCTGTACCTCTTACGCGGTCAAGAAGATAATCAGCATCTACACAGGTAAGGCGTGTGATTTCCCTCTTTTCCTCCTTAATCTCTTCAGCAGACTGAGCCTGATTAGGGTCAAGGTTGAACTTCGGAATCAGTGAAAACAGCTCAAGCTTAATAAACTGTGCCGCTGCCTTTTGCTTGTCACCATCTGTAATGCGGTAACTTTCAATGTCAGGATTAACAGGTGCATCCGTCCTTATCGTTCCGAGCTCTAGGGAAAGATAAGCCTTTTCCTTATCCTTTGCAAGCTTTGCTCTTACACCTGCTTTGATATCAAGGCTGTCAAGATTTTCATAAATGTAGTCAATGGTGTGGAAGCGCTGAATCAAATCAAGTGCCGTCTTCGCTCCTACTCCTGCAACACCGGGAATATTATCCGAGCTGTCGCCCTGAAGTGCCTTTACCTGAATCAGCTCAGCAGGGGTTACTCCGTATTCCTCAGCAATTGCATTTTCCTCATACACATCTGTCACAGCCTGTCCCATTTTGGTACGTGCAAGGAGCACCTTAACACCGCCGTGTGCAAGCTGAAGAGAATCCCTGTCACCTGTAGCAATAAAGCATTCATCACCGTTTTTACGGCAGACCTCAGCAAGCGTACCGAGAATATCATCAGCCTCCCAGCCCTCCTGCTCTAAGGTTGATATTCCAAGATCCCTGAGCAGTTCCTTTAAAACAGGCATCTGCTGTCTGAGCTCGTCAGGCATAGCATGTCTGCCTGCCTTATAGGCATCATACATTCTGTGGCGGAATGTTGGAGCGTGAACATCAAATGCAACTGCAATTGCATCAGGATTGCAGATATCCTTTAATTTCAGCATAATATTCAAAAAGCCGTAAATCGCATTCGTATAATAACCGCTTTTTGTAGTCAGCAGCTTAATACCGTAAAACGCACGGTTTACAATACTGTTTCCGTCAATAACAAGTAGCTTCATAACATAACCTCATTTTTATTTTTTGAAAGTATTACAACTTTTCGTAATTGTTTTAATATTTGATATAGTATATCATAAATTAAAACAATAGAAAAGACAAAAATCCCATATCACATTTTTTGTGATATAGGATTTTTATAAATCATTTATTCGTCGGTATCAGCCTCAGTTGACGGCTGGGTAGTGGTCACAACCTCACCGTAAACCTGAAGAATAATTTCCTCGCCGACTGCAACATCCTCACCTGCTGCAGGAGCCATACCATAGCTTGCCTTAACTGAATTCTCTGCGTGTCCGCCGTCATTGTAAATCTCAACGGTTGAAACGGTAAAGCCAAGCTTTTCAAGCTCCTTAGATGCTTCCTCAAGACTCATACCGCCAACGTCAGGAAGCTTTTCGGTCTTAACGCCCTTACTTACTGTAAGCACAATTTCAGTTCCCTCATTCACCTGTTCGCCTGCATTTACACTCTGCTTGAATATAACGCCCTCAGCAACATCCTTTGAGTAGTCGGCAGTAAAGGATATCTTGAACTGCTTATTCCAAGCACCGTTATTCTGAACATCACTCTGCATATAACCAGGTGAAACAAAATCAGGCACCTCGTGTGTTGCCAATGTAACCGGAGCAGTGGTATCCTCCTGAGGTTTGTTAAATCCTCCGTTATTTACAAAATATGCACCTGCAATTGCAGCGGCAATAATCAGTATTACAAGAATTGTAATGATAACCTTAGGTGTTCTTGACTTAGGAGCAGGGGTATCATATTCAGGATAACCTCTGTAATGCTCCTCCTCTTCAACAGGCGTGCTTTCAATCATCTCTGGCTGTCCTGCTGCTGCAACAACACCTGGTGTAACGCTAAGCTGCTCTCTGAACACCTCAATGGACTGGGTTCTCTTTTCAGGATAAATCTGAAGTCCTCCGCCAAGTGTTTTAATGATGTGTGTAGGAATTTTCTCAGCAATGGTATTCGGAATCATAAGCTTATCATTTGTCTCCCTCGACTTGGCATCAGGAGGATTCTGACCCACAAGTGCACGGAAGATACAAGCAGAGAAAGCATATATATCCGTAGCAGGGCACATCTTATGATTGTTATCATACTGTTCAAGAGCAGTATATCCCTCATTCGGAGTAAACTGCAATTCCGATGACATTGTATTCGCCTCAGAAATACAGAAGCTCTTAAGTCTTACCTTTCCGTCACGGCAAAGCACAAGATTGTCAGGACAGATTGCACCGTGAATAATGCCGTTTGAATGCAGTGCTTCAAGCGTTGTAAGCACAGGCATAAACATCAGCCTTGCCTGATCCCACAGAATGTTTCCGTCGGGACTTCTGAGCAGGAATTCACGCAGTGTAATTGACTCAAAATATTCACTCACTGCATAGGCTGTGCCGTTCAGCTCAAACACATCAAAGGTCGGAATAACGGCTGAAAGGTTACGCAGCTTTATAATCGTTGACCAGAGGTTTATAAAAGCAGTTTTATACTTTTCGTAATTCGCTCTGTATCTTTCCCTTACATGAACATCACGGTTTCCCTCAAGGCGGTTTGCAATGCCCTTAGGCAGAAATTCTCTGATATTCACCACCGTATCAAGCTGGGTATCATACGCCATATAAACAACGGCATCACTTTCGTGTGTAACAACTGAGCCGATAATATAACGGTCAGCCAGAATTGTTTTAGGCTGAAGATACATCATATCAGTCGGTGAATCATTATCATAATTACAATTTTCGCATACACTGCCGTTGGTGAGCTCACCAAAGCAATTCATACAAAGATTATCAATATACTTCAATTATATCACTCCATAAACAGAACATATAAAATTATAATACCAACCAAGCTAAATTTTGTCAAGGAAATTAACATTGAATATATCGTTAATTTATTGTATAATAACTATTAACAAAACACGAATAAAGTTGAGGAAAAGAATATGGCATCATTTGCAATGATAAAAGAGCTTGCCGAAAAAAAGGATAAAAACGGCAACGGATATCTTGATATGACAGTAATCGGCAGTGATAAAAAGGAATATCCTGCCAAAATATGGCGTTTTGAAAACAACGGTCAGTTTGAAGCCGGAGAGGTTGTTGAAATAGAATACTCGGTTGACAGCTATAAGGGCAAAACGCAGCTTACCATCACAATGATAAAGAAAGCACCTGATGAAATGATAAAGGACTTTGTTCCGTCGTCAGAATATAACGGAAAAACCATTTTCAGTATGCTTTTAAATAAAGTAAACAGCTTTGCTGATAACGATTTAAAAGAAATTGTTTCATCCATTATGCTTAAAAACAGAGAAAAATTGGAGGAGTACCCTGCTGCGTACAGGCTTCATCACGCTATTGTAGGCGGACTTATGCTCCACACTGCATCCATTGTCGAAATGGCTGAAAAGACCTGCCAGGTTTATCCGAATATCAACAGAGAGCTTCTGCTTTCAGGAGCAATCCTCCACGATGTGGCAAAGACATTTGAAATGGAGACAGGAAAAACAGGTCTCTGCAGTGGATACTCTGTCGGCGGTGAGCTGATTGGTCACCTTGTAAAGGGTGCAATGTATATTGAAGAAACAGCTAAAGAGCTTGGCATTGAAAGTGAAAAGGTCACTCTCCTCGAGCATATGGTGCTTTCACATCACGGTGTACCTGAGTACGGCTCACCTGTCAGACCGATGTTCCTAGAGGCTGAAATTCTTTCCACACTCGACTCACTTGATGCAACTATTTTTGAAATCAATAATGCAACAAATAAAATCGAAGCAGGGAAATTCACGGACAGGCAGTGGGCACTTGATAACCGCAAGCTTTTTAATCACGGCCTTTCATCAACAGAACATAAAGTAAATTTAGGAGAATAAAAAGTGGATAGTATCGTTAACGAAAGCTGGACTGAAATCATAATAACAGTTGACACAAAGGATATTGAAACGGCAAGCAATATTGCAAATATGGTAGTGCCCTACGGCATTTATATTGAGGATTATTCAGACTTGGAAAACGAGGTTATGGAGATTGCCCACATTGATCTGATTGAGGAGGAGCTGCTCAAGGCAGACCGCACAAAAGCGTTTATACACGTTTATGTGAATCCGCACGAAAACCCTATGGAGGCAGTATCCTTCATTGAGGAAAGACTCGGCAGTGAGGATATTACGTATACCTTTGAGGTGGATGATTGTGCCACAGAGGACTGGGTGAATAACTGGAAGCAGTATTTTCATCCTATGCCGATTGGCGAAAAGCTGCTGATTCGTCCGACTTGGGAGGATGAGTACGACGCAAACGGCAGAACGGTTTTACATATTGAGCCGGGACTTGCCTTTGGTACAGGAAGTCACCCTACGACTAAGCTTTGCCTTGAAACGCTTGAAAAATACATTGATGAAAATTCAACCGTACTTGATATCGGCTGCGGCAGCGGTATTCTTTCAATCGCCTGCCTGCTGCTCGGTGCAAAATCAGCCTTTGGCGTTGATATTGACTCACTTGCCGTTAAAACCGCAGTGGCTAATGCCAAAGAGAATGGATTTGACGAAAGCAGATTCAATGTCGTTCAGGGTAATCTTTCCGACAAGGTTACAGGAAAGTACAATGTTATTGTAGCAAATATTGTTGCAGATATTATTATGGAATTCAACAAAGAGGTCGGTAAATTCCTTGATGATAACGGCGTTTATATCACAGGCGGTATCATTGAAAGCCGTGAGGATGAGGTGCTCTGCTCCTTTGCTCAAAATAACTTTGAAGTAATAGAACGCTTCGAGGAAAAGGGCTGGCTTGTGTTTGTACTAAAGAAAGCAATGGAGAACTAAAATGAATATGAATCCTGCAGCACTTATGAAAATACTTAGTGCAAAAAATACATTTGATAAAAACCATCCCAAGCTGAAAAACTATTTTGCAGCAGTGCAGAAAAAAGGCATACAGGAGGGTACGGTAATTCAGTTAAAAATAACCAACCCTGACGATGAGCCGATGATTGCAAATATAAAGGTTCAGCAGTCGGATTTGGAGCTTTTGTCCGAGCTCGTGGAACTTATAAAATAAAAAATGAACAGCAAAACACCTCAGCCTTAGCTGAGGTGTTTTTTATTATGCATATTTATCATCAAACTATATTTCTTCAAACTGACAGGCATTAAAATCAAACAGAACCTTAGGCTGTTCTGTATGATAAGTACTGCCGTTATAAATCACATCTATCCCCTTATCATCTGCTTTAATATCAAAGCATTTTGAGAACAGCTTGATATTCTCCAGTGCTATTTTATCACACTGACTGCTGAGCTGCGGATTGATTCTGAGCTTATTCAGTCCCACAGCCTTGAGTCCGAAAAGGCCTTCCGTTATGATTCTTGCAAAAAGCAGACTCTCCGCCGCAAGATGTGCACGGTTGCCTTCAGGATAAGCCTCAAAAGGATACGGACAATGTGAGCCTAAAAGCCTGTGCTGACAGTAGTTCAGCGTCTCCTTAATTCCAATATCCGCTTTTCCTGCAAGGAAGGTTCCTCTTAATGCAAAGAGCAGAGACCTGTCCCAAGTTGTGTTATGTGCCGATGTGGATTTCATCATTCCGTTGTTATAAAGCCTTGATGAAAACATCGCTTTGATTGTCTCGTCGGCTCTGTCAAAAATCTCAACCGTCAGCGGCATACATATCCAGGACCGCAAATCTGTATTGCCGTCATAGTATCTGTATGTATCAAAGCCCTCCACAGTATCACCAAAGTACGTTTCTATAGCGTCTTTCAGGAGAGTCCTTTCACTTGACCACTGCTGCATATGTTCGGTATCACCGATAATTTCCGCTAAAACAGCTGAATTACCCAGTGCATCATAGGTTATGCAGGAGGTGAACAGATTGGCATTGCCTGATTCAAATCTGTTTTCAAGCTCATCGGAATCACTGGCAATTACACCATTTTCATTCTTACGTGAAAGTGCAAAATCAAGGCACCACACAAGGCTGTCCCAAAATCTTTCAATCAGCTTTTCATCACTCATTTCAAGCAGAAATCTTGAAAGACCGTAAGCATACATTTCACCGTCGCCTCTGTCCTTTGCACCGTTCCAATAACCTGTGCCCTCTGCAATAATGCTTGTTACAAGTGCTCTTTTATCAGCCATCGGCTTATCGCTTTTATCCATATAAGACTCGTAAAGAGAATAGCAGTTTATACTCTGCTCAATACCTGCACCGTAGCCTGAAAATGGGAAAAACGGATTGGCATATTCACACTGATCATTGGTCCAGAGTGCCGCATAATAGTTTCCTCCGCCCGGAGAATGCATCAGACCGTTTTTCGTTTTGAATATGCTTTCACTGCCTCTGAGAACACAGTGGGAAAACTGTGCATCCATTTCAGAAAACGGAGTCGTCAGCTTCAAGGATGTAAACATCTCATCAACAAAAGACTTACGTGCTTCAATCTCTTTCTTTATTGAAAAAGGATACGGCAGCTTTTTCTGATAAGCATAATAAATGCAGTAAAAGGTAAAGCTTTCATTCTGCGCAATTATAAACTCACGATTACTGCTTTTTTCTTTTTTGAAGGTATCACCGAACACAACAGCACACTCTGATGTGATTTCTCCGCCGATACACCAGAAGGCCCTCGTTTTCTTACTGTAATTCTTTGAACATACAGTATATTTCTGTGCACCGCCTGAGGTATTATAAACCGTTACAGCTTCAATGAAAGCACTCTGACTTACAGCAGGCAGGAGCTCACGTACAATTTTTGTACCATTGTCTGCACGTGAGGTGAATTTCAAATTACCTTTAATGCTTATCCTCTCAGGATATTCTTTCATAATTCTGCCGTTTACTTTTATATCTGCAAAGCTACCGTCAAAATTGTGGCTGAAGGACGAACCTGTAAGATTAGGCTGAAATCTCAGCATGGGGAAGGTAAGATGCTTCATAATGCGTAATCTACCCTCGCTGTCACTACCATAGCTGATGATTGCCGAAACATAAAAGCCTGCCATTTCGATATGGTCGCTTGCCCCATATCCATCCGCCTTTATATCCCAGATAACCTCCTGACTTTCTCCGAGATATCTTGTTCTTTTCACATCAAGCTCGGAAGCCTTTGCCCTTGCCCAACCGGCAAAGGGCTTGGGTCTTAACGCTGAGTCATGAAAATGATAGATATGATTTAAAATATTACTTTTCATCCGCACGCACCTTTAATTCCTCAATAATCTTTTGATGATCCTTTTCATTCAAATCATAAAACAGTATAGGAATAACACAAAGCACACAGCTGATAATGGTTGTTATAATCAGAATATTGAATATAGGTGTTCTTACAGACGCGTCATACAAAACAGTGTAATCCTTCTCAAGTCCGTAATGCTCATAAAAATACGGAATAATCAGTCCGGTAAACATACCGGCAAAGGTTGTAAGCATTGCACCTAACTGTGTAATAAAGCCCTCAAGACGCACGCCTGTTTTCCACTGCTGATAGTCAAAAATTTCCGCTGTCATAGATGTAGTTACTACACTGTCACCGCCCATCGTCAGTGTTGCCAGATACAGGAATACAAAGAACAGAACGGTATTGTCCATAGTTAAAAGCATTAAGCCGGAAAATACGGCACGGATTAAATTCGTCCAGATTAGAACATTTCTTTTACCTATTTTCTTTGCAAGCAGAGGAGCAAGAAGCATAAGCGGAACGGAAGCTGTACCGATAACGGTATTCATAATTCCGAGCATTGCGTCGCTTTTCAGCTGATAAATACAGTACCAGCCTAAAATGGAGCCGATACCATATTTCAGACAGCTTAAAATGGAATGAATATTAATCAGCCAGAAATATTTATTTTTAGCAACCTGCTTTATTCCCTCGCTGAATTTTACCTTTGCCACATAATCCTTAGCAACAACAATCTTTTCCTCTGTGCCTTTAAAGGTAATTATACTCAGGATAATTCCAACCACCGAGAATGCAGGGAACAGTATTCTGTAGGTTTTAAAATCCGTCATACCGCCTGTGAGACCTGCTAATATAGGAAGAAGCATATTAACAATAGACGGACCTAAGCTGTATATAAACATACTTACTGAAAGCAGACCTGTACGTTCCTCACCATTTGGTGTAAGCACCTGAGCAAGGCTTGTAAAAGCCTGTGCATAAAGAGCCTGAAATACCATCAGACAGGCATATACAACGCCGATAACCGCAACCTTTGCGGTGTAGTTGATATCGTTCGGTATAAATGCCATAACACACAGCAAAACAGCAGTCGGCACACCTGTATAAAGCAGGTAGGGTCTGAACTTTCCGTATTTTGAATTTGTATTATCAATCATCATACTTATAATCGGAGCTTTAAGAATATTGATAATACTCATTATGATATTAAGCCACGCAAGGTGCGTCGGCTTAATACCGTAAGCAGAACCGATAAGCAGACAGTTTGCATTCAGTGCAACATAACCAAAAAGTGAATTGATTGTATTTACACCGATTCCGCCTATACTGTACGATGCAAATTCCTTATACGGTATGTATTTGCCTTCGGCAGGAGTGCTCCAGTGATTTTTAATTTCCTTTGGAATTTCTTTAATTTTTTCAAGCATAACTTTTACCCCATATTATACTATATTACAGTTCCGTTTTTATAATTGAATTTCAAAGTTTTTTCGGAACCATTCAACAGATATTCTACACGAATTATATCATTTTTGCAAATTCCTGCTTTTAGAATCTTTACATCCCTTTTATGGATTGTGTCAAGGAACACATCCAGCTGCTTCCTGCTGTACTGAGAAACATTATCGGAAACAAACAAAAGGCTGCCGAAAACGCTGTTAATTTCTGCAACGAGCTTTCTCTGTTCAAAGCTCATTTTTATGTTATTGTCACGCAGGAGAAAAACATCCGGATCATTCATAAAGGCTCTGCCATTCAGTCCCCTGCGGAAAATAGAACAGTTAATTGTGTTTGGTGTGCTGACATCCTCTCGGATGCCATATGGATTATATTTCCACTCCAGTGCCACATCAGCACCAACTCTGCAGAAATCAACCTTTCCGAATGACGGCATAAGCGGAACTCCGCAGCCTAAAATCAGCTTGTCACCAACACAGTCCCTGATAAAGTCCATTGCCTCACACATAATCTGACCCCTGCTCTTGTTATGCATAGGCACAATACATGCAGCATAGAGGAAGTCGAGCTTGACCATATCATAGCCCCAATCATTCAGAATGGTGTCAAATACCTTTCTGATATACTTTGCGGCATCCTGATTATAAAAATCAATTGCGTAAAATCCGCCCCAGTTCGCACCGGCAGGATAGAGCTTTCCATTATCATAATGAACAAGCCAGTCTTTGTGCTCTTTATAAATAAAGGAGTTCCTTGTGGCGGCAAACGGTGCAAGCCACAAGCCTGCCAGCATATCATTATTATGAATTTCATCGGCAAGCTTTTTCATACCGCTTGGGAATTTCTTTTTGTCCGTTTCAAGCCATTCACCGATACATTTCTGATAGCCGTCATCAATCTGGAAAATATCCACTTTTTCAGGCAAGGCAGATAATGCCTTTAAATCCCTTTTTACAATGTTTTCATCAACATTTCCGTAATAATTATACCAGGTTGTATAACCGCATTTTTTCTCTGTCTGACGGCACTTAATATTCATCATTTCAAACCATTTATCAAACACTTCATCATATCCGCCGTTCAGATGAACGAAATCAATGAGCCTTGAATTACCGCTGAAGAGCACGCCGTCAAAATCCTTCTCAGCTGTAACCGAAGATTTTTTCACATCAAAGCGCACGATTGTATAACCGCTGCTTTCACTTAACGATGCAAACAAATCAATATTTCCATCATTCCTGACATAGCCGTATGAGTATCCGAAAAATTCACCTCTCCCCTTAGGGTATTTACAGAAGAAAGCATCACCTGACCTGCAAAGTCCGGTATGCGCATTAACAGGCTTGGTCAGCACCCATTTTTTCCATTTTGAAAAGCCTGACATTTTTTCACTTGTAAAATACTCACGGCTGTCTGTCCAGGACTGATATCCGTTTATAAATACAACGCTGTCCTTCTTATAGTAATAAGGAAAAATCACTTTGAACTCTTTAATCCTGATATCGTTTTTTGTAATCATATCAGCAGTAAAACGTCCCTGTGAAAAGCTGTCATTAATCCTGAAATGCGGTGTTTCCTTTTTATTTGAAGAAAAAATTTCACCATTACATTCATATGTTATGCTGTAAGAAAACATAGTCCACCTCTTTCATCCTTGTGAAATAAAATCATTTATGCTATTATGATAATATCACATAAAAACATTTAATTATATTTGAAAAATCACATATTATCTTAGGAATATCACTATGAAGAATGAAGCGTCAAATTACTGGAAATTTTATAGCAGTGAATATCCGCTGAATGTAATGGTTATAGGCAAAACGATTTGCGATAAGAATTACTATGTTAAGCGTGAAAAATCACGGATCATAGCACTTGAATATATAAAAAAGGGCAGCGGAATACTCAATATTAATTCCAACACATATCATACAAAACAGAATTCCGTTATCCTCCTCACTAAAAACAGCTGCCACGAGTATTACTGCGACGAGGATAATACAATGGACAAGGAATGGATTGTATTTGACGGTGAGCTTGCTGAATACTTTATCAAAACCTATCTGCCTGAAAACAGCTATTATTTTGAAAACTGCAATCTTACACATTATTTTGAAGAAATAGAGCGTGTGCAAAAAAACTACTCAAATGAGTACGAAAAAATGACGGATAACATATCCGTGATACTGCAGAGAATGTTTATCCACATAAAAAATTCACTTCAAAAAAGCAACGATAATTTGCCTCAGCAGATACAAAGATATCTTGATGCAAACATTGAAAAGAAAGTCACAATAGACGACCTGAGCAAAACCTTCAGCTACTCAAAAAATCAGATAATCAAGGTATTTAAAGACGCCTATGGTATTACACCCTACCGCTATTTTCTTGAAAGAAAAATCGACATCGCCAAACTTTATCTGAGCAATACAAGATATTCCATCAATGAAATTGCTCATATTCTTGCTTTTGCAGATCAAAATTATTTTTCAGCAGAATTCAAGAAAATGACTACCCTTTCACCCTCTGAATACAGAAAAATGATGAATCCCTGTGAAAAGATATAAACCGCAGCATTGCATAACGTTACTATAAAAAACATCATGATTTCCGATTTGTGTATTTATTGTACTGTATTTTGAATTTATTTAAAAACAGTGCTGTACTATAATAAAACAGGAACAAATTCAATAATATTAAATGCGAAAGGATGAAAATCTTGCTATGAATTTTTTTAAAAAAATCGAAAAAGGTTTTAACTCTCATGCAGGCTCATATATTTTTTATATTTTAGCCGCAGCAGCCTTTGCTTTTCTGAAAAGTGCTGAATTTGCATACGGCTGGATAGCCGAGCTTTATCCGCTGGGTAACAGATTTGTACCTGTTATGCTTGGTGTAGCAGGCGTATGCACAGCCATTTTATTTGCATACATAATGCTGATTTCACTTGTATCTGAAAACAAAAGCATAAGAAAAAGCAAAGTGCTGCGTATCATTCATATAATTATTGAGATATTGGGCGCTGTTCTTTTTGTTTATACAGCTATATTGCTTTTTGGACTTGATAAGGGAATCGCTTCTGAAAATATTTCAAACGGTGTTCAGTGTCTTATTCCGAATCTTGCCATTCTCGGTATTATTGTTCTGATGCCTCTCCCTCTTGTTTTCTGTGAAAAGGCATCCAATTCCGGCAAGGCACTGATTGCTTCTGTGCTTATCGGTGCATTAACCATTATACCTTTAAATATAGATTTCAGTAAGTTTGAAGGAAACAGCAATAAAAATTATCCTGCAATCCATTTTCAGTCCGAAAATTCTGTTGAGGCAGCACAGATTACTTACGAAAGCCTGAAGGACAATGAAAAGGCAGACGCTGTTCATCTGCTGGATGACGGCAACAAATGCTGGACTGCGCAAAAGCCTGACAGCACTGTTAACAGTGATTACGGCGATATAAACAACAGTGTTGCCGAAATTCAGCTCAGCGAAGAAAAAACCTTCAACACTGCTGTAATTGAGGAAGCTGGAAATCAGGTTCAGTATTTCCGTCTGCAGGCGTATATAAATGATGAATGGATTACGGTTTATCAGAGTGAAAAAATGCAATCCTTAAAAATCTGCAGCTTTGATGCCGTAACAACAGATAAAATTCGCCTTTCCATAGATAAATTCAGAGATGACAGCGCCCCTGCAAAAATTAAATGCTTAAAGCTTTATAATGAGCCTGTACGCAGTGCAGAGGATTTTGAGGTTACCGCTTATCAGAGAATCGACGGTGATGTACCTACCGAAATACTTGCTAAGGGCAATGCGTATGTTGATAATTATGCTAAGTTCTATGATGTTTACAGCACGGTTATCCTGTTTGGAGCGGTAAACTGGGATAAAAACGGAAATATCAGCTTTGGTGAAAAGGGTGAGGAAAACTTTGCAAAACAGGTTGAGGCACTTAAGGAAATCATCTCCCACCGCTCAAATAAAAATCATAAGGTAAAGTTAATCATCACAGCTCTTGCAGACGGCACAGGCGGAAGTCACGGCGGCGTAAACGTATATATGAACAAGAATATGGAAACCATTGCCGATCAAATTATAAGCCTTGTGAACAAATATGATTTTGACGGAGTGGATATTGACTGGGAATACCCTGCATCTGCTGAGGATTGGAGCAATTTCGATAAATTCATAGCAAAGCTTGATGAGGGTATGAATGCCAATGGAAAGGAAAGAATCTTATCAGCCGCTTTATCCGCAGGAAATCTCGGACTTTCACAGGAGACCTTTGACCGACTTGACCAGATTCAGTTTATGGCATACGACGGAAACGATAAGGACGGCTATCAGAGTTCACTTCAGCAGGCGCAGGACGGTATTGCAGATTTTGCAAATAATGGTGCTGATATCAGTAAAATAAATATAGGCATCGCAGCTTACGGCAGACCGATTAACTCCACACCTTTCTGGGCAACCTGGAGAGACCTTAAGCAGGCAAACTACTGGGACAGCAAATACTACAATGTTGAGGACAGCAATCAGATATATGAAGGAACTTTCTGTTCCCCTGCTCTTGCAGGCGACAAAACAACATATGCTCTTCTGACAGGCTGCGGCGGCGTTATGGTTTTCCGCATTGCCTGTGATAAAACGATGGATGATCCGAACAGCGTAGCTTGCGGTATTCAGAACGCACTGAACCGTTATGTAACAAACTGGTAAGCAAAATTAAATTAATAAAAATCTCCTGTAGGTCATTGCTGATTTACAGGAGATTTTTTGTTGCTGCTATATTCAATTTAAAACACTTAATCTTCAGCTGCCTTATTGATACAGTTCATTGCATTCAGGCTTCGCGGATAGCCGATATAAGGCAGGCACTGAGAAATGATTTTAATCAGAAATCCCTTATCATTTCCCATATTCATATTGCCCTTTGCGTGGCCAATCAGCTGCGGCTCGCAGCCGCCCTGTGCTGACAGAAAACAGAAAGTAATCATCTCTCTTTGTGCAAGATTAAGTCCTGTTCTGGTATAGTAATCGCCAAAGCAGTTTGCTGCAAGCCAGCGGTTGATATGTCCTGCTTTCCAGGCTTCCTTCATATGCTCACCGAAAATCTCTGCCTGAGTCTCAATACCGCGTTCCAGTCGGTTTTCAAAATTTGTTGTTGCCTGACCCTCAAGCGGGAGTTCAATGCCGCAGTTTTCCATAACCTCATTGGTAATATGCAAAAAGGTTAACATTCTGCCATAGCCTAAATAATCAACTGCCTGATAAACGATTTCCTTAACAGCTATGGGTGACACACCGCTGTCAAGTGCCTTCGGCAATATTTCCTTATAGGCATCTGTGCCCTGACAACCAATCAGCATTGCAAGAATCGCCATATAGCGTGTAACATCATCCAGCTGCTGATTGTCCTCGTTAACAACCTCATCAAAAGCAAAACGCTCGAAACGTTCCATAAATTCAGGATCCGTCTTATGTAAATTCATTTTTACCATTCCTTTCAAAATCTTCAGTAATCACACATATTTGCAGCCTAAAACTGTTTCACCCAGTTGTTCAGGTCCTGTTCGGAAATGCTGTTCATCATTTTTCCGCTGTTCCATTTGGCAGAAGCGGAGCAGAGAGGCTTTAATACATCTACCGTTTTTCCCATTGCACTGCCGCCGCTGGTAGCAAACGGCACAATGCTTTTTCCTGAAAAATCATAATCCTCCAAAAAGGTATTGATAATCGTCGGTGCAACATACCACCAGATAGGAAAGCCGATAAATACCGTGTCATACTCCTCCATATTCAGCAGCCTCTGCGCAATTTCAGGACGTGAATCAGGATTGCTCATTTCCACTGAGCTGCGACTCTTTTTATTCGTCCAATCCAGATCGGCATTCGTATAAGGAATTTTAGGCTTGATTTCAAACAAATCTGCGTCTGCTGCTTTTGCCAAACGCTCGGCAGCTGTTTTTGTAACTCCGCTTGCCGAGAAATATGCTACTAATTTTCTGCTCATTTACTTTTCCTCCAATGCATTGTATTCCTCATCCGTTACAGGCTCGCACCATTCATTTGAAGTATTTTCACCGGATGCTTCAAACGCAATATGACTGAACCAGCTGTCAGCCTTAGCACCGTGCCAATGCTTGACATTTGCAGGAATAACGATAACTTTGCCCTCGCTGAGGCTGACAGGCTCCTTGCCGAATTCCTGATACCAGCCCTCACCGGCGGTACAGATTAAAATCTGACCTCCGCCGCTTGTCCTTGTTACAGGCGGAATCATACCTACTCTTTCATAATATCTGAGTGTGTCCTGCGAAACGGAATATTTTTCACTTACCTCTTTAATTGTCATATTATCACCCCACTAATTCTCAATCATTATATACTCTGGAGTTAACTCAAAGTCAAGAGTTTTTTCAAAAAAATAAAAGTCAGCTTTTAGCTGAGGTATCGCAACGAAGTATTGGTTTCTCGCGGAAACTGCAACGCACTTAAAATCATTAGATTTTCAGATAGAATAAGGCACAAACTCCCCATAAGGCTTGCCGCCTTATGGGGAGTTTTAACGCAATTATAGTTGAAAAGATAATGATTTTAAGCAACACTGCGTTACGATATCTCAGCCTTAGCTGACTTTTTGTAAATTATCAATGAAACAACCGCCGTTATAGTTTCTGTAATACAAAAGGCATACCATACGCCGTCTGCCTGTAAAAATCTGCTGAACAAAAATGCCAGCGGAATAATGATTACAATATATCTGAGCAAAGATATACAGAGAGACGGCAGACCCTTGCCGAGTCCCTCCAGTGCTCCGCAGCAGGTTACAGACACTGCTGACACAATAAAGCCTAAGCTGATAATCTGCAGAGCCTTCGCGCCTATCTTGATTGTTTCCGTATTTTCAGTGAACAGTCCGATAAGGCTTGTCGGTATAGTCCAGGACAGAATCGTACCAATTACCATAACAACCGCAATTAAGAACAATGATGTTTTAAAAATGCTTTTCACTCTGCCGTATTCTTTAGCGCCGTAATTATAGCCCATAAGCGGTCTAATACCCTGCACAATTCCGTTCGCTGTAAGATAAATAAACGTCTGCAGTTTATAATAAACTCCGAGCACAAGCACATACACCGCACCGAATGAAGCCAATATTGCATTGAGCACGGAAATAAGCAAGGACGGCAGGGCAAGATTCAGTGATGCCGAAATACCGACGGAATACATTTTTTGAATTACATTTGCATTAGGACGCAGATACTCTTTCTTCATTTTTACAGGAATCTTATCAAAATGATAAAACAGCAGATATACAATGAGTGTGACACACTGTCCTATTCCTGTTGCATAGGCGGCACCTGCTATTCCCATTTCAGGAAAAAAGCCTATTCCGAAAATCATAAGAGGATCAAGCACAATATTCACAATAAAGCCGCACATCATACTGAACATAGAAACCTTCATTTTCCCCACTGCCTGAAATATTTTTTCATAGCCTATGCCTATTGTGATTACAGGGCAAAACAGAAAGGCTCTGTTTGAATACGTCAGTGCCAGCTCAATGGTTTCACTGTCAGATGAAAACATAGATAAAAATGCAGGTGCTAAGGCAATGCAAAGAATACTCATACCGATTCCGTGTATCAGGCTGAAAAGCATTCCCTGCGTGGCTGATTGATTTGCAAGCTCTTTCTCCTTTGCACCGAGCCAGAACGCAACGCAGGCATTTATACCGATTGCAAAGCCTACTGCAACAGCATTGACCATATTCTGTATCGGATAAACAAGTGCCAATGCAGTCATAGCCTCTTCACTCATCTGCGCCACAAAATAGCTGTCCACAATGTTGTACAGTGAATTCACTGCCATAGACAACACCATAGGCATGGACATTGACAGTACCAAAGGCAGTATCTTTCTTTCCTTCATATACGTTTGCTCCATCATATCCTCCTGAGTACAAATTAACATAAAAAAGCCACACAACTACACGACGGTAATTGTGTGGCGAAAAGATGACCTTGTCCGGAAAAATCCACAACATATTTTTTGCAACAATACTATACACAAACTTGATGCTTTTGTCAAGCTATGCATTTTTCTTTATAAATTTCATAGCTGTTACATCTAAATATGTTATAACTCAATCATAAAATAAATAATGTGATTGCTTTTCTAAACTTTTTGAATGAAAATATAAAGTATTGGTCAATGCTGTGAAGTATAATAAAAACTGATTTATAATGTATAACAGGAGAAACACGATGAATAAAATCTGGTACAAGCAACCTGCTAAAAACTGGCGTGAGGCATTACCCTTAGGTAATGGCTTTATGGGAGTTATGGTATATGGTTCACACAAAAAGGAAAGACTCTGCTTTAATGACGGCACACTGTGGTCAGGTTATCCTAAAAACTACAATTCATCAGATAGTCTTAATCATCTTGAAAAGGTACGCCAACTCATTTTTGAAGGCAAAAACGACGAGGCTGATGCACTTTGTGAGGATAAGCTCGAAGGCTTTTACAGTGAAACCTTTTTACCGCTTGGTGATATCATTCTTCGGTTCAGAAAAACGGACAAAAATATGATTTCAAGAAGTCTTGACTTAACAACAGGTGTACATACGGTTCAGTCAAGCAGCTGCAAATCTGAAATTTTTTCATCAAACCCTGACAGAATAACGGTTTACAAAATAAATTCCGATAAACCTTTTTCAGTAAAAATCAGTGCAAAAAGCAAGCTTCACAGCTGTACAAATACAAATGATAACAGCTTGTGTCTTCTTGGCAATGCACCTGATTATGTTGCTCCCAACTATTTACGTACGGAGCTTCGCCCTGTCAGATATAATGAAAAAAAGGGTATGGCGTTTTGTCTGCTGGCGCAGGTTTATACCGACGGTGTTACCGAAAGAGGAAATAAGCATTTAAAAGTAAAAAATGCGACTGAGCTTACAATCCATTTTGCAACTGCAACAGGATTTAACGGTTTTGATAAAATGCCCTGTACAGATACAAAAGCTGTTTTGGAAAAATGCCGTGCTGTTTTAAGCAATATACAAGAGTGCGATTATAATGAACTCAAGAAAAAGCATATTGATGATTTCTCAAAGCTCTATAATCAGCAAAGCATTTCTTTTCATTCTGAAACAAGTATACCAACTGATAAATTCATTCAATCCGTAAAAAAAGGTGCTGATGAAAAGGCACTATGTGAGCTTCTGTATAATTACGGCAAATATATGATGATTTCAGGCAGCCGAAATGGCGGTCAACCTCTTAATCTTCAGGGTATATGGAATCATTCTGTCCGCCCACCCTGGAGCAGTAATTACACTGTCAACATCAATACACAGATGAATTACTGGGGAGCCTCTCGCTCCGGCTTGTCGGAATGTATTGAACCGCTGATTCAGATGGTATATGAGACTTTAATCACAGGAAGAAAAACGGCTGAAATCAATTATGGCTGCAGTGGCTTTGCCTGCAATCACAATGTGGATATCTGGCGTAAAACTCCGCCTGTTCAGGGTGATGTAAATTATATGTTTGAACCCCTCTGCGGTGTCTGGCTTGCCAATGAAATATATACGCACTATCAAAATGGCTTTCTGAATGAATATGAGGACAAAATCAAAGCAATCGTAACAGAGGCTGCAAGATTTTCAAATGATTATCTTGTTTTGCATAATGAATATTATGTTATATGTCCGTCAGCATCGCCTGAAAATGTGTTTATAAATAACGGAAAAAGATGCAAGCTTGATTATGCATCTGCATTTGATATGGGAATTGTCAGACAGGCCTTCAAAAATGCATTAATCCTTTCAGATGATGAAGCGTTAAAAACAGAAATAACGGAAAAGTATTCAAAGCTTTATCCATTTAAAAACGGTGAAAACGGCATATGTGAATGGCATAAGGCGTACGATACCCCTGAAAAGGGGCACAGACATTTTTCACCGCTTTATGCATTTTATCCTGCAAATATTATCGGATATCATAAAAATCCCCAGCAGACAGAATGGATAAAAAAGCTGTTTAAATTCCGTCTTGATAACGTAGGCCAGCACATAGGCTGGTCCGCTGCCTGGGCAATCTGCCTTGCTGCAAGACTGCGTGATGCGTATACAGCACGTAATGTTATTAAAGGACTGCTTTCACATGCAATCTTTTCAAATCTGTTTTGTGTACACCCACCCTTCTATTTTCAGATAGACGGTAATCTCGGCTTTGTGGCAGGCATCAATGAAATGCTTGTGACAGAAGAAAACGGAATCATAGAGCTTTTACCTGCTCTGCCTGAGAATTTTGCAATCTATGGCGAAGTCAGAGATATGGTTGTAAACGGTGCAAAAATCAGCTTTGAATGGAAAAACGGTCTTATAACAAACATCGAAAGCGACAAACCTGTTCAGCTGCTGAACACAAAGCTTTCAGACAACATATCCATAAATGAAAATATAGATATTTTGTTCTGAGATTTTCATATAACGTAAAAAAGAAAAATGCTTCAATCGGTGCATAACGTACGGATTGAAGCATTTTATTTCTATTTAACAATATATTTAAGCCTTGCATTGCTCCTCAAAATCGGCCACAAGTGCGTCCTGAATTGCCTTAAGCATAGCAGGTGCATTACCACCGACAAGCTTTCCGTCAACTGTTTTAACAGGAATACAAAAGGAGCCTGTTGAATGAATGACAATTTCGTCTGCCTTCATAAGCTCACTTATAGTATACTCCCTCTCTTCAACCTCAAATCCAAGCTTTTGAGCAAATGCAAGAAGTCTGATTCTGGCTGTGCCGGGAAGCACTTTATCATCGAGCGGATGCGTAATTACCTTGCCGTTCTTGAAAATGGAAACATTGGAATGTGCACACTCTGTTACAATACCATCTCTGACAAAGATTGCCTCCTCACAGCCTGCACGTTCTGCAGCAGTGACAGCAAGGCAGGAGGGAATCAGATTCAGTGTTTTGCAGTTGCAGTATTCAAAGCGCTTATCCTCATAAGTAATAACATCAATCGGCTTATAGGTATCAGACACCTTAGACGGAGTCAATGTAATCCATAGATTCGCTTTATTCTGATTGCCTGATGAATAAATATGCTCTCTCAGTCCCGAACCGCGAGTGACCTGCATATATACAAACTGGTCACCGTCGTCAACCTTTAGCACAAGCTCTTTTAAAAGCTTTTCAAGCTCTTCACGTTCAATCGGCATTACAATGTCGAGAAGCCTTGCACTGTTATAAAACCGGTTTAAATGTGCATCCAAATCAAATATTTTATGGTTATGCGAATAGGTTGCATCATAAATTCCGTCACCGAACCAGCAAACTCTGTCCAGCATCGGTATCTGCATATTTTCTATTTCGTCATATGTTCCGTTATAATAGCCTAAATTATTCATACATTTTCCCTTTACTTAGAATATTCATTTAATCTGCTGTCTTTTCAAATATCGGCAGTACATCAAGCGGTGCATCAACCGTAATGATTTCTCCGCCGATATATTCTTTCTTGTCAGGTACATAACGCCATTTACCATTCGGAAGGCGAAGTGTTTTTTGCCTGTCACCTTTTTTCAGAACAGGCGAAACCAAAATACTTTCACCAAGCATAAACATATCATTCACTTTCTCATATCCCTGATTGGGATACTGATATTCCAATGAGCGTATAATCGGCTCTCCTGTTTTTGATGCGTTTTGCGCGAGGGAAAGAATTGTATCTGCATACTTCTGATGAAGCTCTGCACAGCTGATACAGACCTCTCTTGCAATATCATTTTTCATTTTCCATATTGCGAAACTATATTGCATCATCGGCATAAGTGCACTGCATTGGCACCACCGTATAAGCAGCTCCGTATCGAACTCATTTTCAGCTTTATCAATACTGAAGGTGTCGCCATTCTTACGCTTAAAGCTGCTGATTTCACCGCCGCCTATCATATCAGGACAGGAATAAGGATAACCGCTCAGTCCCTGCAGCAAAGCATTTGGAATCAAGGTATTCAGTCCGTTTCTGTCCCAGCTATGGGTTTTGTCCGCCAGACGCTGTGTTACACCCCAGCCGCCCCCCTTGAAGCAGGCTCGCAATTCGTTAAATTCATATTCACGTGCAGTTTTCGCCCAGAGGTAAGACTGCTCATTGGCGTCTGTTCCGGATCTGAAAGTTCGGTCACTGTCCTTATAAAAATAAGCATCACCTGCATCCTGCTTAAAGCCGTCAACACCATATTCGTTCATCAGTCTGTCAGCAGTTTCCTTGAACCATTCAACAGATTTAGGATTAGATAAATCCAATACAGGATGCTTGCCGTTCCACCAGGTGCGGTAAGCAGTTTTACCAAAACAGTTTCGCACAAGCATTCGGTTTTCAATCATAAAGGAATAGTCTTTAACTGTCGGTGCAACAAACGGACAAATCCATAAAATCACCTTGAATCCCATTTGGTGCAGCTCGTCAATCATCCTTTTAGGATTTTTGAACTTGTCAGGATGAAACTCCCATTCACCGAAATCGGTCTGCCAGCCGTCATCAATAATAAGCTCACCGGCTGTCATTCCGGAATCTAAAATACCTTTTGCAAAATCAATGATATCCTCTTCGTTCTGATTCGTGGCAAGATGAATCCACGTGCAGTATTGAGGTGTACGAAACATCATTTCATCAGGCAGCTTGCCGTCAAAAGGAAAATGTGCTTTGCTTGCAGCAAGATAAGCACCGCGCAGATTCTTATAGCCATCATACAGCCTTATTTCACTTTTTTCAGAGCAACAAACTGCCGTACCTTTATTCCACTTTACCAGATAGCCTGCATTGCTCCATATATATCTGCCTTTATTGCTGACCCAAAGTGGAGTCGCCTGATTGTAACTGTCTATGTATCGTGTATCCGTTTTTGCTCTGCTGTTTTCAGTTACAGGCAGTTTATATCCGTAATTGATATCTGCACCGTACCATGCCTCGTTGGGCAGTAAATTAAATTTTAATTTATATTTCAAAAAAGCTCCCCTTTTTATAAACATAATATGCAACAGATTAAAATTATTCTATTAATCCGTATTTTACTTTAATTCTGTCAAGCTTTTCAAGCATAGGCTCGGCAATAAACCAGAGGAAAATTGCTGTAGCCGCTGCATGAATACAATCCATCGGAAAGCCTGTTATATAATAGCTGAATATGATTTTCCAGTTTAATGCTTCACCACCCCACAAAAGAGCCGTTGAAGTATTTACAATTCCTCCGTAGATTACAATGGCACAGACTGCACCGAATATACAAAGCGAAATTTTTGAGCGTCTGAGCCAACCCTTCTGAAAAAGAACACCTGCAAGAAAGCCGATTATACCCATAGCAAACATCTGATAAGGTGTCCAGGCACCCTGCGAAAACAGAATATTTGAGACAAGCATTGTGACCGCACCGACAAGGAAGCCTGTCTCACCGCCAAAGGCAACACCGGCTATAATCGTTAATGCCATTACAGGCTTAAACTGCGGCAGCATAAAGAATGCGGCTCTGCCTGCAATACCAAGTGCACAAAGCACTGCAATAATAACGAGCTCCCTTGCCTTCGGTTTTCTTCCTTCAAAAACCATAAAAAACGGAATCATACACTCAAGCAGTACCGCCAGTGCAGTTATATAATACTGCTCAACATCAATATAAACTACACTGATAAACAGCGTCAGCGGAATTAAAAGCAGTATTAAAGCAACGGACAGACTTGTCCGTTTTGATAATTTTCGCTTTTCCTTCGGTATCTGAACAGGAACAGAAGGTGCCGACCTCCGCCCTATAAACACAGCAGTCAATATAAGAAGCAATATAAACAAGCCGTAAATAATGAGCTGTTTAAAGCCCAAGTCGGTTGCTCCGTTCAGGTCAGTCAGTTCATTAAGGCTTTCATTTTTCGCTGCAAATAAGTATACACACAGAGAAAGTAAGGCAGATACACCTGCTCCAATCTTTCTCCATAGCGGAAGCCTGTTTGGTTTTTCCACTGTTATCTTTTCACTTTCAGCTTTCACAGCATAGTGAGCTTTTGAGACCGTTAAAGGCTTTTGCAATTCTCCGCCGATTGCCTCAATCACATCCTCTGTCGTAACAGCATCAGGTATGATATCCCTTGCAATCCTGTTGGCAGAGGTTGTATAAAAACTATTACCGCTGAAAAACGTCTTCGGTGTACCGCTTGTAACAATATCTCCGTCAAAAAATAATGCACAGCAGTCTGCATATTTTGCACAGAATTCAATATCGTGACTCACCATAACAATACAAATACCACTGTCAAGCAGTTCCCTCATAATAACAGCAAACTCATCTTTAAACTCTGCATCGAAACCTTTAGTAGGTTCGTCAAGAAGCAAAATATCAGGCTTAAGCAATAGCAGCTTAGCAAGTGCTGCTCTCTGCTGTTCACCTCCTGAAAGGTCAAAGGGATGCCTGCTTTCAAGTCCGCCCAACCGGCACAGATTAACTATATGCTTAATATTTCCCTGCTGCTGTTCTTTGGATATTTTCTGACTTTTCATAACATCAGCTAAATCCTCTGCAACCGTTTTTTTAACAAACAACGTCTGCGGATTCTGAGACAGCATACATACCTTTCCGTACGTCTCAACCTCTCCGTTATAAGGTTTACAGCAGCCTGAAATCAGCTTAAGCATTGTTGTCTTGCCTGTTCCGTTGCCACCGAGAACACATAATAATTCACCTGAATACGCAGTCAGATGAATACCTTTCAGAACATCAGGCAGTTCCTTTTCATATCTGAACCATACATCTGAAAGAGAAACCCTTTCATCACCAAATGGATGATTATTTTTATTTTTTTCAACAGCTTTAATATGGTTATGCTCTGCATAGGCTTTTAAAAATTCACGGCCCTCATTAACGGAAACCGCACATTTAAAATCAGAATTCACTGAACCCCATATCTGTGTGGCTGAAGGCATTGCACGAAACATATTATGCTTATTTTCCTTAAGATAGGCTGCAACCTCCGTAACACTTCCGCAGCAGAGCAGATGACCCTCTTCCATAACTACAGCACGGTTTGCTATTGAAAGCACGTCCTCAAGTCTGTGTTCCGTGATTATGATTGTTGTTCCAAGCTCTCTGTTTATTTTTTTCAGAGTTGCTAAAAAGTCTGATGCGGCAATGGGATCAAGCTGACTTGTTGGCTCGTCCAATATAAGTACACTCGGCTGCATAACCATAACGGACGCAAGGTTAAGAAGCTGCTTCTGACCGCCTGAAAGTTCCGAAACATTTTTGTAAAACCAGTTCTGAATGCCGAAAAACGATGCCATTTCAGCTACTCTGCGTCTGATTGTCGGCGTATCATATCCAAGACTTTCCAGTCCGAATGCAAGCTCGTGCCATACTTTATCCGTGACAATCTGATTATCAGGTGACTGCAGTACAAAGCCTATTTTTGATGCACTTTCACGGTCACTTAAATCTGCAAGGGGTCTACCGTTAAAAAGGATTTCTCCCTTTCTGATACCGTGCGGTGCAAGCTGCGGCTTTAACTGACGGAGCAATGTGGATTTACCGCAGCCTGAATGACCGAATAACACAAAGAAATCGCCTGCGTTAACAGTAAGAGAAAAATGGTCTATTGCAGGAATTTCTGATTCAGGATAAAAAAAGGTTAAATTTTTGACTGAAAGGATTTCCATTTTCTCTCCTCTCTGCTGTTTATAACAACCGGTGTTATACACATAGCGAAATAGATTATAAAAAAGCTGATTGTCAGCGGCTTAGCCGGTACACCGGTAATACTCGGAAAATACAGCCAATACACATTACCGGAAATACTGCCGCTGATAAGATAAATACCACAGAAGCAAAGCCAAATCAGTGCATATTTATCTTTATCAGCAAAACTATAAATGTGAAAAGCAGTTCTGCCTTTTAAACCATATCCCCTGCTCTTCATACTGTCTGCAGTATCGACCGCATTTTCAAGCGACCAGGTTACCATAATGGAAAAGCAGTTTATGGAATTCCTTAATCTTTTAAATATACTGCCGTCTGATATATCATTTCCGATTCCTGCCTGCGCTTCCTTAACATGTTCAAACTGCGTTTTAAATTTCGGCACAAATCTGAGTATCATACTGATTATTAAGGATAGAGACGGAATCAGCTTACCAAACAAATAACAAAATTTATCGGAGGTTATCACGGATGTATAACATCCAAACCATATCAGAACCGATACCAGCATAACCCCTGCAGCAATGCCGTATAAAATACTTTCAAGTGTCAGCGGATTACCTGACGGAAGAAAGCAGAGAATAATCGTTCCCTGATGATTAAAGGCAGGATTGATAACCGCAGTTAAAAGAAGCATAGGCAAAGCATATCGAATCAAAAAAAAGATTGATTTTTTACCATTAAGCTGAACATAATAACCTATTGAACAAAGCAGTGAAACAGCAAGGCAGACAGGATGCATAAAAAACATGGAAAAACCGATTACCAATCCGAAATAAAGGAAATTCACCAACGGATGATAACCTGAAAAAGTATCTTTATTCTGCACTGCCTTCACCACCTTAATGTTTTCTTTTTACCGCAAAAGTATTTTTATATACTAATATAAAATAATATATAACAGTTACTATACATTTTTTTCTGATTTCCGTCAAGTAATATCATTAGGCAATAGGAGTAATATACTTTGATTTAAAATGATATCAGCAATCCGTTTTAAAATCATAAGAAAAAGCAGATATTTATTTTAGCAGAATTTATCTGTTGTTTTCTCTGTACTTCATAGGTGTTACACCTGAATACTTTTTAAACACTTTTGAAAAATAATTCAAATCAAGTATGCCGCATTGCTGAGCGATATTCTGAATCTGATCATTGGTTGAGGTCAATAACTGCTTTGCATATTCAACACGTTTTTTATTCACATAATCGGTATAAGTTGTTTTGACCTCTTTTTTAAAGAGCGCGGAAAGATAACTGGCATTTACACCCAATTCATCAGCCTGTGTCTGCAGGCTCAAATCAGCGGTCATATCCGCATCAATTCTCGTTGTAAGCTTTTGAATAATAGGTGAATGATCCTTTGCAGAATGCATCTGAACCAATCTGCAGTACGTGTCAATCATATCGTGATGAAGCTGTTTCCCTTCTTCTATAGAAGAAAGCTTTTCAATTTTTACGGCAAAATCCGAAGATATTTTATCAATATAGAATGGATGAACTTTCCCATGCTCTGCCGCCTTGCGCAGAAGCGTATTAAAAATGATAGAATAGTTTTTAAGATTTCGTATAGGATCATCAACACGCTTTTCGCTTAGGAAACTAAAATCGGATGCTGACAGCATTTCCCTGCATTTTTTCCTGTTGCCCTGTGATACTGCATTGATAAATACATTTTCTTTTTCATATCTCAGTTCGAGATTTTTAAGAGATTCTTCAGTTGCATATTCGCTGTAATGATTCGGCAAGTTCAGTTCCGTCATAAAACCACCCCTTTTTTATATTATCGTATAATATTTGTTAAAAATCAATAAATAATAAAAATATTACCAATATATGCAAAAATAATACTCACGTATATATTTTGTATATAGTAAAATGAAACTGCAGAAAATTATGAATGATTCATATTTTTCAAATACTTTATCAGGAGGATTTTATGGAAAATAAACAATTAAGACCTTTTGGCATGCGCGATAAAATAGGCTATGCATTTGGTGATATGGGATGCAATTTTTCATTTCAGCTTGTATCGTCGTATATGTATCTGTTTTATACGCAGTGCATCGGTCTGAGTGCGACGCACTGGGCGTGGATTATTGTGGTTTCAAAAGTATGGGATGCCATAAACGATGTGATTATAGGATCTATGGTTGACAGAACACATATCGGTAAAAAAAGCAAATTTATGCCTTGGATTTCTATAGGCTCAATCGGACTTGTATTTTTTTCAATCATGATATTTACCCCTGTAAGCAACTTCTCAGACGCAGGAAAAATTTTATGGTGTCTGCTGTCATACTGCTTATGGTCCGTTGCGTATACGATGATTAATGTGCCTTACGGTTCATTGCACTCCGTCATTACCGACGACCCCAAGCAGCGTACAACACTGTCCACATTCAGAAGCATCGGTGCGGCACTTCCTGCTGTTTTGGTTATGATTCTGCCTAAAATTGTGTATGAGGATAATGTCTTATCATCAAACAGACTGTTTATTGTTTCGGTTGTATTTTCAATCGCTGCATTTTTCACCTTTTTTGCTTTACGGAAAATGGTAACGGAAAGAGTGGTAAGAGAAGATAAGGCAGAAAAGGTCAGTTATATTTCAACCGTTAAATCCTATTTCTCAAACCGTGCGATTGTCGGAATAACCATTGCCACCGTAGCCGTTGTTATATTCTACAATTCTACTATGTCGGTTAATAATCTGGTGTTCCAGTTTTATTTTAACGATGCCGAAAAATCATCTCTTGCAATGATTGCTTCTTATATACCGCTTGTTGCCTTTATGCCGTTTGCTTCAAATATTGCTGCAAAGATAGGAAAGAAAAAGCTCCTCACCATATCAGGTCTTGTAAGCGTTATATCAGGTGTTTTAATGCTGTTTCTGCCTATTACGCCTGATATGAAGGGTATCATCATTTATGTAATCGGTCTTATGTTTGTAAATACCGGCTGCTGTGTATTTCAGATTATTGTATGGGCTATGGTTGCCGATTGCATTGAGGACAGCTACAGAAGAAAGGGTATCCGTGAGGAAGGCTCTCTCTATGCAATATATTCTTTTTTCAGAAAGCTGTCGCAGGGAATCGGTTCTGCTCTTGTAGCACTCGCCCTCAGCTCTGTAGGTTATGTTGAAAGTTCAGCAGTTCAGACCGTCGAGGCTTCAAAGAACATCAAAAATCTATATATAATCTTTTTGATTATAGGTTTACTGATTATGACACTTGCAATGAAATTTGTTTATAATATCGGTTTTAAAGAGGAACAGGAGTTCAACAATCACCAAAGTGATGATAATGTACAGGAAAATTAAAAACTATTTATACAGAACGAAGGAATCTATATGAGAAATATAATAAATATCAATAAAAACTGGGAATTTATTAAAGAAGGAAAAAGCAACACTGTTGACTTACCCCATACCTGGAACGGAAAGGACGGACAGGATGGCGGTAACGACTATTACAGAGGAACCTGCATTTATAAAAAAAGCTTATCAAAAGCAGAGCTTCCCGAAGGTGAGAAGTTTTACATTCAGCTTGACGGTGTAAACTCCAGTTCAAAAGTGTTTTTTAATAATAAAGAAATTGTTGAACATCAAGGCGGATATTCAACCTTCAGAGCCTGTCTTGAAAATATTTCAGATGAGAATGAAATAAAAATTGAGGTTGATAATTCCCCAAATGATTTTGTTTATCCGCAGCAGGCCGATTTTACTTTTTACGGTGGAATTTACCGTGATGTTTCAATAATAGGTGTAGCAAAAAATCATTTCGATCTGGATTATAATGGTGCACCCGGTATTATGGTAACACCTAAAGTAAACGGCAAAGATGCTGATATTGAGATTCAGGCCTTTGCAGACGGAGAGGTTAAGTTTGAAATCATTGCAGACGGTGAAATCATCAAAACGGTATCGGCAAGCGGTAAAAATCCAAAAGCTTCTGTAAAAATGGAAAATGCCCATCTCTGGAACGGAACAATTGATCCGTATTTATACACTCTAAAAGCAAGCCTGATTATCGACGGTAAAGCAGTTGATGAGGTATCAACACGCTTTGGTGTTCGCTCCTTTGAAGTCAATGCACAAAAAGGATTCATCCTTAACGGAAAAGAATATCCGCTCAGAGGCGTATCACGTCATCAGGACAGACCTGATATCGGCAATGCCCTTTTGCCTGAGCATCATAAAGAAGATATTGACTTGATCTGTGAAATGGGTGCGAATACAATCCGCCTTGCGCATTATCAGCATTCACAGACATTTTATGATTTATGTGATGAAAAAGGTTTGGTTGTATGGGCTGAAATCCCATACATTTCAAGACATATGCCAAATGGTGTGGAAAACACAAAAACACAGATGACTGAGCTGATATGTCAGAATTATAATCACCCTTGTATCGTTACTTGGGGGCTCTCAAATGAAATCACGATGGGTGGCGCCGGAGATAAAAGTCTTATAAGCAATCATAAAATGCTTAATGACCTTGCACATTCCCTTGACCAAACAAGACCCACAACACTGGCGGCTCTCACAATGTGCGGCATTGACGAGGAATATGTCCATATTTCCGATATACTCTCTTATAATCATTATTTCGGCTGGTACGGCGGTAATGTTTCAATGTATGGTCCCTGGTTTGACGCATTCCATAAAAAATATCCTGACAAGGCAATCGGCATCAGCGAATACGGCTGTGAGGCTCTGAACTGGCATACCTCAGCACCTGAGCAAGGCGACTATACCGAAGAATATCAGGCATATTATCACGAAGAGGTTATAAAGCAGATTATCGACAGACCATATCTCTGGGCAACTCATGTCTGGAATATGTTTGATTTTGCTGCTGATGCACGCTCTGAGGGCGGCGAAAACGGTATGAACCATAAAGGCCTTGTTACCTTTGACAGGAAATATAAAAAGGACAGCTTTTATGCCTACAAGGCCTGGCTTTCAGATGAGCCTTTCGTTCATATCTGCTCAAAAAGATATGTTGACAGAGTTGAGCCTGTAACAAAAATTACGGTTTACACAAATCAGAATGAGGTTGAATTATTTGCGAACGGAGTAAGTGCCGGAAAGCAGATAAAAGGCAAATACCCTTTCTTCTATTTTGAGGTTAAAAACGAGGGCGAAACAAAGCTGACTGCAAAAGCAGGCGAATGCGAGGATACCGCAATCATCAGAAAGGTTGAAACCTTTAATGAAGAATACAGAATGGCTGAGGAAGGCGCCGTTATCAACTGGTTTGAGATTGATACTCCTGCAGGATATCTTTCAATCAATGACACACTTGGCGATATTATGGCAACCTTCAGAGGAAAGCTTGTTCTGCTCAGTATGATTCCTATGCTGAAAAAAGCGCTTTCCTCAGCAGAGGACAAATCAAAGGATGAAAAGAATAAAAAATCCGGCACAGGATTTTCTGTAGCAGGCTTTAAAATCAATAAAACAATGCTTGATATTGCAAAGGGTTTTGCACTGAAACGTGCATTCTCCATGCTCGGCGGAAAATTTACAAAAGAGCAGATACTCGGCTTAAATAAAAAATTGAATAAAATTAAAAAGAAATAAAGAAACAAATAAGGTATGCTGTAAGTTGTACAGCATACCTTATTTTACTCATTAGAAAAATGCATTTTTTACAATGTATTGTGACTTTGTCACAGAAGTTACCGATAATATCGGATATAATAAAGGCATAACAAAGAAAGGACGAAAAAATATGTCAGTACTCAGTGTAAACAAAAACAATTTTAACGAAATCAAAAACAGTAACAAGACTGTTCTTTTGGACTTTTATGCAGATTGGTGCGGACCCTGCCGTATGGTTTCACCGCTTGTGGATGAAATTGCAGAAGAAAATCCACAGTATATTGTAGGCAAAATCAATGTTGACTCTGAGCCTGAATTGGCTCAGGCATTCGGAGTGATGAGTATTCCTATGCTTGCAGTAATGAAGGACGGAAAAGTAGTCAATCAGGCAGTAGGAGCAAGACCTAAGGCGGATATTCTTGCGATGTTAAAGGGTTAAAGCACGCAGCCGTTGCTTATCTATTATTGTAATACCCTTGCGTGAAGATTTAACAATATCTTCGTTTACAAAATATTTCAGCATTCTTGAAACTACCTCACGTGCCGAGCCGATATATCTTGCAATCTGTTCATGTGTAAGTGCAATAAAATCACTCCCTGTTCTTGATGATTCATCAAGGAGAAATATTGCGAGCCTTTTGTCCATGCTCATAAACAGTATTTGCTGCATAACCCACATAACATCTGAAAAGCGGCTTACGGCTGTTTCAAGTGAGAAAATTTTAACTTTGGGATTATCGTTGCTGATTTTCATAAAAGCAGGTCCGTTAATCACATAACATTCGCTGTCCTCTTCCGCATCAATAAGAACATCAAAGGTTATTGAGCTTAAAACACAGGAGGCGGACAGCATACACATATCACCCTTGTATAGACGGTAAAGCGTAATATCCTTACCCTCATCAGACATCATATATACCCTAAGGCAACCGCTTTGAACAAAAATGACACCTGAGCATTCGGTGCTGTCATGAATGGTTGTACCTTTATTATAAACAATATCTGTTGAATGATTGCAGATAAATTCTTTTTCCCTTTCGGATATTTCAGTCCAGAACGGAAATACATCACTATAAGTAGATTCAAAATCAATTTGTGCCATTTTCGGCTCCTTTCAGAAAGAGGTATCATTATGAAAACAATTATTATCGGCGGTGTTGCAGGCGGTGCATCTGCAGCTGCAAGACTGAGACGGCTTGATGAAAAAGCCGAAATCATTATTTTGGAAAAGGGAGAGTTTGTATCCTTTGCAAACTGTGGTTTACCATATTATATCGGCGGTGAAATCACCGACAGAGAAGAACTCACCCTGCAGACTCCGGAAAGCTTCAAGGCAAGATTTAATATTGACGTTCGCATCTTTAATGAGGCCGTTAAAATCAACCCTGAAGAGAATACCATAACAATTAAAAATCTTCAAAGCGGAGAAAGCTATACTGAGAAATATGATCATCTGATTCTTTCTCCGGGTGCAGAGCCGATTATACCAAATATCAAGGGAATTGAAAGTGCAAATGTATTTACCCTTAGAAATATTCCGGATACACTCAAAATAAAAAACTATATAGATACCGAAAAGCCTGAATCGGCTGTTGTTATCGGCGGAGGATATATTGGTGTTGAAATGGCTGAGAACCTTGCAAAAGCAGGTCTTGACGTATCAATCGTTGAGCTTGCAGACCACCTTATCGCTCCTCTTGACTTTGATATGGCAGCAGATGTTCACCGCTATATTAAGGAAAAAGGCATAAAGCTGTTTTTGAATAATGGAGTTACTGCCATTGAGCACAACAGAATTCTTCTTCAAAAAGGAGAAATCAATGCCGATATGGTAATTATGTCTGTTGGTGTCCGTCCGGAAACTGCCATTGCAAAGGAGTGCGGTATTGAAATCAATTCTCGCGGCAGTATAATCGTTGACAGTAAAATGCATACGAATATTCCGAATATTTACGCAGTAGGCGACGCTGTAGAAGTAAAGAATTTTATAACAAATGCTCCGTCATTTATTCCTCTTGCAGGACCTGCCAATAAACAAGGCAGAATAGCAGCTGACAATATTGCCGGATATAAAAGTGAATACACCGGAACACAAGGCTCTGCCGTTCTTAAGCTGTTTGATATGACTGTTGCAACAACAGGACTTAACGAAAAATCCGCACAGCTGAGCAAAATAGATTATGATAAAGTATATATTTATTCTTCTTCCCATGCATCATACTACCCTAACGGAAATATGATGTCTATAAAAGCCTTGTGGGATAAGAAAAGCTTAAAAATAATCGGTGCTCAAATTACAGGCTTTGACGGTGTAGATAAAAGGATGGACGTTATTGCCTCTGCCATTCGCTTTGGCGGCAAAATAACAGATCTTACCCAGCTTGAGCTTTGCTATGCACCGCCGTTCTCAAGCGCAAAGGACCCTGTAAATATGCTAGGCTTCACAGCAGAAAATATTATAAGCGGTAAAATAAAGCAATTTTTCTGGAATGAGGTTGAAACTCTGCCTCGTGATAACAGTGTGACTCTGCTGGATGTCAGAACAGTTACAGAATTCAAACGAGGAAAAATTGACGGATTCATCAATATCCCTCTGGATTCCCTGCGTACAAGGATTGATGAAATACCAAAGGATAAGCCCGTATATGTGCACTGTCATTCGGGGCTTCGCAGCTATATTGCCTGCCGAATTTTACAGGGCAATGGGTACGACTGCTACAATCTTGCAGGCGGATGGCGTCTTTACGAATCCGTTATAAATGAAAAGACAGTGCCCGAATACATCTGTACGGAATGCAAATAACACTTTATATTTTAATCCTATCTTTTATATATGTCAAATCGTACCGTTAGGCAATGCAATAAATTACAAAAGGACGTGAAAATATGTTTTTTAATCTTTTTAATCATACTGATATAAACAAGGGTGTTGAGGAGTGGAAAAGCACATCCGATGCAGTGCTCCTTGATGTACGCACAAAAGAGGAGTATAATGATTATCATATTGAGGGAAGTGTAAATATTCCACTTGATAATCTAAGTGCTGTCAATCAAAGAATAGCGGATAAAAATACTCCGATTTTTGTTCATTGTCTCAGCGGTGCAAGAAGTGCCGACGCAGCAAGATATTTAAAAGCACAGGGCTACAACAGTGTAAAGGATATCGGAGGTATAAACGCTTATATGGGAGAAGTTGTATAATGCAATATTTCATATCGTTTTTAGAAGGTATTATAACCTTTGTATCACCATGCCTTTTGCCTATGCTGCCGATATACATTTCCTATTTCGCAGGCGGAAAGGAAAAGGATACTAAGAGAGTTATTAAAAACTCTATCGGTTTTATTTTGGGCTTTACTGTTGTATTTGTTCTTTTAGGTGCACTTGCCGGAACACTCGGCAGTCTGCTTAACGAATACAAAACCGTCGTAAACATTGTGACCGGACTTATTGTCATCTTTTTCGGACTTAATTTTCTCGGCGTTTTCAAGCTTAATATTTTCAAGGGTATCAAATCAGCAAATACGGATCATTTAGGTTTTTTCTCCTCTTTTTTATTCGGCGTTGTTTTTTCAATCGGATGGACTCCCTGCGTAGGTGCCTTTTTAGGCTCTGCGCTGATGATGGCAACAAGTCAGGGAAGTATCGCTCAGGGCGTATTTATGCTGCTTTTGTATTCATTAGGCTTGGGCATACCGTTTTTTATCAGTGCCATACTGATTGACAAATTAAAAAGCACATTCAATTTTATCAAAAAGCATTATAACATTATAAACACTGTCAGCGGTATTTTGCTGGTTGCAGTCGGTGTGTTGATGGCAACCGGACTGTTGGGTAAATTTTTAAACCTGCTGTCATAGGAGGAAATATGAAAAAATCAGTTAAATGGATAATAGCTGCCTTACTTTTGGTGGGATTCATCGCAGGAGCTTCGGTTGTTTACAATAAACTGACCGCAGATTATAAGGATGATATGATCACTCAAAACACAACAAACCAATCCGTACAAAATCATAATTCAAGCACTGCACCTGATTTTACGGTTCTTGACCGTAACGGCAATGAGGTCGCTCTTTCCGACTATAAAGGAAAACCTGTTGTACTGAATTTCTGGGCAACCTGGTGCTATTACTGTAAGGAGGAAATGCCTGATTTCAACGAGGCATACAAAAATCATCCTGATGTGCAGTTTCTGATGATTAACGCAACAGACGGCATTCAGGAAACGCAGGATAAAGCGAATGCCTATGTTAAAGAGCAAGGCTTTGAATTTGAAATTTTCTATGACACCAAACTGGATGCAGTGAATAATTACAATATAACCGGTTTCCCTGCCACATATTTTATTGACAAAAACGGAAATATAGTGACTCAGCGAACCGGTATGATAGATAAAGATACCCTTGAACAAGGCATAAATATGATTACAGATTTGACATAAGATCAGAATACGTAATATAAACTTTTTTATAAAAAAGGAGAGACTCTTGAAAAAAACGGATTTCATTTATAAGCAGCTGCCGGATACGCTGCTGTCCTGGTACAAACAAAATGCACGTGTGTTCCCCTGGCGGCAGGACACCGAACCCTATCATATCTGGATTTCAGAGATTATGCTGCAACAAACACGTGTAGAGACAGTACGAACATACTACCTTCGTTTTTTAGAAAAGCTCCCCAGCATCCACGCTCTTGCCGAAGCTCCTGAAAGTCAACTGTTCAAGCTGTGGGAAGGACTCGGCTATTATAACCGTGCACGCAATCTGCAAAAAGCGGCACGTGTGATTGAAACACAATACAACGGACATTTTCCGAATCAATATGAGGACATCCGTGCTCTGCCAGGCATCGGACCATATACCGCAGGTGCTATTGCTTCCATCTGCTTTAACCAACCCTACGCTGCCGTAGACGGTAATGTACTGCGCATTATCACGCGTATGACTGAAAACGATGCACCGATTAATCATACGCAGACTAAAACCGAAATTGCCGAGCAGCTTGAAAAAGTATATCCGAAAAATGCTTGTGGACAGTTTACACAAGCGTTAATGGAGCTGGGGGCAACCGTTTGCACACCTAAGTCCCCCAAATGTACTGTATGTCCGGCAAATGGATTCTGCCGTGCGTATGCCAACGGCACAGTACTGAAATATCCGGTCAAGCTGCCGAAAAAAGATAAACGTTTAGAAGAACGCACAGTCTTTTTACTGCAATGCGGAAATAAATACGCTCTGACTAAACGCACTCAAAATGGTCTGCTGTCCGGATTGTGGCAGTTGCCGAATGTTCTCGGCAAAATGGATGTTAATCAGGCATTGCATACCGCCGATACCTTTGGCGTTCAGCCTGCACAATTATGTAAACAGATGCACCGTGTTCACATCTTTACGCACATAAAATGGCAGATGACCTGTTATCATATTCTATGTACCAAAAAAGCATCTGATTTTGTTTGGGCAACTGCACAGGAGATTGAAAGCACCTATGCACTGCCAACGGCATTCCGTATGTTTTTTGAAACTCAACACGAGGGCGATAAAACAGAACGCAATTTAAAATAAAAAAGAAAGCAGAGAAGCTGTAAGAATATAGCTCCTCTACCTTACATTTTGATAACAAACAATATATAAGCTTGAAAATTATAACCCTTTCTCTATAAAATGCACAGCAGAATTATTCCAATATTTTTTATAAACTCTGTTATCATAACCATCTAAATTCAATTGATACATTCTGAAAACGACTAAAATATCTTTAGGCTGCCATTGTTCTTCGTACGAATATTGATATTTCATGCCTAATTTTTGCATTACTTCACCACTTTTGGGATTATTAATATCATGTGTAGCTGTAATATAAGGTATATTATCTTTTTTTAATTGCTCAATAACTGCTTTACTTGCTTCTGTTGCAATTCCTTTGCTCCATAATTCTTTAGACAATCCATATCCAAAATCATAACTCTCATTCATACTGACATTGATGTAACCAACAGGCCGATTATTTTCCTTCAAACAAATTGCGTAATTATAGGCTTTTTCTTGTTTGTATTTTTTCTCATATTGCTTCATATAAAAAGTCTTAGCATCTTCAATCGTTTTCAAAGGAAACCATGGCAAAAACTCATTCACATCAGTATCACTGAAAATCCTATAAATAGAATCCAAATCACTTTCGGTAAACTTTCTTAAGATAAGTCTTTCCGTTTTAAGAGTAGGCGTATTCATATATTTTCACCCTAAAAGTCAATCCAACAATTTTTATAGATAGATTATAACATAATAAAATATAAATTCAATATTGATCCGGATTCCAATAATCAAATGCGGTATACACCGCACAAATATCCGATAAAGGCGAGGAATTATATATCCTCGCCTTTACCTTTGTCATTATTTGAAAGCCAGCTGCGGCAGCATCACTGCTAAAACACTCAGTATAATACTTGCTGATATGTATATTAAAGCAATTGCAATAGAACCGCTTTTTATCAACTCGGCTGTTTCAAGAGAAAACGTTGAGAAAGTTGTAAATCCCCCACATATACCCACTTTTAAAAAGAGTAGTAATTTAGGATCAATGTTTTCATTTTTTGATGCAGCAAAAGCAATACAGCCGATTGCAAATGCACCTACAACATTTATAATAAAAGTATGAATCGGAAACGATTCAGGATTTTTAACAGGAATCAGGCTTATCAAATATCTTAACACTGCACCTATAAATCCGCCCAAACCCACTAACAAGCAATTTAACATTTTTCAACCTCAACACAGAATTTTCAACTAATATTATATCATATAAAATGATGATTTCAATATGGCATATCTCTCAAAAGTCTCTCACCTAAACGCTCCCGGTCGCTCTCGTTCGGTTTTGGGAAATCAACAATTTTAGGTCTCTCGGTTTTGGGAAATCAACAATTTTAGGTCTCTGAAAATCTCACAAAAAATCTCAACAAAACAGAAAAGAAAAAATCGCCCTTAAAACAACAACAGATTGAGGGCGATTTTGAACTATTTGAGCCTATTTTGCATAGAAAAAAGGCTTGGAACATCTAAATTCCAAGCCTGTGGCAGAGCATTAAGAAGTGTATCCGAACTTTTCTCAATATCTGTTAATTTCAGTTTTAATGCGTGTTCTTTGTAATTGAGATAGAATAATGCATAATCGTCATACAGTACAACGGCATTTACAAAGTAATTAATCAATGCTTTTCGTTGTGCTTGGTCTTTTAAATCTGCAACCTTTACATTATCGAAAAACTGCTTGTACTGTTCTCTTGTGTATTTTGGTTTTGAGATTTCTTCCTGTGCTATCTGAACTTCAATATCCTTTTTCTTGCTTTCAAGTTCTTGCAATCGTCGTTTTGTAGAATCCGTAATAATACCCTGTTCAATCGCATTCAGCATATTATCAATTTTCTTATTTGTTTTTGATAATTGCTGCTGAAGAAGTTTTAAATCCGCGTTTTCAGATTCCTGATATTTTAATAAGGCATCAATTAACTGATTGATATAATCTTCTTTCGTAAGTGCCGCAACTACTGCATTAAGCACAGCATTTTCAATATATTCTTTCTTAACTGCTTTTTTCTTGCAGCCACGACCTCGTTTTGCATCAATGCACTTGTAATAACGATATGTCAACCCCTGATGATTTGTACCGCTTTCGCCTATCATAAAAGATTTGCATTCACCACAATACAGTTTCGTTGTTAAAATGTATTCATCATCCGCTTTGTACTTAGCGGATGCATGTTTATTCTTTTCTAAACTCGCTTGAACTCTGTCAAATAAATCTTTATCAACAATGGCAGGAATTCCATCAGGAACAACGATATCACGAAATCTATATTCACCGATATACCGTCTATTTGAAAGAATTTTTGAGATGATATTGATAGTAAATTTTCCACCCCGAGAATTTGAAATACCTTTGTTATTCAAATCCTCGGCAATTTCTTTCATAGTCATTCCACTATCATAAGCATTGTAAATTCGAGTGATATACGGTGCAGTTTTTTCGTCAATCTGAAAGTGCTGTTCATCATCGATATAGTATCCAAAAGTGACCGGTCCACCGTTAAATTTGCACTTCATTGCGTTTTCGGTTTGTCCACGAATAACCTTTTCTGACAGCTCGGCAGAATAATATTCAGCCATACCTTCGAGTACAGATTCAAGAATAATACCCTCTGCACCTTCGCTGATGGCTTCAGTTGCAGAAACAACCTTAACACCATTTCTGCGAAGTTGAGCCTTATAGTGAGCTGAATCATAACGATTGCGAGCAAAACGGTCAAGTTTCCATACAATAATCACATCAAACTGATTTTTGGCACTATCTCTAATCATTTTTTGAAACGAAGGGCGATTATCGGTTTTAGCAGAAAAGGCACGATCAATATATGTATCAACGATTCGAATATTGTTTTTCTCTGCAAAGACTTTACATTCACGCAACTGACCTTCAATAGACTCTTCACGCTGGTTATCGCTTGAATATCTTGCATAAATTACACCGTTCATTCTATCACCTCACTCGCATCTTAACGCTCGTTAGAAGTTTTGTCAACCTATACAATTAAAAACAGTCCTAAAACTAGGACTGCTTTTAAACAACTCATTTAACAACATATGAAATAACTATCACCATTGATGAAACAATTGCTAACGGAAAATAAAACCATAATATCGTTTTTGAAATAAGACAACTTGAATATTTATATTGCCAATCAGTAAACTCTTCTGTTGTTGCTTTCATAGAAAAGTCTATTTCATCATTATCTAACACACGAACTTTGTCATACAATGCTCCGTACAAACGATCTTTTTGAAGATAAAATGCATCTAAGCCCCAAAAAACAATAATTGGCACATATGCAATTATAAAATATGTTTGATTAGCATCTTTGCTAGCCAATGCGAAAATACCTGCTATTAATGTTACAGCCCAACCTTTCAACTTAAATGAGCAAGATGCCATCCTTTTTATTATTTCCTCAATCATTTCTAAATGTTTAATTTTATTATTCAACGCTATTTCCTCCGTTATTTGCCATATTTCTCTTCCTTTCTTATGAATATAGCCATTGTTTTAATGGAGTAATATATTCTATTCCGTCTTTTTCCTTTAAAACATAATATCCTTTTTGAACAAAATTTCCATTTGTATCTTTTTCATACCCATTACAATATATAATGTGAGGATATATTTCCATATACTCAGAACCATTAAAACCGTCATATTCCGGTTTCATTGGGAAAATAGCGATACTATTACTATCATATTTTTTCGCATCACCATATCCTAACTCCCAGTTACACCATTTTGACTCAATTGCAGCATTTGTTGCCAAAAGTATAAATTTATTACACTTGGTTATTCTCTGTTTGATATTCTCTGCTGTTTTAGCAGATGTTATCTTAGGCATAGCTGGATCCTTGCTGTCAATATAAACTTTCACATGAAATTCCTGCTCCAGAAATCCTAATAATCCTTTTAAATCGTTCAAGTCATCATGCTTATGAGATATAAAAACAGTTGGAACACTACTATATTGTGAATGAGCAATTATATCTCTGGATTCATCTAAATTAACTCTAGAATATCTATTAAAATAACCTTCTTCAAAAACTGTTATCATAACCAATCTCCTTTTAGTATTCTTGATTAAAAAATATCATACTGATTTAACTATCAGATTTTCATCAATATCATTCAAATTATCGACTGCCTTATTTATACTGGTATTTGGATATTTTCTAAACTCATCCCATGTAACAACATTCGCTAAACCATTAGTAATGTTCTTCTCAAGTATTCTAAACAATTTAAGATCATTATAATAACTGTATTTTCCTTTTTTATCTGGCAGAATAACAACTAACAATGCATTTCTCTGACTTGTTCTTCCACCTCTAGTAGTCTTTTTTACAGAATATGATATTTCCCAAGGAATCCATTGATTTCTTTCCCACTTATTTGGTTCCTTCATATTTGGAGATACTAACACGACTGTCACTGTGCTATCATAAATTTTATCCTTTAAATGTTCCCAAATATAATCATCATCTTTATCTGATAAATCTTCATCCGTTTTTTCACCTTTATAAATATTATCACTTTTTTCATTAATGATATGTTTTTGAATGTAATCAACATAATCATTCGGCCATGTTGGTCTTACAGCTTCATCTAATTCATCAACATTACTATCCTTATACTTGTATGATACAAAAATTTTTCTTCCCATAATTACCTCCTAAAAATATTAAAATATTTTTCAATTAGCAAAACCCATTTCGTAATTTCTTTTGCATTTATCTCACTATGATGACGAAAAATGAAGATATTCCTCATAATATCATACATAACCAATCATCATTGAAAAAATATATATTATAACTATAATATCATATCATATTCAATGAGATGTCAATACAAAATGCAAAACTGCACATTTTTTCGACAAAAATGTATCATTTTAATGTCTTGACAATAAAAAATTACATATTTCACCTTTATATAATATAAGTGTCAAAAATTCCAAAATGTAACAAAATTTTTCATAAATATTTTTATTAAGCATCAATTTAACCACAAAAAGGAAACGACCGATTAAAAGATAATTCTTCTAATCGGTCGTTTTGTTATTTATTTTTACACAATCACTTCAACAACTTACACTTCTTATTCCTATCATTAATCAAAATAACAAGCTCGTTAGCTGATGATTTTGCAAGATCAATATCATTATTTTTCACAGCATCTGCAAATACATTGAATTCATTTTGAATCTGATTTTCAATGCTTGCAAGAGCATTATTGCTCATAGGATCACTGTATCTGATTGCTTCATAAACTTTTTTTGTTTCTACTTTCATTTCATCACTATTTGCCCTTGCCATAAGAGAATCAGCATCAACTATGAGTGATTTAATAAAGAAAGTCTGTACCTTAACCTTTTGCTCAACATCATTGACAATATCTGCTGCGGCACTTGCTTTCACAATAGCTATTGCATAAAAAGCCAGTACAAACACATCAACAATTACACCAATCCAGTAAGGAATTTGAGGTACAGCCATTGCAACAGCACCAACAATAAGTGAAACAATCAACGAAGAATATGCAAGATTAATAATCGGAATATTTAAAAACACCTTGCCTTTATTCTCCTCTTTAAAGAAAAGCAAACTGCAAATCAGATTACCGATAAATGCAATTGTAATGAACGCATATCCAACCCAAAATGATGATCCGACAGAAGTAAGTCCAATCGTCTCGTTAGTAACAACAAAAGTAATCACATTAAAAACCACAAGTGCAATTGCCCAGCAAATACCATAATATTTAAAATATTTCTTCATCGCAATTCTCCTTATAAAATGCTTGAAAGCAGTTGAGCTTTTAAGTTATTGAACTCTTCATCTGTCAGCATTCCTGCTTCTTTCATCATTGCTAATTTTTCTATCTTTGTTTTGAATGCAGCCATATCATCTGCCTGCTGCGGCTGATTATTCACATTTTCAAAAGCATTATTCACTGCACTGCCCACAACTCCGCCGACTGCACCGCCAACACCTGCCATTGTGCCAAAACCGACACCCATATTTGTGAACTGTCCTACTGCTTCATTCTGTGCCACATCCTGTGCAACATCAAAGCCACGCTCCTGCTGATAGGTATAGCCCTCTTGCTGACGCTTTGTCGCCATAGCCTGCGATTCTATAACCGTTCTCTGTGCCTGTGTTTCAGCATCAATTACGGCAGTCTGCTGTCTTAACTTAGCCTCTGCAATGTCTGCATATTGTCTGAAATGAAGTGACTTGAATTTTTCATAAGATGCCTCACCGTCCGGCTTAACAATCGTTGTAATGAAAAATCTTTCAAGTGCAACGCCATAGTCGGCAAAATCAGGTTGTAACATTTTAAGAAGTGCCGATGAAATTTCATTCAAACGCTCATCGATTTCAAATATACTTACCTTCTGCTCACGGATAACTTGTGCAATATATGACTTAACCTTAGTCATAAGAAACGCACGAAAATATCTTGTTAAATTCTCTTGCCCTAAGAAATTCTCCGTGCCGACTAATTTAAGCAAAAGCTTTCTGCTATCATCTGCACGCAGGCTCATTTCACCGCTTGCACCGATAGAAATAGGAAAATTATATGTAGGCTCCATAAACTGAACCTTGCTGTCCGTCCCCCACTTAATCGCCATCTGCTCGGTTTTGTTGATGAAATAAACCTCGCAATGAAAAGGAGTTTGCCCATCAGTTGTGCGATTAAGTGCCTTGCCGATTTTTGGAATATTCTGCGTTTCAAGCGTATATCGACCTGCACCGAACAAATCAAGTGCCTGTCCATTCATCATAAAGATAGCTTCCTGTGACTCGTGGACAATCAGCTGTGTTAATGAGTTAAAATCTTCACAAGGGTGTTTCCATATAAATGTGCTATTATCGCCCTCATATTTAATTATATCTGCTATTTTTGACATTGACTTTCCTCCGTATTTTTCTTAAAACTACAGGTATTACATTTCTTTTTATGCTCACAATCATCACAAATTCTCATTTCTATCTCCCCATTATAATTGCTTAACTTAACTTTTGAAGACTGTAAGAATTTTTTCTTTATATTTGAATATTGTTCATTATTAGTTATTTCTTCTATTTGCGTTATTTCTGGTGCAAAATCTATAGAAAACTGATTTTTTATTTTATCATCGAAGTGTAATACAACTTTATATTCTATTTCTGCATCCCCATTCACAATTTTTAATGCTTCACCTTTTAATTGAACAATAAGTCGAGTTTCTTTCTCATAGAACCATATAAGACCTTTTAAAAAATAATTAAAGTTTTCTTCAATTTCTTTTGACGATAAAAATTTGTAATTTGTCATCGTGTTATACTTTAAACTTACTTTTCCATCATAGTTTCTATAATATAATACATCTTTAAACATAATATTCATTGAAATTCCATTTTTTAGCGTTAATAAAGATTTTCCTATTTTATTATTTTTATATTCATGCAAAGTGTATGTACAAGTATTTACAAGATTTTTTGCAACACTTGGAGTAAATCTAATTCTTCCACCATTACCTTCAGTACCACTATATAAATACCACAGCGGCAAATTTTCGCTAACACCAGTAGAAAAACATGCAGAATAGAATTCTCTCTGTTTTTTTAAATCTCCAAATTGTTTTCTATCTTTTTTATCATTAAATCTGTTTACACAAGAAAGCCAAAATTCATTGTTTTTAAGAATAGACTCTATAACTTGTAAATTTGTATAATGGTAATAATTTGTATGTCGATATTCATTACCATCTAAATAAATCTGTAAATCCTCAAATTTATCAATTTGACTAAACTGATTCCATTTAAAACGAGTCATATTCTATCCTCCTTTATTCACTAATCTCAATCCACATTGCAGGTCGTACATAATTTGATTCATAATTCACACGGCTACCTATACTGTCAACTTCACCTTCTCTATTCACAATCGGTGAACTACACCTATCATTTTCTAACGATAACAACCACCATTGTAAATTATTATCGGAATCTAAAGTATTTATATCTTTACATAATATTCTTTGCGAATTCTGATCGAAATATGTTTCAGCTTCTTCAACTGTTAACAAGAAAACTTTCCCGTTATCAGTGTTCATGATATGAGTTTTTTCTATTTCTTGAAAAGAATTTTCATAATACTCTAAATTCAACCATTCTTTAAGCGTACAATCATCCCAAGATACTTCTTCATAATCTTCGTTATAAGGCATTTGTATATCTGAACCATTATATAAAATTAATGCTTTATCATTCTCTTTTTCAATTACTGTCCACTCTCCCCTATTTTCTTTATATTCCCCAAATTTTATAGTATCACCAATACTAGCAAACTTTAATTTAGTCAATTCGTATGAAGGACTTATCAAATAATCATATAAACAATAGGAAATTGCCACCAAAATTGCTAATACAATTGCACTAATAGAAATCTTTTTTTCTTTTGCTTCCTTTTCTTATTTGCATTGTTTATAGCTTTCAAATTATAAGCTTCAATTTTTTCTTTTAATTCATTGTCAGCATATGCAATAACTTTTTTGTAATATTTACTGTTTTCTAAAGGAATTGTTAAATTTGATAAATCTTCAATATTTTTAGTTTTATATTCAATTTGTAATAAGCCAACATAAGCTAATGAATTTTTATCATCATAGTCGAGTACACTCTCATAGCAACGAATTGCTGTATCCCACTCCTCATTAGCCAATGCAGTTGAAGCTCTGTTCATCATTGTATCTACAATAACAGATGTTGTGCCTACTTTTTGACGAGTATCAATAACATCTTGCGAAATGAGTTTTTTTACGCCACGAACAAGGTCTTGCATAAAGCCGACCTTATTTCTGTCCTGTGACTGAAGATATGAAAATTCATCAGGCAAATCATACGCATCCATATCACTATAAACAGGAATTAAGTTTTTATCTTCACCATTCTTAATTAAGGCAAGATAACGGCTCCACTCGTTCTTAACCCATACAGAATTCAGATTATTACGGCTTGTACCAACAGTAATCATTACTTTTGAAGAATTGAGTGCAGCAAATATGTACGGCTCGTAGGCAGTACCTAACTTATCCTCTAAAGTTATTCTTGAAAAGAATACTCTGTAGCCCTCTTTAGTCAACGCATCATAAATTTCCTGTGCATATACGCTATCTTTGGTTCTTGAACCATCACTGTTTGTTTCCTTGTAACAAATAAACACATCAAAAGGTTCTTCTTTATTTGAAATTTCAAGAATACCTTTTTGAATTTCATCAATGGTTTTTGCCTCAGATTCATAAACATCGCGCTGATAACCATCAGCATATTTCATTGCAGACTGATAGTTTTCATCAATTAAAACAGATGTATATTGTGCACGATTAACTGTAGGAATTCTTTTATGTGTTGCAGGATCTTCAACATACTCAATACCATATTTGCACAGCACCAAAGACCAATATGCCTCAGCATCTGTTTTATCTTCAGCCAATATTGTTTCATAAAAGCCTGCTGCCTTGTCAAACTCATTATTTCGTCTGAAATGGCTTGCACGCTCATAAAGTGTTATTTTCTTTTCATCGTCAAGTTTGGGCAGAGTTTGCTTAGTACCGCAGTATTCGCATTCGCATACTGTCATACCCTCTTTAACATTTAATTCTCCGCCACACATTTTACATTTAAACAGTGCCATATCATTTCTCCCTATTATCTTTTATAATCACTGTATTTTATAATGTTTTCTTTTTCATTTTCTATATTTTTCAGTTGAACAAGTAATTCATCTTTTAATTGAATATTTTGTTTTTGTAAGTTAATGAATTTAAAATAATAAATTACTCCTGCCACTACACCAAACAAACTACCGGTGAACAATTGAATAAAATAGCCCAATATTGCTAAAAACTTATTTATTGTTGAATCAGGTTTTTGATTTTTTAAGTGTATTATCTTTGTATTTTTCTGTAAAAATACGTAACCTATAATTGATAAAATAAATGCTGATGGTACAAATATATCCATAGTCCATTCAGGAAGTTCTGAACCCATAAATACAAAAGACAGAAACGACAAAAAAGATAAAATGGTTGATATCAATACATTTTTCTTTCTGGATTCCATCTTATCAATTTCATTCATCCGTTCATTGATTTCTTTTTCCTGATTTGACAGTGAATCTAAATAATAACTAATTTGTTGCTCTTTTTGAATAATCTTACTCTTTTCTTCTACAGACAAATTCAAATTATGCCTTGTACCACAACTATCGCATATACCAAAATCAGTTCCTTTTTCAAATATAATAATTCCGCCACACATATTACATTTTAATTTATCCATAAATAATTCTCCTCTTGATTTTTTGCTTATTCTATCTCCAAATTTTCAACTGCAAATTCCAAACATCTTTGCATAATATCGTTTCTTGTCCTACCGGTTATATTTGAAATACTATCAAGTGATTCTATCAGTTCATTAGGAAGTCTGACTGATACAACAGAAGAATCTCCGCGATATTTTTTCGTCGTTATTTTCAATTTTTTATCAGACATACTATCACCTCTCGTTATTAACAATTCAATTATACTACAAATGTAATACAGAAGTCAATTTATTAAATATAAAACGGTTTAACAAAAGTTTTGTTTTAATAAGCAAACTTCATTAACTCAATACAAAAACCTCTTGTGGCAAAAATGTGGACGCATAATTGATAGATTTCATTAAAATATTAAATAAAAATTCTATAATTTTATTCCAATAAAATAACTATTCGTTTAGAATAGTCCTAGCATAGCGTTTAGGCGCATCATTTCACCAATTTTGCTGAAATGAGCGGAGAACCGCACCCTTTTATTTGACATAAAAATTGCCCTAAATTCATTGGTCGAAAAAAAGCAGGATAAAGGAGTATGCCGCCGAAGGCTTGCAAACTCCGAAACACACCGAAAAGCAACGCTTTTCAGGCATTTTATTTTGAGCCCAAAATGCACATCCACGAATTCGTTTTGGTACCAAAATTCAAATTTTTTGAGCCCAAAATTAGTGAAAGCCTACCTAATATCAAGCTGTTTTTACATAATTTTTGATACCAAAAAGTTATCCCAAAATAGAATTTTCTCGGCTCACCCCTATTTTTACTGGACAAATCAATAAATTTGTGATATTGTGTGTTTTACAAAAATAGCACAATCGTGCAGAAAGGAAAGTATATGAAACAATTTAATATTTCAACTAATATACTTTAAAGGAGGCGAAACGGAAAACAAATAAAAGAACTGTTGCCATATGGCAGCAGAAAAGAAACTTGAATTCGAAAACATACCGATTGATAATTCTGATATATTTATCAAAAATGTTCCAAAGGACATAACGATGTCAATGGCGAAACTAATCTTCCCAAGTATTCAAGAATATTTTGAAAAACAGGATTAACATATAACAACAGGCAGGTAGCACAAAACTACCTGCCTTAACTTTTGCATTGATTCAGATATAAAAAAGAAATCCGAATGTATCACCTACGATGACAAAGTTCGGATTTCAACTCTTTGGAAAGGATTGACAAAAAAGATACATTTTGCTTTTTTTAGGATGTATTTGAACCTTTTGAATTTATATTTATAATTATTATTGTTTCATTCCATATTGAATAATTCAAACACCTTTCATTGATATAGAATGTGCTTGTCGACTACATGCATTTGAAGCACGCTTCAAAAAAATTTGTTCTGCAGCAACACGATTACTAACAAAACTTCCAAAACAAAAATTGTCACTATTTTGGCATTCCCATACAACATAAGGCATCGATGCCTTTTGATTATAACCAATGACAAATTCTGTGTTACCAATGTGGACAGAATCAATAATTTTATATCCAATATTAGTGCGTTGATTCATAATTATCACCCTCTAATTAGTATTATATGCTCTCATATTATTTGTTATTAAAAATTAATTACTATAACAATACTCATCAGTAATGATTAAAAAAATATGCAAGTATTTAATTATACTTTGAAAGTAATTATTTAAAATGTAATAGAAAAAAGCATAAATCAATTAATTTTGTCTTTTAACTTTTAAGAAAATTTTCATCAAAATTTTCCAATAAGTGTTTTATTTTTGATTGCTTATCTTCATGACTTCCCCCTTTCATATTTTTATTTTTTTTAGGTACTTCGTTGTATATTGATATGATTTCCTTCAAAGTATCTTTTACATCGCTAAAATAAATATAAACTGATGATGTTATATTATCAGGAACTTTTTGGGATGAGTCTACATATTTATTAAATATATTTAATGTATGTTCAAGAACCATATTAGCTCTTTCTTTAAAATTATCTCTATAAAAAAATGTTTCTAAATCGACAGCTTTATAGGTATCTGAATTATTAACAATAAGTCTACTTCTAATCAAATCCCAAAGCGTAAACATATCAAATTCACGTAATGGGTATTGATGAGAAGATTTCAGTTTAACATATAAATAATAAAAGCAATTATGGAAATCAAAACCTTTATATATCAAGTCATGTCCGGGACTAAGAACATGTCTAGTTTCTTCTCCTTTGATAGATAAATCCTCATAATATAACATTTGAAATTGTCGGTTATATTCTTGAAATGTCTTATCAGATATAAGAACACTAACCAATTGAATTGAATTAGTCGAGTTAACCAGTCTGAAAATTTCAATTGAATGTTTTAAGCTTAAATTAATAAATTGATGTAATTTGTCAGTAGTACTCCCATTTTCTATAATCCAATTTTCGCAATTATTTTCTTTTAAAAAAGTTTCGCCTTTTTCTTGTAATTGATTCAAAAACTGATCCCTTATTGGAGCATACATATGTAAATGAAATAAACAATAAACCAGTATGGATTGCATACAAGCTGGCAAGTCTTGCCGCTTTAAAAGAATTTCACTGGCAATTGAAAATTTATTTGTATCAGTCCATAGTTTTCGAATTATTACTGCAATATTACGGCAAATAAACTCGTTTAAAATTGAATTTGAATCTATATCTTTATCAGGATGCTCTGTATAATAGCGAAGTTCTCTATTATAATGGAGTGCTATTAAATACTCACGAGCATCTTTATGCTTTTTAATAAATAAAAAAGTATGATACAGTTGATCATAATGCTTGCAAATCAACTTAAATATATGATCGTGTTGAACAGTACTATCGCTTCTTAAATACTTAAATTTTTCATAGGTATATCCTTTAAAAGAAAACAGATATGCCATAGCAGGAGCATATTCAACAAAATTATATCCCAATTTATCTAAACATATTTCATATTGTTTATCAATATAATAACTGTATATTTCAGAAACCGAAGTTTTTTCATGGGTTAATGTTACATTATCTTGTTCAACAATATATTCCAAATTTTCATACATAAATCCAACAGTAATTGTAAGCCTTCTAAAATGCCGAATTATATTGCAAACTTGCTCTACAAATTCATCAGTTATTGTCTCTGGAATTAATTTTTTGCTTGATGAATCAAATGAAACATTAGAACATGATTGCAGCTTTAAGAAAGACTGTACAAAAGATAAAAAACGAGAGTCTTCTGCTCCTTTCTCTCGAATATCTGTTGGATTAAAATATAGGATATCGCTAAAATCATTATATTTTCTAGCTGGCATTGTATTTTTAAAACAAGGTAAACGATGCTGACTGAAAGACATGACATATCTTGAATTATCATATTTTGATAATTCATTTAATAAAATTCTTCCGATACTATCTTCAGTACTATAACTCCAACAATCTTGCTCATCAAGCCCATCAAGAATAAAACATATTGATTGATTTTCTTTTGAAGCTATTTCCTGAATTTTTTCCATATATATTTCAAAATTTTCTTTAACAGCATCCAAATAAGATACATTAGTATTGATTTTTGCTGTTATCTCTTCATTTTCAAGATTAAAATACGCAGGAATAAAATTAATTTTTCCTATAGAATATTGATTCAATAAATAAATGAAAAAAACTCCAAGAAAAAGACTTTTACCAGAATTATATTCACCTCTTATATTTAGTAAGTTTTTACAAGCCTTATTATTCATCAACTCTTTTAATCGCTCACATACAAGATCGAAAATATCAATTTTGTCTAATAGTATTTCCTCTATTCCCGATTTTCGATATTTGCAAATTGATTGGTATAATTTATTTAAATTGACATACCAATCTTCATCCTTAACGTCATCCCAATTATAAGTTTTTTGGCAAATGCTTTCCCATGAAAGAGGTTTTTGAGAAAAATCTATTATGTCAAAGGCTTCATTTACAATATAATCTCCACTTAATTCATATAACTTTGAAACTACAGCATCCTGAGGGCGTATATCGCATTCCCATTTTAATGAATTATCATCATTTTGCATAATACATTTTAAATGGATTTTTCTTTCCATGCCTAATTTATTTTCTAAAACTTGTAGCAAATTATATTCTACTTCATTATTGGCTTTCATTTTTAATGGTTCTCCGCCAATATAATGTGGAATATCATGAAACTGGGATCCAACAATGCTACGAGTATGTTTATCTCCGCAAAGATATATTCCATTTCCGCCAATAAATTTTCTCAAATTGCTCATAAATGGAGTTTGTATATACCGTTGATATGATAAACGAGTTTGTTCACATATTTCATATAAAGGCTTATGTGCTAAAATTATATTCAAGTTTTTATGAGAAATAGTGATTTTATTAACTTCATTATTCACAATATCACAACGTGTACAAAAATATCCTTGTTTCTGATTTTTAGGATTTTTCCAATTTGTATTAAGAATTAAAAAATTAAGGTTATCCAAATTACAACACATTATTGTTTTTTCAGAAGCATGTTTTTTCTTACTGTTTGCGACTCCTAAGTCATCTAAAAAGTTTTCAAAAGGAATAAAATTTTCTTCAAGTTTCAAGCCTTTTGAGGGAGTATAGAGCCAATTGTCATTTTCGCCTTTTTTACATTCAATAGCAGAATTACTAATTAAAAACGGACGCATAACATCGTGATTTCCACTGCATATTACAACATTTCCGGAAGGTATATTTAAATCTGCAATGAATTTTTCAAAAACTTTTTTAGCTTTATTAAATCTTTTTTCTATTAATTCTTTAAGTTTTAAATTAAATTCTTCTTTTTCTTTATTCTCAGAATTTTCACGAAATTGACATTCATCAAATAGTTTTTTGTTTTTATTATTTGAAAAATATTTCGATTCCAGATTCAATTGTTGAGCAGTTATTTCATATAAATCACTAGAATCTATAACATCTCCAGTATGCACTAAATAATCCACTTTGATTTTATCAAGTGACAATTTTTTAACAAGTGCATCCAACGCATTTTGCGCATGTTTGATTTCTTCTTCATTATCTGTCAGATGGAAATCCGATACATGAAGAATAAAATGAGAAGTATTATCAATATCCATTTCTTACACATCCTTAAATAAATAATAACTATTTTTTAGTTATGCTATTTAATCAATATTTTATTTTAAATAGCACAAAATCCTATGGAATTCAATATTAATTGCAAAACTGCACATTTTTTTGACAAAAATGTATCATTTTTAGGTCTTGACAAGAAAAAACAACAAAATTTTCCTTTCATATATATAGTGTAAAAAATGTCAAAAGGTAACACAAAAACCTTGAAAAATCTAAAAATTTTCCACATTTTTGTATATAATACAAAGTCAACGAATTCTCATCATTTTAATTTATAATTCAACTTCTATTTCAACACCACCCTTAAAAACGACTTTAATCCTGTCTTTAGATTCAACCATTACACATTCTAATATTTTTCTCACAATTTGGTCGTCATAAGCTATCGGATGATTTCGGAGTAAATCAATTGTCGAATAAATTTCGTCAAGTCTTGACATGGATAACTCTTTGTTTTTCTTTAAGAGTTCTATTTCTTCAAGCTGTTTTTTTAACTGGATTTTTTCAGTAAGCAGTTTTTCCATTAGTGTTTCTCTGTCATCGTCATTTTCGTTTTCAATATTTGTTGAAGTTATCAATTTGCTGAATTCGGCATCAAGCTCCGCAATTCTGATTTGCAGTTCAATACTGTTATCGTTAATACTGTCTGCATTTAATCCCATAGCAATATGGGATTTTAGTGTTTTTAGTACATCTGCATTTTCTTTTGCCATTTTCATTATGGCATCCATGATTGCATTCTGTAAAACAGATTCCTCTATGCTCGGTGAGTGTTTGCAATATTTCTTGCCATAATCAAGTCTGCTGATGCATCTCCAGACTATCTTTTTCTGACCTCTTGCTGTCCAGGTGCAGCGTCTATATGGTGTACCGCATTCACCACAAATTAGTAGTTCAGTTAAAGCATACTTGCTTGAATATTTGCCTTGTTGTGTTTTCGTACCTACAAACTTTACTTTTCGTTTGCCTGAACGTCTTGCCAGTTCTTCCTGAACCTTATTAAAAGTATTCCTGTCAATAATTGCAGGATGATTGTTTTCGACATAATACATAGCTCGTTCACCACTATTGGTTTTAACTTTTTTTGTTAAGAAATCAACTGTATAAGTTTTTTGCAATAAGGCGTCACCAGCGTATTTTTCATTTGAAAGTATAGAGCGTACTGTTTGTGAACTCCACTTATTTCTTTTTAATGGTGTTAATATACCTTGTTCTGTAAGGTGATTTGCAATAGTAATCAAGCTATCACCTTTGAGAAATTTATCATAAATTATTTTAATAATTTCTGCTTCCTCTTGAACAATTTCAGGCTGTCCGTCAGCTCCTTGTCTATATCCTAAAAAACTTTGGTATGAGAAAATCACTTTTCCTTCTTTTGCTGCCTGTTCCTTACCCCAGCGCACATTAGCACTTATGTTTTCGGATTCACTTTGTGCTATGCTTCCGTAAATTGTAATATAGAACTCTGCACCGGGATCGGTACTGTGTATACCTTGTTCTTCAAAGAATATGTCTATATTAAGTTCTTTCAGTAACCGCACATATTCAAGGCAGTCAACTGTATTTCTTGCAAATCGCGATATAGATTTGGTAATAATCCTATCAATCTTACCTTTTTTACAGTCGCGAATCATTTTCTTGAACTCATCACGATTCTTGATGCTTGTTCCTGTTATGCCTTTATCAGCATATATCCCTGCCAGACACCATTTTGGCTCACTGTTTATTTTTTCGGTGTAATACTGTTTCTGCACCTCATAACTGTTAAGCTGTTCATCCTGCTTTGTAGATACGCGGCAGTAGGCAGCTACTTTCTCTTGCTGATATGGATTCTTTATATTGGATTGTGCTGTTATTGTCGGTGCTATGTATCTGACTGTTTTCTGTGCCATAACCTTTTTCCTTTCCTATAATTTGATTATTCTTTAATACAAGACTGATTTCTGCATTTATATTAAGCTGTACTGCCTGAGTTGTTTTCATTAATAATGGTAATGAAATCTGCTTTAATGATTCTGCATTTTCAAACTCTGTTCTTATCTGTTCGGATATATAACTGCCCGAATCCAAATCTGCATATTTCAATGCTGTCAGTTCAAGTATTTTTTGTTTCAAAATATCCTTGTCTGCATTCGGTATTTCAAGCATTCTGTTGATTTCATTTTCTGCTTTGATTGTTTCCACACTCTTGTCCGATACCGATTCGGATTTAATAAGTATTGGATTATGTATTAAGTAATTCAGATTATCAGTAATTTTACTGATTAAATCATTGTCAAATATGCCGATGCTCTGACCGCATGCATCGCAAATCCACCTTTCTGTTACTGCTAACTTCGGGTGATGCGTTCTTCTCATCTGACCGCCGCACTCTGAACAGATAACAGGCATATTTAATTTGTATATATAGCTTGTACGCTTCGTATTTTTGGTTGTGTCACGCTCTGCCTTTGAACTATTCGCCTGAATAAATATATCTGTTTCAATAATCTTGGGGTATTTATCATCACCTAAATATCGTTTATCCTCAATAATTCTTTTGATTTTACCCTTATTCCAATTTACTTGATTTGGTAAATACTCAATGCCTTTTTGAGTCAGCAGATTCGCGATTTTTAGTAATGATAATCCGTTTACATACTTTGTAAACACATAGTTTACAATTTCCGATTCAGATTTATCAGCGACTATGTTTCCATTCTCGAACTTATATCCATAAAGGATATTTCTGTTTTTTGCATTCAAGATATCAAATCCTTTCTGTTATATTAATTCCACCGAGCAAAGTAAAATTCAGTTCGGTGTTGCTTGATAAAGTAATACTCTCCACAATCTCGCCAAACAGTTCTTCGTCAAATTCGTTTGTGGGATTATATTCTTCAAGTAAAGTATCAAGATGTTTCAGATTTTCTATCAGCTCGTGTTCTTCGCTTTCTTTAAGAATTCTTCGTCTTTCAACTCTTAAATTCATAATCTTATCACTTACTGCTGATGACTGTTCTGTGTATGAAATACTGTCTAAAATACCTTTTGTATGAAATTTAGCAAGCGTATGATTCTGTGCGGTTAAGTCAGCAATCTGCTTGTCTATTTCAAATATTTTCTGCTGACTTTCGCTTGATTTTTCCTGCATGGCTTTAATGTACTTTATTGTCGGTAATATAATACTCTCTCTGTTGTCCTTTAATTTAAGGGCTAACTTGTTAAATGTAATATATACATCGCTTTCCTTAATCCTTAAAGGAGTACATTCCGTTTTGCCTGCTGCTCTTGAAGAACATAGCCAATAAGCAATATTATTTGTTACCATTCTGCGATATGTTCTTCCGCAATCTGCACACCTTATTTTTCTGCTTAATGGATAGTTCGGTTTCTTCATCCCATTATTACTTGTACGGTTGTTCTGCATAATCTGTACAGCCTCAAAGGTTTCTTTTGAAATAATAGGTGTATTGCTGTTTTCAACATAATACTGTGCTTTTTCACCTTTATTGATTACCTTTCGATAAGGCAGGGTTTCTGTTTTATATGATTTTTGAAGTAATGCATCACCCATATATCTTTCATTACTCAAAATATATTTTATGGTTGATGCACTCCAGTTTTTATCTTGATTTTCTTCATTCAGAATATTGGCAATTCTTTGCTTGCCGACACCTGATAAATACAAATCAAATATTCTGTGAATTATTTTGGCTTCTGTTTCATTAACTGTCAGCTCACCGTTTACCAATGTAAATCCGTAAGGAGCCTTTGTTGTATTAAACTCACCTGACTGCATTCTTTTCTGATAACTCCACCGCATATTCTGTGATATGCTTTCGGATTCCTGTTGTGCAATCAATCCGGGAAATGTCGCGAACATTTCCATATTCATTTTGCTTGTATCAATGCCTTGTTCTTCAAAATACACGCTGATTCCAAGTTCTTTAAGCATTCGTATTACTACAAGAAAGTCTTGTGTGTTTCTTGCAAATCGTGATGTGGATTTCGTAATAACTCTGTCTATCTTTCTTTTTTTGCAGTCATCAAGCAAACGGTTGAATTCAGCTCTCTTTTTCATATCCGTTCCTGTCAGACCTTCATCAGCGTAAATCTCTACCAACTCATACTGCGGATGTTTCTTTATATAATCAGTATAGTATTTAATCTGATTAACAAAAGAATTAAGCTGATCTGCTTTATCAGTTGATACTCGGCAATAGGCTGCAAGCCTTATTTTCTTAACATCTTCTATTATCTGATTCGGTGTTAATTCAACAACTCTCATTCGTTAAAACTCCTTTCCTTTAATAATATTTAGGGTGTTGTTTTTCCTTACAACACCACACTACCACAAGGGTTCGCATACATCCAGCTTTTATGAAAATTTAACAATTTCGCTACATTTTCACTCTGAACAGTAATGTTCGGTGCTTATTAAAAGTATTCTGTCGTACTCTTTTTCTGTTATTAAATCCATATTTAATAATATCTTAAGCATATTTGCACTAAAGCAAAACGATGCGTTATTTACTGCTTTTGTCTTATCCATTCTTTTTGTCCTCCCGTATTCTCAAATCAAGGCTTATTGCCAAAGCCTTATCAAGTTCTGATATTTCCTCTTGTGTCAATTTGCCTTGGTATTCTTCTAATCTGCTTTTATCAACAGTTCTGATATGTTCAAGCAGAATTACCGAATTACACGGTAAGCATTTATTTTCTATATGTACATGAGTAGGCATATTTGTTTTCAGTCTGCTCGTTATTGCTGCCACTATTGTTGTAGGGCTGTAAAAGTTACCTACATTGTTCTGCAGCACAACAACCGGGCGATATCCGCCTTGTTCACTTCCTGTTACGAGGTCTAAATTTGTATAATATATTTCACCTCTGTTTATTATCCTCATTTTGATTCCTCCGATATGTAAAGGAATACAGGCGGCTCATGTTTGATTGAATAGATATTATCACTCTGTTACACCGCCTGTACTCCTCGTTATAATTGTTTTGCGTTATATGCCATACTTGTCCACGACACCCCTGACATTATGGGCATATAACAAACTAAGGCCGGCTAACCTTATCATTGGAATCTCACCACTCCGTTTTCACCGAGCTGCCCTCATTGCCTGCGACGGTTTTATCACGCTCGGACTGTGACTGGGCAGAAGTATCATTATCCCTGTTATCTGTCATGGCATACCTATCAGAGCCGCCGATAGTTTAAAGTTACAAAGAAAGAACCGTTAAGTTCTTTTTTTGTACTTAGACTGCTTGTCCCTTCTCCAGAAACAATAACAGGAAAGTATTTGCTATATGGTGTATTTAGTTTTCAAGGTTCGTATGAGAGTTCTCTAAAAGTCCTCTCATAGTAGTAGGCAGTGAGAAAGCAGTTTTTAGAACCAAAATTGAAAAATTTTTTTATTTTTTCAAAAAATTTATTATTTTAGCCAATCTTTTTCCAACAGCTCTTTGTGATATGCCATAGAACTCTGCAATTTCATTTTGAGTAAATTTTTCAAATACATATAGAGTTATTAGTTCTATATCATTTTCTGAAAGACTCTTAATTTTAGAAATCATTTTTTCTGAATCAAGTTCTTCTATCCACCAAAATTTTGAATGGGTTTCAACTTTTTCCTGTTCTTTGATTGTTGCGTATTCAATTTTGTTAAAATCTATATTTCCAAAATCGTCATTCCCGTTATTCTCTAAATCTTCGTTATCTTGTAAATCACAAGTATGTAAAACAGTATTTCGGTTTAGCCTGAAATACTCCATATCAAACTCTTTCATAGTTTGTATATCTTCATTAGACATTCCGGCTTCTCTATATTCCTTTTCAAGTTTTGCCCATTCTTGTTCAAATTTCTTTTTTTCATACGAATAGTTAAAATTCATTATTTACCTCCGAATTTTTGAATTATCAATTTTCAAAAATCCGGAGATTATGGATATTCCGCAATATACGGTTGCCATTGTTTTTTCATACAGATCCCTTTCAAAAAGGGATAAAAAAACAGCACGAAAGACTTTGATGATTTATCCCTTTTTTTTATTGGGATTTCACCAAAGTTCTTTTTTGCTGTTTAAATTTGTTCATAAACTGACACAGGAATATGACAGTTTAGAATTTAATATTTTTACTTTCTATTTTAAATTATTCTATATAAGAAATTAATCGAAATAAATTCTCCTCTTATGTATTAATTTTGATATTTATATTTCTAATTGGTATTATTTGTCATTTACTGTTATATATTATTGTATTCGCTTGAAAATTTTTTATTCACATTAGTAATTGTCGAATATAAATAAACATTCAATATTTATAAAATAAATAAAAATGCCGAAAGAAATTAACGGACTAAATCCATTAATTCTTTCGGTTTCTTTTATTTTATACATTATTTTTTGATAAAGATATATTTTGTCTAAACTTAAATTGTTTTGTTACTTTCTGCTCTTTTTTACACTATATATTTAGAGAATTGTTCAATTTTGTCGATTAAATAAGTATTTTTGCATTTTCTGTTGACACAAATGGTTCTATTAATAAAATATTTTTCACAATCTACTGACTTGAGTTGATATAGTTAATGACGACTTTTGAAGAAACTCAATAAAATATAAAATAATATTTCACAATTATTTTGTTCGGAGCGATATAGATAATGATAGCATTTTTAGATCTGATTGATGATTACGAAGACAAAGAACGTTTTAAAAAGTTATACAACAAATACAGAGGTTTAATGGCACATATAGCAGGCACTAAAACAAGCTCTCACGAAGATATTGAGGATATACTTCAGGATGCATTCTTTTACATAGCAAGAAATTTTGAAAAGGTAGGAGATATTGATTCTCCGAAAACAAAATGTTTTGTATCAGTAATTACCGAAGGGTTTGCAATAAGTAAATATAGGAAAGAGAAAAAATATAACAATACCATTTCTACCGAAGATGTAATTGAAGTGGATATCCCCTACAATGATTTTGACATTTATTCAAAAGTTGATTTAGAACTTGTTATTGATACACTGAGTGATGAATACAGAAATCTGATTTATCTTACATATATATTCGGTTATAAAAGTAAAGAGATTGCCGGTATTTATGGATTAACCGATACAAATATCCGAAAGAAAATTCAGTTTGCAAAAGCAGAAATAAGAAATGAATTAGAAGGCGGGGATAATATTGAATAACTTTGAAGAGGCTTGCTTCATATCTTGTGAAAAGTGGGTTAACTCATTTTCAGATAAAGATGATTTTGCATTCAGTAAATCATTTGATAAGAGAATGGACATCCTGACTGATAAAATGAGAAACAACAGATATCATAAAATGTCAAGAAAAACAGTCCGTGCTTTGATAGTGGCCGCTATAATTCTATCATTTGCAACGACTGCATTGGCAATTCCAAGTGCAAGGAAATATATAGTAAAACAATTTAAGGATCATTTTTTATACACAGTAACAGAAATTGATGAAGTAAATAAAATAGAAAGTATTTCAGTTCAATATACCCCGGAAGGTTTTATAAAAACTGATGAAGAAGTTTCGGATATCGGCATATATAATGAATATTGCAAAGATGAATTAAGATTTATTATTTATAAGAATCCAATAGATGTTTCTGTAAATTACGATAATAACAGTTACGAAGTCACGGAAATCAACAATGTTGAATATGTAATTTCTGAGTTGAACAATACAATAGTAATCATTTGGAATAATGGTTTATATACATATAGGGTATCGGGAAATATTGATAAGGAATTACTTTTACGAATAGCAGAAAACACAATATAAAAAATCAATGGAAAATTTTGAAAAAATTTCAGAATTTTCCATTTTTCTTTTCACAATTTATTGTAAAGGTGCGATATAGAGTTATGAGAGGAGGTGAAAAAGTGTTAAAAACAAAGAAATTTGTAAAACAATTTGCTTTGATTGTTTTATCAATGATTATGATGTTAAATTTTAATATTTGTGCAATCGCTGCAACTATTGATAAAAAAGATGACAGTGGTTTACAGCCGATGTATACAACAATAGAAACGAATAGTGTGTATATATCTATCAGCGGTATTAAAGCAACTTGTAATGCAACTTTGACTTCGCAGGTTCCGACTTCTTTAAATATAAAAATGGAACTGCAAAAGGAAAAGTCTAATGGATATGAAACTATTGAGACATGGACGAAAAGCAAAAATGGTGCCTCAATGTCATTTACTGAAACAAGAAATATTAATATTTTTAGTAAATACAGACTGAAAGCGACATTTACTGCCGGAAGTGAAACAGTAGTTGTTTATGATTATCCATCATAAAATGAAAGGAGAGAAAAACTTTGAAAAAGAAAAAGCTATTGCAATCCATTTTAGCAATAATGATGGTACTGTTCACTCTTTTCAGCTCAATGACAGCAATGGCAGAGCCGTTGGCTGAAGCGGTTACGGAAGTGACTGAAGCTGCTGAAAAGGAAGAGCAAGAAACCTTTATCTATCCTGAAGAGAAAACCTCAGAAGAAGATAAAGAGGATACTCCTGCACCTGATGAAGAATTGCGTGAGCCTGATGTGGCAGAGCAGACCGAAACAGATGAGTTCGGCGAGCCTGTTGTTATCAGCGAGCACTCAAAGATTTATCAGACAGGCGATAACACTTTCAAAACCGTGTATTCTGAAATTCCGAATACCTTTAAGGAAAACGGAAAGCAGAAGGAATATGACAATACCCTTGTTTTGAAAGAAAAGGTTGTTGGTCAGGATTACTATACAAACAAGCAAAGTGATATTGATGTCAAGCTCCCTTCTGAAATCAAAGAGAATAAAGGCATTACCTTTGAATATGGCAAAATAAAGGTTGACCTTATCCCGACTGAGGGTGATTATTCAAAATCTGCTGTTAAAGAGAATGCCATTCTGTATAACGATGTATATGACGGAATTGATGTTCAGTATACAATCCACGAGCTTGGCTTGAAAGAGGATATTATTCTTAACAAGCATGTTGATAAAAACAGCTTTACATACAGACTTGATACACATGGTGCAGAGGCAAGGTTTGAGAACGGCGTTATCAATCTTTACGAGAAAAAGTCGGACGAGCCTGCTTTAACCCTTTCTGCGCCTATGATGACGGATGCAGATGCCAAGGTCTGTGAGGATGTTGAACTGACCTTAACTGAGGAGAAAGGCGAATATATCGTTACAGTAACTGTTAATCAGGAATGGCTTGAGTCAGCAGAGAGAGCATATCCTGTGAAGATTGACCCTAATTTTACAGTACCTTCAAGTAAGTTCACTGTAGTTACTGCGAGTCAATATAGAGGCGTATATTTAGGTAAATCTTACGGCTATGCAGGACATCTTACTGATGATAATATCGGCGTGCCCGGTGCAGGCGACCTTGGTAAAACAAGAATGTATTTTGATATTGATGAAGATTTCAGTTCCATTCCCGAAGGCTCTAAAATCAACAGTGCAAGCCTGAGAATTTATCAGTATATGAATTATAGCAGCAACACGGATTTTCAGTGCTTCAGAATTGAAGACCCGTGGTCATCCAATACATTGGAATGGTCAAATGCTATAAAACTCAATCAGTCACCTTGCGGCGAAACATCCATCGTATCGTCTGCTGTGGGATTCCATGAATTTGATTGCCGTGAAACAGTCAACAACTGGGTGCAGGGTATTCAGGAAAACTATGGCTTTGTTGTGCAGGCAACCGATGAAACAAGAACAGGAAGTCCGTTCTTTACTCCGCTTTCAGCTGCAAGCAATCCGGGTCAGGAAGCATTTACACCTGATAAAGCTCCTCAGCTCATCATTGACTGGGAAGTCCCGAATCCTGTTGATCCAAATTATCCCCTTGATGAAACAACTGTAACACTCAGAACGATAATTGAAACAAGCAAAGAAGGCAAACTTCGTTTTTGTGCAGTTTTTGCTGATGGCGTTGCAACTCCGGGTGCTGCTGTTGAATATATCCTTAATGACAGCAGTAAAAATCAACGCGGAATTGTACCGGCTCTGCCATCATATAAATATCCCAATTCCACGGATTGGAATGACCAGTTTCCTAAAAGAGCAACAAAGTATAAGGATATTCTCAGCAACTGGCAGACTCTTGTTCCTTTCACAAATCCTGATTTTAATATTAATTACCATTATACTGTCAATACGGCAAAAGATGGTGTTATGGGCAAATCACATGAAAGTGATAGTTTCCTCATTTATAAAGTTAAACAGTATGATGTACTCTCTAAAATAGCAAATTATTATGGTGTTGATATTAATCAGATTGCATTTGATAACCGTATTCAGGATATGCTGCTTATTGAAAACAATACGATTTTCATTCGCAATCCCACTAAAAATGCAAACAAGCCATATAATCCTGAGCCCTTATCCACAGCAGATAAAAGAAAAATAGATTCTCTTTTGATGGGAAGAAACCTTCACTGTGAATTTGGGTTTGAGCCTGTAAATCTTAATACAGGTAATTTCTATTTCAACACAGAGGATATTTCTATCCCTGATTTAAACGGCAATTTCAACATTGAAAGAACATACAATTCAAAGGGCGCAGGCTACAACAGCTCTTTCGGTCGTGGCTGGCACTTTGAATATGACGAATATATTTCCAAGCTTGAAAACGGCACTTATGTATATTCCCGCGGTGACGGCAGTGCCATCTATTTCGAGCCTGACAGCAAGGGAGGATACACCTGCCCTGACGGATACAACCTCTCCTTTACACCAGTTAAAATCGGTGAAAAAGAGGGCGATTTCGGCGGAGAAGAGCTTGAAAAGTATAATGTATATGAGTATGAGGTTAAATCTGCTGATGGTAAAGTAAGACGCTTCAACACAATGGGTATGCTCACCAAAATCACAGACTCAAAAGGCTTTGTTACATCGCTCGCTTACGATGATGAATATAACCTCAAATCCATTACTTCTCCTGCAGGCACAATCTATTCTTTCACCTATACAGAGGATGGTTACATTAAGGCAATCACCCTTCCAAACGGCAAAATACTCAATTATGCCTACGATGATAACAACAATCTTGTTTCCTTCAAGGATGCCAACGGCAATGAGATTAAGTATGCTTATGACAGCAAGCATCAGATGACCTCGTGGACAGATGCTGAGGGTAATGTTATTGTTACAAACACCTACGATAATGAAGGCAGAGTGACCAAGCAGGTTGATGCAAACGGTGCAGTCAGCACACTTGCTTATGCGGATGGTAAAACTACGACAACAGATGCAAACGGCAATGTTACTGTATATAACTATGACAGTCAGTACCGCACAACAAAGATTGAATATCCGAATGGCAGCACGGAACTGAAAACATATGACGGCAGCAACAACCTTGCAAGTGTAACAGATAAAAACGGCAAGAAAACAGAATATACATACAATAATGACGGTTATGTACTTTCTGAAAAGCGTTTTGATGGTGCTGTTAAAAAGTATGCATACAACAGTGATAATCAGATTACGAAAGTAACGGATTATGACGGCAAGGTTACATCCTATGAATACAGCAACAAGGATGTTGTTAAGCAGATTAATAATGATAATACGGAGCTTACATTTGAATATGACAACAAGCATCGTATGATAAAAGCAACAGATGCCAAGGGCAATGCAAGCGAATATACCTACAGCGGTGCATTTCTTTCATCCTTCAAAAATGCTGACGGCAAAACCACACAGTATGCATATAACTCACTCGGTCAGATTGTCAGCATTACCGATTCCAATGATGAAATCACACGCTTTACCTATGACAATGCAGGCAGAAAGCTGACCCAGCAGACTGCAGACGGTGCCATTACGAAATATGTATATGATAAAGCAGGCTGTGTTACTTCTATTACCGACCCGAAGAATAATGCTTTTACATTCACTTATGACGGGCTCGGCAATATTTTAACTGCCACAGACCCATACGGCAAAACCATTACTTATACATATGACGGCAACGGCAATAAGATAAGCGAAACCGATGCTGAGGGCAACGAAACAGTTTATACTTATGACAGTATGAACAACCTTGTATCTTCAACAGATGCAGACGGTAATGAGATTACCTATACTTATGATAATGAGGGCAATCAGCTTTCATCCACGGATGCAAACGGCAATACATCCAATATTGAATATGATTACCGCTTTAATCAGGCATCCAAGGTAACAAACGGCGCAGGCGAGGCATTAAGCTATACTTATGATGCCGTAGGTAATATCACAAAAATTACTTATCCGAATGGCAGCAGCATTTTAACCTCATATGACAATATGAACAGAATTGCCAAAACAGTTTCGCCATCAGGTCTTGAAACAACCTATACCTATGATGCAAACAGCAATGCTGTAACGGTTTCCGATAACACAGGCAGAACCATAACATCAACCTATGATGTTATGAACAGAACAACAAAAACTGTTATGTCTGATGAAAGTGAAATTCTCTATACCTACGATAATCTCGGCAGGCTCACAGAGCAGACCGACGCAATGGGCGGCAAGATTAAGTACACCTATGATGCAGTCGGCAATATTACTTCTGTTGAGGATCAGCTCGGCAGAGTAACATCATACGAATATGACCTGAACGGAAATATTGTTAAAATGACTGCACCGAACGGAGCAGTTACACAGTATGCGTATAACGCTTATGACCTTGTGTCAAAGGTAACAGACGGACTTGAGAATGTTACGGATTATGCTTATGACGGCAATGAAAACATCACAAAAATTACGGATGTATTCGGCAATGAGCAGTCCTACGAATACAATGCAAATGGTCTTGTAACAAAATATGTAAATCAGCTCGGCAATGAGCAAACCATTACATATGACGGCAATGGCAATGCTACCGCTGTTAAGGATGCAAGAGGAAACACCTCAACATTTACCTATGATGCAGCAAACAGAACAGCTAAAGCTGTATCGGCAGAAGGCTTGACTGTTGATTACACCTACAACAGCTTAGGTATGATTGCAACCGAAACCGACAACACAGGCGGCAGCAACTCATATACCTATGACAATGCAGGCAGGCTCATCAAAGTTGAGGATGCACTCGGTCAGACTGTTGAATACACCTATGATATGCGTGACAATATTACATCCGTTAAGAATACAGACGGCACAGTTACCGAGTATACCTACGATGTAATGAACAATGTTGTTGAGATTGAGGATGCAGAAGGCAAGGTAACAACCTACACCTATGACGCAAACGGCAATCTGCTTTCCAACGAGGATGAGGCACACAGAGTATGGGCATACACCTATGATGCAGTGGGCAGACTTACCAAGTCAACCAATCCGCTGAATGAAAGCACATCATACGCATACAATGCCATTGACCAGCTTACATCAACAACCAATGCAAAGGATTTAGCGAAGTCATACGAATATGACATTCTCGGCAATCTCCTTTCAACAACGGATGAAAACGGCAATAAAACATCATACGAATATGATGCTCTTTATCGCTTAATCAGCACAACAGCGGCAGACGGCGGAAAGCAGGAATTCCTCTATGATGCTGCAAGCCAGCTTGTGAAATTCAAGGATGCTTTAGGCAATATCACACAGTATGCTTATGATGCCAACGGCAACCTTACAACACTTACAAATCCAAACGGCGGCGTATATTCCTATGCCTATAATAAGGATAATTACCAGACATCCATTACTGATCCGCTTGAAAATGTGACCACAAGCACCTATGACCTTGCAGGTCGTTTAACGGCAAAAACATTGCCGAACAATGCAGAATACACCTATTCCTATGATGCAATCGGCAGAATTATTGCACAGACTGCTCCTGAAGGTCTTTCAAAGTCCTACACCTATGACGGTGCAGGCAACCTTGCAAGCGAAACAGATCAGTCAAACCGCACCACAAGCTATACATATGACATTATGCACCGCCTTACATCCTCAACAAATGCAAAGGGCGCTGCAACAACCCTTACGTATGATAACCGCGGTAATCTGTCCACCATCACATCACCAAAGGGCAACACAACAACCTATGAGTATGATGTGCTTGACAGAATCAGCAAAACGCTTGACCCTGTGGGCAGAGTGCAGGAATACACCTATGACCCTGTGGGCAATGTTACAGAGATAACAAAGAACGGCGGCAGAGCATACACCTACACCTATGATAATGTGGGCAACCTTACATCTGCCAAGAATCCAATGAATCAGGTGCAGAACTTCACCTATGATTCAATGAACCGTTTAACAAGTGAAACTGACCTTGCAGGCAAGGCAACATCCTACACCTATGACCTCAACGGTCAGCTTACCTCTGTTAAGGATAAGAACAACGCTGTAACTGCATACACCTATGATGCAAACGGCAATGTTACATCTATAACAGACCCTGAAAACCGTAAGATTTCATATACCTATGATTTGCTTGACAGAATCACAAATGTAACTGAGGGCGAAACACAAACCGCCGCTTATGAATATGATTCCGTAGGCAATCTCACTAAGTACATTGACGGCAACAACAAGGCAACAACCTATACTTACAACAAGTTGGGTGAAATGACATCCATTACCGACCCGCTGGGCAAGGTTAAGGAATTCTCCTACAATGTCAATGCAATGCTTGATACCGTTACAAATCCTGACGGCTCGACAGTAAATTATGACTATGATGTGCTTGACGAATTAATCGGTAAGAGTTATGATAATGAGGAAGACCCGCAGGCTCTTTACGGCTACGATGCAGACGGCAACCGCATCTCAATGGATGATGTTGCAGGCACAACGGGTTATGAGTATGATGAGGTCGGCAGAATTACAGCTGTTAACCTTTCAAACGGCAAAAAGATAAAGTATTCCTACGATGAATACGGCAATATTTCAAAACTCACTTACCCTGATAACACAACTGTTCAGTATACCTACAACGAGCTTGACCAGCTTACACAGATTAAGGACAGACAGGGCAAGATTACAAAATATGACCGTGATGCCAACGGCAACATAACCAAGGTAACAAGACCGAACAATACATATTCAACCATTGAATATGACGATATGGGCAATGTTATCAAGGTTGTGAATATGGGTAAGAATCCGTATTACGGCATTGAGGAAGAGCTTTCAACCTTTGCTTATACCTATGACGCATCAGGCTTTATCACAGGCGAGGTCGCAAAGAACGGCAGACGCATTGAAGCAAGTCAGTATGAATATGACGAGCGTGCACAGCTTGTAAAGGTATCGCAGACCGTAACCGAAAACAACAAGTTTGTTGAAGAAACGGAAATGGTCTACACCTATGACGGCGCAGGCAACCGTTTAAGTGCAGTCAAGACAAGTGGTGACAAGGCACTCTGCAATATTCAGTATACCTACAATGACAATAGTCAGATAACAGATATTGAAAGTGATTGCGACGATGACAAGCAGACACATATTGTTCTCACCTATGATGAAAACGGCAATCTCAAGAATACCACCTGTAACGATACAGAAAAGGTTAGAGATTACACCTACGATAACGAGAACAGACTCAAGGCAGTAAAAGAGAACGGCTCTCTCCTTATGGCCGCTCTTTATGACGGCAACGGCGACAGAATATTCCGCCTTGATTACCGTAAAAATTCTGATTATGTATCGAATCAGGCAGGTACTGCGGAGAATGTATATTATCCGTCAGGCTCTGTAAACAGTTCATATGATGCAGATGTCATTCTGAATGAAATGTTGATACCGAACGGTGTAACCAACAACACGGCAATCAACTATGAGCTGACTGGCTATATCAATGACATAAACACCGAATACACTCAAACTCTTATGGAGTTCGGTGCAAACGGAAATACTACAAATATCTATGAGTATGGTGACGGAAGAAACAGTGCCACAATTAATGGCACCAAGGGTTACTATCTCTATGACGGACGTGGCTCGGTTGCAGGCTTAACAGGCAACAGCGGCGGTAGTATGATAACCTACCGCTACGATGCTTACGGCAACACAACCAAGTCAAACAATACCCTTAACAATCCGTATCAGTACAATGCCGAGTATACCGACTCATCAACAGGCTTGCAGTACCTTCGTGCAAGATACTACGATTCTTCTCAGGGTCGTTTTACTACAAAAGATACACTTCTCGGCAGCACAGACAAGCCGATTACAAGAAATCTTTACACCTACTGCGGCAACAATCCGCTGAACATCACAGACCCAAGCGGTCATGGTTGGTGGAAGGATACTTGGGATAAAATTTATAGTTTCTTAGAGCGAGATGCTAAACGTAGACAAATTGCTTATGGGGATCCAAATAATTCCTTACAGTTAAATCCAATGGCTGGGCAACCTGGACAACCGATGTATCTACCGCCAGTGAATTCTCACTATAATGAACCTTTTAGAGCACCTATTAGTAAAATAATTAATGGAGCAGCAAATTTAGTAACAGGTCACACTGAAAAAAGAAGCTATGACCGCAAAATAGATGACCTTGACGACCAAATAAGCAGAACAAGAGATCCTCAAAAAAGAGAACTGCTGATTAAGCAAAAAGAAGCACTTGAGCAACAGCGAAAAGAACTTTGTAAAGAAATGAACAAGCAAAGAATCGATGTTGCTACAGGAGCACTTGATCTTATCGGATTTGTTCCTGTTATTGGCGGCGGGGCTGATGCAATTAATGCAATTCTTTATGCAACACAAAAAGACTGGGTATCAATGACAGTGTGTGCCGTTTCGGCTTTAGCTGATTTTGCAACAATTGTCTATATTGCTAAAAATATTGATATTCCCCCAACCAATACAAATTGGAAACAAAATCCTGGTGAATATTTATCTGGAAAAGCACCGAAACAAGTTACTCCTGGAACAAGAGTATTAGAGGGTCAATACGTAAATGATTTGGGTCAAGTTCAACCATGGATAGCTTACTATGATGAATATGGTAGATTAATTGCAAGAACAGATTATAATGCTGGCAATGCAACTGCAGGAATACCTGATATACATTATCATTTATATGAATATGGTCCGGGTGAAAATGGTGCCGAATATGGCAAACATATTGAAGGAGAGTATATGCCATGATTGATATAAAAAAGATTTATACGATAATAAAAGAATATGCCTATATTAAAGAAATTAATTTTTCAAGGGAAATGTTCTTTGATGACTGCCATAATTTTAATTTAGAATTAATACTTTGTGAATATCCATGTATCGATGTTGACGATGTGATATCTCTGAAATTCATTGGAATCAAGGATTTACAGTTAAATGAATTTGATAATCTTTTTAGAATAGTATTAGACATTATTCCTATTTTTGATTTGCAATTAGAAGATTTAAATTATAGCATTAAGGAAATAGAAAATGATATAATATCATTTAAGTGTAAAGATATTATAATAAATTCTAATAACTCATAAAGTGTTTATACAAAAAACGGAGCAGAGTGGGCAACCACTCTGCTTTGTTTTTATTTAACATTGTTCATTCTCGCAATAGGCACATTGTTTAGAGTTGTACTTTGCCCACTACCTGAGCGTTTGCCTTTATTCTTCTTTTTTGCTTTGTTTTTTTCAATCTCTTGTTCGGTGCTTGGTGTTTGCGGTGCATGAATCTGTCCAGCTTTGGCTAGTGCTGCTTGTATTTCATCTTCGGATAATTCTTCACCGCCATATAATTCGTTAATTGCAGTTTCAAGCTCTCGTTTGTTCAGATATTTAACTTCACGAACTTGCTGTTCTTCAAGGCTAAACGGTTTTTCAAAGTTAATACCCCATTTAAAGAAAAGTTTCAGTTTTATCTTCATAGGATTATGTCCTGTTTTCATAACAATGAACTGTCCTTTAGGCATAGATTTGAGTTCATCAGGAGTCATTAACGGTCTTTCAATCATTTGCAATGACTGTGAGGGATCGTTCTTTCCTCTGCTGACCGAACCACTCATAACCGTTCTGCTGCCCATTGCTTTCGATAAAACTTCGGCTGATTTTGAATTCGGAGCAAAACCACCAAATATAGTTAACTGTGTATTGTCGGTGATAATCTCTGCTCCCTCTGCACCGTAGTTTTTATTAAGCTGCGCAAAGGATTGTATGATCGGAATAATACTGATTTTTCTTGAACGCCCTGCTGAGAACATAAGCTCGGCAGACTGTATCTTCGGCAAAGTGCCAAACTCATCAAGATACATCATTACTCTGTTTTTCAGCTTGCCGTTATTCTCATCTGCAACGGTCAGTATCTCTCTGTAAAACTGTTGCAGTATCAACGATACCATAAAATATTTGGTATCATCTTCTTCGGGCATTACAATAAATATAGCCGATTTCTCACTGCAGAATTTCTCGGCATCAATTTCTGTATCAAAGCACAAAATCTGTTCAAGCTCGGTATCAAGAAAGGCATTCAGTCTTGACATAGCTGTTGACATTACTGACATCATAGACTGTTCACCAGAGTTCAGAGCTGCTCCTGCAAACCATCTTGCCTTGTGTTCGGGCGGCAACTTATCAAGTAACTGCTTAAACTGTGTCTGTCCTTTTACCTTTGACGGAGCCAGTAAGTCCTGAATTATTTTGAAAACAGAAACAATGTGGCGTTTCTCTTTCGGGCCAAATTCTGCAACAAGTAAAATAGCAGAGGTTAATAATCCCTCTGCTGCGTCATAGAAATATGCGTTTTGTCCAAAGGATGCGGCATCCATTCCGGACATAATGATCGTTTTTGAGATAATTTTGGCGTACTTTTCTGCCTTTGCCTTGTAGGATATATTCGGCTTTTTCTCTTTAACACTTACCTCGTATAAATCAATATATTTGTTTACAAGGTGCAGTAAATTATTGCCGTGTGACTTGGTAGGATTACGCAAATCAAGAACAGATATGTTATACCCATAATACTTTCGGGCGATATCTCCGTAACTTCGGTAGATATCGCCCTTTGTATCTGTGCTGATAAAACTCATACCACTTGCACAGGCATATTCAATATTCGGATAAAGGAAATATGCTGTTTTACCTACGCCTGCTGCACCAATCATTAATGCGTGAACATCCTGATCGTCAACAAGTGCAGTTGTAGTTACTTTACCTTTGCAGCCGACAACGATGCCTTGAGGTAAAGGTTCGCCATTCGGCATTGTAGGTGTTTCACCATTCTTTGCCTGAATTCTCCATTTTTCAGGCTCATAAGGAACGTGTTTATATGTTTTCCTGATTTCTTCTTTCGGAGCAAATCGGGCTGTTCCGTGCTGTCCGTCACCGACTGTCTTTGATTTAATATTGTTCAGATTATAGATATGTGCAAGCAGAGATATTAAGCCGAGAACGGTAAACATTATAACGGCAGCGACGATTAAGCCTGTTGGATTTCCCATACGGCATCACTCCCTTCTTGTTCTTCTGTAAAATTTTCAGTTTCTGCCATTTCAATCTGTGATTGGATTTGCAGACTGTCGCAAATGATTTCAAACACACACTGTATATCTCTTTCAAGATCGTGATCTATTCTCATTTGCATCGGATTAAACAAATCCTTGAAGTAATCCATATCTTTATTTAGTTTTTTGAATTTGTTTTCAAGGCAGCTTTTATCTGTATGCGGCAAATATTTTTGAAATATTCCTATCATTAATTCTTTATCATTTGCAAGTAAATAACCTTTTGCCATGCGGATTGCGTCTATCGCAAGACGATTTGCACGGTTCATAATATCATCATTTGTACTTGCATTTATTAACTGCTGAAAATCATCGCAAATGGTTTTATAATAGAACTGCAAAGGCTTAATCCTCATTGCCGTATGAACAGTATTTTTTATAAGCTCACACATTTTATTCATTGTAGGATGAGGAACAGCAGGTAATGGTTCAATGCCGTTTTTCGCCTTGAGAATCTCATTCCAATCCTTGTATTTCGGTCTGATGAATGCAACATCATAATATCCGATTTGATTCAGATTATGCCTTATTCTGTAATCGGAATCTATTCCTTCTCTGTCATTATCAAGGCATAAATATATTTTATTGAGATTCGGATTATCCTTCAGCATTTGAATAACGGCACGGTCTGAAACAGAGCACAAAGAAACATAGGAATGCTCAGTCCAGTTTTCTTTGCGTAAAGAAATATATGAAAGCATATCTATGGGAGCCTCAAAAACATACAGTACATTGCTTGTGCCTGTATGATGAAAACTGTACTCAGCTTCACAGCTATCCACATTCCCTTTGAACGAATCACCAAGTGTATATGTTCCTCTCTTGTGAGCATGGCGGGCCTTACCGTTCTTATCTACCCCGACAAATACACAGTTATGAATTTCTTTTCCCTCGATGATTTCTTTGCTTTCATAAATCAATCCCTGATTAACAAAATATTTTACAACATCTCTGTCAAGAAATCTCGCTTTAAGCAGATACGCAAATATCTGTTTCATACTTTTATTCGGTGCAGGGAGCTCAAAAGGTTTCTTTTCTTCTTTTTGCTTTTTCTGTATATCAATGCTTATAGGTTCTATATGTTCTTCAAGCAGCATTTGAACTGCATCCTGATAGCTTTTGTTGTAATACTTTTGAACAAACTGAACAGCATTACCGCCTTTCTGCTCGTACTGACTGTACCAAATATTGTCCCGGATTGTCACTCTGCCGCCTGCTTCCCATAGCATTTCAGAACCGCATCGTTTCAAATTCTCACCTTGAGAAAGTAAAAAAGCAACCAAATCTGTATTGGCTGCTCTCTGCTTCTGTTCATCTGTGAACTGTATATATTCTGTTTGATATTGTTTTCTTATGTTATCTCCTTTCCAAACAAAAAAAGCAATTAATAAATAATTGCTTTTTTGTTATTTCTTATTAAGTTTAGGGTATATATTACGAATAAAATCCTTATAAATACTCATAAGGTCACGAATTAATTTGGTGTATTCGTCAACCATCTTCACCTTATCCTCAGATGTTTTTACAACATCTTTAGAGGTTCTTAACTTCGCAAATTTATCTGGAACATCTTCTAAAAACAATCTCTTTTCTTCATAATCGGACCAAGCACTTAATATTTCCGAATAACTAAAATCACTTAAAGAAAGACTTAGTTTTTCCCTAATGATAATACTCAAAATATCAGCACAATCAAAAAACGCTCTGAAGTTATGACCTAACGCTTTACTTAAATTTCCTTTAATATATTGTTCATCAATCTTTGAAATATGAGAATCCTTATCACAATAAAACTTATTATATGCTCTAACGATATGCTCCAACGCATCTCTTTGTTCTTTAATTGGTTGAATAAAAGAACTCAATTCATCATCATATTCTTCTATCAAAATATAAAGTTTTTTAGTTGCGTTATGTATATAACTATAATCGTTCCAAAAATCAGAAAAATATTTTTCCATTAATTATCCTCGCTTTTTATTTTTTAGGGAATTTAATATGTTCTTCGACACTATATACATCATCCATATCTTTGATTCTTCCTTGACTCAATCTTACTGACCCTCGAATACGCTTTCCATATTTTTCGGATGCCAATTTTACTTTTTCTGTATTATTATTAAGATAAGAAATATCGGTATCACTAAGTGATTTTTTCTTTATAAACTCTCTATAAAAACTTACAAACATAATTAAAAATCCTACACATAATAAAACTATACAAGCATAAACTAAAAATTTAATCATTCTACTGATACCTCCCTTTCCTTACTCGCAAATGTATAAATAAACCCAATAGTTCCTAATAGAAAAGTCAAGCCCAAAAAAGTCTTGTTGAAATTTATTATTTCATCGTTTGTAAAATAATTAGTGATATTATCTGCAAAAGACGAAATAGTGTATAGCACAATTAACACAAACCCATAAACAGCCATTATTATTGTCAACGCTTTCTTTGGGCTAGCATTATTGTTCAGCAATATTAATTCTAACAGTAGCAAAAATACAACACTAAAATTTATAAACAAAAAATCTTGATTAGTCCAAAATAATTGAAAAAAGGTAGATTCGGAATCTTCCAAAATCATTTTGACACAAGCAAAACTTATAGGTATAGCGTTAATTATTATTCCTAATACCCATAAAAAATATGCGATAAAAAACGCACCAAAACTAAAATTCAGCTTGTTTTTTACCGTTGTTTTTTTCTCTCTCTTACACATATCTATGATTCCCATATAAATATGTTAAAATTAAATTTTCAACACATTCAATAAAAACTATTAAATAAAAAATCAGTTATACTTAGGTATAGTAACATAAGTTCTAATAATTTGCAAGTTTTTTTATCATTTTAATCCTTGAGCCATTTTCTTTTCCTGAATCTGAGCATACTGTTTCTTATCAATACTGAATCCTGTTTTTGATTTATCAGTATTGAACTTTTTGCCGAATAGGTTGCCCATATAACCGAATAATCGCATAGCAGACATTGCAGCTAAATACTTCAAATAGTTCTCTCTGTTCTGTAAAATAAGGGTAGCGTATTCGTTGCCTTGTTCTGCTGCCGACTGCAAAAGTTGGGTTCCTTTTTCTTCATTTTTTTGTACATCAATACCGAATAAAAGCATTTTTCCGAGTAAAACTTTTGCCCATTCATTGTTCTTTTCTATGGCAGAAATCAATAATTTTATTGCTCGCTCTGCATCTTTTGGTATCACAGCACTATTCAAAAGTAATTTGGCAAGAGCATATTCAGCCTTGTCATCTCCGAGAGATACGCTGTGCAAAAGTAATTTGTATGCTCTCTTTTCGTCTTTTGGAAGTAACTCTCCCTTGAGGATTATAAACGCAAGCATCTTTTCGGCTGGTGCAAATTTCTTGTCTGCCGAGCCTTCAAGCAGTTCTAATCCCTCATTGGTTTTGTCTGTAAACTTATCTGAAAACAAATACTGACAGGCAAGAGAATACATTGCATACTTGTTTCCTTTGCTTGCCGATTCATTTAACAGGTGTATGGCTCTTTCGTAATTTTCATCAACTTTACCGTTGCTGAGATATTGTTTTCCGAAATAATATTCGGCATATTCATTACCTTGCTCACAGGCTTTCTCCAACCAATATACACCCTCGTCAATATCTTCTTCGCTGAATTCGTTTACAATTAACATCCTGCCGAGCTTGTACTGTGCATACTGATTGCCTTCTTTTGCAGACAATTTCAGTAATGCAAAACCTCTCTCAAAATCATATTTTGGTGAATTTTTGTCGAGCGATCGTTTCGCTTGCCAATACTTTTCGGAGGAGGTAAGCGAATAATCTCTGTAATCCAACTCGTCATCATCGGGTTCGGGTTCTGTTTCGGGTGCAGATAATATAATCGGTTCTTCTGTAGATTCATCATCAAAAATCAAAACAAATTCGTCAAGTTTTAAGGCTTCTTTTATTACCATATTGCGAATACTTTTGAATTCCTTGTTTGCAGACAACGGAATTCTTTTTAATTTTTCATTAGTATAATTGCTTGTAATTTTGTCTTTCTGTTCATACCATAACGCATAAAGCGACTTGATATTTTCGTTCTTTTCAAGCTCATCAACAATCTGATTAACGATTAATTTGACTTCGGGTTTTAGATATCCGTAGACTTTTTTTCCTGTTGTTCGCTTCAATTTATCGTTCAAATCAAACAAAAGTCTTTCAATATTTTCATTCTGAAAGCTGCCTTTCAGAATATTTTCAATGAGCTTTTCTGCAATATTTTTACTCTCAGCCTTGAGCCTATCTCGTATATCTGTCTGCTCTTTATATATCTGAATTAAATCATTTTTGAATATTTCTTTTGTAAGACAGGACTTGATACCCCTTATACCATCTTTGTCGAGATAAGCCTCATTTGCTTTGACAGAATATGCAACCATGTGCACATGAGGATGGTGACTTTCATTATGAAAAGCTGCATACCATCTCAAATTTTCAGGTGCAATTTTCATATTCTTGGCAATTTCATTTTTCTTTGTTGTTAATAAACCTTGCCACGCTTCTACATTATCAAAGCCGAGCCTGGCAGCATCTTCTCGCTTTAAAGATATAATATGAGTCCAAACATTACCCTTATAATTGTTCAATTCCTGTTCGACTTTAGATAAAACTATCGGTTTATTGTTATCAGAAAACAATCCGTGTTCAGCTATTTTTTCAGCACCGGGTCGGGAAGCCATATACTTAACATAACCACCCATGCTTTCCGCCTGTACATTTGCTTCAAGAACTCTTGTTATGAACTCACTTGCATTCTCAATCGTAGGCTTGTCAAGGTAGTCTTTGTATTCCAAAAGCTCATTACAATTCGGAAAATCTTTAAGCATATTTTCAATTAAATCCTTCTGTTTTTTTGTTGCAGGGCGGTTTAGTTTTGTATTTTTCGGCAGTTCAACACCTTCTCTTGTTGCAATATATCTTACATATTTACCCATTCTGTAATCAGTTGCTTTATAGTATGGACTATATAAAATCAGTTTCGCCATTACTCTGTTTCACCGTTCTGATAATCAATGATATCTTTCAGATTTATTGCACCGTTTACGGCTTTGACTTCATTCAAAACTCTGTCCTTCGTTAATTCAAATTTTTCTGTATCGAGCTGAAAAGTACCCGCAAGTATGTTCATTGTTGCTGCCATTTCAAAGGCAAGTTTGAAAATGATTTGTGATAATCTGTACTCGGTCAAATCAAGCCTTGCACCAATTACGGTTTCAAATGCTGGGGTTAGTAGTTCGGTATTAACATCTTTATGCAATACACAATCATATAGTTTTATTGCGTCAATAACAAATTGATTTCTGCTTTTTGCTTTTGCAAGACTTAAATTCCCATCGCACATTTCAATAATTTCAGTAGGGAGATATAAACATACCCTTTTCATTTCATTTTCGTCTATTTTTATCAACTCCTTATTTTGATATAACACTTTGATATAAAAAATACTGCTCAAAAAGGCTTATACAATGCAAAATTTACAATGATATAGCATAAAAATTTTCAGTTTTGTATATCAAAGTGCATCACTCAAAACTCATTTTGATATAAAAAGTTTAATCCCGCTCGGCGTTGCCGTGCGGTGTTTTTCGGCTTTTTGTCGCTGAAAGCGGCATAAAGCCTTTATCCTGCTTTTTTTCAACCTTGCAATTTTGAGCAAATTTATACTTGCTTAAACCCTCTCAAATTACTTTTTATGGAGAGCATATACTTGCGGAAACTTCTCAAATTCGCTTTTAACAGTATATTCGATTACTTTCCCGACTAAACAATAAACTCTTGCCACAGCTCGCCACGCGGCTCGACAAGTATAAATTCTTACTTGTTACCCGACTGCACTGCTGACTCGTTCTTCATATCAAAATACTCACGAACGGTAGCAGGGATGTGCTTTGTAAACAAGGTATCAATATATCCGGCTATTTCGTCATCAAGACTTTTGCCTTTCTTTTCAAGATACATTTTTACTGCCTTGTACTTTTCTTCATCGTACTGTACTGTAACATTTACTTTTTTCATTTCAATCACCACCTTACATTGTCATGGTCGGAGTAGCATTTACGGTTTCAGAATTATTATCATTAAGAATTGTCAATCCGTTGTTGTAATCCTTAACCATTTTCTCTGCTTCGGTCAGATTATGTTTATCACTGTACCAAGTGGATTCCATATTGCTGACCGTGTTTTCAATACTGCACCAATCTACATTGTCCGAATAATGTTCAGCGGCAGAGAGGAATGCCTCTCTGCCGTGCTTTTTGTAAATACCATATACACTTTGAATTCTTTTCAATCCTATCACTCCTAACTGTTATTTGAATTATTGTGTTTACCTCCGCTTTATGATAAAATTACTCTATCAAGATTCGGAGGTGTACTATGTCAAAAAGGATTGTATTTCATGTTGATGTCAATAGTGCCTTCCTGTCTTGGACTGCAACGCAAATGGTGAATGAGGGTAAAGACGATATCCGTCTTATTCCTTCCGTCATAAGCAATGAACCTAACAAACGAACAAGTGTGGTTCTTGCAAAATCTATCCCTGCTAAAAAGTATAAAATCAACACAGGCGAACCGATTTCCATGTCACTTCGCAAGTGCAAGGACTTAGTTATTGCACCGCCTGATTTTAAACTTTACACTAAATTCTCAAAAGCCTTTAAGGATATTTGCAAAGAGTACACACCTGTTGTTGAGGAATTCTCCATTGATGAATGCTTCCTTGATATGAGCGGTATGGAGAACGTCTATCCTGATATAATCGAAACTGCCTATGAAATCAAAGACAGAATAAAAACCGAGCTTGGTTTCACCGTTAATGTCGGTGTCGGTTCTAACAAGCTGCTTGCTAAAATGGCAAGTGATTTTGAAAAACCTGACAAGGTGCATACACTCTTTGATGATGAGGTAAAAAACAAAATGTGGGTGCTGCCGATAAGGGATTTACTGTTCTTGGGCAAGGCTACCGCTGAAAAGTTAAACAATATCGGTATCAGAACTATTGAGGACCTTGCAAAAACAGATACAGCCACTTTAAAAGCTCTTGTCGGCAATAAGGCAAGTGAACAACTGCATCAACACGCAAATGGAATTGATGATGAACCTGTTGCTGAATTACCGAAAGAAGTTAAAAGCTACGGTCATTCCATTACTGTTGAAGAGAATATAACCGATAAACAAGCAGCGTATAACCTTTTGCTTTCACTAACTGATGCCTCCGCTTCACGAATGCGTGCAGATAAAGTTAAGGCACATTGTGTCTGCGTTAATATCCGTGATAATCATTTCAATAACAAATCACATCAAAAGCAGTTCAGCGTACCTACAGATATTACCTACAATATTTACAACACTGTCAAAGAGTTGTTTGATGAAGTGTGGAACGGCAAAACTCCGCTTCGTTTACTCGGTGTTACTCTTACGGATATAACGAAAGACGAAAACGAGCAGTTATCTCTGTTCGGAGAGGACAATGCTCAGAATGATAAAAAGCAAAAGATAGATTCTGTTGTCGATGCAATCAGAAATAAATATGGTTCTGCGACTATAATGCCGGGCAGTATCATGAATACCAAAAGACCTAAGAAGAAATGAAGTCCTTCAATGATTACATACGCATTGAGGGGCTTTCGCTTTCTGTGTCTGTTTCTTCAACTGAAATATTTTCGATAAAAATATTTTTCCTTGCGGCATAGTTTAAATCTTTGTTACTGTTGGATTTACGAACTGCTTTGGATATATCACTCAAATCGTAAGTCTGCCACATACCATCTGCATTATCGCAGTATTTTAACTGTTCGTTGTCAAAATCGAATTCTATCAATGATGCAATTCTGCTGTCCTTTGACATTGCTGCGCATAAGACAGAAAAAACTTGTTCATCTATAAACTGCTGATCTGAAAAACACCCGGCAAGACTATCAAGAGAAAGTCTGCCGACATCATCCTTAATGTAATAATGATAGGTACTTGCAACACAATAAAAGTCATTTGGAATTGCAGTTGTAAAGAAAACTGCATCCTCGTAATCCTTTAAGCAAAATACAGAAAATCCATTATCCTGTTCCATGTCTGAGAAGTCAAAACCGAACAAGTCGATTTCTGAATCTGTCATATCCAGATGCTCATGCAATATATCTAACAATTCTTTGGCTTCAAAATGTTCCGAAAACCAATCAAGTGCTTTCCCAAGAATTTCTGTCTGCCGTTCTTTTGAAATATCTGTAATCATCCTGTTTCCTCGCTTTCTTCAATATAGTTAATATACGGAACTTTCAGCCAGTGTGTCCAACCGCTTGAGGTTATCGGTGTTTTAATAACTCCGTCATAGGTGTTGGCTGCATGAATCACATATCCGTTGCCGATATATACACCAATGTGTCCCTGATGCCATACTGCAAGACCGGGAATATCGGGCATTGTGCTGATTGTTCCTTTTTCTGTTGCAGCAGCAAACATTCCGTCTGCCGTAACATCTTTCATTCCGTTTGTTCCGTATTTAATCGTTCCTGATTCCTCGTTATACCAGCCATAGCCTTTAATCAGACCTACGCAGTCTGATGTTCTTTTGCCAAGCCAATGCTCTCGGATATATGCTTCCTTGTCTGTTACATGAGAGCCGAACACGCCTTTCAGTCTGTTCAGTTCCTTTTCCGTCAGCACCTGACCGTGTGAGCCCCATACATATCCCCAATGATTGTCATAGGCAAACTGAGCCCACTTGACTAAATCAAGATTGTTCTTATCGGTATCGGTTAGATCAATGTCAATAATGGTATTCTTGATAACGCTCATAAGGTTATTGAACTCATCGGCATTGATCTGCACTCCAAAGACAGAAAAAACTGCATTTCTCAAATCTTCGTCTGTTTCCGATTGCTCAAAGCAGTCTGCATACTTTGTTATGAAGTCGGAATCTGTTTTCTCAATATCATAAAGGGCACAAGCGTACAATGCCTGTGCCTTTTTGATAGTGTAATTATTCAGTTTTCTCTTTTTGAACTCACTTGATATTCCGTTCATTACATCTTCAAGATGCCCCAGCTTCGCTTTTTCTTCTGCGGACATATTCTGCACAATCATCTGCTGTGCCTGAACAGTGTCAATCTCAATTTCGCCGAGATTACTCATAACACCCATATACACAATCAAAGGCAGAAAGAACAGCATTATTATTGAACATAAAATAGTTGCTATTGCAGCTCTGCCACGCTTATCCGATGCAACTGCAACGGCTGCCTTTGCGGCAGCTACTTCTGCACTCATATAATTTCACCTTCTCTACAAAAAAATAAGACGGATAAAAATACCCATCTTAAAATTCAAAACTAAATTCAATTATCCAACTGTTACGAACATGTTTCCAACTATTTTTACATTTTAGAGTTGGAATATATTTTTTAATTTCTAAATATAAATCATCATTATATTTAATTTTATCGAACTTTTGCCGCAAAAACTTATCATAAGGAGAAATATAATCAGAATTAACTGAAGGCAAACCTTTATATAAAGTAACACCTCCGCATAATGTAATTATATCTTTTTCCCATGTAGTTTTATTAACTAAAAGAAATATACTTTTCTCTTGTGGCTTATAAAATTGATAACTTAAAACTAAAGTAGTGGTATCTTCACTACAATCATATAATGTTACATTTTCTGATAATTCGAAAACACCTTTTAATAACTTTTTATGTCCGGTTTCAATAAAACAACCTTTTGAAACAGCATTAATTGCTCCAGTTTTCAATTCATCTATAAACAAATTCACAAGTCTATCGTATTCTGATTTCGCTTTATCCTTTGCTTGCTGAATCTTAGCATTGTTCTCAGCATCAATCTTCTGTTGTTGACTTTTTCTTTCTTTTTCTATTTCTTCTTTTGATTTACAACTTTGATTAAGTTGATTAAAAAAATCATTATCCATAATTCAATTCTCCTTAACCAAAATTATATCATAAATACTATTTCAAAACAACATTTATCTTCCACCAGCCTTACCGAACATTTTCTGTTTGAATTCGGGAGCAATGACTTGGAGCAGATATCTTTCGTTACCGCATCTGTAAAGACAAGTGCCTCGTTCGGGATACTTAATCAAATCAAATTCAGATGGTTCAAGCTGCATAGTATCAATATATACTTTCGGTTCGATATTTCCTGCATTGAACAAGAACTGATGCGTAGGAATAGAGAATAACGGCTTTGTGTATTCCTTTACACCGTCAATCAGAAAGTCGTCAATGTTCTGTGATGCAAGAATAACCGAGCTTTCCTTTTTGCGAACTCGCTTTGATGCGTTTCTGATATACTCAATTGCAGTCATATTTGTAAGGAAGAGATATAACTCATCAATGGCTGCAACTGTATTACCCTTGCTGAGCAGTTCGTTTGTCATATAGGACAGAACATTGAAAAGCATTGCATCCTTAAGTCTGCGGTTAGTGTCCATAAGTCCTTTAACGCCAAAGCAGAGGAATTTATCGTCAACGATATTTGTGTGTCCGTTGAAATATTTGCTTTCTGTTCCGATACACATGGAGTGCAAGCCGAGACATAATTCCTGTAAGGTTTTTTCTCTGTAAATATTCTTCTGATTATGCTGATAGCCTTTGTATTCCTTTTCGAGCAATTCATAAAGGTCTGACATAATCGGATAGTCCGTTTTGCTCAGTTTATCATAATCTGTGTAGTCTGTAATGCCGAAGTTCTTGTATAACTTGGTGAGGATAATTTCAAGGGTATCAAGCTGTTCATCGTTGAATTCCTTGTATGCTCTGAAAAAGTCCTTTAAATATGCGATGTGCTGTGAAAGACGAGTCACTCTCCTGAATGCTTCAGGAGTAGTTGAGTCATATTCCTTATCGGCTTCGCCGAATGATTTCGGTTCAAGCGGATTAATGATATATTCACCGCTCATAAAGTCAATATAACAGCCGCCAAGTGCTTTTGTTAATTCCTCATATTCCGCTTCGGGATCAAGACTGATTATTCTCTTTCCCGATTCACGAAGATTTGTAAGGATTAACTTCATAAGGAATGACTTGCCCTGTCCTGAGTTGCCGAGTATCAAACAGTTCGCATTTGTTTTGTCATCGGCTCTGCGGTCAAAGTCCACCAAAATGTTCGTGCCGTACTTATCACGCCCGATAAAAAAGCCTTTCGGATCAGTCTTGCCTGAATAGTTAAAAGGATAAAGATTTGCAACCGAGCTTGCCGGGAGCACTCGCTCAAACTGTTCCTTGAACATATTCGCTCCGCACGGCAGAACAGACAAAAAGCCTTCTTTCTGTCGGAGTGTTAATCTGTCAACCGACATCTTTGAACGTGTCAGTTCCATAATGATATCTGATTGCAGCTCACGGAGTTTCTGCATACTCTCGGCTTTCAGTTCAAGATAAACAGCGCAGTGGAGCAGCGGCTCTTTGTTTTTTCGCAGTTCTGCAATGAGGGTAACTACATCCTGTAAGTTGCCTTCGGCTGTGATGTTCTCAACAGCATCATTGCTGCCTGTACTCAGCTTGTTTCGTCTTGTTGCATTCTGTATAATCTTTCTCTGTTCAAGTGCATCAACAAGTCTTGAATACAAGCGGACAGTTAGATTATTTCTGTCTGCAAGCTGTGAGAATAAAGCAAGTTCTTCCGTAGTGGGCGGATATTCCTTGATTGCCCATACACATCGGTAACTGTCACCGATGATATAATGATCTGTTGAAAATTTTATTGTACTCGGCAGAATACGGTCAAAGAAATCTTTAATGCGGATTTCCTCTTTCTGTTCTTCTGTCAGTTCAATCTGTTTCTTTTTAAATAACATTTTACCTCCTGTCTTTTGCGACAGAAGGCAATAATCCTACTCTGTAATTGTTTTGCGTTCTGCCGCAAAACAACTCATTTTAATAGGTTATCTTCTTTTTGCTATAACGATTAATCTTCCGTTTGTCTGTGAATATTCACAAGTGGAAAGGGTTAAAAAATAATCCCCATACTGTATCTCGTCTTGAGTGAAGTATAGGGATTTATCTTTGATATGAGATATTAAATTGCTGAATGATTCCTTATCGGTCTGGCAGGTATAGCCATACCAATCATCGTCATTCTTAACCTTGCAGACTGCAATAACCTCATATTCCTGAACACCGTTCGGCGTAATAAAGTAAATGATATTATGCTCTTTGAAATATGATTTTTCTCTGTATTTCAAAAGGTCTGCAAACATTTTGCCGTCTTTCATATTGTGTCCATAGATAATCAAATTGTTATCATAGTTTACATCACACCTTGAATCCATAAAGGGTGTACCTAAATAGGAATACTGTTTGTTAAAATCACGGCGCAGATAATATTGAGGATTATCCTTTGTCTGCATAACAGGATAATCAATTTTAGAATTATTTATTCTAACCCAACCGATGCAGTCAGAATTCTGATTTATTAAATCTGTTATGCCGTTATTGTTATTTTCTGTATTGTCATCGGTGTATTCTTCAAGGGTAATCGTCTGTGCCATATCGTCAAACTGTTTTTGATCCTGTGAATCAACATTAAAGTTATATAGCAGATAACAGAGGACAATGGCAAATATTATAAAGCAAATTGTAATCATAAAATTATGCCACCGCCTTTTTGATTTCTTCATCTATGCAGTCACCTCCGTCTACATCCGGGATTAATTCACCCTGCATGGATGCACCAAAGTATATTGCAAGAAATCTTTTTATATCATCTTTCTTGGCTCTTTTCACCTCAAAGCCCTGTTCTGCAATAGCCTTTTCAACCTTGTTTACCTGATTAAAAATCTGTTCTTCCTTTTCTTTTCTGAAACGAATGGAAAACATAAACTGCCTTGCAGTTGACATTTCAATCTGTATGTTATCAAGATAATCTATATCTTTATTTATACATTCTTTCACCGACAAATTGGTTTCCTCATTGAATCTTTCAAGCATAAAGGATTTATTATCATCAAATCTTTCGCAGGAATCCATACAAGTAATTTCAATATTCGGCTGAGCAGACAGAACCTGCATCAAGTGCCATATCTTCGTCTGAATATTCTCGTTTGACAACACAGATATATTGGTAGGACTTATCATGAAATATACCAGTTCGCCGTACTTGGTTTTAAGTCCTCGCTTTGTAAATGTTTCAATACCGATAAGGTCCTGAACGGTATTCTTATTCTTCTTTTTGCTGAATCCGAACATAAATATTATTCACCTTCTTTCTTGTTGTTGGTCGCAGGCAATAAAGCTGCCTCTTTATTTGCGTTTGTGTGCGAATTGACGGCGGAATCATTCCGCACCTCCTTTTTCTGCTTTGTTAAGGGTTTGCTTTTCAATCCCCACTCAAAATACTGCTGTGTGGATATGAAATACCTGACTGCATATTTAATGAAGTCAAGTATTGTAGTTTCATCATTGCGGATACTCAAAAATGCGAAGGCAGCGGTAAGCACCGCAGGGATTAAGATTCGTGTGGTGGCAAGCACCATTGCAGAAAAAAGAGCACCGACTACAATAATGGCAAAGTCTTTCAGACTCCAAAGCCATAGCGTAGCAGATGCTCTCATATTCTGCGGATATATAAATTGTTTGTTCACTTTTTCCTCCTGTTTTGGGTAAAAAATAACACCTATCGGAGTTGATAGGTGTTCAAGTCATTATACTTAATTATTTAACTGCATCCTTAAGAGCTGAAATGAATTCTGCTTTTATCATAATAAATATCCCTTCTAATATTCATAATTAGCAAAGTAATAATAATACAATACATCAATATTGTAAAAAGTAGTTTGATGGTATACTTAAATCATATATTGCCCATGTGATTTTATCGTTGAGAGATAATTCGCCATTTTTACTTTAACAAATCAATGTTTGGATTATAATTAACATAATTTTCTTCTGGATCATATGATTCAATGGGATGAAGTGAAAACTGAAGTAAAGGTTGTGATTTTTGTAATTCTTTACCCAAATCAATTAAATAATTACAATCATTGTTTAAATCTCTAACAACTCCTAAAAGTTGCATTCCTACAATAGTTAATCTATAACTAGTATATTTTAAGTCTAATTTTTCATTTGAAATTGATTTACAGAGTAGAATTTTGCCATTGTTTTCAAAACCACAACATTCACCAGGTTCTAATTCTGTTATGCTTTCCATTCTTAACCCATTTAATAATCCAATTTCTTCTAATAGGCGCAGTGAATCATTATCAAATCCGTATAATTCATTGGTTTTTTGTCCAACTCCATCCATAGAACTGAATATAGTGCAATCGTCAAGGACTATTTTTGATATTTCAGAAAATAATTCAGCTTCATATTCTGTCATATTATATAATGTTTCAAGAGTTCTTAAAGAAAATGTACCAGCATTATTAACTTCTCCGGCTAATACAGCGGCCCATAAATATTGCATCTCCTCATTGCTAATATTGCTTGCTGAATTGAAAAATCTAATGTACCAATCAAAATCAAATTCTTTTTGATTGGCATCATTATTATCTCTATATATGACATTTTGAATAGCATCTGCCTTTTTTGCTATTTTAAGAAAATTTCTTGTTTTGTAATATTCGAGATAACTCATTTGACCATTGTTTAATAAATTTTCTACAACCTTTTCAAAGTGACCAGCTTTTATCCTTTCGAATTCTGATATACTAGTATTTTTACGCATAAATAAAGTTGTTAATACTGAGCTTACGACTGCAGATAATGACGAACTTATTATTTGTTGATTATCCTGCACGAATTGAGCTAAAGAATTTATATCCATGATAAATCTCCTTATGATATAATATAAATATTATATCATAAAACAAATCATTTTCAATGAACTAAATCAACATTACAGATTGTTTTACGCAACAAATATTAATTGAAGCATATTATTAATTTTATATTTTATAATCAAGTATTTTATTTTGCAATATTCTTAGCAAGATTAACGGCAGTTGAAGTCATGTGAACTGCACTCATCATATTAAACTTAACACTCGTATCAAGACCAAATCGTTCTGCAATTCTCGGCACTTCCGATGCTGCCATCATAATTCCGATTGCAAGGAGCATGTTGTCTGTCCAAGTAAGCAATCCGAGAAACAACAAAGTTGTCTGTAAAAAGGCAGTCAAACAAAGTGCAATTACTTGTTTCATCCACTGTGTAAATCCTTCTCCGTAACCTCTCGGAATTGAGAACATATACAGACTGCCAACTGCGATCTGAACAAGCAGGATTCCACCTCGTTTTATATTATCAAAAAATATTTTCACAACACAGTAACCGAGTGCAATAATAGCCACAAGTTCAAACAGTCCAGCCTGAACGATTGCACCATCCTTAAAAAATGCAAATTGTAAAGTTTTCAGCGCAACCTCACCGAGTGTTGTTCCTTGCTGCGATGCAAATATTCTTGTTAAGTCTTTTGATAAAGTATTCTGCAATGTTACACAGAATTTATATAACTCTATCGGCGTTATGGTAAACAGCGAAACCGCCATAAAACCTTTAATCCAGTTTATTGCAGTACCGTGAATACTTGCTCTGCCGTTCTGATATTCAATAGCCAAATCAAAAGCAGATATCACAAGCCCGACAACAAACAAAGTCCAGCCGAACAGAGAAAATAACTTAACGACTGCATTTACCCAGTCAAGTGTAAATATTTCAACACCGAGTCCGCTTATCATTGTAAAAAATTCAGCGATTCCGTCATAGATAACCGTAAATATCCATTGAATAATTCTGTTTAATATTCCGTCAATCAGTTTGTCCGAAATACTTCCAAAGGCGTTTCCTATTGCATCACCTAAACCGGAGACTATATCTCCGAGCCAATCAAACATTTAATCATCTCCTTTAGTAGACTTTATTTTTATTTTAATATATAATTAGAAAGGGTGATTTTATGAAAATACGTTTATACGATATGAAATTTGGTGAATCCATATTTATTCAAGATTCTTGTGTTCCTAGTAGTGAAGGTATATTAGTGGATTGTGGTTCTTTAGAAAAAATCACAAAAATCAAACCTACTTATGACACAATATACAATGATATGCAATCCTTCTTAAATCCTGATATTCTTATAACGCATTTTCATTTAGACCACATATCAGGTTTATTATATTTTGCTAAAAATAAAAAACCAATTTTTAATAATCTATATATTCCAGATATCTTCAATCTAATAAGCAGTTCGCAAATCGTAACACTAATTCTAATTAATTTCCTATTACAAAGTTTTCGAGTATTCCCAAAAAGTCCTTTCACTCTTTATGATTTAGCAATTGGGTTATGTTCAACTAGTAGAAATATTAAATTTTTAAAAAGAGATGTAATATTTAGGGATAATTATATTGCACTTACTCCGTTTCAAGAAGACATAAGCAAATGCGCTGATTCTCTTTATAATGATTTAGATCAAATCGATCCGAATTGGAATATAGTAAGTCAAAATTTTATAAAAATGGTAGTATCTTGTGCTAATGGTGAGCACTTTGACCAAAACTTAATTGCCACATATAATTTATCCATTAATAATGGTATGAATGAAGATATAAAAAGGTTCTCTGAAAACAATTCTCAGAGAAAAAGTCTTAATGAATTTGCTCATAAAGTGAATATTGTTTTTCAAAATATAAAAAATTCTCCAATGAAAAATATTCTGTTTACAGGCGATTCTGAAATTATGCAACTTGATAAATTGAAAAAACTAGGAGATTTTCATGGTCAATATGAACTTTATAAAATACCTCATCATGGAACGAAGGCACATCTTTTCAAAGATATAAATTCAAACAAGGCAATAATATCCCATGCAGAACGTGGAAAACCCAATGCAAAGCCAAGAAAAACCGATTGGCATATTTGTTCTGATTATCATTTAAAAAATTATTGTTTTTATTGCACAAACTGTAATGGTTGTGAAGAGCGACTAAATAATATAAATATCCCCCAATATTGTAAAAAAGGTGGTAACCATCTAGTATTCGGTAGTAACTATGATTATTTAGATATACCTATTTAAGATTTACATCCCTACAATTCCCCAGATATACAGCGGTGCTGTAAGGGTGAATATCAGACAGGCAAATAGAATTGCCGGAGCCGTGAATTCAAACTGTCCGTGCTTTTTATAGTCAAAGTAAGCTGTTCCGACCTTCACAAAAAAGAGTATAGCAAGCACCATATCAACAACCGGGAAAACAACATTGTTTACAACAGTCTTAATCTGTGACTTTGCTGTATTCCATGTGCCTTCGATAGCACTTGCTACATCTCCGGCAGCATAAACTGTTGTTGCTGAAAATGCAATAATTAAAACAAGAGCAGCGGCGAAGATAAGCCACTGCTTTTTGCTGAATTTAGTTAATTTTTTCGTCAATGATTTTACCTCCGTATACTTTTAATATTTCTTTGCACTGATAATCGTCAATGTAGTGAATCTGTCTTTTAAGTGCCATTGACTTTCTGATTTCTTCACCCATACCTTCGGTAATTGTATTTCCGAATACCCATACATGCTCGGAATCAAGAATCTGTCCGAGTCCGATTGAAATACCGAGCTCTCTCTGTACTTTGTCTGTATCATCAAAAATCAGAGAGTAAAAATGCGACATGATTGGTATCATGCCGCATCTGTTGTAAACGAATTTTGCATAAGCAATAGCGTTATTGATATTCTCTTTTTCATTTCCTGCAAGCGGTGAACAGATATATGCCTTTTCCATTAATCCTCTCCCTCGTCTTTCTTTGACTTAATCTTGAGAATTACTGCCGATACAGCACCGCCGATTGCAATAAATCCGAGTCCAATCCAAAAGCTGTAATTTCTGTCATCTCCTGTTTTTGGTGTAGATGGCTTTTCGGGAACGTGCACATTGATTTTAACTGTCTGACCTTCATCATTTATATCAGCGTGTACTGCAATTTCAACATTATCTCTGTAGAGCGTTTCAAAAACTACAAGTTCGGTTGATTCCTTGATTGCACTTGAATCAAAGGTAAATGAAACAGTAACCTTTCCGTTTGATTTTTCGGGTGTAAATGTCACTTCACTTGTAACAGGCTTTCCGTCAATCTCAAACGGCTTTCCTGTTGACTTGTCCATCAGAGTACCGACAATTTTGTATTCCTTTCCGGGTGTAAGGTTGGTGTATTTTACGATATCGTCAATCGTGATTTCGCCTTTAGCAGTGATTTCCTTTTTGCCGTTAGCCTTTGCAGTAGTTTTGATTTCGGGAACTTTCACGGTTACGGTCTGTCCCTCATCGTTAATATCTGCGTGAACAGCAAGTTCTTTTCCGTCTTTGTATAATGACTCAAATACTACAATATCCGTATCAGCCTTGATATACTTTGCATCAAAGATAAATTCTACTGTTGCAGTTCCGTTCGACTCTGTTGGAATAAAGGTTGTTTCTGCCGTTACAGTTTCACCGTTGATAACAAGAGCCTTGCCTGTATTCTTATCCATAAAAACGCCCTTGAGCGTATATTCTTTGTTTGGAATAAGATGCTGATATTCAACCGTATCAACAAGTGTAAATGTTTCTGTTGCACAGATTTCCTTTTCTCCGTCTACTGTTGCAGTAGTCTTGAGTTTAGGAATACGGTCATTAACTGCTGTAATTTCAATTATCTGCTCGTTTTCCGATACAGTAATATGGTGAATATCATCACTTGGCAAATAGTTCTCCGCAGGCTGTAATTCCTTAACAATCCAATCACCAAATGGAACATTATCGAAAATAAAAATGCCGTTCTCATCTGTTTCAGCAGTAAGGATAGCCTTATCTTCGGTAAATTCTGTTTCATCTGAATTGAATAATCCAAATAAAGCACTTTCGATTGCCTTTGCAGTTTCACGGTCAATTTTCAAACCTTTGATTGTGCCGTATATAAAATCGTTAATAATCGGCTCACCATTGTTTAAATCAATGTGGATAGTATCAATATTCTGTCCCTGATATTCAGTTGTAAATTCATACTTTGTATCAGAGAGGATATAATGCTTATCGGTTGCCATTTCTTTTGCGTAGAACTTGTAGCCGATTGGTAAATCACAGTTGAATGTTAGATTGCCGTTCTCATCACAATTTCCGTAAGTGATTAACGCATTCTTTGGAATAATTGTTCCGTCTGCTGCTTTAATATCCTCATCAGCATAAATGCCGAACTGAACAGATAAGATTTCATCATTCATTCCGAGCTTGAATCTCTCATCCTGAGATAATTCCTTTGAGAGTGAAACAGATACTTTCTGTCTTTCGTTATACACCGATAAAGCAGTATTCGTTACTGATATATTCTGTCCTGCATAGGTCAGTTCAATATCGTACTGCTCATTCGCATTGACGAATGTGTCGGGTGCAGTCTTTTCAATTACAGTATATTTACCGAGATATAACTGCTTTGATTTTGCAATACCGTCTTTTCCTGTTGTAATCTCATCAACAAGTTCACCCTTAACTGCTCTTACTGTTCCGTCAAGTGTAACAATATCTTCGGCTGCATAAATCTGAAATACTGCATTTGCAAGATTTCTTGTTTCGTAGATTGGTGAATAAGTGATTGGGAATGTTACTTCATTTCCGTTCTCGTCAATATATCCGCCGCCGAGTACACCGACAGAAGAAAATATCTCGCCCTCTTTGGTGATTTCAATTACACCTTTCTGAGCAATATCTCTTGCCTTAACTTTTACAACCGTTACGCCTGTGTCTGTTGAACTGTTTTCCTGTGTTACAGTAAACGGAATAGGTGTAGAATCAAGCACATAGCCATAAGGAGCCTGTACTTCTTTTAGCGTGTAATCACCATACGGCAGTTTTTCGGGAGTAATCAAACTGCCCTCTGAATTTGTATAAAAAGTGTGAATTGATGTTACTTCGGGATAGGTGAACTGCATTGTCACTCTGTGTCCGTCTGCATCGTAAATTTCAAAACCGGCACCGGCATAAGGAATTTGCTTGCCTGTTTCGGCATCAAGTTTTACTACCTTAATAAAACTCTCAAAGTTAGCATTGTTGATTAAGAATTTGTAGGTTTTACCGTCAGAATTGATATACACATCAAAGTCCTTTATCTTCTCACGCCCATCCCAACCTTTAGTTTGATGAACGGTATAAACACCGTATGGCAGTAATTTTGTACTTGCAAAACCATCCTCGTCGCAAACAATGGTATCTTTCTCATCTTTGTCTGCCTTTACAAAAGAGCCTGCGGACTTGAGATAAACCTGAAATTCTGCACCCTTTTCAGGTGTTTCAATCTGTGTACTGCCATCATCTGTGTGCTTGATGATTGCAATTTTACCCTTAATCGGCATTTCATAAACATCATTTGCCGTTGTGTTAAATTCAACCTCATAAAGTTTCGGATCAGCACCAACCGGGTAAATCTCGTCATTCACAAGATAGCCTTCGCTTGATTCTATTTCTCTGATAGTCCAGTCCGTATCACAGATATAATACTTAGTTGTGAATGATGCGTTATCATCGGTGAAATAGGTGTCAATGAGTTGTTCACCCTTGTAAATGCCGTACTTTGCACCACTTAATTTTGCATCACCTTGAGCAAGTCCCTTTTCAATATCGGACTTAACTACCTTAACTCTGAATTTCTTCAAATCATTCTTGAATGTCAAAGTAGAGGTTTTGTCTGCCTCAAGGGTAACGGTCTGACCGTCAGGAGTCACATATCTGACAGGGATATTTGTTTCCTGAACTGTATATACAATCTTTTTATTGTTGCTGTCATAAACAGGAACATCAGTAATTGTTGCAATACCGTCACCATTTGTCTTTGCACTGTATGTGCTGCCGTCACTGCCGTTCACCTTGAAAGTGAAATCCTTAACGATTTTATCCTCAGAATTTTTCTGTATTTTAATATCACCCTTTTTGAGTTCGTTCTTAAAAGATACATTAGCCGTATTGCCGTCTGTAACGGTTACGGATTTAACTGCCTGTTTTACGTAGCGGAGAATATCTCCCTCATAAATCTGATAAGTGCCAACAGGAATATTTTTCAGTTCTGCATTACCCTTATCGTCTGTTGTGAGATTGTAGGTCTTGCCGTTGCCCTTAACAGTAAAGGGGATATTCTTAATGATTTCGTCTTCTGAACTCTTGCTGATTTTAAGGTTGCCGAATTCAATATTAACCTTTACATTGAATGTTTGGGGATCGACATAGTTTGAAAACATTAAATCCTGAACATTACCGCTGTCAAATTCAAAATACACATAATTCATTGTATTTCTGTTATAGCTATCTCCTGTTGGTAATCCCATAAAAATATCATAGGCAACAGATCTGAAATTAACCGAATGTGTATTACAATTATCAGCAACGGTAATTGTAATTTTATTCTCACCCTTTGTATGAGAAAATGTTACCTTGTCAATCGTTTTACTGAATGATGGGTAATACTTCATTGCACCATTTGAATCAGTAAGGGTAGCAGAGCCACCGAGATTGATATTTTTAGTTGAACCGTTGAAAGAAGGTTTTTTATTGTAGTATATATCAATCATCTTATCCGTTTCCGCTTTCCATTCCCTGAAAAGACTGTCATTCATATATGTGTCATTCCAAGAAGAGCGAGTAGGATTAACACCGAGTTTCTCCCATACATACTGTTGTGTACAGCAGGCAGCTATCCATTCTGACTTTGAACTTGGCAAACCGTCACCGTACTGCATTGTATATCCAAACGCCACATATTTTGCAATTTCATCGTAGGTAGAACCATAGTTATTCATATAAGTTTTGAAATCGTTTCCATACTCATATGTGCTCCCGTTAGGAGATTTTACACCCCACTGACAGCAGAATGTGAGATATGTTCTGCCGTCATACTTGGCATAATGCATTTCATGTCCGTACTTTTCATAGCTTCCGCTGACAACACCAAACTGTGCATCACTGTTCATATCCGTGATATATGCGGCAAAGGATGTTGTCGGGAACGCTGATAAACAAATCATCAATGCCATAAGCATTGAAATGAGTTTTTTAGAATACTGTTTTATCTTCATATTTACCTCCTGTAGTTTTGCGTGCAGAAGGCAATTACCTTGTGTTGTTTTGCGATTCTGACACGCAAAACAATCTTAATTTTTAATAAAAAAGAGCCGAATAAAATTCGACTCTTTAACAGATTTATATTAAATTTAATCTAATGTAACATAAGCGGTGAATTTCCCACAATTATGGCATTCCTTAACAAGAAAGTTACCTGAATCAGCATTATTATCAATATATCTCAATGCTTTATTCTGTGCTTCATCATAACTGTTTACCCATCCAATCGGACCTGCTTCACAGGAATGATGTGTACCGCCTTCATCACACCAATATGGAGCTGCTGTTGTAGTAACTTTTTTGGTAGTTTCCGGCTTTTGAGTGGTTGTAACTTTCTTTGTGGTTGTCTGCCTTTCGTTAGTGGTTTGCTGCTGCGTTGTAGTTACTTTTTTCGTTGTGGTCTGACCTGCTGATTTTTGCTCAGCGGGTTTTGTGGTTGTGTCCGAATTACTGCTTTTCTTTGTTGTAGATTCGGACTTTGCTGTTTCTTTTTCTGTTGTATTTTCTGTTGTTGATTCTGCGGCAACAGTTGTTGTTACTGTAGATTCTGTTGTTCCCTCAACATCCTTTTCAGCAGTTGAACAAGCTGTTAATCCTACAATTATCAATACGGATAATACAATTAAAAATATTTTCTTTTTCATAATGTTTTGCCTCCTGAACCTACCGTAGCAGAAAAGCAAAAATTTGTCCAGCTTTTATGAGATATTAATTCCCAAGTCATCCGGGATTTCCTCAAAATCTTCTCCCTCGTCATCGGACTGTTCATTATCCTCTGACTGAGCCTCACCGTTTGCAAGTTCTTCGAGCTTCAGTTCATAAGCCTTTAAGACAGCATTGTTGAGCTGCATTCTTGAATCTTTGGTGATAGGAAAAAACATATCCACATATTCACCATTATCATTCAGTTTTGACGGCATTGTAACAAACAAGCCCTTTTTGCCCTCAACAATTTTGATTCCGTTGACTGCAAACTGACCGCCGAGCGCTGCTGATGCAAGGCCCTTGACCTTGCTGTTTTCGTTATCGTACACCTCATGTACTCTTACTGATATTTTCATAATATAATTCCTCCTGATAAATATTTTAATTAATTAAATCCGTAAATTACAAAGCCCACATCGGACTCTGTTTCTTCCTGTGATATTTCTTCGGGCTGAGCAAACCGTTCCATATATCTGTCAGCCTGTTCCTGCGATAAAGCAACAAAATCTTCGCCGCCGTTATCACCGACAATTAATATTGGTCCTGCATAAATACCGTTGCCGACTCTGCGGTTGCCTTCCATACCTATGAGTTTTGCCTCGTCATTGCCAACAATGGCAATATCATCATCAAACGGGCGTGTGATTTCAATCGTGCCTTTTACTGCATCCCTTAAAACCTTGTACTCGTTGACTTCAAGATTCAGTTCAATAGGGGTATGCTGCGGAGTGATATATATACATTTTAAACCGCTCATTTCTTCGCATTTGCTGGTATCAAAATCAATCGTCTTGTATCCTATTGAATCGCAAAAGAAACATTTACCTTTATACATTTCATTGTCGCAGTCGATAACTTCTACTACATCAGATACCGACAAGTTGTGACCTTGAAGTGTCGGAACTCTATCCATATTAAAAATAGCATATATATCTTCCAAATCATCACCATCAACATCGCCGTAAAATACATTTTTGTAAATTCCCGAATCAATATCTGTGCTGCCCTGCAGTTTCTGTAAACTGTCATAGCCGAAAAATTTGACCTTGTTGTTATCTCTGTCAGAATTTATCTGATAAATCTTAATTCTCAATGCAGTCACCGCCTTTCATATATTCTTCCATATTTATGTCACATTCGACTTCATTTCCCCAAGTGTCCCAGCCGTCAGTTTTTGTTCTTGCAAACAGTTCTACACGAGGTAAATCACCTGCAAGTTCAACAATTTTATCCCTTGTTTCATCGGGTTTCTGACTGTGTTTTCGCAAGGGGCTGATAATGAACTGATGAACACTTTTTGATTCTCTTTTCGGGTGTCCTTTTGTTGCAAGCAGACAAATCTCTGCATTGCCTCTTGTCCAGAAACCGAGACCGTAAAACCAGCCTTTTCCTGATTTATTCTGTTTCAGCCATAAAAATGCAATCGTCTTGTATTCAAAACCCCATGACTCAATCACCTTGAGTCCTTCTTTCAGTTTCGGAAATGTAGTCCACAAGAACAAAAGAGAGTCCTTTTCAGCCATTTCACCGATAGGCAGATTGCAGATATCTTCAAGCGACATAGTGGGATAAATCTTTTCGGCCGCACCCTGTACATTCTTTTGGTCGTACCTTCATGGAGGGTCGGCATACAATATTCTGTACTTTTTCATAATATATCACCCCTTAGGACATAGAAATACCGCCGTCCTCTACAGGCTCGGCGGTATTTTCCAAATCATATTTTTCTTTTACCCAGTCGGGAATAAATTCGTCTTTCAATATTCCGATAAAGTTTGAACGGTTCCAAGTGTAATATTCATCGTCCTTTGCAAAATATCCTGAAACAGTGCGACCTATCGCATCGGGTCGGCATCCAAATCCCGACCTTGCATAAAAGAGCTGGTCATCGGGTGTTTTGTACTTATCAACCAGACAGCGTGGATCAATGACGAGTATCTTACCTTCAAGATTTAAGCCTGTTTTGGATATGCAGTGCGAACTGTTCCAAAGGTTGAGCTTATCCCATTCACTTCTGACCTCATCAATAAATGAGTCAAGCAATATAGGATGTGAACCGATTAAATAATCCATTCGCATATTGCTTTCGGGTGCATATAGCTCCTGCCCCCATTCCTTGTTCTTTTCGGAATATCTTCCGTCATGCTTTGCCTGTTTCAAATTGTATTGCAATATAAAATTAACACGGTCAAAGCCGAATTTTTCAATTATGTCTGATGCGAAATCGGGATTGAAATGGTTATCTTTGTAATTGTCTGCAATCGAATCTTCAATTGCTTTTTTACAGTCAATATTCGCTTTATGGCTTGCACGCCATTGCTCAACCTCATTGCAGTGCCTTGCGTTATCAAGCGAATATTCATAAAACGGTACAATATCAGACATTGGCTGCACCGCCTCGCTGAGCTGCCCAGTTTGCAGAAAGATGAACGAGTGCCGTTCTCTGTTCTTCTGCTGTCAACCCGTCAAGATATTCAGTAATCGTTGAACTCGCTTTTGTCGGCTGATTGTATTCGTTATACATAGGGCAGCTTTCATCGCAGATTCTTTCGCGTCTGACAATTACTGTGTTGTTATCTGCCTGAACAAAAGACAAAACATCGTTATATTTAAATCCGACTTCCTTTCGGATTTCAAAGGGGATTGTAATCCTTCCTTTCTTTCCGAGTATTCTTAATATTTTCATTTTACACCTCCGAATTTAATTAGTGAACGGTATCTGTACCGCTGACGGTAATATCGTTAATCTGAACTTCATAGCAGAATTCTTTGTCATCTGCCTCACGGCTGATAAACTGATCTGCCATACATTCACCGCAACATTTACAGCAAAAACAGCAGTCCTCACAGTCCACATCTGCGTCTGGCGGCAGTATGCACTTTCTGTCCGATTCCTGTGTTAAAACAAGTTTTCCTTCACTGATTTCTGCGGTAAATACACCCTCGTCTGTAAAGCCGAGCATGTCATATATCTCCTGTGGTACAGGAATGAATTTCATTGAGTCTGTCATAAATTATATTCCTTTCTCCGATAAGTTGATTTGTATATTCTTTAAATAAAGACATCTGAACACAGGAGTTAAGAAATTCTCTTGTGTCATAATTTGAAATAAATAATTCGGGATATTCTTTTCCGCCCTCATATCTTTGAGCAAGATTTGAAAGCCTTACAATTCTTTCAACAAGAATTCCCGGTCTGTTGTATAACTCCCTGATTTCTTCGCAGTCGTTGTACGATAAAAGGAATTTACCCTTTAAACCGCACAATAAATCTGCAAGTACGCCATGATCTGTTCTGCTGAAATTACCTCCGGGATAATTTTCTGCTTTGTAATACGGCGGATCGCAGTAGAAGAATGTATCAGAGCGGTCATACTGTGTTATGAGCTTATCATACGGTCTGTTCTCAATAACGACACGCTGCAGTCTGTTGCAGGCTGCATCTATCATCGGATAAGCATTCCACATTGACATAGGTCTGCCTCCGTAATCATCCGCACCTGAACCGTAACTGAAACGAATCAAGGCATAAAAATATGCTGCTCTTTTCGGATTCGGCATGGGAGCCTTTCCCCTGAGCAGTTCTTTCATATACAGGAAATCTGTTCTTGAATTCAGAATATATTCCATTTCTTTTTTCAGTTCTGCGGGACTGTCACGAACACACCTATACAGATTGATAAGAAGTTCGTCATAATCGTTGAACACTTCATAATCCTTTCCTTTAGGCTTATGGAACAATACCCATCCGGCGCCGCCGAATACTTCAACATACTTTGTATATTCAATAGGAAAGCGGAGTAAAATTTCGTCACGAAGTGCCTTTTTACCGCCTACCCACGATATAAAGCTATTTATATATAATCACCCCCTTTAGTGCAGGGGATGTTTGCGTGCAAAACAAAAAAGCGTGGCTGCTTTGAGTGTTAAACACGCAAAACAACCACGCACTGACTTCAAATTAATATATTATTTAATATTCTATTCCCATTGCCTTATCAGCCGTTTTTGCTGCAAAGGCAAGGCACATTGTAAAAGTAGCAAAAATACTGCCGGTTACAAAGCCGACTGCAATCCATAAAGCTGTCATTTTTCTTTCTCCTTTTCGTAGAACTATTTCCGGTCAAATCACATTGACTGCTGCATTTCTTCTTCAATCGGCAGGGCATATTCGTATGCATCCTCTCCGAGAGATTCCAATAATGAGTTGAATTCTTCAATGGAATAGCAATTATGAATACCCCAATCGGCACAAGCCTGTTCAAGTTCCGTAATGTCTGTATTCTCATCAGCAAGGCGGTAATTTAATGACAGCCAAGCCGTTCCCGAATTCCAGTGAATATTCAAACAGGCAGGAAAACCAAGTGTCTGTTCACATTGAAAATCTCCTACAGAATCAATATCAAGACTCGTTGATTTACCGATTCTCTTTTTCAGTCTTTCGTTGAACTCGTCTATTGTCATTCAAACATCCTCATATATCTTACTGATGCTCTGATTCTTCTGCTGAAAAGCGAAACATAATCATCAATAGCCCTTGCCAGTTTTTTATGCTCGTCAACATGAGGGCGTGCCTCCCAATGAATATCGTCTTTATCAATATAGATATACGGATACACCTTTGTACCGTCATATTTTTCATGGAGTTCACAATAATCTTCAAAGCAAAATGTAACACTGTCAACAACACAATTATTATTCAGAACGGTTATTTTGATACCCTCTAATCTTTTTGTAAATTTCACTCTGACTAATTCTGCCTTGACCTTCATTGATTTGCCGATTTTTATATATGCTGCTCTCCCGATATATTTACCAAAATAGAAAGCATTGCCAAAATCTAATATATCGCATAATTTTATCTGATATTTATTCATTATTACTACCTCACATTGATTGTGTAAAATCTTCATCGTCACTCATATCTTCATTCGGGCCTGTAATGTTCACATACTCACCGATAATGCAGAGTGCTGCATCATAGCTGCCTGATTTAGTAATACGAGTACACATTTCGGTTGCTTCTTCTGCCATTCCGTTTCTGCGGAGTGTTCTTGATGCAATACCCATAAGATTAAAAATATTTCCGTCTTGTCCGATTAACTCGCAATCGGGCTTTTTTCTTTCGGCTGGAGCACGCTTGTTTTCGACAGCATTTAACTGCTGTTTCAATTCTTCTTCCGTACAAATAAAATAATCATGAAAATCCCATAACGATACTGACAATCTGCCTTCGTCTACATCAAAATCCTGTTGCTCAAAGCCTTCACCCAATCCGTCAGAATTCTGACCTGATATCCAGTCTTTGAGGTCTGCCATTCCTTTTGCGTCAATTTCACCGCTGAGTTCTGCGGTTGTAACGCCGTAGAGTTTACCGTCAAATTCTTCAAAGTTCCAAACGATTGACTTGAGCTTTGACTGCACATCAGCGTTAGAATCAAAGAATTGTTCCATACCTTGTCCATTACAGAGCTGATACTCTTTCATTTTTTCTTCGAGCAATTCCTGATAATCAATCAACTGTCTGCTGCTGATATCATAGGTTTCATTCTCCCAATCGTCAGCTATATGACCGAATAATGGATAAATAAACTTTATTGTGTTCACATCTGCATACCTCCCATCTGTTCTTCCGATTCTTCAAGATCTTCATTTTCTTCAGGGTCGAAATCAGAGTTAATAAATTCACTAACACTCATTTTTACATCCAAGAAATCGGGTATACCATCAACCTCATTTTCAAGGTTGATATATTCATCCTTGCCTAAGTCAAAAGGAACTTTTGAAAGTATCGTACCTGAGAAGTCAACACCGACCTTTTCCTCAAGCGTTGCGTAGATGTATTCCGCACCTGATCTGAATTCGTACTTATACAGACCTTCGGGTATTTCTTCCGCTTTCAGTCTGTCCTCTGTAAAAAGAACGTGTTTAGATAAAAAATCAGCAAGCATAAATTCATGATTGCTTTCATTGCCGAGTATCTGTTCATTACTGCCTTTCAGAAGTATTCCGTAAGGTGTATAACCACCCCGCAAGTCACCCATAAGCATGTCACCGAGTGCATTCGTATCAATCAATTCCAAATAATCTTTCGGAAAGGCTTCGTCAAGATATTCTTTAAGATAATCCTTTGCAAAATCAGAAGGGTACACATTGAAATATTTAAGGTTATATGAGTCAACATTTTTCAAAATGGATTCAATTTTGTCCATATCTTCAAGCGTGTTGATACCCTCATAAAATAACGCTGCCTTGAATTTGATTGACTGTATCTCATCAAGGAACAGAAAACCTTTAGCAAACTCGTTGATTCTCTGCAATTCATCAAGGGTTATCTTGTTATGCATCCCAACTGCGTATTTTGATATCTGTGGTATTGCAGATTCAAAATCTATCAATTTGAATTCCGTTACATTTGTCAAATTGAAAAATCGCTCTGAATTTTCATTTAATGGAACAGTAATCCAGTTCTGTAGGAGTTCATCATCTGCAATATCAAGCCTGAACAGATAATTATCAACCGCATTATCCGGTAAACTTTCACCGTTAAATACTTCTTTAAGTTCAAAGCCTTCTCTTGAAATATAACAGCCGTTTACATACACACCGTTTTCTTCCATGCGATGAGCTTCGCCTATTTTTTCAGCATCAAGAAATTCAATCATTTCATCTGACAGATTTTCAATTCCCTCAAACATTCCGTTGTCAATGAGCATTTCACCCAACTCTGTGTCATTGAAAATATTTGATGCGACCGGATAATCATCCACGCTGTAGGTCAGATTTATAAGGTCCTTTATGCTTATAAAATCACTCTCATAATACTCTCCTACAACAAGAGGGAGCAGAGCGTTATACGCTGCAAGCTGTGTATTATCAAACTCACTGATTTGCTTTGCAAGGAAATTTAACTCATATATGGTTACACTGTCAAATCGAAATCGACTTAATAAAGGAACTTTTTCACATTCGGAAATACTGAGAGGCGTCATATCTGTTTTAACAAGATAACCTCTGCACTTATCTACTGCATCATCAATTTCATAAATGCTTGCAGGAAGATATATATCCGCTGCATATTGTTTTGAATAATCATCTTCATTTTTTGCTGACATTTCAATCAGCATTGCTTTGTTATATACCATTTTACCACCTCCGTCACATTGCCTGTGCCATTTCGGCATCCTCTGTTTCTGCCATATCAAACTCACTTGAGTCATAAATTACATTTCTGCCATAAGTGATTTTGGTAATCTCTTTCGGATAAAAATCTGCATTTCTTCCAAACATATTTTCAAATTCACGGCGGTCCGATGCTTTCATATTATATGTGCTGTAATAGCTGTCGGGAGCAAAGGTTAATGATCGCGTTTCATATTTAAAGGTAAAATCTTTATCTTCCTTGTTGATTGTAACATTAACTGTTTTTGCTCCTGATTCCTGAACGGCATCGATTATGGCTTTGACACGGTGTAAGATATGTCCGGGATCGTCATATATACTTTGCAGTTCTTTTTTCAATAGAGCATTGTTATAAAACTGTGCAAGTATATTTTCCTGATGGTCCTCAATATATGCTTTAGCTGTTTCTTCAACAAGCGGTTCTTTATCCAATATAAATTGAATATATTCCTTATCACTCATTGAATCGGTTGAAAACGGACACTGATATACAATATCGGAAACAGCATTACCTTTGATAAATTCCTTTTTTGCGGCATTTGCTGCACCGTACTCGGCATAGTATTCCAATTGATTGAGCAGATAACTGTCTGTTAATTCCTTAATGGATATATTGCTTCTTTTGTTATCAATGATTTCTTCAACCTTTGTCTTTACAAGTTCCGTGAACTTTTTAGCAAAATCCGCTTTGCTTGTGTGATCGGTAAGCATTGCGGAGCTTTCAAGACAGTGTTCCAATGAATAAGAGGGATTATATATACAACCGTCTTTTTTGAAATATAATCCTGCACTTTCCAATTTTTCATCCAGTTTTATATTCTGTTCACGCCATGTACGGCTGTAAAACAGCAAATCAAAATCCTTTTCATACGGAATTTTTATAAGATGCTCCGTGCTGTAGTTATCACCCTTGCTGAGCTGACAGGAACTCGAATTATTAAACCACGCTTTCAATTCTTCATCCGTAAATTTCGGCATTATTCAACACCCCCATAATATATTCGTTTTAACTGCTCACCTAAAGCAGAAATGACAGGAACGCTAACCGCATTACCCGCCATTTTATATAATCGTGCATCGGACATACCGATTGCCTTAACCTTATCAAATTGTTTGTCTGTAAATCCCTGCAGTCTGAAACATTCTTTCGGTGTTAATCGTCTGATATATCCGACAAAGAAATTGCCGTTTTCATCGGTTATAATCATAGCCGTAACCGTATCTTTATTCGGATTCTCAATTGTCCAGTGGTTATTGAATGCGTCACCGATTTCAAGCAGTTCATCCGCTGTAAATTCCTTTAGTATTACCATAACGGCAGAATGCTCGCATTTATGATTGCTGACTCCTGAATTATGCCTTGCAGTTATACACCTTGCAAGCTCGGTAATCTTTGCATTTGGATTCATATCTATGAAATAAAAGGCTTGTGTACTGTTCGTTGTCAGCGTATGTGCAAGCTCCGCGCCGACTCTGCCTCGTCTTGAATTCATAGTCAGATACGATATATCAATACTGTCATTCGGAAATGCAAACTGATAACCGTCTTTTGTATTTGACTTAACAGGCAATGGAATTAAATAGAGTCCTGTATGTCCACCGCCTCCGCCGCCTGATGCAGTAAGGGTGATTCCGACTCCATCGGCTGCGTATACTCTTTGACCTTCACTTCCCGGCACTCGTCTGACAATAGTCTTTGGATTTGTATCGGGGTAAGTGAATACTTCGCCGGCACATTTGCCTCTAAGAAATCCTGTAATATACACTCTTTTTCGGGCTTGGGGAACTCCAAAGTTTGCGCTGTTAAGCACTGTCCATGAGACATCATACCCGATTTCATCCAACGCATTGAGGATGGTCGCAAATGTCCTGCCTTTGTCATGGCTAAGCAATCCGGGAACATTTTCAAGGAACAAAAGAGCGGGTTTTTTAACGGCAGCAATTCGGGCAATCTCGAAGAAGAGCGTTCCTCTTGTATCATTAAATCCGTTTCTTCTCCCTGCGATTGAAAATGCCTGGCAGGGAAAACCGCCGCAAATAAGGTCGATATCGGGTAAGTCATCGGGATTGATTTTTGTTGCATCTTCAAAATACATCTCTCCTTTCGTATCGTACATCGCTTCATACGCTCGCCGAGCATATTGGTCGATTTCACAATAGCCGATGCATTCAAATCCTCCGACAGCTTCAAGTCCTGAACGGAAACCTCCGATACCTGAAAACATATCTAAATACTTAATTGACATAGGGCATTACTGCCCTTACTTATTTCTTTTTCCGTTTCACCTCACATACTCATTGTTGGTTCTGATACTTCAACCAGTTCGTCTGTTGATTCCTCAACGCAGATAGCGTTGTTCTCATCTTCTATTTCTTCCTGAGTGGCTTTACTCCAAGTCCACTCACCGCTTCCGATAGGATAAAGGTGCTTGAGTTCACCATTTATGTTGTAATCTTTACCCTCATATTCGGATTTATCACCATCAATCTCGCATATATCAATAAAGCAATCTCTTTCTTCATCATAAGAAAAATGGTGATTTTCCGATTCAAAGGTTTTGCATATCTGCTCAGCTACATTTTTGGTAAAACTCGGAGTCATCCAGCCGTTCCAGACACAGCCGATATGATAGCCTTCAAAAATGCCCATATTAGCATCAATGCAGAACATTTCTTTGCCAGCATTTGAGACTTTAGCTGCACTCAATCTTTCTTCTTCAAGTTCCTGTTCAGTCAACTTGCGATAACTGTCTGCACCATAGGCTAAGCCGAGCCGTCTGCCGTTATCAAATTTACAGAACACAGTAGCTAAGTCGTCTACAAAATCGATTGTGCCTCTTGTATTCGGCGGAATCGGTCTTGGATCGTCATCGCCCATCTGTATAAGCAGTATTCTTGTCCCTTCGGGATACTTTGCTTTAATCTGATTTGCCATTCTTGACAATCTTTCAAATTCGTTCATAGTAATTTCCTTTCTATAATATTTAATAACTTGTAGATTTAGTTTCTTTCAATCATATCTATCACCACTCCCTTCGATATGTAAAAAGGACTGATATACAAATTTATCAGTCCTGAAAATTTTAATTGCAGTCTAATATTCCGATTCCGAATCTGCGGATTGCAACAGCATTGCAGATAAGCTCAAACACTTTGTTCGGAATGATTTCGTCATCCGTTAAATCACACATTGAAATATGTTCTGTACCGAGATACAAATCTTTGGCTGCACAATAGAGTGCATAGGATTCGGGGGTAGACTTTTTCAACCTGATTTTATCAAACAAGATTTCTTTCATACCGACATTCAAACAAACCTGTTTCCACAAAAAAATATCAGCGGTCATTAAATAGACTGCTGACATAAATGCGTTATTCGTTTTGTACTTGCTTTCAATCGCTTTATAAAAGAGCTCTTTGTGTTTATCATTTCTGAATTTTACATTCATTGTTTTACTCTCCTTTACATAAAGATTTATCCTGCTCTTTAATTTTTTATTGTTTACATCAATAAATGCCGCATGGAGTATTTCGTCAGTCGGTCATTTTTTGCGGACAGTTCATACATGCTATCCTTTTCTGTTCTCTGCTCCTGCGTTTGCTCTCGTTTGATTTCTCCCTCCGTATCTTCTTGGCACAAGCAGGACAATACCTTGATGCACCAGAGCCCGGGACATATTCAACGCCGCACACCGTACAATTTTTAGCGGGCATTGCTGCCCACCGTTTTGTAGGTATGATATGTAATTCATCGACAAAGCCGATGAATTTATAGTAAATCTTGATTTCCTGCTTCACTGTTCCGTCTGCCATCTTCTCACGCTCCGAAACAAGTATCTTGTCTATGAGTGCGTTTATAACTGTTGCATCCAGTTCTTTTAAGCCTTGATAATTTCGGATAAGGGCGAGGAAGTCACGGATTCCCCGTGATTTCTCGTAGCTTTCATTAAGAGTTTCCGTCACCTCTTTCAGCCTTGCTTCAATTTCAAGCTGCTCTTTCTGGTATTTCCCCGACATCATCTCAAAATTCCGCTCGGTAATACGCTCCATGACCTTATCCTCGTAGAGAGAGGAAAACAGCCTGTCCAGTTCCGCAAGGCGTTTGTTCAGCTTCTTACGTTCTTTCTCTAATGCTTTCGCCCTGCTCTGGTCTGTTTCCGTGAGCCGCTTTTCTATGGCCCTGACCGCCTTTTCATCATTCACTGCCATATCCGCAAAACAGTTGATGTCGGCAAGAACGGCATTGAATAAATCCCTTGCTTCTATATTGTGGGCACTACACTCGCTTCTTCCGTTTCTTGCATAATTATTACATGAATACTGTACACAGTCGATAATCTCTGGGCGTTTCCTCCTGTGTACGTTCATTGCCCGCAGAGCACATCCGCAGTCCACACACTTGATAACGCCTGCAAAAATATTTACAAATCCTCCCTTGTTCTGTGGAAGCCTACGACTTGTAATAAGCTGTTGGACAATATCAAATTCCTCCTGCGTGACTATTCCCTCATGGGTATTGGGTATCACTTCCCATTCTTCGGGCAGCTTAGAGGGGCGTTTCTTGCTTTTCATATTGGCGGCAATCCGTTTGTAGCCTACAAGATTTCCCGCATATATCGGGCTTCTTAAAATGCTCCTCACGCTGTTCCCACTCCAAATATAGCGTTTGTCCTCGTTCCCCTCAAAATGACGTTCAAAGCCTGTTTCGCCACGCTCCGCCGCATAAGCGGCAGGGCGTAGGATATGCTGTTTATTAAGATGTCTGCAAATTTTGGCAACTCCATTCCCTTTTAATGCAAGGTCGAATATCTCTTTTACAACATGTGCCACTTTATCATCTATCAGCAGATGGTTGTGGTCGGCAGGGTCTTTGATATAGCCATAAGGGGCGGTAGTTCCCATGAATTTCCCCTGTTGAAACCTCGCCCGATATGCCGATTTTATCTTAACAGATATGTCAGCGGCATACATTTCGTTTAAAATGTTGCGGAAAGGCGTGATGTCCATAGCAGATTTATTCAAGGTATCTACGCCGTCATTGACCGCTATATACCTCACGTTATGCTCTGGGAAGAAAACTTCCAGATATAACCCACAATCAAGATAGTTTCTCCCCAGACGGGATAAATCTTTCGTAATCACGCAGTTTATCAGACCGCTTTCAATGTCTTTTATCATATTCTGGAAACTTGGTCTTTGGAAATTTGTACCAGAATAACCATCGTCCACATACGTTTTTGCTATGTGCCATCCCTGCTTTTTCACATAATCCGTGAGGATGGATTTCTGTGTCGCAATGCTCGCACTCTCGTTATCCGTACCATCGTCTTTAGATAAGCGGCAATAAATGCCGACTAAATAGATTTTCTTTTCTTCTTTGATTCCTGCCATACTGTAAAACCTCCGTATCTGTCCTATCTGTTTTCATGTCCCATTGCGTACATTCTAAGCGGACAGCCCCTCATTGTCGAAGGTGTCGCCCTCGGCAATCTTCTTCCGAATATCCTC
>ERZ808051.102-NODE-102-length-114364-cov-7.322294_pt1 | contig 114364 bp, 107 predicted proteins | sample MGYA00380199_ERZ808051 | MGnify/ENA primary metagenome ERZ808051 (study PRJEB31490, sample SAMN06133391) | mouse gut metagenome | isolation source: J11 | host: mice | place: China: Chengdu | collected 2015-05 ... | reverse complement strand
TAGGGTATTCCGTGAAAGATAAATACGGAATCTATAATATTCTCATTATGGAGGAGATGCAGACTATTGTGGCGCTCGGAGCCGGTTCGATTACTAAGAGGGTATTTCCCGATGGTCGTATTGAGCGGTGCGATAATGTGAAGGAAGTCGCACAGTATATCGAGAGAATTGACGAAATGATTGAGAGGAAGAGAAGATTGCTGCAATAAAACGGCGTTAACCGATATGGTATCGACAATGAAGCAGGAGCGATAAATGGGACGATTTCAAAGAAAGACAATAGACCGGATGTCCGACCGGAGTATGTTAATTACAATTCTTGCACTCGCATGGCCGACGATGTTAGAGCAGTTAATGCAGACAGCCGTCCAGTATATTGATACGGCGATGGTTGGGACGCTTGGGACGCAGGCAACGGCGGCGGTGGGGTCCACGGGAACCGTCAACTGGCTGATCGGCAGTACGATCTCTGCAGTTGGCGTAGGATTTCTGTCCTACATAGCAAAAGCATACGGAGCAGACGATCAGACCGCCGCAAAACGTGCAGTTGCGCAGGCGGTCTTGCTTACGTGTATTCTGGGTGCTTTTTTTACGGTGTTGACGGTGGCGTTAAGCGGCATGATACCCGTCTGGATGCAGGTAGAAGAGGGAATCCGTGAAATGGCGTCCACGTATTTCATGATTCTGTATCTCCCTATGCTGCCAAGAACGGCGAGCATTATTTTTGGAACGGTGTTGCGCTCGGCAGGGGATACGAAATCGCCGATGAAAATCGGATTGTTAGTGAATCTAATCAATGTGGCGCTTAATTTTCTTCTGATTTATCCGTCCCGTGAGCTGCCGTTGTTTTCACGACACTTTACGATGTGGGGCGCTGGGCTTGGCGTCATCGGAGCAGCAGTCGCCAGCGCCGTCGCATTTACGGTTGGCGGAATCTGCATCGCGGTTGTACTTTGGAGACATAAGGAGATTTCACCGCGAGGGCAGAAATTTGCGCCGGATATGCAGATTTTGAAGCCCTGTCTGAGAGTGGCGTTTCCCAATATGCTGCAGCGGTTCGGGACTTCTCTCGGATATGTGGCGTTTGCGGCAATGATCAATTCGCTTGGAGAAGTATCCACGGCGGCGCATACCATTGCCAATACGGTAGAGTCTGCGTTCTATATTCCGGGTTACGGAATGCAGACGGCGGCGGCAACCTTGGCGGGTAACGCTTACGGAGCGAAGGATGAGAAACGTATGAAGCAGCTTTCGACCATCTTTATTCCGCTGGAAATGCTTCTGATGACGGTTTCCGGGGCATGTCTTTTCCTTGCTGCGCCGCTTCTGATGCGGCTCTTTTCCGTACATGACGCAGTGATTACTCTTGGAGCGACGGTTTTAAGAATGGTAGCGGTGTCGGAGCCTTTCTATGGATTTTCCATTATCATTGAAGGGTTTATGATGGGCGTGGGAAAGACGAAAGCGCCTTTTATATACAATATTATCGGTATGTGGGTCATCCGCATCGTTGGGACTTTTGTCTGCACACAGTTTCTGGGATTTGGATTAGTTTCCGCGTGGGCGTGTATGATTGCCCATAATCTGTTATTGTTTGTGTTGTTTTTGATTTGCTATGTGCGTGGAGTGTGGAATCCGCTTTCCGCGAAGAGCAAATTTGTAAGGACGGAGGGACGGAATTGAAAAAGATACTGATTGTGGAAGATGTTCCCTGTAACCCGAAGTATATTGTTATGGTCTGGGCATTGGGTATAAATTGGGAGAGATGTAAATGAGCAATCAGTCAGGCGACAAAAGAAAAACATAATTTTTCGTAAATATTCAAGAGGAAATATTATCTATTTCTTGAAAATCCCAAAGAAACAGTGTAGAATCGTAGCAGTAAACTAATATATGGAAGATGGGAGAAATTATGGCACTCAGCAAAAAGCCGGTTACCGGTATGAAAGATATTCTTCCGGAGGAGATGGAAATCCGAGATTATGTCATTGGAGTCATCAAGGAAACCTACGGAAATTTCGGATTTACATCCATCGAGACGCCCTGTGTGGAGAACATAGCCAACTTAAACTGTAAGGCGGGTGGCGAGAATGAGAAACTGATTTTTAAGATTTTAAAGAGAGGCGAGAAGCTGCGTCTTGCAGAAGCACAGAACGAGGACGACCTCGTTGACGGCGGACTGCGTTATGATTTGACGGTGCCGCTTGTACGGTATTATTCCAATCATGCGAATGAACTTCCGGCGCCTTTTAAGGCATTACAGATGGGAAATGTATGGCGTGCGGACAGACCTCAGAGAGGGCGCTACCGCCAGTTTATGCAGTGCGATATTGATATCTTGGGTGAAGCGGGGAACTTAGCGGAAATTGAACTGATTCTGGCGACGACGACAACGCTCGGCAGACTCGGTTTTAAGAATTTCAACATCCGCATCAACGACAGACAGATTCTTAAAGCGATGGCGGCTTACAGCGGTTTTGCCGAAGGTGATTACGATCAGGTATTTATCATTCTTGATAAGATGGATAAGATTGGTATAGAAGGTGTAGAGACCGAACTGAATGATGCCGGCTACGGTCGTGAGTGTGTAAGCAGGTATATGGAGCTTTACAGAGGACTGGAAAATACGGATGATATGGTCGGCTATCTTGCGGACAAGCTTTCCGGCATTCTGCCTGCGGAGATTATGGAGAGTTTTAAAGAGATTATCGACAGCGTGGAAGCGACAAAAGGCGATTTCTTTGAAATAGTATTCGACCCTACGCTTGTGCGTGGCATGTCCTACTATACCGGTACGATTTTCGAGATTGATATGCCGGAGTTTGGCGGAAGCTGCGGAGGCGGCGGAAGATATGATAAGATGGTAGGTAAGTTTACCGGTAACGATGTGCCGGCGTGCGGATTTTCCATCGGTTTCGAGCGTATTATTTTATTACTGCTGGAAAGCGGCTTTAAAGTACCTAAGGCGGGTAGGAAGATAGCGTATCTTATGGAGAAAGGATTGCCGTCCGATAAGCTGTGTGAAGTGATGGCGATGGCGCAGAAGGAACGTGAAGAGGGCAATCAGATTCTGGTGGCGCGCATGAACAAGAACAAGAAGTTCCAGAAGGAACAGCTTACCTCGCAGGGGTATGAAGAGTTTAAAGAATTCTATAAGGAAGAACTGAAAAGATAGAAAAGAGGAAGAAAAAATGGCAGAGTCTATGAAGGGATGGAAGCGGACGCACCGTTGTGCGGAACTTTCCACACAGAACGTCGGCGAAGAAGTAACCGTCATGGGATGGGTACAGAAGCAGAGAAACAAGGGCGGTATCATATTTGTTGATATGAGGGACCGTTCAGGTATTTTGCAGGTGATTTTTGAGGAAAATGACTGTGGTGCGGAGGCATTTGCCAAGGCGGAGAAAATGCGCAGCGAGTTCGTCATTGCCGTAGCCGGTAAGGTGGAGAAGCGTTCCGGCGCGGTTAACGAGAACCTGAAAACAGGTGAAATAGAGATTCGTGCCGCACAAGTGCGTATTCTGTCCGAATCGGAGACGCCGCCTTTTCCGGTGGAAGCCGACGCTAAGACAAAGGAAGAAATCCGCTTAAAATATCGTTATCTGGATTTGAGAAGACCTGATCTGCAGGACAAGATTATCTTAAGAAGTAAAATCGCTTCCGAGATGCGGGCATTTATGGCGAAAGAAGGTTTTCTGGAGATTGAGACGCCGATTCTGTGTAAGTCCACACCGGAAGGCGCAAGGGATTATCTGGTGCCCAGTCGTGTGCATCCGGGCACTTTCTATGCGCTGCCGCAGTCGCCGCAGCTCTATAAACAACTTCTGATGTGTTCCGGTTACGACAGATATTTCCAGATTGCGCGCTGTTTCAGAGATGAAGATTTGCGTGCCGACAGACAGCCGGAGTTTACGCAGGCTGACATGGAGTTATCTTTTGTGGACGTAGACGACGTGATAGACGTCAATGAGAGACTGATCAGACATGTGTGCAAGGAGGCGATCGGGCTTGACGTTCAGCTTCCGCTTCCGCGGATTACATGGCAGGATGCAATGGATCGTTACGGTTCCGACAAACCGGATACCCGTTTTGCGATGGAACTGACGGATGTGTCCGAGGTCGTTGCAGGATGCGGATTTGGTGTATTTACGTCGGCACTGGAAAACGGCGGATCCGTTCGCGGATTGAACGTGAAGGGACAAGCGGCTATGCCCCGTAAAAAGATTGACGCGCTGGTAGATTTTGCCAAAGGGTACGGTGCCAAGGGACTGGCATATTTGAGCGTGCAGGAGGACGGTACTTACAAGTCTTCATTCGCGAAATTTATGACAGAAGAAGAACTGGATAAACTGGTGCAGGCAATGCAGGGTGAGAAGGGAGATCTGCTTCTCTTTGCAGCGGATAAGAAGAATATTGTATACAGTGTGCTCGGTGCACTGCGCGTGGAGTTAGGCAAACAACTGGGACTGATTGACGAGTCGAAGTTCAACTTCTTATGGGTAGTGGAATTCCCTCTGTTAGAGTGGAGCGAGGAAGAGAATCGTTTTATGGCGATGCATCATCCGTTTACCATGCCGATGGAGGAGGACTGGCAGTATATCGATGCCGATCCGGGACGTGTCCGTGCAAAAGCGTATGATATCGTGTTGAACGGTGTGGAGCTGGGCGGCGGTTCCGTCCGAATCCATCAGAATGATATACAAGAGAAGATGTTTGAAGTACTCGGATTTACGAATGAGCAGGCATGGGAGCAGTTCGGTTTCTTGTTAAATGCGTTCAAGTACGGCGTACCGCCTCATGCGGGATTAGCGTACGGTCTGGACCGCTTCGTGATGCTTCTTGTGGGAGCGGATAATATCCGAGAGGTCATTGCATTTCCGAAGATTAAAGACGCCTCCTGCCTGATGACTGAGGCGCCCGGTACGGTGGATGAAAAACAGCTTGCGGAATTACAGATTGCGCTTGTGCCGGAGGAGGAAGCATGATGAATATACAGAATCCGGCGGCAGTTTTGCAGCTGATGAATATATGGAGCCGTTTTCAGAATAATCATCCGAAGTTTCCTAAATTTATATCGGCGGTGGTGAGAAACGGTATCAAAGAGGGCAGTATCATTGAGATTAAAGTGACTACCGCGGAGGGAGAGAGTTTTGACTCTAATTTGAAAGTCAATGCGGACGATATGGAAATGATTGAGCAGCTTAGAAGTCTGACGCTTGAACGATAACGGCAGAGTGCGGTGAAATACAGCCAAGCCGATAAGAAAAGTTACCTTTTGGGGAGATTGGAACGATTTCAAATACCTGAGAGGTAACTTTTATTTCCGTAAGCAGTAAGGATGGCTTTTTTGCCGGCAGCGAATTAGAGAGCGCATTGATATCAGGACAGTTGACACGAAAATGATGAACAATAGGATGGAAGACAGAAATGAATAAATTTGTATTAAGGCAGTCTGTGCTGCTGTTTTTGACGGCGGTAATCTGGGGCGTGGCATTTGTCGCCCAGAGCGCTGGTATGGAATATGTAGGTCCTTTTACATACAACGGAGTAAGATGTATTCTGGGAGGACTTGTTTTGATTCCCTGCATCGCGCTGCTCGACAGAATGCAGCAGACATCGCAGGATAAGGATTCTCTGATAAGACAGGACAGCATAACACGTGAGAAGAAAGATAATTCGTGGAGCGATAGAGGGCTTCTTCTGGGCGGCTTATGCTGCGGCGTCATATTATTTGCAGCGAGTAATTTCCAGCAGTTCGGGATTCAGTATACATCTGTCGGCAAAGCGGGATTTATTACGGCAATGTATATTCTTCTTGTGCCGGTTATGGGGCTTTTTATTCACAAGAAGGTAGGATTCAAGGTGTGGATCGGTGTTGCGTTTGCCGTTTGCGGATTATATCTTCTGTGTATGAAGAACGGTTTAAAACTGGAGAAAGGGGATACGATGGTATTAATCTGTGCGTTTATCTTTTCTCTGCATATATTGGTAATCGACTATTTTTCACCGAAGGTGGATGGTGTGAGGATGTCGTGCATTCAGTTCTGGGTGTGCGGTATCTTATCGCTTGTGTGTGCCTTTTTATTTGAAACTCCTGATTTCGGCAGTATCGCAGCAGCGTGGCAGCCGGTATGCTACGGAGGCATTATGTCCTGCGGCGTTGCCTATACGTTACAGATTGTAGGACAGAAGGACATGAATCCTACGGTTGCATCGCTTATTTTGAGTCTGGAGTCCGTGGTGTCAGTGATAGCAGGATTCTTGATACTGCACCAGACGATGAGCAGAAGGGAATTGCTAGGATGCTGTATGATGGTGATTGCAATTGTGCTGGCACAGTTGCCGAATCGAAACAGAAAGTGTATGATAGAGAAAGATTAGGCACAGAATGTAAGAAATGATGCGCCGTAAGACATTGCGGATGCAGAAAGAGATATTTTAGTGAGAGATAAGCAGATAAGAGGAGTATGAGTATGGCAGATAACAAATTAGATAATGCAAATCTGGAGGCGGCGGTTGCGGATTTTGCGCAAAACAGACAGAAAGAGTATTATGCCAAGGTGATGGAAATCTTGGAGAAATCAATGGTACTTGTGCCGGCAATGCAGCCGCAGGGACTGAGCGAGGATGTGCAGAAGCAGATGAAGGCAGGAAAACCTGTGCAACTCCCGAAGGAAGCTAAGGTTCTCCCGTGCCTTTTGCGTAAAGAGAGCGGGGAGCAGATTCTTCCGATTTTCACATCTACGGCGCAGATACCGCAGGATAAGAAGAGTCCGGCATTGCTTGCCCTGCCTTTTCAGGCATGTCTTTCCATGGTTATGGCGAGTAAAGGGCAGGTGGAGATTATGGTGCTCAATCCTTTTACGCACAATATGGTATTGACGAAGGAAATACTGGAAGTAGCTAAGAAACGTATGGAAGCCGTAAAACAGCAGAAGACAATCAGGGTGTCGGAGAAACAGTTTCAGGAACTGGTACACAATCGCGTTTCACTCTTCCTTCTTCCTAAATATTTGTTTGAACACAAAGAGGACGGGCTGAAACAGTTACAGCATGAAGAAGGCGGTTTCCTAATGCGGTTTTATAAGGAATCCTATCCTGAAAACGGAAAGATTCCTGTTGCGGTATCACCGGAAGAATTCTCGGTTATGACCCTGAACGTTACGGAGGATATGCAGATTACGAGAGTGGACATGCCGGACGGGACGATGAAGAAAGGAATGTGCTACAGAGTGTATGCCGTATGGCTGCATAAGACGCAGGAAGTCATTTATTATACAATGGAAAAGACAGAACAGGGAAATTATATCGGACAGATTACGCAAGACGGAAAGCATGTGCAGGTAGAGCCGGCGCCGGATAACGGAGCGGAGATTGAGGCAGTTATGAATTTGGTTACCCGTATGTAGGAGAAAAGAGGATGAGAGAGTTATTGTTCTGCCTTATATACGGTTTCGCCGTCATCACATACTTTATAGGGTTTACCGTATTGCATAATGGCAGCAGAAAAAACAAGATAGACCGACTTTATTTCGTATCGGCAGTTTTTAGCGCCGGATGGAGCCTTTTTATCGCACTGGTTCTGATTCAGACAGATGTGGATAAAGCGGCGTTTCTGCGTGCGGCAGGGGTGTTTCACATATTCGGACTGCTGATATGTATTACCAATATGATGATTTACTGGTCCGACGCGAGAAGCAGGGTGAAGCGATGGACCGCCGGTTTTGTCTGGCTGGGCGTTCTGCTATATCCTTTTATGATTCAGAAGAAAAATGTTATATTCGAAATGACAACCTACGGTATGTCGTTTCGCATCAAACCGGGTATATGGAGCGTGGCGTACACGGTGTACTGTATGATTGTAGCGCTGAATCTTCTTCTGCTCATTATATGTATGCTGCGTAAGAGCATCCGCAAGAGAGAGAAAATTGTCGCGTATGCGCTTATTCTGTGTGTATGTATCGTTGTTGTCGGCTGCGCTTTGGATACGACAGTGCAGATGGCAGGATATGCTGCCGTTCCGGTCAGTACGATCGGACAATTTGCGGCGCAGATGGTTCTGTACCGAATCTATCAATTCTATAATAAATCACGCGTGACGTTGGAAAATATGTCGAAGTTTGTATATTACTCCGTGGACGAGCCGGTATTCTTATTTGACGAGGCGGAGAAGCTGTGCATCGTGAATAACGGTGCTACCATGTTTCTTGGCATGAGTGCGCCGGAGTGCTGTAAACTGCGGCTGAATGATATCTTTGTCCTTGCCCGTGATGCTTTCAGATTTCAGGGGAATAAGAACAGAGTAGAAGCGCGCTGCTGGCAGAACAATAATATTTGCAGTATCAGTATTGACAAGATATATGATGATTACAAGGATATCATAGGCTACATAGTAATCGTGCACGATGTGACGGAACGCGTACATATGCTGGAAAGTCTGGCGCAGGAGAAACAGCGTGCAGATAAGGCGAATGAGGCGAAAGGCGCTTTTCTGGCAAATATGTCTCATGAGATCAGGACGCCGATCAACGCTGTTATGGGCATGAATGAGATGATTCTTCGTGAGTGTGAAGATGAAACGATTCTGGAATATGCAGGGAATATTCAGGATGCCAGCAGAACGCTGTTAGTACTGATCAATGATATTCTGGACTTTTCCAAGATTGAATCAGGTATGCTGGAAGTGGTAGAAGAAGCATATTCTTTAAAGGCGCTTCTTGGAACGCTTAAGGCGGAATGCAGTATGCGCGCCGAAGATAAAGGACTTGACTTGATATTTGATGTGCCGCAGGATACGCCGAATATTCTTCTTGGGGATGAAGTCAGAGTACGGCAGGTACTGCTCAATATACTGACCAATGCAATCAAATATACGATGAAGGGCAGTGTGACCTTGAAAGCTGCCTACCGCAAAATAAAAGAGCGGGAGATTGAGATTACTTTTGCGGTGAAAGACACCGGAATAGGAATCAGGGAAGAAAATATAGGAAGACTGTTCGGTAAGTTTGACAGAATTGACGAGGAACAGGTACACGCGATTGAAGGCACGGGGCTGGGGTTGAGTATCGTGGATAAGCTGGTGAAACTGATGAACGGCACGCTGACGGTAGAGAGCGTCTTTGGCGAAGGATCGACCTTCACGGTGTGTCTGTGCCAGCAGGTGATAGGAGAAGAGACGGTAGGATGTCTGTCGGAGAAGAAGCGTGAAGGCCGCCGCAAGGATATTCCGGTGTTTATAGCGCCTAAGGCCAGAATTCTGGTGGTGGATGACAATAAAGTGAATCTGACTGTGATCAAGGCGCTGCTCAGAAAGACCAAGGTGCAGGTTACATGTGTGGAGACAGGTAAGGAATGTCTGGAATATGCCGCCAAGGAATCTTATGATGTTATTCTTCTCGATCATATGATGCCGGTAATGGACGGTATCGAGACGCTGGAAGCCTTGAAAAAGATGCCGGATAACCAATGTAAGGACGCGGCAGTGATTGCGCTGACGGCAAATGCGATGGCAGGTGTCAGAGAAATGTATCTTGATAAGGGATTCAATGATTATCTTGCAAAACCGATAGAAGGTACGGTGTTAGAGCAGCTTATCATGCGTTACCTTCCGGAAGAATATGTCACAAAGAATAAAGAACAGGAATAAAGAATAGGAATAGAGAACGATGATAGATACCATTATATTTGATTTGGACGGAACGCTTCTCGATACATTGGAAGATTTGACTGACAGTGTGAATTATGTGATGGGAGAATACGATCTGCCGCCGCATACAATAGAGGAAATCAGGAATTATGTGGGGAACGGAGCGGCGAAACTGATAGAACGTGCCGTGCCGAAAGGAATTGACAATCCGGCGTACGAGAAGATGCTTGAAATGTTCCGACAGCACTATGCGGCGCATTGTGAAGACAAGGTGGCGCCCTACAAGGGGGTTATGGAACTGCTGGCTTCACTTAAGGCAGCAGGCTACCGTACGGCAATCGTATCCAATAAACCCGACAGCGCGGTGAAACAGCTTTATGAACGGTACTTTAAAGAATATGTGCAGGAAGCGGTTGGTGAGAGCAGCGATACAAAAAGAAAGCCGGCACCCGATATGGTGTACCGGGCACTGGCAAGGTTGTCTTCGGATGTGTCCCATGCAGTGTACGTGGGAGACTCGGAAGTAGATATTATGACTGCCGCTAATGTACCTATGACCTGCATCAGCGTTACATGGGGGTTCCGTACAAAGGAACAACTGCTTGCGGCGGGTGCCGCAGAGGAGCGTATGATCACGACTGCGCAGGAGCTTCATCCTCTTCTTGCGCGTCTTGATCGGGCAGAGTAATGAGTACTTTAACGATACGATTATCTTTAATACCGTCTGCCAGCAGGGAAATGCCGCTGTCCAGAGTGATGGTTTCCTGATCCTGCGGCAGACGCTCTAGCTTTTCGATGAGGAGTCCGCCGATAGAATCATAATCTTCGGAGTCCAGTTCTATGTTTAACGCGTCGTTGATATCGTTGAGCTTCATGCTTCCTTCTACCAGATATTTGTTGTCGTCAAGCTGTTGAATCAATTCTTCTTCGTCTGCGTCATATTCATCACGGATTTCACCGACTAATTCTTCGATCATATCCTCCATTGTGATCATGCCGACCGTTGCGCCGTATTCGCTTAGTACGAAAGCGATGCTCAATGATTTCTCACGAATTTCCATGAGCAGATCTGACACGCTCTTATATTCATAAGTATAGTAAGCTTCCCGCAAGATTTTCTTAATCTGGAATTTCTCTTTGTCTTTCACCAGAATGAAGTCTTTGATATTGACGACGCCGACGATGTGGTCAGGGTCGTCTTCATAGACGGGTATTCTGGTAAACATGGAAGCCTGAAAAGTAGACAACAATTCCTGATAAGACGCATCGATGGGAACGGTTGTCATCTGGATACGGGGAATCATGATGTCCTTGGCAACGGTATCGCCAAAATCGAATACATTGTATATTAATTCCCGCTCTTCGGTTTCAATGACGCCGCCCTCATGGCTTACATCCACATATGTTTTCAATTCTTTCTCTGTGATGCTGAAATTGTTGCCGTCAGAGCTGATATGTAGGAAGCGTAATATCCAGTTAGATAATTTATCAATCAAGTATATAACCGGTGTCAGCAATGTCATGAGCAGATTGATGAGACTGCTGTATACCAGTGTGATTGTCTCTGCGCGCTGCATCGCCCAAGTTTTTGGTATGATTTCACCGAACAGAAGAACGACGAAAGTTAAAATACCGGTTGCGATGCCGACGGCCCGGCTGCCCCATGTTCTGATTGCAAAAGTGGTAGCGACGGAAGAAGCGGAGAGATTAACAATATTATTACCGATCAGGATCGCACTGAGCATCTTACCGTAGCGGTCCAGAATGCTAAGTACCCGGATGGCTCCTTTATGCTTTTCCTCGGCGAGTGTACGAAGACGTACACGGTTGACTGTCGAAAACGCTGTTTCGGCAGAAGAGAAGAATGCTGATAATAAAACTAAAATCAACAAAGTTACGATTTGTATGACACCTGTGGTATCCAATGAAATGTTCACTCCTTATTCTATATAATATAATTTAGACCGCAGAACACGTTAATGCCCCTCGGACGGTTAAGTGAATATTACTATGGAATATAAGAATGTGTCAAGTTTTTATGCTGCTAAGAATATATATTTAGTATCTTTATAGTTGTTTTACTAAATGGAGGGCAAAATGGGGAAAAAGGAATTTTATACGGAGAAAGTGATTTTTATTACAAAGTGTATGCTGGCGGCATATATACTGACGGCGGGTTTACTGCTGCTCTTGGCGTTTATGCTGTATCGGTTCGGGCTTTCTGAGAAAGTGGTGTCAATATGCATCATCGGAATTTACATAGCAGTTACTTTTATAGTAGGATTGATAGCCGGCAAACGTGAGGGAAAGAAGAAGTATTTGTGGGGTCTTGCCATGGGATGCGCATATTATGTGATTCTGGTAATCGTATCGTTGATTGTCAACAGAGGACCGCAGGATATCGCCGGAAATATGGTTACGGTTTTCTTCCTATGCGCCGGAAGCGGTATGCTCGGAGGGATGATCAGTTAAGGAAGCCGGCCGCAATAAGGACGGCAAAAATAAGAGGTGACAAAAATACAAAAAATACTTCCCGTATGTGTAAAACTGTGATATACTACATAAAGTTTAAAGTTGTGGAGCAGATTCACGTAGCTGCTTCCATAAACATAGAGTACAGAAAATGAAATTGATAATATATGAAGGAGGATACGTCACATGAAACATATTAAGACATTGAGTACAAGAGATTTGAAGGAATCCATGAAGAAGGGCGGCTGCGGAGAGTGTCAGACATCCTGCCAGTCGGCTTGCAAGACGTCTTGTACAGTGGGAAACCAGAGTTGCGAGAAGGCAAGATAATTGATTTTGTGCCAAGCAAAGAGATAGGAAATGTAAGCAGCGATTATGATCGCTGCTTATTATGCGTGTATAAGCAGAATCACAAGTTCTGTCAGACATATGTCACGCTTGCATGTAAGCATGTCTGATATGGCTTCTGATGAGCAGCGCGAACTCGGGATGCGGAGCATCTCGAGTCTGCTTATACATCTTATGATAACGTAAGGGAACAACAGGAGAATAAAAGTGATACATCAATATATAAGTAACGGATATTATATCGTGCTGGACGTCAACAGCGGCAGCGTGCATGTGGTGGATGAGCAGGCATACCGCGCGATTCCGATTGTGGAAGAAGCGCTTGCGCAGAAGATAGAGAATAAAGAAGAGATTGCGTCGTATGTTTTTGACAAATTGTCAGAGGGAAACGGTCAGACATCAGAAGCCGGCGCGTCGATGAATGAGAAGGAAATTCGGGAGACGGTCGAAGAGATTCTCGAATTATACAAGGCCGGCATGCTGTATACAGAGGACGTTTATGAGAAATACATCGGCGAATTTAAGAATCGTCAGACCGTGGTGAAAGCGTTGTGCCTGCACATTGCGCATGACTGTAATCTCGCCTGCAAATATTGTTTTGCAGAGGAAGGAGAATATCACGGGCGAAGAGCGCTCATGAGTTATGAAGTGGGAAAGAAGGCGCTTGATTTTCTGGTGGCCAATTCGGGGAGCAGAGTCAATCTGGAGGTCGATTTCTTCGGCGGCGAGCCGCTGTTGAACTGGCAGGTGGTCAAAGATCTGGTTGCGTACGGCAGAAGCCTTGAAGAGCCCAATCATAAAAAATTCCGTTTTACGCTGACAACGAACGGCGTTCTGCTTGACGACGAGGTTCTGGAATTTGCCAACAAGGAGATGGCAAACATCGTTTTAAGTATCGACGGACGGAAGGAAATTCATGACCTGATGCGTCCCCACAGGGGCGGGCAGGGAAGCTATGCCGAGGTCGTTCCGAAATATAAGAAGGTTGCCGAGAGCAGAAACCAGATGAATTATTATGTGCGGGGAACTTTTACAAGAAACAATCTGGATTTTGCGGAGGATGTCAAACATCTTGCGGACGAAGGGTTTGAGCAGATTTCCGTGGAACCCGTCGTGGCGGCTGATACGGAGGATTACGCGCTCAGACAGGAGGATGTTCCGGCTATTCTCGATGAGTATGATAAGCTGGCGCTGGAATATATTCACAGAAAAAAAGAAGGAAAAGGTTTTAATTTCTTTCATTTTATGATAGATTTAGAAGGTGGTCCCTGTGTGGCAAAGAGATTGTCGGGCTGCGGGTCGGGAACAGAGTACCTTGCGGTCACTCCTTGGGGTGATTTCTATCCGTGCCACCAGTTCGTGGGACAAGAAGAATTTCTGATGGGAAATGTGGATGAAGGGATTGTCCGTACGGACATCAGAGATACTTTTAAAACATGTAATGTCTATGCGAAGGAGAAATGTAAGGATTGTTTTGCCAAGTTCTATTGCAGCGGCGGCTGTGCTGCCAACGCCTACAACTTCAGTGGCAATATCAACGGCGCTTACGACCTTGGCTGTGAATTGCAGAGAAAGCGTGTTGAGTGCGCAATCATGATAAAAGCGGCGCTTGCCGATGAGGAAAAGGAGAAAGCACTATGAAAAAGAGCAGAGCGTTGATCAGTCTGATTGTATTTGTTTTGATACTCGGACTGCTTGGCTACACGGCAGTATTCGGTGTCGGTTCGGACAAGTCCGGCTCGGCGTCCAGCATTAAGTTAGGTTTGGATTTGGCGGGAGGCGTCAGTATCACCTATCAGGTGGTAGGCGACGAGAAGCCGAGCGATGAGGATATGAGCGATACCATCTATAAGCTGCAGCAGCGTGTAGAGAATTACAGTACGGAAGCGCAGGTATATAAAGAAGGCGCGGACCGGATCAATATTGAGATTCCCGGCGTATCGGACGCCAATGCGATTCTGGAGGAATTGGGAAAACCCGGAAGTCTGTATTTTATTGCACAGACGGACAGCGAAGGTAATCCGAACTATGGCGGAACTTACGGTGTGGGTGCGGATGGCAATATAGAAATCCAATATATCCTGACTAAAACAATGGATGAACTGATGGCGGACGGCTCCATCGTCCTGACGGGTACGGAAGTGGTAGATGCGCAGGCGAAAGCACAGCAGAATTCCATGGGGAATGTTGAGAATGTAGTTACTTTAGTGTTGAATGATACCGGTAAGACGGCTTTTGCGCAGGCGACACAGAAGGCATATGACAACGGTGAATCTATTGCCATTTATTATGACGACCAGTTTGTCAGCGTGCCGAGTGTAAACGCAGTGATCACCGACGGTAATGCAGTGATTACTGTACCGACGGGAGCGGCGGAAGCGGAGCGTATCGCTTCCACAATCCGTATCGGCGGATTGAAGCTGGAACTGGAAGAACTGCGTTCCAACGTGGTAGGAGCACAGCTTGGTTCTGCGGCGATTCGCTCCAGTCTGATTGCAGCGGCAGTCGGTTTTGCGCTGGTTGTTCTGTTCATGATCGCGATTTATTATGTGCCCGGTCTGGTGGCGTCACTTGCATTGTGTCTGTATACGGAACTTATGATTATCTTACTGTATGCATTTGAAGTGACATTGACGTTACCGGGTATTGCAGGTATTATTCTGTCGGTAGGTATGGCGGTCGATGCCAATGTCATCATATTTGCACGTATCAGAGAAGAACTGGCGACCGGTAAGACGGTACAGTCCTCTGTGAAGATAGGTTTCAGTAAAGCTTTATCCGCTATCATAGACGGTAATATTACGACGTTAATTGCGGCGCTTGTGCTTGTTTCCATGGGAAGCGGTACGATTAAAGGATTTGCAATTACATTGATTTTCGGTATAGCATTATCTATGTTTACGGCATTGTTTATTACCAAGTATCTTCTCAACGTATTCTATGCGCTCGGCGTGCAGAGCGAGAAGGCATACGGTGTGGGCAAGGAGAAGAAAACGATTAACTTTTTATCCAAGAGATATCTGTTCTTCGGCTTGTCGGCAGCAGTGATCGTGATAGGCTTTGTTGTGATGGGAATCAACAAATCGCAGATGGATATGGCGCTCAATTACAGCCTTGACTTTGTGGGCGGTACTTCCACGACCATGACACTGAACGAAGATTTGAGCATTGAACAGATAGACGCACAGATTGTTCCATTGATCGAAGAGATTACAGGCGACGGCAATGTGCAGACAACGAAAGTAGCCGGTTCTAATCAGATTATCATTAAAACGAGAACCTTGAATGTAGAAGAGAGAGAGCGGTTTGCGAATACTATGACGACGAATTTCGGCGTGGATGCAAACAGCATTACGGCGGAGACAATCAGCGCAACAGTAAGTTCTGAAATGCAGGCGGATGCCATTAAGGCGATTCTTGTCTCAACCATACTCATGCTGCTGTATATTTGGTTCCGGTTCAAAGATATCCGTTTCGGTGCAAGTTCTGTAATTGCATTGCTTCACGACGTGCTGGTAGTTCTTGCGTTCTATGCGATCGTGAAGATATCGGTGGGCAATACCTTTATCGCATGTATGTTGACGATTATCGGTTATTCCATTAATGCGACCATCGTTATTTTTGACCGTATCCGTGAGAACCTGAGGGACAAACGTGACAAGGAAAGCTTGGATGATGTGGTCAATAAGAGTATTTCCCAGACATTGTCCAGAAGTATTTTCACTTCCCTGACGACGTTCTTCATGGTGGCGGCACTCGAAGTATTTGGCGTGTCTTCCATCAGAGAGTTTGCATTGCCGCTTATCGCAGGTATTATCTGCGGTACGTATTCGTCCATCTGTCTGGCGAGTGCGTTCTGGTATGTATTGCGCACCAAGATTGTGAAGAAAGAAGCGGTGAAACAGTAAGTTGAAATAGAATACAATGTAACATCATATTGAAATAGCAAAGGCGTTCTGCGGTAAACAGAGCGCCTATGTTTTCTTCATAAGAAAGATGAAAGTGAAAGGCATGGTATAGAAGTGGCGAAATGGATGGTATCTGCTAAGAAGGCGGATTTTGCAAAAATAGCGGAAACGTTTCATATTGACCCGGTGATTGCGAGAATTATGCGAAACAGAGATATTGAGACAGAAGAACAGATTAATCAATTTCTGTACGGCGCACCGGGCGATATGCATTCCCCGCATCTGCTTAAGGATGTGGATAAAGCGGCACGTATTCTGCAGGAGCAGATTGACGGCGGGAAGAGAATACGTGTGATAGGAGACTATGATATCGACGGAGTCTGCGCTGCATATATTCTGGTCAAGGGATTGGAACTTAGCGGCGCGCGGGCGGATGTCGTGATACCACACCGCATTCAGGATGGGTACGGACTGAATGACGATATGATTACCAAGGCGAAAGAGGATGGGATTGAAACGATATTGACATGTGACAACGGAATTGCGGCGAAAGACCAGATTGCTTATGCCAAATCGCTTGGTATGACCGTGGTGGTGACCGATCATCATGAGGTGCCGTACGAGGTTGCAAAAGACGGTGCGAGAACTGAGTGCCCGCCCCCTGCGGATGCGGTTGTGGACCCGAAGCAGAATGACTGCGGATATCCTTTTGATGGCATTTGCGGCGCTGTGGTTGCTTACAAACTGATACAGGTTCTGTTTGAACTCATTCCGGTCGATCAGGTGGAAACGAAGCTTCAGGAATTACTGGCTTTCGCAGCTTTTGCAACTGTGGGAGATGTGATGGCGTTGACAGATGAGAACCGTATTATCGTCAGAGAAGGGCTGAAACTGATTGCGAAGTCGTCAAATGTCGGCATGCAGGCGCTTATCACGGTAAACGGTCTGCAGAATAAGCCTTTGTCCGCATATCATATAGGATTTGTGTTAGGACCGTGTTTAAATGCAACGGGAAGACTGGATACGGCATATCGGGCATTACGGATGTTCCGGACTGACGATCAGGCGGAAGCGGTGACAATTGCGGACGAATTGAAAGAATTGAACGATAGCAGGAAGAATATGACTCTGCTGGGGACGAAACAGGCGGTTCAGATGATTGAGGAAAGTCCGCTCATAGATGATAAAGTACTTGTCGTGTATCTTCCGGAATGTCATGAGAGTCTTGCGGGTATCATTGCCGGGCGGCTCAGGGAGCGGTACTATAAGCCGACGTTCGTATTGACGAAGGCGGAGGAGGGAGTCAAAGGTTCCGGGCGCTCTATAGAAGCATATCATATGTATGATAAGATGAGTGAATGTAAAGAACTGTACACGAAATACGGCGGTCATAAGATGGCGGCGGGGGTATCTATGCCGGAAGAGAATGTAGAGAACTTCCGCGCCTATCTGAATGAGCATTGTGAACTGACTGAAGAAGATTTGGAAGAGAAGATACATATAGACGTTCCCATGCCTATGTCTTATGTGACCGCTGATTTTGTCCGGCAGTTATCGGTATTGGAGCCGTTTGGAAACGGGAATCCTAAGCCTGTATTTGCCCAGAGAAATGTAAAACTGATAAAAGGCAGGATACTCGGCAAGAATAGCAATGTGGGGAAATATACCGTGGAAGATGAGCAGGGCGGACGGTACGAAATGATGTACTTCGGCAATATGGAGACATGGCATACTTTTTTGACGGAAGGATTCGGTCAGGAAGCATATGACAGACTGTATCGCGGTGATGGCGGTGATATTTGCATTCATGTGATTTATTATCCGGATCTGAATGTATATCAGGGAAGAGAGAGCCTTCAGATGATCATGCAGGATTATTGTATGGGCAGTGCGGACAATGCAACAAAAAAGTCCGGGTGAACCGGACTTTTTCGCATTTTCTTATGAGGGGGGAGATAGTGAGTTCATCAACTATCTTGATTAACATCATAAAGTGTAATTGTGTCCAAAATGTGTTTAGTTTGTTATAAAAAAATAAAAATACATTAAGATATCCTTAAAAAAATAACGAGTAAGCTTTTTTACGGGATTTGCTGCGCAACCCCGGAATAAAAGAGGCGTGTAAGTTGAAAAATGACGGTTTTCGTGCTATGGTTATAGAAGAAAATGGACGTAAAAAGAGCAGGAGGGATCAGATGACAGCGCTGAAAAGCTTGTTGGAGAAGATTGATTACGAATGTATTGAGGGGACGCTTGATAAGGAAGTAACGGATATTATATATGATTCCAGAAAGGTGGTTCCGGGCAGCATGTTTGTATGCATACCGGGCGCGGTCAGGGATGGGCATGAGTTTGCCGCTGATGCCGCTATAGCCGGCGCGGCTGTGCTTCTGGTGGAGAAAGAAGTGAAACTGCCGGAGAATAGCCAAGCGACGGTGATCCGTGTGGCGGATACCCACTACGCCATGGCATTTATATCAGCCGCTTTTTTTGACTACCCGGCTGAAGATATGAAGATTATCGGTATTACGGGCACAAAAGGTAAGACGACTACGACCTACTTGGTGAAATCTATTTTGGAGAAGGCCGGCAGAAAAGTCGGGTTGATCGGAACAATAGAGATTATCATAGGCGATACCCATATTCATGCGGATCATACGACGCCGGAATCCTATCTTATTCAGAAGTATTTCAGACAGATGGCGGATGAGGGATGCGATACCGTGGTGATGGAGGTGTCTTCGCAGGGACTGATGCTGCACAGAACGCAGGGATTTATATTTGATTTCGGTATTTTTACCAATCTGGAACCCGATCATATCGGTAAGGGCGAGCATAAAGATTTTGATGATTATCTGCATTGTAAGGGGCTGTTGTTTAAACAGTGTAAAGTGGGAATCGTCAATCATGATGACGAGCACTGGGAGGCGGTCACACAGGGGCATACATGTGTATTAGAGACGTACGGAATAGACACAGAAGCTGATTTATGCGCAAGTAATATCACTTTTGTGAAAGAGGCGGGGAATCTGGGTATGGAGTTTGACGTGTCGGGACTCATGGGTTTCCATGCAAGAATAGCGACGCCCGGCAGATTCAGCGTATACAACGCATTGACTGCAATTGCAATCTGCCGTCATTTTAACGTGACGGAAGAAATCGTGAAATCTGCGCTTCTTACGGCTAAAGTGAAGGGTAGAATCGAGCCGGTCAAGGTGTCCGATAAATTTACATTAATGATAGATTATGCGCACAATGCTATGGCGCTTAAGAGTCTGCTGACGACTTTGAGGGCATATGAGCCGCACAGACTGATCTGTCTCTTCGGTTGTGGCGGTAACCGGGCGAAGTCGAGACGATATGAGATGGGCGAAGTCAGCGGCAGGATGGCGGATCTGACGATTATCACATCAGATAATCCGCGGACCGAAGAACCACAGTCGATCATTGACGACATTAAGATTGGTATCGGCAGAACGGATGGCAAATATGTGGAGATTTGTGACCGTAAGGAAGCGATCGCCTATGCGATATCCCACGGGGAGCCGGGCGACATCATTGTTCTTGCCGGCAAGGGACATGAAGATTATCAGGAAATTAACGGCGTGAAATATCCTATGGATGAACGCGTGCTTATTCAGGAGATACTTGAAGGAAGGTAGAAAACGCATGGCAGCAAAATATGCGGATGTTATCATAGATATATCCCATGAAAAAGTAGACAGACCTTTTCAATATATCATTCCGCAGGAACTGTCAGGTGCCGTATATCCGGGGGTGCGCGTTCATGTGCCATTCGGGAGCGGGAATCGCGACAAAACAGGGTATGTGATAGATTTATCCGACAAGGCAGAGTATCCGCTTGATAAGTTGAAGGCAATCGCCGCGGTAGATGACAAAGGCATCACCGCAGAAGGCGGCCAGATACAGATAGCCTATTGGTTAAAAAGGCAGTATGGTTCTACGATGATTGCGGCGTTAAAGACCGTATTGCCGGTGAAACAGAAGCTAAAACAGCTGGAGAAAAAGAAGGTCACAAGATGCATACCGCCGGAAGAACTGCTTCAGGCGGCGCATCTGTGTAAAGAAAAACATCAAACGGCAAAGGCAAGGGTGCTATATGCATTGGCGGAGGAAGAAGTGCTTCCGCAGGAACTGCTCAGACAGAAGTTGAACGTGTCGCCGTCTACGTTACAGTCTTTGGAAAAACAAGGATATCTCAAAATCGAGACCGAAAGTCTGTACCGTAATCCCGTCAAACATATGGACGGGAGTGAGAAGCGGGTTGTATTAAGTGATGTCCAGAAGAATATCATAAAAGAAATCGTGAGTGATTACCGCTTGGGCAATCCCGGCACCTATCTTTTACATGGGGTCACAGGCAGCGGTAAGACGGAAGTGTATCTCGGTATCATAGAGCAGATGATTGTGATGGGCAAGCAGGCGATCGTGCTCATACCGGAGATTGCGCTTACCTATCAGACGCTTCTTAGATTTTATAAGAGATTCGGTGACAGGGTTTCTGTGATGAATTCCACGCTTTCACAAGGAGAGAAGTACGATCAGATGCGAAGGGCCAAGGCAGGAGAGATTGATGTGATTATCGGACCGCGGTCAGCTTTGTTCACTCCTTTTCCTAATCTGGGAGTCATCGTTGTGGACGAGGAGCACGAGAGCAGTTACAAGAGTGAATCCATGCCTAAGTATCATGCCAGAGAGACGGCGGTACAGATTGCCGCAATGCATAAGGCATGTGTGGTCTTGGGATCGGCGACGCCTTCGCTGGAAGCATATTACCGTGCAAGGCGGGGGGAATATAAGCTGTATGAGATGACAAGCAGACACGGAAGCAGTATGCTTCCGGACGTATACACCATAGATTTGCGGGAAGAATTAAAGAAGGGAAACCGTTCTGTTTTCAGCAGAAAGCTGCATGAACTGATAGAGCAGAGGCTGAAGAGGAGGGAGCAGACGATACTGTTTTTGAATAGGAGAGGATATGCAGGATTTGTCTCGTGCAGGGCGTGTGGTCATGTGATGAAATGTCCGCATTGTGATGTTTCTCTTTCTGAACATAGTAATGGTATGTTAATATGTCATTATTGCGGGTATGAGGAGGTCAGGCGGCAGAACTGTCCGGAATGCGGTTCTAAGTATCTGCTTGGATTTAAGGCGGGAACCGAACAGATTGAGGAAGTTTTGCACAAAGAATTTCCTTTGGCGAGAGTGCTGCGTATGGACGCGGATACGACTAGAACAAAGGAAAGTTATGAGAAGATATTATCGGCATTTGCAGATGAGAAAGCGGATATTCTTGTAGGCACGCAGATGATTGTTAAGGGACATGATTTTCCGAATGTGACGCTGGTGGGTATTCTTGCGGCGGATTTGTCATTAAACCAGAATGATTATCGTGCAGGAGAGAGAACTTTTCAGTTGGTCACACAGGCGGCGGGACGTGCCGGCAGGGGAGAGAAACCGGGTGAAGTGGTGATTCAGACTTATCAGCCGGAACATTACAGTATCGTACATGCGGCGAAGCAGGATTATCGAGGATTTTATGAAGAGGAGATTACCTATCGGGATTTCATGCGCTATCCGCCGGCGGCGCATATGCTGGCAGTACTGATTACCTCAAAAGACTGTGAAGCGGGTGAAGCGCTTGGCAGAATTATGACAGATGCGGTCAGTGCATTATGCGCTTGTGAAGAAGTTTATCAGAAAGCGCAGCTAATCGGACCTGCCGAGGCGTCGATCGGCAGAATTAACGATATATACAGGCATGTCTTCTATGTCAAACATGAAGACTATCAGGTCTTGGTGGAAATCAAAGATATGCTGGAATCGTTTTGTAAGGACAGGGAGTTAAGAAATCAGGCGGTACAATATGATTTCGATCCTATTAATACATATTGAATACGAGAGGCAAAAGGAGAGGATGAGAGTATGGCAATCAGAAAAATCAGGGAGATGGGTGATCCGGTTTTAAATAAGCAGTGCAAGGAAGTGACTGAGATCACGCCGCGCATACAGGATTTGATTGACGACATGTTTGAAACGTTATACGAAGCGGAAGGAGTCGGACTTGCGGCGCCGCAAGTGGGAATCTTGAAAAGAATCGTGGTAATCGACGTTACCGGAGAAGATCCGATTCTGCTCATTAACCCGAAAATCTTAGAGACCAGCGGTGAGCAGGAGGGTTATGAGGGGTGCCTCAGCGTTCCGGGCAAAAGCGGCAAAGTGACCAGACCGAATTATGCCAAGGTGCTTGCTTACGACGAGAATATGAACGCTTTCGAACTGGAAGGAACGGAACTGCTTGCAAGGGCGATCTGCCATGAACTGGATCATTTGGACGGACGTCTGTATGTGGAAAAAGTAGACGGTCCATTGGTGAATACGGCAGATTTGGCGGAAGAAGAGTAGTACTTACAATCCGGGAAAGGAGAACGGAAGATACATGAGAGTTGTATTTATGGGAACGCCGGATTTTGCGGTAGGCGCGCTGGAATCGATCATACAGGCAGGACATGACGTGGCGGCGGTAGTGACGCAGCCGGATAAGCCAAAAGGCAGAGGTAAAGAAATGCAGATGACTCCGGTTAAAGCGTGTGCCGTATTGCACGGGATCCCGGTATTTCAGCCGGTCAAAGTAAAGGAGCCCGACGCGGTGGAGCAGCTGCGTAAATACGGAGCGGATGTTTTTGTAGTGGCGGCTTTCGGACAGATTCTTTCACAGGAAATCCTGACAATGCCGAAGTACGGCTGTGTGAATATCCATGCCTCTCTGCTGCCCAAATACAGAGGCGCCGCGCCGATTCAATGGGCGATTATTAACGGTGAGAAGACGACAGGCGTCACAATTATGCAGATGGATCGGGGAATCGATACGGGCGATATGCTCATGAAAGACGAAGTGCCGATTTCGGCGCGGGAGACAGCGGACAGTCTGCACGATAAACTGGCACAGACTGGCGCGCGTCTGATCGTGGAGGCCCTTGCAAAAATAGAGAAAGGCGAGATAACGCCGGTGAGGCAGAACGAGGAAGAAAGCTGTTATGCTAAGATGCTGCATAAGTCGATGAGCAGGATTGACTGGCAGCAGGATGCGGTCGGACTGGATTGTCTTATCCGCGGTCTGATTTCATGGCCCGGTGCGTCTTGTGTGTATCGTGGTAAGATGCTTAAAATCTGGGAGGAAGAAGTCGCCTGCGCGGATGAAAAGGCGGCGGAGACTGTGGCAGAGGAATCGAAGAATGGGCAGGCGTCGGCGCCGCCAAATGATGCAGAGCCGGGCACAATAGTCCGTGTGGAGAAGGATTCCTTCTATGTCCAGACAGGAGAAGGCATTCTCAAGATAACGGCAGTACAACCGGAAGGCAAGAAGCACATGGCAGTCAGGGATTTTCTCTTGGGATATCCGATGAAAGCCGGAGAGAAACTGGAGTAACGGCATAAAAGTATGGAAAGGGATGAGCAGTATGGGACATTACGGCTATTATGGATATTATTTTGATCCGACTTACCTGTTGGTTCTGATTGGAGCGGTTTTATGTATCTGGGCACAGATGCGCGTCAACTCCACTTATAAGAAATTTGCGCGTGTCAGAAGCAGAAGCGGGCTGACCGGAGCGCAGGCGGCACAGAGAATATTGCAGATGTCGGGAATTTATGATGTGCGTATCGAGCATGTGAGAGGTGAATTAACAGACCATTACGATCCCTCTAACAAGGTGCTTCGACTGTCGGATTCCGTGTACGGCTCCGATTCGATAGCGGCAATCGGAGTAGCGGCACATGAGTGCGGACACGCGGTACAGCATGATAAAGGATACGGACCGCTGTCCATCAGGACGGCACTTGTGCCGGTGGCAAATATCGGTTCAAGGGCGGGCATTCCCATTATCATTCTGGGAGCCATACTGGGTATGAATCAGGTACTGATACAGGTCGGTATATGGGTATTTGCGCTGGCTGTGCTTTTTCAGGTGGTGACGCTTCCGGTAGAATTTAATGCTTCCGGACGTGCGCTCGCTATGCTGGGCGATTATGGTATGTTGGAACAGGATGAGACAAGAGGATGCCGCAAGGTGTTATCCGCCGCAGCCCTCACCTATGTGGCGGCAGCAGCGTCGGCGATTCTCCAGCTTCTCAGACTGGTTCTTTTGTTTGGCAATAACAGAAATCGCGATTGAAATAGATATCTATACAGGATAGGGGAAACGCAGATTGGCAGAAATAAACGTACGGGAAGTAGTTCTTGATCTGATGATGGAGCTGTCGAAACAAACTGAATATAGTAATGTTCTGATTGCGTCGGTGCTGTCTAAGTATGATTATCTTGATAGCAGGCAGAAGGCTTTTATCAAGAGAGTGGGCGAGGGGACGATAGAACGCAGAATACAGATTGATTATGTTCTGGGTCAGTTTTCTAAAGTTCCGGTGAAGAAAATGAAACCGCTCATCAGGGAACTGCTGCGGATGAGCGTCTACCAGATTTTGTTTATGGACAATATACCCGACGCCGCCGTCTGCGACGAGGCGGTTAAATTAGCAAAGAGACGTAAATTCCAATCACTGCAGGGCTATGTCAATGGGGTTTTGCGCACGGTTGTAAGACAGAAAGAACAGATTGTGTATCCGGATAAGCAGACGTCATATATCGAATACTTATCGGTATGTTATTCGATGCCGGTCTGGCTCGTGGAGCATTTCTGTAATGCGTATGGAGAAAATGCCTGTGAGAAGATTCTTCAGTCTTTTATGAAAAGAGGGGCCGTGGGAATCAGATTGCAGGAGACAGCCGGTCTGCAACAGAGAGAAGAGTTAATCGAATTGTGGAAGCAGGCGGGGGTGCAGGTAAGCAGGCACCCCTACCTGCCTTATGCGGTAGAAGTGCAGAAAACGGACGGCATCCATAGTCTTGCGGGCTTTACCGAAGGACTTTTTGCGGTGCAGGATGTAAGTTCCATGCTGGTGGTGGAAGCTGCCGGTATTCAACATGGCGATACGGTGATTGATGTGTGCGCGGCGCCCGGCGGTAAGGCAATGCATGCGGCTGAGAAGCTTGCGGGAACCGGGCAGGTCATAGCCTGCGACGTGTCGTCATATAAAACCGATAAGATCAGAGAGAATACGCAAAGACTGCGAATGACGAATGTCTCAGTCAGAGAGCAGGACGCCCGAGTCAGAGACAAGACATTAATAGGGAAGGCAGATGTGCTGATTGCTGATGTCCCGTGTTCCGGACTTGGTGTAATCGGTAAGAAGCAGGATATCAAGTACCGGGTGACGAACGAATCTTTGGAGGATATCGTCAAGTTACAGAAAGAGATTATTGCCAACGCGGTTCACTATCTGAAACAGGACGGTGTGATGATGTACAGTACATGTACTATGAATCCGGCGGAGAATGAAGAGATGGCTGCTTGGATATGCCGCGAGTATGATATGGAGCCGGAGAGTATGGCGGAGATGATGCCGAAAGAACTGAAAGAAGCGGCAAAGAGAGGAATGATCCAGCTTCTGCCCGGAATAGATGAAACGGATGGATTTTTTATTGCCAGACTTCGCAGGAAAAGAAGGGATAAATCTGACTCAACACAGAATGAGGATACATGACGGGTAAAGTATGGAAACAAAAACGATGAAGGATTTGAAATCATTCACGCTGGATGAACTTAAGGAAGAAATGGAAAGTCTGGGTGAGAAGCCATTCCGGGCAAAACAGTTGTATGAGTGGATGCATAAGAAGCAGGCGGTTTATTATGACGAAATGACCAATATTCCGAAGACGCTTACAGAAAAGTGCAAAGCGCACTATACCTATACCGTGCTTATGCCGGTCCGTGTACAGGAGTCAAAGACGGATGGTACAAGAAAATATCTTTTTGAACTGCCGGATGGCAATATGGTTGAGAGTGTATTGATGCGGTATAAGCACGGCAACAGTGTATGTATTTCTTCGCAGGTAGGCTGCCGCATGGGCTGCAGATTTTGCGCTTCCACGTTGGACGGACTGGAAAGGAACCTGCTTCCCTCGGAAATGCTGGATCAGATTTATGCAATCATCAGACATACCGGTGAGAGAGTGTCCAATGTGGTCGTTATGGGAAGCGGCGAGCCGATGGATAATTATGACAATCTGCTTAAGTTTATCACTCTGCTGACAGACGAAAACGGGTTAAATATCAGTCAGAGGAACGTTACCGTGTCTACCTGCGGAATTGTTCCGAAGATGAGAGAACTGGCAGATGTACAGCTTCAGATTACGCTGGCGATTTCTCTTCATGCTGCGACGAATGAGAAGAGGAGACAGCTCATGCCGATTGCAGACAGATATTCTCTGTATGAGCTGATGGAGTCATGTATTTACTACTTTGAGCGGACGGGAAGAAGAATCACTTTTGAGTATAGTCTGGTGAGAGATGTCAATGATACAGACGAGGATGCAATGCATCTGACAGAGCTTCTTGACGGACTTAACTGCCATGTCAATCTAATTCCGGTCAACCCGATTAAAGAGCGCGATTATGTACAATCGGAGAGACGTGCGGTGGAGGCGTTCAAAAATAAACTTGAAAAAAATGGAATTAATGTTACTATTAGAAGGGAAATGGGCAGGGATATCGACGGCGCCTGCGGTCAGCTAAGACGCAGATATATGGAGCGTAGTACGGTATCATGAGCCGCAAATCAGGAGAAGAATGGTAACCGGGAGGAAAACACAGTGCTTAGGTCCTATGCGATAACCGATATCGGACGGAAGAGAAAACTGAATCAGGACTTTATCTATCTGTCGGATACACCGATCGGCAATCTGCCCAACGTGTTTATCGTGGCGGACGGCATGGGCGGGCATAATGCGGGGGATTATGCGTCCCGCTATGCGGTGGAGACCGTGGTGGAGGAGATTGGCAGTTCTTTTGAGAAGAGTCCGGTTAAGATTCTGGGCAGAGCGATTGAGAAGGCCAATGCGATGATTCGCAAGAGAGCACGGGAAGAGGCGGCTTATAACGGTATGGGTACCACAATCGTTGTCGCTACCTGTATCGGAAGATATCTGGAAGTGGCTAACGTGGGCGACAGCAGACTTTATGTTGTGGGCGACCGCATAGAGCAGATTACGGAAGACCATTCACTGGTGGAAGAGATGGTACGGATGGGAGGAATTGACAAAGCGTCAGCCAGAAATCATCCGGATAAAAATATAATTACAAGAGCAATCGGAGCCAGAGATTATATAGAGGCGGATTTTTTTGATTTAGAGCTGCAGACAGGCGATATCGTTCTACTTTGTTCTGATGGTTTGACGAATATGGTGGATGACGAGACGATACGTCAGATATTGACGAGTGATAAAAGTCTTGAGGACAGGGTAGAAGAGTTGGTGAGAACTGCAAACCAGAACGGCGGCAAAGATAATATCTCCGCGATAGTGATTGAACCGTTAGCAGACGAGGTGGAAAATGATTAAGATTGGAATGATGATAGGCGACCGATACGAGATTTTGGAAAAAATCGGCACCGGCGGCATGTCAGATGTATATAAAGCAAAAGACCATAAACTGAACCGTTTTGTTGCGGTCAAGGTATTGAAACAAGAGTTTAGTGAAAACGCAAATTTTGTATCAAAGTTCAGGATTGAAGCGCAAGCGGCGGCAGGTCTTATGCATCCGAATATCGTGAATGTGTATGACGTCGGAGAAGAGGGCGGTATCTATTATATCGTCATGGAACTGGTGGAAGGTATTACATTAAAGAAATATATTGAGAAGAAGGCGCGGCTATCCGTAAAGGAAGCGATCAGTATCGCAATTCAGGTGTCTATGGGAATTGAGGCGGCGCACAACAATCATATTATACACCGTGATATTAAACCTCAGAATATTATTATATCCAAGGAAGGCAAGGTAAAGGTAACGGATTTCGGTATCGCCAAGGCGGCTACCAGCAATACGATTACGTCTAACGTCATGGGATCAGTGCACTATACGTCGCCAGAACAGGCAAGAGGCGGTTACAGCGATGAGAAGAGTGATATCTATTCGCTCGGTATTACCATGTTCGAGATGCTGACGGGCAGAGTGCCGTTCAACGGAGAGACCACGGTGGCAATTGCCATCAAACATATACAGGAAGAAATGCCTTCACCAAGAGAATATGTGTCGGAAATTCCTATCAGCGTGGAGCAGATAGTGTGTAAATGCTGTCAAAAGAGTCCGGACAGAAGATATCAGTCTATGGCGGAACTGATTACAGACTTGAAGCAGTCATTGATCAATCCGGATGAAGATTTTGTGAAACTGGTTGATCCGGATGAAGAGGCATCCACGAGGATGATTACGGACAGGGACATGGTCCAGATTAAGAGACAGTCCGAGCGAAGAGATTCCATGGAAGAAGCTATGCGCCTTAAGAAGGCCAGAGAGCGCTATTATGAAGAAGATGACGAGGATGATGAGGATTGGGAAGACGATGAGGAAGATTACGATCCAAAGATGGAGAAGATCACCACGATTCTTGCTGTTGTAGCGGCACTGTTGATCGGCTGTATTGTCCTTTTCCTCGTAGGGAAATCTTTCGGCGTCTTTCATTTCGGCGAGGAGCCGGAAAACAATACGGTGCAGGAAGAAGTGGAAAAGGTAAAGATGATCCGGGTGGTCGGTTTGAACATCGAGGATGCCAAGAGAGAACTTTTGGCGCTGGGGCTGACACCGGAGATTCAGTATGAGGTTAACAGCGCCTATCCGGTGGGAACGGTCCTGCGTGCGAGTGTGCAGGATGGTATTCAGATAGATAAAAATTCTGTGGTGGTTATGACTGTGGCGCAGGGAACGGAAGGTGTGAAGGTTCCTTCGGTCACGGGTAAGTCCGAGGCAGAAGCGACTTCGATATTGGAGAAAGAAGGGTTCGAAGTCAACGTGACGAAGAGTTATGACAGTGCGGTCGAGGAAGGTTATGTAATATCCCAGTCACCGGAGGCCGATACCTCGGCGCCGGAAGGCTCCGCTGTCTCGATTCGGGTGAGTCAGGGTGCAGAAGACAATAAAGTCAGAGTGCCGGATGTTTATAAGCTGACAGAGATGGACGCAACGGTTAATCTGACCGAAAGCGGGCTGGCAGTCGGCACGATTACGGAAGCGGCAAGCGAAGAAGTGGAAGCGGGCTTTGTATGTTATCAGAGTTATTCGGCGGGGTCCTACGTTGATAAGGGAACGCCGGTCGATATCAGGATCAGTACCGGGCCCTCCAGTGTGACATACCGGTATTCCGAGGGAATTACCGCGCCAACGGAGGATCCGGACTATCGCGGCGGCATGGAAGTTGATGTCACGGTTACGACAGCGGACGGTACACAGCTTCTTAGTACGAGAGCGACGTCTTTCCCAGTAGCAGTCAACTACACGGGAATTAAGTCGGCGAGCGGTGTGATTACGTTCCACTTTACGGTACAGAGAGAAGGTGCGACCACCACGAACCCGGAGACAGGCGAGATTATTACGGCAGATCCGGTCACGGAGGAGAAGACCGTCACAAGAGAGATTACGTTCACGCAGGAATAGTGTTGGGGCAGGATTGGAATCAGGTGCATGCAGGGAAAGATAATCAAAGGGATAGCGGGATTTTATTATGTTCATGTAGAAGGACACGGAGTGTATGAGTGCAAGGCGAAAGGCATTTTCAGAAAAGATCATGTGAAACCCCTCGTGGGAGATGACGTGATTGTAGATGTGCTGGATGAGGAGGAGATGCTGGGCAATATCCGTCAGATTCTACCCCGCCGCAGCGCTCTGGTGCGGCCGGCAGTTGCCAATGTTGATCAGGCACTCATTATCTTTGCGATTGTGAAGCCGAATCCGAATTTTAATCTTTTAGACAGGTTCCTGATCCGCATGGAGCGGCAGAAGCTTCCGACGATTATCTGCTTTAATAAACAGGATATCGCATCGTCACAGGAGAAAGAGGCTTTGCGGCATTCTTATGAAACATGCGGATATAAGGTGCTGTTTATGAGCGCTCTGGAAAACGAGGGCATAGAGGAAGTCAGGAAACTGCTGACCGGCAAAACGACTACCGTGGCAGGACCGAGCGGCGTAGGCAAATCCTCTCTGATTAACAAGCTGGTTCCGACGGCTAATATGAAAACCGGTGATATCAGTGTCAAGATAGAAAGAGGAAAGCACACGACGAGACACTCGGAAATCATTGCCTTGGGGGAAGGAACCTATATAGTAGATACGCCCGGGTTTACATCCCTTGAAATCTCTGAGATTACTAAGGAAGAACTGGGGCAGTATTATCCGGAATTCGTACAATATGAACCATACTGCAAATTCAGCGGATGTGCACATATAAACGAGCCTTCCTGCGGCGTCAAGGATGCGGTGGCTGAAGGCAGAATCAGCAAGGTGCGGTACGATAATTACAAAACGCTGTATCAGGAACTGAAGGAATTGAAAAGGTATTGATATAAAATGTATTAATATAAAAATGTATTGATATAAAAGTATACTGATATAAAAATATAGAGAAAGGCAGAAACCCTTGAAAATAAAGGATTTCTGGATAGGTATGATAAATTATGAAACTAGGCATCGTAGGGCTTCCCAACGTGGGTAAGAGCACCCTCTTTAATTCTCTGACGAAGGCAGGAGCCGAATCTGCCAATTATCCGTTCTGCACAATAGATCCGAATATCGGCATTGTTGCGGTGCCGGATGAAAGATTGAAGTTATTGGGCGATATGTATCATTCTAAGAAAGTGACGCCTGCAACCATCGAGTTCGTAGATATTGCCGGACTCGTGAAGGGAGCCTCTAAAGGTGAAGGTCTGGGGAACCAGTTTCTTAGCAATATACGCGAGGTGGACGCTGTCGTGCATGTGGTGAGATGTTTTGAGGACAGTAACATCGTGCATGTGGATGGGTCGATTGATCCGCTGCGGGATATTGAGACAATTAATCTGGAGCTTATTTTTTCCGATATTGAGATTCTGGACAGAAGGATAGCCAAGACTGCCAAGGTAGCGAAGATGGATAAGACGGTGGCAAAAGAATATGCCCTTCTTGAGAGAATCAAGGCGCATCTGGAGGAAGGTAAGCTTGCTAAAGGATTTGAGGCAGAAGACGAGGATGAGGCAGCGCTTCTTGCTTCATACAATCTGCTGACATATAAACCGGTTATCTTTGCGGCGAATGTTGCAGAGGACGATTTGGCTGATGACGGCGCGTCGAACAGCGGCGTTGCCAAAGTGAAAGAGTTTGCTGCAGCAAATGACAGCGAGGTGTTTGTCATCTGCGCGCAGATTGAGCAGGAGATTGCTGAATTGGATGAGGAAGAGACAGCTATGTTTCTGGAAGACCTCGGTCTGTCCGAATCAGGTCTGCAGAAATTGATCAAGACCAGTTATCGTATCTTGGGACTGATGAGTTTTCTCACTGCCGGAGAGGATGAGACGAGGGCGTGGACGATCAAGATCGGTACGAAGGCGCCGCAGGCGGCAGGTAAGATACATACCGATTTTGAGCGTGGTTTTATCAAAGCCGAGGTGGTCAATTATAGGGATTTGCTGGAGCAGGGTTCCCTTGCCGCCGCAAGAGAGAAAGGACTGGTCGGTATGGAAGGCAAGGACTATGTTGTGCAGGATGGCGATGTGATTTTGTTTAGATTTAATGTATAAGGAGTAATTGGCGTGCAGGATATCATGAATGTGACGGATATATCGTTTCCTCATCTGGGAATTTATTTGAATAATGTGCCTAAGAGTTTCAGTATCTTCGGTTTTCAGATTGCACTTTACGGCATGATTATCGGAATCGGTGTACTGTGTGGGGTTCTGATGGCATCGTACATTGCTAAGAAGGAAAACCTCGACTCCGAAGTGATATGGGACTTTGCAATCTATGCGATTATTTTCTCTATTATAGGAGCAAGGATATACTATGTGATTTTCCAGTGGGATATGTATAAGGATAATCTGCTTAACATATTCAATCTGCGTAATGGCGGACTGGCAATTTACGGTGCAGTGATCGCGGCGTTTGCTACGTTGTGGGTATATTGTAAGGTTAAGAAGCATAGTTTTCTGCAGATTGCGGATATCTGCGTACCGGGACTCGTGCTCGGACAGGTAATCGGCCGCTGGGGCAATTTCACGAACAGGGAAGTATTTGGTGAATATACAGACAATCTGCTCGCGATGAGACTGCCGGTTGACGCGGTGAGAAGTATTGATATTTCCGAGAATGTGGCGCGGCATATTGAGGAAGGCACGAATTATATACAAGTGCATCCTACATTCCTCTATGAAAGTCTATGGAATCTGATTTTGCTTGTAATGATGTTGTTGTACAGACAACATAAGCAATTTCAAGGTGAGATGTGGCTTTTATATCTGGGAGGATACGGACTCGGCAGAGCGTGGATTGAGGGAATTCGTACGGATACGCTGTTTATTCCGCATACAACGATAGCGGTATCGCAGGTGCTGGCAATTGTGCTTTTTGTGGTGGCGCTTGCGGCGGATATTCTGATTCGGGTGCATAGGAAGCGCGGGAAGTGTACACCGGTCGTAGGAATACCGGCAGAAACAGAAATACAGAAAGAAGCTGAACAGGAACGGAATTAAGTTATAAAATAATTAAATAATACAGTGATACGAAGAACTCTCGAGTGGTGTAAATACCGTTTGAGAGTTCTTTTTTTATAAAAACCAAATTCTCAATGAAAAAGCCCAATTTTTCCTTGCATTATAGACCTTAATAGTATAGAATTAGATTAAAAGTGGTGGAAAGTGGTATGAAGTGGAAGAAAGTGGTGCAAAATTGAAGAATCCACGCATAGAAATCCGGTTTCCGTGGCAGACCACTTGTTTGTTTAGCAGTGTATGGACGAGGGCGGCAGATGCGGACAGACACTTGGGCGGGGTGATTGATGATGTTTATGGGAGAATACAATCACACAATCGACGCTAAGGGCAGGCTGATTATCCCCTCGAAATTCAGAGAATCGTTGGGTGATACCTTCGTAGTAACGAAAGGATTGGACGGCTGCTTATTTGTGTATGACAATGAAGAGTGGAACGCATTTGAAGAGAAGCTGAAATCATTGCCTATTACCAATAAGGAAGCAAGACAGTTTGTGAGATTTTTTCTGGCAGGTGCAGCGGAAGTAGAAGTGGATAAGCAGGGAAGAATTCTGGTTCCGAATATTTTGAGAGAATTTGCACAGATCAGCAAAGATGTTGTACTGATTGGCGTAGCCAGCAGGATAGAAATCTGGAGTAAAGAACGATTTGACGGCATGGCGGCCTATGAAGATATGGATGAAATAGCGGAGCATATGGCAGAACTCGGGCTTGGAATCTAGGCGGAACAATGCATGATGAGACTTCGTGACAGAGGTAAAGATGGAATTTAAACATACGTCAGTCTTATTAGAGGAAACCATAGATAATTTACGGATTAAGCCAGAGGGAATTTATGTGGACGGCACACTGGGTGGCGGAGGACATTCGTTCCAGATCGCTTCCGCATTAAGCGGGGCAGGCAGGCTTATAGGTATCGATCAGGATGAAGCGGCGATAGATGCGGCCGGTGCAAGGCTGAAACCTTATGAGGAACGGGTCACGCTTATCAGAGATAATTACCGTAATGCAAGACAAGTTTTAAAGCGGCTTGGAATAGACAAGGCAGACGGAATCGTGCTGGATTTGGGAGTGTCCTCTTTTCAGCTGGATAATGCGCAGAGAGGGTTCTCTTATAGGTACGATACGGCTTTGGACATGCGTATGGATTTGCGCCAGTCTTTAACTGCCGCGGATATCATAAACAAGTATACTGAGACAAAACTTTATCATGTCATCAGAGATTACGGAGAAGAACAATTTGCCAAGAATATAGCAAAGCATATCGTGAATGCAAGAAAGGACAAGCCGGTAGAGACAACGGGTGAGCTGAATGAGATTATCAAGGCGGCGATTCCCGCGAAGATGAGAGCGGCGGGAGGACATCCTTCCAAGAGGACTTTTCAGGCAATCAGGATTGAGTGCAATCAGGAATTAGAAGTGTTGAAAGATTCGCTCGATGATTTTATCGAGATGTTAAATCCGGGCGGAAGAATCTGTATTATCACATTTCATTCGTTGGAAGACAGAATCGTAAAAGCAGCTTTTCGCAGGAATGAAAACCCGTGTACATGCCCGCCGGATTTTCCGGTGTGTGTGTGTGGACAGGCATCCAGAGGGAAAGTGATTACAAGGAAACCGATTCTGCCGTCTAAAGAAGAACAGGAAGTGAATAAAAGATCAAAAAGCGCGAAACTCAGAGTGTTTGAGCGGAGCGGTCAGTGATATGAAGGGAAACGTAATGTTATGGCAGCAACAGCAAGGACAGTAAATCGCAATCGGACAGTGAGCACCGGCAGCCGTAACCGCATGGCAAACGCGGGAAACGGCTATTATGTACAGGGTAACGCTGTCAGAAGATTGGATGTTACGCAGGAAATTGTTAGAGAGCCGCAGAAGAAAATAAGCAATACCGCACGTAAGAATAGGGAACGTGCGAAGCATATGAGTGCAGGTTATGTTGTTTTTTTATGTATGGCGCTTATGGCGACAGGTATTATTCTGGTGTACTATATCGGTTTGCAATCTGATATTACCAACAGCGTGAAGAATATTTCCACGTTGGAGAAGCAGTTAAATGATTTAAAACTTGCAAATGATGAGGAATATAGTAGAATAACAAGTGGAGTTGATTTGGAAGAGATTAAGAAAATCGCCATTCAGGAATTAGGTATGCAGTACGCGGAAGAAGGACAGATTATATCTTTTGCCAGTGAAAATCATGATTATGTGAAACAGATGGCAGATATTCCGCAGTGAGAGTAACCGATTGATTTAAGCAGGTGAGCAGTTGAGCAGTCAAGAGAAAGCGAATAATTCGATTAACAGATTTACAATTAAAATGCAGAAGAAGCTATTGGTATTATTTTTTTTAATACTGATAGCTTTTGTGGGGTTAAGCGTACAAATGTTTCTGATTACAAGGGACAATGGTGAAGAGTACAAGAAGCAGGTACTTTCGCAGCAGGAATACGACTCCACGACAATACCTTTTAAGAGGGGCAATATAGTTGACTCTAACGGTACGATACTGGCGGTCAGCAACAAAGTCTACAATGTGATTCTGGATACAAAGATTCTGATGCGTGACGAGGAAAATCTGGAGCCTACATTGAATGCGCTCAGGCAATGTTTCTCAATCAATACGGACGAGGTGAGGACTTATATCGCAGAGCATCCGAACTCTTCCTATTACGTGATGGCAAGACGCGTGGAATACGAGAAGATGAATGCATTTCAGGAGATGGCAAAAGACCCTGAAAACGGTAAGAATATTAAAGGCGTTTGGTTTGAGGACGAGTATAAGAGAGAATACCCGAATGGTTCTCTTGCCTGTGACGTGATTGGATTTACGACCAATGACAATCAGGGTACTTATGGTTTGGAAGAGTTCTATAATGATACGCTCTGCGGAACGAACGGCAGAGAGTACGGTTATTTAAATGATGACTCTAATCTGGAGAGAACGACTATTGCGGCAGTGGACGGCTGTAATATCCAGACCTCCATTGACGCGAATCTTCAGAGTATCGTAGAGAAGTACTTGAAGAAATTTAACGAGGAGTATAAAGATAATTACAGACCCGGGAATGGCGCGGAAAATGTTGGCTGTATCATTATGGAGGTACATACGGGAAGAGTGTTGGCAATGGCAAACTACCCGACATACGATTTGAATGACGTAAGGAATACCGATAATTTAATCGGGATGCCTCTTGTGGATGAGAAAGGCAACAGAACGGGCGAATACGTGACGAGAGAAAGTATAGCTGCCATGAACGATGAAGAGATATACAGACAGCTTGACTCCCTGTGGAAGAATTTCTGTATTGTCAACGCATATGAGCCGGGGTCGGTATCAAAACCTTTTACGGTGGCGGCAGCGCTGGAGAGCGGAGCGATTACCGGCACGGAATCTTATAACTGCGAGGGCGGACTGCAGGTGGCGGATTGGCCTAAGCCCATCAAATGCCATAACAAGTATGGCGACGGGTATCTTTCTGTGCAGGAGGGCATCGAGAGGTCTTGCAACGTAGTGCTTATGAATGTGGCATTTAAGCTTGGAAAGAATGGGTTCGTAGATTACCAGCATTTGTTCGGGTTTGGATTGAAAACCAACATCGATCTGGCTGGGGAAGCCAGAACAGCGAGTATGGTATATAGTAAAGACAGGATGGGAACCGTGGAACTTGCCACGAATTCTTTCGGGCAGGGTTATAATTCTACGATGATTCAGACGATGGCGGCATTCTGTTCATTGATCAATGGCGGTTACTACTATGAACCCCATGTTGTGGATAAGATTATGACGGCGGACGGTGCCACATTGGAAAATATCGAGCCGAGAATTTTGAAACAGACAGTCTCACAGTCTACCAGTGATACCATCATAGAATTCTGCAATACGGTTGTGACCGGAGAGAATGGAACCGGTAAGACTGCCAGACCTGCGGGCTATATGATTGGCGGGAAGACCGGAACGGCGGAGACAATCCCGCGTAAAAACAATGAGTATGTCGTATCTTTCTTTGGGTATGCGCCTGCAGATGATCCGCAGATAGCGATTTATGTGGTAGTGGACAGACCGAATGTACAGTATCAGGATAATGCGAGGTTTGCGACTGTAATCGTCAGAGAAATATTGACGGAGGCTCTTCCGTATCTGAATATTTTTATGACGGAAGAACTGACCGATGAAGAGAGAGAGGAACTGGAAGCCTTAAAGATTCAGATTAAAATGCAGGATAAACTGCCGGAAGAAGAACTGGATGAAGACGGTAATCCCATCAATCCGGAGGACGGAGACGCCGAAGGCGAAGGACAGGGAGACGAGACGGAAGGCGAAGGCAGCGCAGAGGGTGAGACGCCGGAAGAAAAAGCGCAAAGAGAGATATGGAAGACATTCCCGTTAGATCCGGAGACGGGCTATCTGAAAGACCCGGAGACAGGCGACTTGTTTGATCCGGATACCGGTGCGCAGGTGAACGGCGGCAGCGTACTCGGCGAGGAAGACTCGGAAGACGAAGGTGAGGCAGAAGAAGGGGACAATCCTGCACCGCCCGAAGATGAGACGACAGAGTAGAATGGAATAAGAATCATTTCATAGCACAAATAAATTTATATGACGAATAACCTCATAGAAACGGTAATAAATTATATTAATACCTTTTTGTGAGGTTTTTCTATATGACACAGGAGACACCCCGTTTGCACAAGACATATCACAGAAGTAAGACAGTGGCGGTGATGTTCCTCTGCCTGTTCGTGTTTGCGGTACTGATGGGCAGACTTGTGTATTTGATGGTCTTTCAGTCGGAATACTATACGATGAGGGCAAAAGAACTGCACGAAAGGGAGCGGAGCATCAAGGCGGCAAGAGGACGGATTATTGACGCGAACGGAAAAGTATTGGCGGACAATAAGACTGTGTGTACTATCTCCGTGATTCACAGCCAGATTACTGATAAGGAAGAAGTGATAGCCGTTCTGTGCAAGGAACTCGGTCTGTCGGAAGAATATGTCCGTAAGCGGGTGGAGAAGTATTCGTCTATTGAGAAGATTAAGAGTAACGTGGACAAAAGCATCGGTGACGCCATCAGATCATACGATCTGGATGGTGTGAAAGTGGACGAAGATTATAAGCGGTATTATCCTTACGATTCGCTTGGTTCTAAGGTGCTTGGATTTACCGGAGGCGATAATCAGGGAATTATAGGCTTGGAAGTTATCTATGAAGAATATTTACAGGGTGAGGCGGGAACCATCTTAACAGTGACTGACGCCAAAGGAGTAGAGGTGGCGGAAGAAGGGGAAGAGCGGGTTGAACCTGTCGAAGGTCAGGATCTTTATGTCAGTCTTGATATGAATATTCAGAGTTATGCGACGCAGCTTGCCATGCAGACGATGGAGACGAAGGAGGCGGACAGCGTATCCATCCTCGTGATGAATCCGCAGAACGGGGAGATATTGGCGATGGTCAACGTGCCGGAGTTTAACTTGAACGACCCTTATACGCTCCCGGATACGGTAGATACCAGTTCGCTCAGCGAAGAGAAGAAGCAGGAATTGTTAAACGGTATGTGGCGTAACAGTTGCATTAATGATACTTATGAGCCGGGTTCCACTTTTAAGATTGTCACGGCTGCGGCCGGATTGGAATCAGGAGCGGTGAAACCTTCAGATACCTTTAATTGTCCGGGATTTATTATGGTTGAGGACCGCAGAATCAGATGTCACAAGGTGGGAGGACACGGAGCGGAAGACTTCGTACAGGGCACCATGAACTCGTGCAATCCGGTTTTTATTACGGTCGGACTGCGTATCGGGGTAGAGAACTATTATTCATATTTTAAGCAGTTCGGGCTGCTTGACAGAACCGGAATAGATCTGCCCGGTGAAGCCGGAACAATCATGCATAACGTGGAGAACATCGGTCCCGTGGAGCTGGCGACCATCTCATTCGGGCAATCTTTTCAGATTACACCGATTCAGCTTGCGGTGACAGCCTCTTCGATTGTAAATGGCGGCAGAAGGGTAACGCCGCATTTCGGCGTGAAAGTAGCGGATGCTGACGGGAACAACAGTCACATATTCAGTTATCCTGTAAGAGATAACGTGGTCTCCGCAGAAACTTCCGAGACGATGCGATATATTCTGGAGCAGGTGGTGGCGGAAGGAAGCGGCAAGAACGGTGCGGTGGAAGGATACCGCGTTGGCGGTAAGACGGCGACGAGCCAGACGCTGCCAAGAGGAAGCGGTAAATATATCGCCTCATTCTTGGGATTTGCGCCGGCGGATAATCCGCAGATATTGGCGGTTGCCATTATCAATAACCCGCAGGGGACATATTACGGAGGGCAGATTGCGGCTCCGGTGGTTCGGCAGCTTTTTGAAAACATCCTTCCATATTTGGAGAAGATGGACTATAATAGAACGTAAAGAATTTCTAAGGCATCAAAATACGATGCCTAAGTAATTCTAAATTACGTTCTCAAGAACAGCAGAGCTGTTCTTGGTATAATGGCGAAAAGTATGCATTTTTTGTCAGCAAAGCTGTGTGGTGACAGATGGAGGAATTATGAATACAACGATTTTAATGTCGGTAATGATATCTTTTGCAGTCAGTGTGGTTTTAGGTCCGGTGGTGATTCCGTTCTTGAAGCGGCTTAAGGTCGGTCAGACGGTGAGGGAAGAAGGACCGGAAACCCATTTGAAGAAGAACGGGACGCCGACGATGGGCGGTATTCTTATTTTGATCAGTACGGTAATTACATCTATGCTTTTTGTTAAAGATTATCCGAAGATTATTCCGATTTTGTTTGCGACACTTGGTTTTGGATTAATTGGTTTTCTGGATGATTATATCAAAGTTGTTTTAAAGCGTTCTATGGGATTGAGGGCATGGCAGAAATTTTCTCTGCAGATTGTAGTCTCGGGAGTATTTGCGTATTATCTGTTGCATTATACGGATGTATCGCTTGCAATGAAAGTGCCTTTTTTTGATGGAATATATCTTGATTTCGGATGGCTGAATATTCCGATTCTGCTTTTCATTGTGATAGCAACTGTTAACGGTACGAACTTTACCGATGGGCTGGACGGTCTGGCAAGTTCGGTTACAGTGCTTGTGGCGACTTTTTTTAGCGTGGTGGCAATCGGTACCGGAAGCGGAATAGAGCCGGTCACTTGCGCGGTAGTGGGAGCCTTGCTCGGTTTTCTGCTGTTTAATGTATATCCGGCAAGCGTTTTTATGGGTGACACCGGCTCTCTTGCGCTTGGCGGCTTTGTAGCGGCTTCGGCTTATATGATGCAGATGCCTCTTTTTATTGTCATTGTGGGATTTATTTATATGATAGAGGTTTTGTCAGTTATCATACAGGTTACTTATTTCAAGATGACCGGAGGAAAGCGTATCTTCAAGATGGCGCCTATACATCATCATTTTGAGTTGTGCGGCTGGTCGGAGACGAGGGTAGTTGCCGTATTTTCTATTGTGACGGCACTGCTGTGTCTGGTGGCGCTGCTGGGGGTATAACAGTCGAGGTTACCGTGTTACGGGGAAACGAAAAGACAGAAACGGCGGGAGTGTGTAAAATGTCCAGTGGAAATGAATTGAAAGATAAAAAGGTATTGATAGTAGGAACCGGGCTGAGCGGAATGGGTGCAGCAGAAGCATTGTACCGCGCAGACGCATATCCGGTTTTGTTTGATGAAAACAAGCAGTTGGATGTAGAATCAGTGAGGGCAAAATTGAACCCGGATGTGACGGCTGATGTTTTTCTCGGAGAATTGCCCGAAGAGATTTTAGAGGATATCTCATTGGCGGTATTCAGTCCGGGCGTTCCGACAGATACGGAATTTGCAGACAGATTCCGCGCAAAGAATATTCCAATCTGGGGCGAGATCGAACTGGCATACAGACTTGGTGCGGGTAAGGTAATCGGGATTACAGGTACGAACGGAAAGACGACGACGACTTCGCTTGTAGGGGAGATTATGGCGGCTCATTGCAGCGACGTGAACGTGGTGGGCAACATTGGAAATCCGTATACGCTGACGGCGTTGAAGTCTACGGAAGATACCGTGACAGTAGCGGAAATCAGCAGTTTTCAGTTGGAAACAATAGAGCGGTTTTGCCCGGAAGTGTCAGCAATTCTCAATATCACGCCGGATCATTTGAACAGACATCATACGATGGAAAACTATGCCGCAGTTAAAGAGTATATCACTAAGAACCAGACAGCAGACCAGACATGTGTACTTAATTACGACAATGCTTATACAAAGGAGATCGGGAACAGGTGTCCCGCTCACGTGGTATGGTTTTCTGCAACGCACAAGTTGACAGACGGTTTTTGGCTGGACGGCGAAGAAATCTGTCTGACCAAGAACGGTAAGACTGATGGTGTCATGAATATCCATGAGATGAATCTGGTCGGTATGTGTAATGTGGAAAATGTAATGGCGGCAATTGCGATCACACAGGCGATGGGCGTTCCGATGGAAACGATTCTGTCCGTAGTCAGGCAGTTTAAGGCGGTGGAACACAGAATCGAGTTCGTTGCGACCAAAAGGGGTGTCGATTACTACAATGACTCTAAAGGTACGAATCCGGACGCGGCGATTCAGGGAATTAAGGCAATGAGTAAGCCTACCGTGTTGATTGGCGGCGGTTATGACAAGCAGAGCGAGTATGATGAGTGGATAGAGGCTTTCGACCATAAAGTGAAATGTCTGGTGTTGATCGGACAGACGAGAGAGAAGATTGCGGATTGTGCGAGGGAGCACGGCATAGAGAATATTATTCTGGCGGATAGTTTTGAGGAAGCGTTTGAGATATGCGTAAAGCAGGCGCAAAGCGGTGATGCGGTATTGTTATCTCCGGCGTGTGCGAGCTGGGGAATGTTTCCCAATTATGAAGTCAGAGGGAAGCTGTTTAAAGAACTTGTAAATAGTCTGGAGGAATCAGAATAAGTGGCAGAAAGAAATTCTACCCGCAGAAGACAATCAAATAATGAGAATTTTATGGATTACAGCCTGTTGTTCATCGTATTGTTTCTGCTGGGTTTCGGAATGATTATGGTATATTCCACCAGTTCCTATGAGGCAAATCTGGAGTGGGGAGACTCGGCATATTATTTAAAGAAACAGTTATTTGCGACGATACTCGGACTGGTGGCGATGATTTTCGTGGCAAATATTCCCTATCATTTCTGGGAACGTTTTGCAGTAATCGGTTACATAGTATCGGTGGTATTGATTTTACTTATTATCCCCTTCGGCCATGAGTCGCACGGTGCGAAAAGGTGGCTGTATATAGGGCCGTTGTCCTTACAGCCGGCGGAGGTTTCCAAGTTGTGTATGATTCTGTTTCTTTCGAGTATGATTTGTACGATGGGGAAACAGATACGATATCGTAAAGGTTTCTGGATGGTGCTGTTGGTCCCAATGCCGATAGCGCTTATGCTGTGGAGAATCACGCAGAACCTAAGTTCGGCGATTATTGTTGTGGGGATTGCGGTGCTGATGCTCTTTGTATCCTGTCCGGATTATAAGCGTTTTATTCTGCTTGGAATCGCAACGCTGGCAGGCGCGGCGGTAGTCGTATTCACGGTTGTGCAGATGGCGGCGAATCAGGCGGACGATCTGAATTTCAGAGGTGCGCGTATTCTGGCATGGCTTGATCCGGAAGCATATGCCAGCGGCAAGGGGTTCCAGACGATACAGGCGCTTTATGCAATCGGAAGCGGAGGCGTGCTCGGCAAAGGGCTGGGGCAGAGTATGCAGAAACTCGGGTTCCTTCCCGAGGCGCAGAATGACATGATTTTCTCCATTATTTGTGAAGAACTCGGGTTGTTCGGTGGGTTTGCGGTTATCATCATGTTTATTTTGTTGATTTGGCGGTTTATGGTGATTGCCAATAATGCACCCGATCTGTTTGGTGCATTGCTTGTGGTCGGCGTGCTCGGACATATCGCGATTCAGGTAATCCTTAATATTGCAGTCGTGACGAACACGATTCCGAATACGGGTATTTCACTTCCGTTTATCAGTTACGGAGGTTCATCGGTCATGTTTCTACTGATAGAGATTGGACTTGTCCTAAGCGTGGCGAGAGGAATACGACTCAAAGATTTATAGGGACAAGATAACTTTTTGTTGAAAAACCATATAGATAGAATAGGTCATATTTTTAAGATTAGAGGTAAAAGAATATGGACGCTGTTCGTATCTATGGTGGAAAATGTCTGGAAGGCCAGACTACGATACAAGGGTCAAAAAATGCGTCGCTGCCGATTCTTGCAGCGACTCTGTTGATAAACGGTATATGCGAAATAGAGAACTGCCCGGAAATCTCAGATGTTTATCATATGCTAAGACTGCTTAAGAGTCTGGGATGCGAGGTGGAGAGAAAAGGAACGCTTGTGCGGGTAAACACAGAGAAGCTGTCCGAGTGTGACATGCCTTCGGATTCTGTAGGCGTCATGCGTTCTTCTATTATGCTTTTAGGTGCACTGCTTGCCAGAACCGGAAGAGTCTGCATGGAATATCCCGGCGGCTGTGTGATCGGCTCAAGACCGATTAACCTGCATTTGCAGTCACTTCGTAAAATGGGTGTCGTGATAGAGGAGAACGAAACCGGATTTTGCGCAGAGACATCACGACTCAAAGGAACAGTGCTTAAAATGCCTTTTGTCAGTGTCGGCGTCACAGAGAATGCGATTCTTGCCGCTGTGTTGGCGGAGGGAGAAACTGTGATCAAACCGGCGGCAAGAGAACCGGAAATACAGGCATTGTGTGAATTTTTGCAGCGTGCCGGCGCCAAAATTGACGGAATCGGCAGCAATTGTCTGGTGATTCACGGTGTGAACAGGCTTCACGCGGTCAGATACCGTGTGCCGGCGGACCGCATTGTAGCCGGAACATACTTAAGTGCATGTATGTGTACCGGCGGACGTATTTTCCTGCGGGATGCGCCTGCCCATCATATGGAGAGCGTGTTAAACTGCGCGGTGGAGATGGGGGCGGCAATTGAGTATGAAACGGATGGTATTTTAATTAACGGCAGGGATCATGAAGCGACATGCCATATGCTGGCAACGGGATGTTATCCTGCCTTTCCGACAGATATGCAGTCACCTTTTATGGTGGTCATGGCACTGTCAGGACAGCGTGGATGCATAGAAGAAACTGTGTTCGAGAACCGTTTCCGTATTGTGCCGGAACTATGTAAGATGGGAGCGGATATTACGGTCCATGGAAATACAGCGTATATCGGAAGCAGTAAACTGCATGGCGCGATCGTGCAGGCGGAGGAACTGCGGGGCGGGGCGGCGCTTGTGGTGGCAGCGCTTGCCGCGGAGGGAACAAGTATTGTGACGAACAGGCATTATATTGACAGAGGGTATGAAGACATTGTGCTTAGTTTAAGACAATTGGGCGCGTCGATTGAACTGGCTTAACCTTCTGTTTAGATTACAAGAGGTTTTTGAATGGCTAACAAGAAAGCGGTCAAAAAAGTAAAGAAAAGGAATCCGAATCTGCGGCTAGTCAAGAATGACGATATGACACAGGAGAAGAGGAAACGAGGGCGGGAAGAAAAGCTGCGTTTTAGCAGAAGTAAAAGAGTGGCTATCCTGTCAGTTACACTTCTTCTCCTGTTGATCATTCTGGTCGGAGGCTATGAATACATTATTCATAACTACACGATTACCACAGTATATGTGGAGGGCAATGTCCATTATACCAATGAAGAAATCATGGAAATGGTCATGAACGGCAGATATGGCAATAATTCTTTATTTCTTTCGTTGAAATACAAGGATAAGGGAATGGAGGATATCCCTTTTATTCAGACAATGGATGTGTCGATAGAGGCGAAGGACACGGTCAGGATTACCGTGTATGAGAAGGCGTTGGCGGGTTATGTGGCTTATCTGGGGCGTTATGTGTATTTTGACAAAGACGGAATTGTAGTAGAGACATCTACGGAGAAGACCGCCGGGATTCCACAGGTGACCGGTCTGCAGTTCGATCATGTGATCCTGCATGAACCGCTTCCGGTAGAGAACCCGGAGATATTCAGTAATGTGCTCAATATTACACAGCAGTTGGACAGATATTCCATGTCGGCGGACCGCATCTATTTTGATTCGGAGTACAGAGTGACGTTATTGTTCGGTGAAGCGAGGGTGGCGCTGGGTGATAGTCAATATATTGATGAAAAAATCATGAAACTACAATATATTCTGCCCGAGCTGGCCGGCAAGAAGGGAACGCTTGACATGCGGGAATACAGTGAAGATACGAAATCCTATAGTTTTGAACAGGACTAAGCTTTGGGGATGCGGAAGCAATTGCTGGTTATAATTGGTACTTTAGTATAATCGGGCAAAAAACAAAAAAATAGGTTGCGAATTTCGGAAAATAATTATATGATAATGTATGAGAGTCTTTGGGGAAAAAGAAGGAGGAATCACCTTGCTTGAGATTAAGTCAAATGATGCTGAGTCTGCTGCTAAGATTATCGTAGTCGGTGTCGGCGGTGCAGGCAACAATGCTGTAAATAGAATGATTGATGAAGAAATAGACGGCGTAGAGTTTATCGGGATCAATACGGACAAGCAGGCGTTACAGTTGTGCAAAGCGCCTACTTTGTTACAGATCGGAGAGAAGCTGACCAAAGGACTGGGCGCGGGTGCAAAACCGGAAATCGGTGAGAAAGCCGCGGAAGAGAGTTCAGATGAGGTGGCTGCAGCGCTCAAAGGAGCGGATATGGTGTTTGTCACCTGCGGTATGGGTGGCGGAACGGGTACGGGCGCGGCTCCGGTTGTTGCTAAGCTGGCTAAGGACATGGGCATTTTGACAGTAGGCGTAGTGACCAAGCCATTCCGTTTTGAAGCAAAAGCCCGCATGACGAATGCGATTGCCGGTATTGATAAGATTAAAGATAATGTAGATACGTTGATTGTGATTCCGAATGATAAATTGCTTGAGATTGTTGACAGACGGACAACCATGCCGGACGCGTTAAAGAAAGCTGACGAAGTGCTGCAGCAGGCGGTGCAGGGCATTACAGACTTGATCAATGTTCCTTCAGTTATTAACCTTGACTTCGCGGATGTGCAGACGGTCATGAAGGACAAGGGTATTGCACATATCGGTATCGGTACGGGCAAAGGTGATGATAAAGCGAGCGAAGCCGTTAAGATGGCAGTGGAAAGTCCGTTGTTAGAGACTACTATTTCCGGGGCGACGCATGTTATTATCAATGTATCCGGGGATATTTCGCTGGCGGATGCAAACGACGCGGCAAGTTATGTGCAGGAACTTACGGGTGATGACGTCAATATCATTTTCGGCGCAATGTATGATGTGAATATGACGGATACATGCAATATCACGATTATCGCTACCGGTATTGAAGAGAAAGCAAAACAGGTAAGCGGTCTCGGGTTTAAGGCAGGATACATAACACCTACTTCTTTGCAGGGAAAGCAGACGGTTGGGACGATACCGGGCGCCGGACTCGGCAATTTTGCCGTACCGGGCGGCGGATTGAAACAGCCGGGTGTTCGTACTGACGGTATGACAGCGGGACAAGCTAATCCTACGCAGCTTAAGACAATCACCGGCATTAATAAGACAAAAGATATTAAGAGTTCTGTCGAAGAGAAATCTTTGAAGATTCCGGATTTCTTGAGAAGTAAATAACGTTTATAACCACAGGAGATAATATCCTGTGGTTTTTTGTTGCTATCTGTCTGCAAAAATAGTGGAAATGCTCCCTGATTGTGACAGAATATTTGTCTCCGTTTTCTTATAATAGAGCAGAAGCACGGAGGTGGGATGTGTATTACAAATTATATATTGACAGCATTTTTATCCTGCAGTTGACGGGCAATCTGTATATGCTTTCCCTGACCGGACAGATTCTTAAGTGTACTGCCACGCACAGACGAATCTGGCTCGGAGCACTGATGGGGGCGTTGATGTTTAGTGCAGTGATAATGGTGCCAATCGGTACGGTGGGAATCCGGTTACTGATGGGCGCTGTTCCTGTCAGTATGTGTATGTTAGTTGTTTCTTTCCGGATGTATCATGGTAAGAAGCTGATTCACGGGAGTCTGGTGATGGCTGGCTGTGGATTTTTTTTAGGCAGCATCATGATATGGATTCTGAATCGGTTAAGAATGGTCATAAAAGGAAATGTAAGTCTGTTCATAACGCTTTTGACGGGATATGTGTCATATAGAATTGTGTTAAAATTTCTTATCACTGTCCGAAAAAGGAAAGAGAATTGTCTAAGGACGGTAGCGATATATGTTCCTAGGTTGAATCAGGAACTCCGGATACAGGCGTTGTTAGATACGGGAAACCATCTGGCAGACCCGATCAGCAAGGCGCCGGTATGTTTAATCAGTGCGAAGCTGGCCGGGCAGATCAGTTCCGTATTCATGCCGGAGAAGTATCATGCGATTCCTTTTCAAAGTGTCGGTAGAGACAGGGGAATTTTGAATGCCTATGAACTGCCGGAATTAACGATAGATGATCACGGACAGAGCATCAGGAAGGAACATGTTATTGTAGCGATTTGTAATACGGGAATACCTGAAGAAAGTATCTATCAGATGATACTTCACCCCCGGTTATTAGAAGACTAGGAGGAATGAAGATGGTTTTAAAAGTGGCAATTCCCGGCAAAGTTCAGTTTAAGATGGTACATAAGGACACGAGATTCCTTATGACAAAGCAGGGAGATATTCATTACATAGGAGGGACAGAGGTGCTTCCGCCGCCTCTTGAGAGTGAGAAGGAAAATGAAATTATAAGCGATCTTGGTACGGAATATGAGGATGAAGCCAAGGCAATTCTAATAGAGCATAATTTGAGATTAGTCGTATATATTGCCAAGAAATTTGACAACACGGGAGTAGGGGTGGAGGATTTGATTTCTATCGGAACAATCGGTCTGATTAAGTCTATCAACACCTTTAATCCCGAGAAGAATATTAAACTGGCAACGTATGCATCGAGATGCATTGAGAATGAGATATTGATGTATTTGAGAAGAAACAGTAAACACAAGATGGAGGTGTCGATTGATGAGCCTCTCAACGTAGACTGGGATGGTAATGAACTTCTTCTCTCGGATATTCTTGGTACGGATGAGGATGTCATTTATAAAGATTTGGAAAACGAGGTGGAACGTAAGCTGTTAATAAAGGCGATAGCGAAACTCTCAGAGAGAGAACAGACAATTATCAGGCTGCGGTTTGGAATCGGCAGTGCGGAAGGAAAGGAACTGACACAAAAAGAAGTAGCCGAATTATTGGGGATTTCACAGTCGTATATTTCACGTCTGGAAAAGAAGATTATGCGCAGACTGAAGAAGGAGATGAGCAAAGATAATTGATTTTTATAGTCCATAATGATATCATATATTTAAGAGTAAATTGTTGTGCGGGAATAGGTATTCTTAAATGTGAAAATGTTTGTTCGTGAGCGATACAGACAAACATGTGTGAGGGCGAATGAAAAAAATAATCTTAATTGTCGATGATGACAGACTGACATTATCGACAGCGCAGAATCTGTTGGGAGATACATATAAAGTAGTTGCCGTAAATTCCGGTAAGCAGGCATATAAATATCTGGACAGACATATACCGGATTTGATTTTATTGGACATTAACATGCCGGAAATCGGCGGGTTTGAGATTATGAAAGCGTTGCAGGCCGATCCGCGATGGATGAAGATTCCGGTGATCTTTCTGACAGCGGACAGGAGTTCGGAGACGGAAGTTGAGTGTTTCCGCGTGGGGGCATGCGATTTTATTTCTAAGCCGTTTGAACCGCAGATTATGTTGAGCCGTATTAAGAGTACGCTTGAACTTGACGGATACCGCAAAGATTTGCAGCGCAGGCTGGATGAGAAGACAAGAGAGATGGAGCGTGTTACCATTCAGGCGATCATGACGGTCGCCAATACGGTAGATGCTAAAGATGATTATACGAAGGGACATTCCTTAAGAGTTGCAGCTTATTCTAAACTGCTGGCACAGAGACTCGGCTGGTCTGAGGAGGATATTCAGAATATTTATTATGTGGCGATGCTGCACGATGTCGGTAAGATTGGTATACCGGATGCGGTGCTCAATAAGCCTTTCAAACTCACAGATTTAGAGTTTCGCCTGATCAAAGGGCATACCGTTATGGGTGCCGAAATTTTAAAGGACTTTAAAATGTTTCCCAATATTAATGTTGGGGCGAAATACCATCATGAGCGTTATGATGGTAAAGGATATCCGGAAGGCTTGAAGGCGGAATCCATTCCGCTTGTGGCGAGAGTCATCGGGCTGGTAGATTCCTATGATGCCATGACGAGCAATCGTGTGTACAGAAGAAGACTGAATGACGATATCGTGATGGAAGAATTAAAGAAGGGTAAAGGAAGCCAATGGGATCCTGAACTGGTAGATATTTTTGTAGAGTTGATTAAAGAAGGGGCGCTGGAAAAACAGTGGATGCTGGAAGAAGACATGGCATCGCCAATCTTTGACAGTGAGAAAATCTGTGGTATTTCTATGGGCAGCGAGAGTATCCTTGATGCGCCCACGGATTATCTCACAGGCGTCCTGAGCAGACGAAAAGGAGAAAATGAGATTGAAGCATGTCTCAGAGTGACAGGCGGATGCTTGATGATTCTCGATTTGGATCATTTTAAGGAAATCAATCAGACATACGGACATCTGGCGGGGGATTATGCATTGAAGGTGACTGCCGATGTGCTGCGAGAAGTGTGCGGTAAGGATATCGTATGTAGAACCGGTGGAGACGAGTTTATCTATTTCGTGGAGGGAATGACGAGCAGAGACGGCGCCATTGATTTGGTAAATGAGATATTGGAGGCTTTTGCCAAGAAACAGGAAGATGTGGATATCCTGAAACGCACGCAGTTGTCCATTGGAATCAGTCTCTCTGGTACGGACGGACATGACTTTGAGGAGTTATACCAGCGAGCCGACAAAGCATTGTATCATGTAAAACAGAATTCAAATGTTCATTACGGATTCTTCCAGAACACGGGACTTGTGCGTACACCTGAGCAATCGAAGAACGATTTGGAGACGATTCTCAGTCTCATCAGAAGCAGTGAAAAGCGCACGGGTGCATTCCAGATTGAATATACTGAATTTGCGCATATATATGAATTTGTGAACCGCTTTTCACAGAGAAGCAACCAAAAGACACAGCTTCTGCTGTTTACGTTGTTCTCTTCAGACGGCAGCGAAGTGAAACTGGAACGCATGGAGACTGCCATGCAGTGCATGGAGCAAGCTATCTGTAAATCATTGCGCGGTGTGGATGTAGGCACCAGATACAGCAGTTCGCAGTTCCTTGTAGTGCTGATGGGCACTGAGAAGGAGAATATCCGTGTGGTTACGGATCGAATCATACAGAACTATTTTAAGTTATACGGCGGGAAAGATATCACCCTGACTTTCGATGTAGCGGATTTTTGATGGCAGTTTTATGCAGTCAGGTACATTCTCATGGTTTTGAGCGCGTTTTTCTCAAGCCGCGACACTTGTGCCTGAGAGATGCCGATTTTCGTGGCGACTTCCATCTGTGTTTTGCCTTCAAAGAAACGCAGGGTGATGATTTCATATTCACGGTCGCTTAGTTTTTTCATAGCTTCGCTTAAAGAGATATGCTCAACCCATATCTCTTCTCTGTTTTTTTTGTCACTGATCTGGTCCATTACATAGAGCGTATCGCCGCCGTCTGTATAGACCGGCTCGTAAAGACTCATGGGCGCTTGGATGGCGTCCAGCGCGTAGACGATATCTTCCTTGGGAATGCCGATTTCGGCAGCGATTTCATTCACGGTGGGTTCCTTTGAATTCGTGCGGGTAAGATGTTCTTTCGCATAGATTGCTTTGTAGGCGGTGTCTTTGAGGGAGCGGGAAACTCTTATGCTGTTGGCGTCACGTAAATAGCGTCTGATTTCTCCAACAATCATGGGAACGGCGTATGTGGAGAACTTCACATTGAGAGAACTGTCGAAATTGTCAATTGCTTTGATGAGACCGATGCATCCGATTTGAAACAGATCGTCCACATTTTCATTGCTGGAGTGAAAGCGTTTGATAACGCTTAAGACAAGGCGCAGATTTCCGTTGATATATTCCTTGCGGGCGGCATCGTCGCCGTCTTCGATCCGCTTAAATAATTCTTCCTTTTCCGCATTCTTAAGAAGCGGCAGCTTTGACGTATTGACGCCGCAGATTTCTACTTTACCTTGTATCATGTCTATACCCAGCCTTTCCTGTATTTTGAGTGATGAACCCTTTCTAAAAAGGATGTACGAATCAGCCGGAATTATTCATGAAATTTTAAGGAAAAATCCTCTCATATCGTTTTACAAAAAGACAGTTTTTTGGTACATTAGTATAGAAGCAGTTGTGCCGTGGTGAAGAGAGATAACGGCGCGGATTACAATGAGGTGAAAGAGGAATGCTATGTACAAATTGTGGCGCTCGTTTGATGGAGTCAGATCAGTTCTGCCCGAAATGCGGCGCTAAAGCGATAAGAGACAGCAGGTGTCCTGATTGTGGCGCTGTGCTGCGTGACGGAGCAAAATTTTGTCCCAAATGCGGCAGGTCAGTCGGCGGCAAAGGAAGCGTGGGCGGGGTATCCGACGACACATTGGATATTCCGATTGACGCGATAGAGAGAAATATTCTGTCAGAGACTGCTGCGGAGATTAAGGCAGACCGCAGGAATTCCGTTACGCCCCGCAAACCTGTCCAGAAAAGCACATCACCTAAAAGTTCATCGTCGTCGCATAGTTCATCCGAAAGAAGTACACCGCAGAGGAGTGCACCTGCTAAGAGAAGAGAACCTATGCCTGAACCGCCGCGGAAGAAAAGAGTCGTGTATCGTGAAGAAGATTGGGATGATGAGGACTGGGAAGACGACGATTGGGACGACGAAGATGAGGATGAAGGAGTGGACGTCATCACTGTTATGACGGCAATCATAGGATGTGTGCTTCTTGTTGTAGTTGCCGTGCTGGGCTTCAATCTGTTCCGTCAGTATGTACCGAAGGATTACGATAAGGCGGCAGAAGAAGAGCAGGAGCAAGAGGAAGAACAGGAGGAACAAGGGCAGGAGCAGACTTCGCAAGACGGAGAAAACCTAACGGCAGGAGACGAGAGAGAGACATATACGCTGACGATCACACATAATGTAAACGTGCGTGATAATCCGGGTACTCATGGAACGAATGTCTTAAGAGTTGCTAAGGAAGGGGAGACATATACCAGTTACGGAGCCTTAGACGGTGGGGAGTGGTATGAGATTCTTCTCGAAGATGGCACCACCGGTTATGTATTTTATGAATACATTTCCATAGAATAGAATTTATATTCATAATAGAGTATGACAGGAACCTTTTTGAGGCTTGATGCATTTAATAATAAAAAGCCCGGAGAGGTTCCTATGTTATTTTCGGAGTTTAAGAAAAAAGAAGTAATCAACTTAAAAAACTGCCAGAAACTTGGTAAGGTGTGTGATTTTGAGTTCGATGAATGTACCGGACAGATTTTTAAACTGATTATTCCGGGAGAGAATAAGTGGTGCGGATTGTTCGGCAGCAGCGATTCAAATTATGTCATATGCTATAAAGATATTAAACAGATTGGTCCCGATATTATTATTGTAGATATTTGTATATAATCACCCGAATTAGTATATATCGGTGAAATTGGGGAATATAGGGCACGCTCAGTATGATCCGGTTCACTGTTTGATTTACTATCTGGTTTCCATAAAATAGTTGACATAATTGTTAAAACAACCTATAATAGTTATGGTACGTTGTAGTTTATCTACACGTTATTCAATATAAACATTGATACTGAGGAGGATATCCCTGATGAAATGCCCTTTTTGCGGTCATGAGAATACCAGAGTAATCGACAGCAGACCTGCCGAAGATAACAATTCTATTCGTAGGAGACGCGTTTGCGACGAATGCGATAAACGTTTTACTACCTACGAGAAAGTGGAGACGATTCCGCTCATTATTATTAAGAAGGACAACAATAGGGAAACCTACGACAGAGCCAAGATTGAAGCAGGCGTTTTGCGCGCATGTCATAAAAGACCGATCAGCGCCTCCCAGATCAATCAATTGGTAGACGAGGTAGAGACGGAAATCTTTAATATGGAAGAGAAGGAGATTCCCAGTCAGGTAATCGGTGAGATCGTTATGAACAAGCTGAAAGATTTAGAGGCAGTTGCGTATGTCAGATTCGCGTCTGTTTATCGCGAATTCAAAGACATCAATACCTTTATGGATGAGCTTAAAAAAGTACTGGATAAATAGGCTGGAAGAAACAAGGAGCAGGTATGACAGAACAGGAAAAAGAGATTGTGGCAAAAGCAAGCGTGCCTATGTCAGTGGCAAACGTTTTCCGTTGGATTTTTCTGATGGCGGCATTGTTTATCGTGCTGTTTCTTTTCTTTGGAAACAAGCTGTGGGAAGGCGCGGAATGGTATCAGGCTTTGTCAGCCAGAGCGTATTCCGTACTCCTATGGGACATACTGTTGATGCTTTTGAGCAATATTGTGCGTATTATTTTTACAGCCAGATATAACAGAATCGTGAAAAATCTGTAAGAGATGGAACGACAGAAACCCCTTGCATATATGCAGGGGGATTTGTTATGATAAGGAAGGATTTGCAGCGCGGCAGGAGACGGTGATACAAGATTTATCATGGGGGAATTATGAAATTATTTGAACGTTTTTATCCGGATGAATATCTGGATAGTGTATATGAGATTGACTTTGAGGCGTTGTATAACGCAGGATATCGCGGGGTGATTTTTGATATAGATAACACGCTGGTTCCTCACGGCGCTCCGGCGGACAAGCGCAGCATCGCATTATTTGACAGACTTAGAATGATTGGGTACGAGAGCCTGCTGTTGTCCAATAATAAAGAGCCGCGAGTCAAGATGTTTAACGATGAGGTACACTCGAAGTATATCTATAAGGCGGGAAAACCTTCGACGAAAAATTATTGTAAAGCGATGGAGCTGATGCATACGACGCCGGAAACGACAATGTTTGTGGGCGACCAGCTTTTTACGGACGTGTGGGGCGCAAAGAAGGCAGGAATCAGGACGTGGCTCGTGAAACCGATTCATCCGAAGGAAGAGATACAGATTGTCTTGAAGCGCAGACTGGAATGGATAGTCCTCTTCTTCTATAAACGTTCTAAAGGGCGGTATGCAAGTCTGAAATAAGACAGCATGGATGATGCTGAATCTGTAGGCAGCCGAATTGTGTAAGCAGAGCATCAACAGCGCAGAAATGAGGAGAACAATGGAAATAGACGGCAAGACGCGAACATGCGGTTTGATAGGTAATCCGGTAGAACATACGCTTTCTCCGATGATACATAATACGTTGGCAAAGTTATCAGGGCATAATCTGGTCTATGTTCCTTTTCCGGTGGAGCCGGGCAGTCTGGATAAGGCGATTGCCGGTGCGGGCGCGCTGAACCTGTTAGGGCTGAATGTGACGGTGCCATATAAGAGCGAGGTCATCAGAAGCTTGCGGGAGATTGATGATTTGGCGCGCAATATCGGGGCGGTCAATACACTGGTGAAGACGGACGACGGTTATAAAGGGTATAATACGGATATGGAAGGTCTTTATCGCGCTATGACGAGCGAAGGAGTGAAGATCGCCGGCGAACAGATTGTTCTTTTGGGAGCGGGCGGAGCCGCCAGAGCGGTAGCGTATCTGTGTGCCGTGAAAGGCGCGGATAAAGTATATATGTTAAACCGTACGTTGAGTAAGGCAGAATCGGTGGCGGAGGAAGTAAACCGTGCAATGGGAAGAGAAGCTATCATACCCATGGTCACGGAGGATTACGTGAAGCTGCCGGCAGGAAAATATCTCGCGATTCAAGGCACTTCCGTAGGACTTGCACCGCATACGGAAGATGTAGTGATTGCTGACGAGGCATTTTACGATAAAATCCATACAGGATTTGATTTGATTTACAATCCGTGGGAGACAAAATTCATGAGACTTGTGAGCAGTCATGGCGGAAAAGCATACAATGGTCTGAAGATGCTCATGTATCAGGGAATCATTGCGTATGAACTGTGGAATCAGGTGAGCGTATCAGAGGAGAGTGTACAGATTGTGTACGAAAAACTGAAAGGGTACTTTGCATAGGGATAGGTTTGTCGTATGCAGGCAGACTGATATAACGTCAGATAAAGGAGTAGCAGTACCATGAATAATGTGATATTGATCGGATTTATGGGATCCGGCAAGACGACTGTAGGATTAAGGCTGTCATATCGTCTGCGGAGGGCTGTCATAGACACGGATAAAGAGATTGAGAAAGAAGAGAAACGCACCATATCGGAGATGTTTGCGAGGGACGGGGAAGAATATTTCAGAGATAGGGAGACGGCATTTCTGCGTAAGCTGTCAGAGAGTACGGGCAGTCGGATTATATCGGTGGGTGGAGGCCTGCCTCTACGGAAAGAGAATAGGAAACTGTTGCACGAATTAGGACAAGTCTTTTATTTAAAAGCAAGTGCGGAAACAATTTACGAGAGAGTCAAACATGACACCACAAGACCGCTTTTGCAGGGAGATAACCCGCAGGAGAAGATTCGCAGTCTTCTTGAACTAAGAGACAGCTGCTATGCTGAAGCGGCCGATGTGACGATTGATGTGAACGGCAAAAGTTTTGAGCAGATTTTAGACGAAATAGAGCAATATGTTAACGGTGCCGGATGAATTTGGCAGAAGCGGAGGGAAATATGAAATTATTAGTAATTAATGGACCGAATATTAACTTTCTGGGCATTCGGGAGAAAAGTGTCTACGGTACGCAGGATTATGACTATCTGCTCAATATGATCGGAGAGAAAGGTCAGAAAGAGGGCTGTACGATAGAGGTGTTCCAGAGTAATCATGAAGGCGCGATTATCGACCGCATACAGGATTCTTATTTTGACGGTACGGAAGGAATCGTGATCAATCCCGGAGCATATACGCATTACAGTTATGCGATTCGCGACGCTTTGGCGAGCGTAACCGTTCCGAAGGTGGAAATTCATATTTCCAATATTATGGAGCGGGAAGACTTCCGCAAAGTGTCCGTTACGGCGCCAGCCTGTGATAAGCAGATTTACGGAAAAGGGCTGGAAGGCTACCTGATGGCGATTGATTATATTCTTACAAAATAAGCCGGATCAAGTAAAGCGGTAAACACAGTGACAAAAGTTTTTGTCTTTTTTTGGGAAAGAGGTTGAAAAAACAAGCTTTATAGTATAAACTAAGTAAGAATTATATTTGTGAAAATTTAGGAGGATTATTTTATGATATCGGCAGGCGATTTCAGAAACGGTATTACCATTGAGTTTGAAGGCAATGTTTATCAGATAATTGAATTCCAGCATGTGAAGCCCGGTAAAGGCGCAGCATTTGTGAGAACGAAGTTAAAGAACATTATCAACGGAGGCGTTGTTGAGAAGACCTTCAGACCGACTGAGAAATGCCCTCAGGCACGAATTGACAGAAAAGATATGCAGTACTTATATTCAGACGGTGATTTATTTAATTTTATGGATACGGAGACTTATGACCAGATTGCTCTGAATACAGAGGCAGTTGGCGACGCGTTGAAATTCGTAAAAGAAAATGAGATGGTTAAGATTTGCTCTTATAACGGAAGCGTGTTCGCAATTGAGCCGCCGCTGTTCGTGGAGTTGGAGATTACGGATACAGAGCCGGGATTTAAAGGCGATACGGCAACCGGAGCAACCAAACCTGCGATTGTTGAGACAGGCGCTAAGGTTATGGTTCCGCTGTTCGTAGAGCAGGGTGAGAAGATTAAGATTGACACCAGAACAGGTGAATATCTGTCCAGAGTATAAATATAACTGATTATTTTTTCTACAAAGAAGCCTATAAGACAATGGAAGCTTGCGCAGCCATTGTCTTTTTTGCGTAAGCATAGGGTAAGAAATTTCCGGTTTTGTTCTTTTACATGTTAATAGGTTGCGGTATGATAGTTTTCCGGTCCCGGAGAGAATGGGAAAGAGGAAAAATGAATTTTAATATTTTTGTAGAAAGTGTTGTTACCATTTTGCAGAAAAAAATGGGAGAAGATTATGAGATTAGAGTCACTAAAGTAACAAAAAACAATGATATATGTCTGACAGGGATCGTTATGCTGAGACAGACAGATCAGATTTCACCCACCATCTATCTGGAAGAACCTTATAAGCAGTATTGCGAAGGGACTGACTTAGCAGAAATTGTGGAGCGAATTGCAGAACTTTATAAAGCGCAGATGAAGAATGCTAATCTGGATATGAGTTTTTTTAGTGAATATGAACGTGTCAAGGATAGAATTTTCCATAAAGTAATCAATTATGACCGCAATAAGAAGCTTTTATCGGATGTTCCTCATTACAGATGGTGTAATCTGGCGATTGTATTCTATTATTCAATGGAAGCAGAGAGTCTGGGAAGGGCATCGATTTTGATTCACTATAATCATCTGGCTTTATGGAATCAGACAAAGGAGACGGTATATCAGGCTGCACAGGCTAATATGAAACGTTGTATGCCTGCGTTGTTTATTCCGATGCAGGAGCTGATTTGTGAAATGACAGGAATCAGCTTAGAGGAGAATGACGTGAAGATGTATGTGCTGACGAATAAAGAAAAAATGTACGGCGCTTCCGCAATGCTGTACTCGGATGAAATAGCCGGCTTATCTGAGCGGCTGGATTCGGACATATTGATTCTGCCAAGTTCCGTTCATGAGGTATTGCTTCTGCCGGATGACAGAGAACACAAATATGATTTCTATCGCCGTATGGTGGAGGAAGTTAATACGACGCAGGTAGATCCGGAGGAAATTTTGTCTTACAGTCTATACCGCTATAGTAGAAAAAAAGCGGAAATAGAGGAAATTATTGTTTAATTAATTAGTATACTGGACAATGGTGCCGGCTTATGGTATGATAAGCAAGATGTAACAAAATCGTAACATTTGCAAATGCAAGTCGGCACCCGTAGTCTAATGGATAAAACGTAGGCCTCCGACGCCTTTGATGCAGGTTCGAGTCCTGTCGGGTGCACTGTGCGGCTCATATACAGCCGCTTTTATGAGATACAAAGAAAGGTCGTTATTTATGAATACATCAAATAACAACATACAGGATTATATCAAGGCGAAATTAGAAAGTTTCAGAAACTGGCTTTTCAGATATTCCAAGATTGTTATGCCTGTTGTACTTGTGATTTGCGTAGCGATTACGGTTGTAGTGGCAGTTAATGCGAATAAGAGAAAAATTGCGGAAGAAGAGACGTTAGAGGCTACAGAGGAAGTCGATATGTCAGGATCGTTGATTGTTGTGCCGGAAGTACCCTTGGAGCAGGATGCGGTTCCTGAGATTAATGAGTTGTTTAGTACTTATTACACCGCAATGATGGAAGGCGATACTGCAACCATGGATCAACTTGTCGATAAGCTGGATGCGACGGAAATTCTCAAGGCGCAGGAGACAAGCAAATATATTGAGTCATATCCGGTACTTGAAGTATATACGAAGACCGGTCCCAAAGAAGGAACATATATAGCATATGTTTACACGGAAGTGAAATTTTATGATTATGACAAACCGATTCCGGGTATGCGGACTTATTATGTATGTATAGATGAGAATGGCAATTACTATCTTAACGAGGACGGAGAAGAGGATCAGAATGTATTGAATTATATTCGTGAACTGACGCTTCAGGATGATGTCATAGATTTGAATAATAAGGTAGCGGTTGCATATAACGATATGGTTGCTGAGGACGATGAACTGGTTGATTTCATCGTAGATTTGGATACAGAGATTGATAAAAATGTAGGAGAGGCATTGGCGCGCGCGGAGGGAAGCGCTTCGCCAGAGGAAGAATCAACACAAGGAACGGCGGAGGAAGCTGCAGACCCAGAGGAGCCGGAAGAAAATGTATCTACGGAACCGACAGTGATTGTGACGAGAGTCAGGGCGATAGATGTGGTAAATATCAGGAAGTCTGACAGCGAGACAGCCGATAAATTAGGTAAGGCTGCGGTAGGGGATGAATTTGATCTGCTGGAGGAGAAAGGCAACGGATGGAGTAAGGTCAGCTATGAAGGCGGAGAAGCATTTATTAAGAGTGAATTCTTGGAGCCGATAGAGACGATGCAGGCAGACGCGTCGAATGATGGCGATGAAGAAGAGCCGGAGATGACGACACAGACTGACACGCAGGCCGACAACAGTAACGCGGCAGCTTCAACAGGCACAGTGACCGTGATAGAGAATGTCCGCATCAGGGCATCTGCAAGCGAGAACGGTGAGAAACTGGGAACGGCGTATGTGGGTGAAAAGTTGGAAGTTATTATGAAGCAGGCTGACGGCTGGACGAAGATTAAGTATAATGGCAAGACCGCGTATGTGAAGTCTGATTTCGTGGAATAGTCGATAGATACGATCCTAGTATATAATACTGACAAGCATTACATACACTGCCTGTAAGTGATTAAATGAATGAATAATGGTAATGATAAGGAGTATGGGAAGGTCCCGTACTCTTTTTTTGAGTTAAGGTCTATAAGTGTGTGACAAAAGGAAACGAGATGCGTCAGACACGATACTAAATATTCTGGCTTACGAAACGGAAAAGAAATGAAAGGGAGGCAGATTATGAAACAAGATGATATTAAAATTTTGAAGGAAGTACAGCGGAATACGGAGATGGGAATGACTGCTATTGAAACCATTCTGGATAAAATCGGAGATGATGAGTTTTCCTTACAGTTGTCTAAACAGTCGCTCCGTTATTCGGAAATTCACAATAAAGCGCTGGATCAGATATTGGAAAATGAAGGAGAAGTATACCGTGGCAGTCAGATTGCAGATTTGATGTTAAAAGGGAGCATTCATGCCAATACTGCCTTTAATATCAGCAGAGAGCACCTAGCAGACATGATGATTCAAGGGAGTAACAGGGGAATCACAAGCATGTGGAAGGTAATGAAGCATAATCAGATGGCGACAGATACTGCAGTGGAACTGGCAAGGGAACTTGTGGATTTCGAAGAGAAGAATATACAGAGATTAAAAGAATATTTATAAAAAATGCCCTTTAATTGTATACATGTATAACTGAATATAAGTATCATTGTACAATGTGACACAAAATAAAGGTAAAATTTCATGAAATTTTTACGCGTTAATATGCTAAATCGGGGTTGTGGATTTTATGACTGCATACTATAATGATACGTGGAAGTTGAACATATACAAACAAATAAGGAGGACATGCATAATGTCATACGTTGATGAGGTTTATGAGTTGGTAGTTGCCAAGAATCCTGCGCAGCCGGAATTCCATCAGGCAGTAAAAGAGGTTTTAGAGTCACTGCGTGTAGTGATTGAAGCAGATGAGGAAGCATATAGAAAAGATGCTTTATTGGAGAGATTGACAGTTCCGGAGAGGATTGTACAGTTCCGTGTTCCTTGGGTGGACGATAAGGGACAGGTTCAGGTGAACAATGGTTTCCGCGTACAGTTCAACAGCTCTATCGGACCCTACAAGGGAGGCTTGCGATTCCATCCTTCCGTTAATTTAGGTATTATCAAATTCCTTGGTTTCGAGCAGATTTTCAAGAATTCCCTGACAGGTCTTCCCATCGGCGGTGGCAAGGGCGGTTCCGACTTTGATCCGAAAGGTAAATCTGACAGAGAAGTAATGGCGTTCTGCCAGAGCTTTATGACGGAACTTTGTAAGCATATCGGAGCCGATACGGATGTGCCAGCAGGCGATATCGGTGTAGGCGGACGCGAGATTGGTTTCATGTTTGGTCAGTATAAGAGAATCCGCAACCTCTATGAAGGCGTTTTGACAGGTAAAGGCTTAACATATGGCGGTTCTCTTGCAAGAACCGAAGCAACAGGATATGGTTTGTTATACTTAACGGCAGAAATGCTGAAATGTAATGGGAAAGATATCGCGGGTAAGACGATTGCCGTATCCGGCGCAGGCAACGTAGCAATCTACGCAATTCAGAAGGCACAGCAGCTTGGTGCGAAGCCTGTTACATGCTCTGATTCCACAGGATGGATTTATGATCCGGAAGGCATTGACGTTGCACTTTTGAAAGAAGTAAAAGAAGTAAAACGGGCACGTCTGACAGAGTATGCGGCAGCAAGACCGAGCGCAGAGTATCATGAGAAGAAAGCCGGTGAGCACGGTGTATGGACGGTGAAATGCGATATTGCACTTCCTTGTGCAACCCAGAACGAGTTGGATCTGGACGATGCGAAGGCACTTGTGGCAAACGGATGCTCTGCGGTAGCGGAAGGTGCAAACATGCCTACAACTTTGGAGGCAACAGATTATTTCTTAGAAAACAAAGTTCTGTTCTGTCCGGGTAAGGCGTCTAACGCAGGCGGTGTGGCGACTTCTGCACTTGAGATGAGCCAGAACTCCGAGAGATTGTCTTGGACGTTTGAGGAGGTTGATTCTAAGCTGCAGGGTATCATGGTCAACATTTTCCACAGCTTGGATGAAGCGTCTAAGAAATACGGTATGGAAGGCAATTATGTGGCAGGCGCGAACATTGCAGGTTTCTTGAAAGTTGCTGAGGCGATGAAGGCGCAGGGTGTTGTGTAATAATAAATTCCTAAGATAATAAATAATCTGGAGAAGTCCTGTAAACATTGAGTTTATGGGACTTTTCTTTATTCGTTTGTAGTATAAAAGAATTGTCAGAATATTCATAAATTTAAGAAAATTTATATTGTTTTGAGGTCGTTATATCACGTGGTATACAACTGATATATAGGTGGTACACACTGTTTTAAAAGGTTTTAAAAATATGATTTAGATCTTATTGACTTCTGTTAGAAGTTCTTTTATTGTTTTGTGGGTGTGGGTCCCTTTTGTGATATCACCCTTCATGCTGTGTCTCATAATCAGTTTGATGCATACGTCATTTGCTCCGGCATTGTCCATAAGTGAAGCAAAGGTATGTCTGCCATCATGGGGAAGATGCTTCATTTTTGGTTTACCCATACAAGCTAATGAATGAGGTATGGAAAATTCAAAAGGCTATGCTTAATAAGCAACCATTGATGAATAACACGGCGAAGATATTTAAGGACAGGTTGATAGAAAATTATTTGTCAAAGTTTACGAAAGAAAATGTGCCAGATTTTGAAGGCAAATGGAAGAAAATAAATCTGTGGAGAAAGGCTTGCGTTGAAGGGAATCTTGAACACACGAAGGAATCTGCAATACAAGGTTCATTTATGGTGTAGGTTTTTGATTATGTGCTTGGATATGCCACACAGACTGAAACAGCAGATGATATTTATAATCAGACACAGGAATCTAATAGTGTGCTGGATGCAAGTGAAGCAGATGGTGCGCTTGGTTTCTTTTCCAAAAGTGCTAATAGCAAGGAAGTTAGAGCAGTAATTGAATTAAAGGATGCAAAAAAGGATTTAGACAAAAAGCAGAATAGAAGCAATCACTTAACACCTGTTGAACAGGCATTTACAATTTTTCCTATGCGGAGACCATTTGATAAGTGCAGAAGGAAAATCTTTGATTGATGAATTATATCAAGAAAACGAGGAAATAGGTGTTTCTATTTCCAATGATTTTTATAAGACATATAAGGCAATCAGAAATAATTTGTATGCTCGTCTGAAAGAATTGAATCCAGATAAGGATGCAGTTATGCTATTCACAAAATCCCCAAAATTAATGGATAGATTTATATTTATTTGTTTTGTGAGAGATGTGGGCTATTGCCACAGAATATATATAAAAACTTAGTTGATTCTGTGGTGAATAATAGTTATTCTTTTACTCCTAATAAATTGGGGATTGAATTAAAAGGTCTGTTTATGTCTATTGATAAAGGCAATCCACCAATAATCCGGTTGACATAATGAATGACTTGAATAAACAGCATGACGGCTTTGCCATGGTAAAAATAAAGCCAGATGTATAGAAATACCGGTATAAGTAATACATAAGCTTGAAAATATTAGAATTGAAAAATATGAAAAACTTTAGTATGATAACAAATAATAGATTGATTGTAAAATTATAAAAATAATTATAGATTGCGTGTGGGTAATTTGAGGGGCATATATTCTGTAGTTGATTATATAATCATGGTAAAGGAGGTATATTGCCAAGAGGAGTGGTCAGAATTAAATTAAAGTTGGGTTCAAGATAGAAAGGCTAGATAAAGTATAATGATAAATGGAATTTGTGAAATAGTGATTGCAGGATTAAGCGTTATAATTGCATGTTTACAGCTCAAATTGTCAAAACAGATAAATGCACAAAATATATCTAAGGAAAAAGGATATTTTATTATCGAAGAAACTAATATTAGAAATAAGGCGGATGCAGACTACGAAAGATGCATTGGGGTATTTGACCTAAGAAATGCGTTACGTTTTCACTTATATGGAAATGGAGATGTTTTTCTTTTAAAAAAACAAATTATCATTAATGGTATTGTTGTAGAAAACAACGAATTACTGGAAACATTTTTTTCAATTCACGCACAAGATCTTCCTTTTGGAACATTAATCCCATTGAAAGAATCTGACTATGAAAAAAGAAGATTGGATATAGAAATAACTTTAAAATTGAAAAATATTATGGGGAATATATATACAGAAAAAATATTATTAGAATTTGTGAAAAAAGATGCTGATAATGAATGGTTTTTACATAAAAAAAATACGTCCTTTAAATTTAGATAGCTCAACTTTTTTGGTATATATTCTCAAATAAAGTCTATACACATAGCCTGAGAGCATATCCATTTGCTCATTTAGCTTTTGATGCAGGCAGTGATATTTGCTTGTACAAACTTAAAACAACAGGGAGGAAAATGAATACTAAAATGCAAATTGAATATAGTAAAAAAGCAGTTAAATATATAAATTCGGTTGATAAGCCAACCAAAAAGCGTTTAAAGGATGCAATTGAAAAAATACCTTTTGGAGATATTAAGAAATTACAAGGTGCAGAAAATGGATATCGTTTACGAGTTGGTGATTTACGAGTTCTATTTACACCGGAAAATGATACTATTTTTATAGAAAATATTATTCCAAGAGGTCAGGCATATAAAAATTTATAGGAGGCATATGGGCATGAGCAAAGAGATGTTACACGGATTAATAGAAATGATACCTGATGATGATATTGAAGTATTATATAGGGTTCTTGTAAAATTTGTTCCGGAAGTATCTCCGGAGCCAGATGAGATACAAGCGCTAGAGGAGGGACGAAGAGATAGGGAAGAAAACGCAACCATTCCTCATGAGGCAATAAACTGGGATTAATATCATTGGGTCATAAAACATGTTGCAGCGATAGGGATTTGTTATATTTATATAATTGAAGTAAATCGAAATTATCAGAAAATCATTATATACACACGGTATATAACCAACTTCAAAACCCGGTAAATTTGCAGAACCCTCAGAAGCGGCGATGAAGGCGCAGGGTGTTGTGTAAATAGAAATTGACTGCATGTAAAAGCTCCTGTAAGCGGTAAAAGCTTATGGGAGTTTTTGTGATTTGTTGGTATAATTTATGGTGAAAATAAAGATGAGTAAAGTACAATATTTGTATTACTCAGAAGACATCATGAGTAGACTTCCAAGGCGAATCATATAAGATAAGGAGGCACGGAAAATGTGGACATGCCCGAAATGTGGACGGACTTTTAAAAAACAGAATCAGAGTCATTTTTGTGGGAGTGCACCGGAAACAATTGACGAGTATATTGCGCAGCAGCCAGAAGAAGTACGGCAATATCTGCAAGATGTAAAAGATGTGATATGTGCGGCGCTGCCGGAGGCGGAGGAGAGGATTTCATGGAGTATGCCGACCTTTTGGAAAGGACATAATATTATTCACTTTGCAGGTTCTAAAAAACATATTGGTTTATATCCGGGACCGGAGGCTGTTATGGAGTTTTCCGAACAATTGGCGGGATATAAGACCAGTAAGGGAACGATACAGCTTCCATATGACAGACCTCTGCCGAAACAGCTAATTTCCGATATTGCCAAATGGTGTTATGAAACGGGAAATCATCCGTAAAGAGAAAAAAGAGGAGGGATATATCAATATGATTGATCTGCAGGATAAGAATAGCTGTCCTACTTTGGAAGAAATAGGAGAATATGTCAAGAATCCGATTTTCATGAAATTTTGTTCGGAAATCAAGAACACATACGGGTGTAGTGAGCAAATAGAATTTAGTTCGTGCAGTATGGAGAGAGGATGGAATGTGAAATTTAAAAAAGCAGGAAAAACATTATGCACGATATATCCAAGAGAATCTTTTTGTACGGTAATGATTGTAGTGGGAAGAAAGGAAAAAGAATCTGTCGAGGCAATATTGGCGCAATGCACGGTTGAGTTACAACATATCTATTATCAAACTCAAGAAGGAAACGGGCAAAAATGGCTAATGGTTGATTTAGAGGATGAGGGCAGTTTGTATCAGGATCTCATGCATTTGATACAGATTCGCAGGAATTGTTAGTTGTTTAATGGCAGTAAAGAGTATTGCGGTAGATGTCAAGGCAAAATAATTTCGAGAATATAGGTATATCATTCTGCGGCATGAAATTGCACATATGAAAAGGCATGACATTTTCATTAAATGGCTGTTGATTTTTGCCGGAGCAATGCACTGGTTTAATCCGCTTGATTATTATGTACGTCGGGAAATGAACAAAGCATGCGAGTTAGCGTGCGATGGATCTGTCATAAAGAAGTTTGATATGAGTGAAATGCAACAGTACGGCGATACGCTAATTGCAGTTGCGGCTGATTCCATAAGAAAGATGCCTTTTTCAATAGCTATGTTTGAGGACAAGAAGAATTTAAAACAGAGGTTAGGTGCTATTAGGAAACATAGAAAACATTCAAAATGAGGCATATGTGTTTTTAAGTGATTTAGATGATGAGATTACGAAAGCATATATAATGATTATATGTCAAGAAAAAAATCCAAATTCTGAACTGCAGAGTGGAATCATTTACTTCCAATGAAAGAGCGAGTAAATAGCCGATGAATGTATTAAGTGCGGGAAATAAGTAGCTTAAAGTACAGGAGAATGTTCCGTAAGCCTAGGTAGTGTGTTATACTAAACGAGTAGGCATAGTTATAAAGTAAAGAGGAGGAATTTGCAATGACTTATGAAGAATTAGTAAAAAAGGTACAGGAAGCATATAAAGATGCAGATGCGTCCAAAGTAAAGGAACATCTGGCGATTCAGTTTAATGTGGAAGGCGAGGCGGCTGGAGCATTTTACTTGGAAGCGGCAGATGGAAAAGTGACCGTGCAGCCGTATGAATATTATGACCGTGACGCGCTTGTTACTACGAAGGCGGCAGTTCTTGAGGAAATTGCATCGGGAAAACTGGATGTAGTCAAGGCATTTCTGACAGGAAAGATTAAAGTGGAAGGTAATGTGGGGAAAGCAGCGCTGCTGAAAGATATTCCGGTAAAAATCCCTGCGAAAGCGGAAAAGGGAAAGAACAAGAAAAAATAGCATCAGCTGCCAAGTGTTCTACGGGATAATCAAAAGTGTGAACCTAGACACTGGCAGTACGGATAAACCGCACTCCTCCCAGAACTGATGCTATAGCTATTATAGAACAGTTTGGGAGGGGATGCAACCGTCTTAAATCCACTTTGACAGTTATCATATCTTCGAAAATTTTCAAGTCCCGATACCTTATCAAGCAGCTATTTGATACGCCGATATGTTGGATTGTGAAAACATCCGGATTAATCTGCAAAAAAAGAAGTGCCGGAAACTTCGATAATATCAAGGTTTCGGCACCATCAAAATGGAGATAGGGGGACTCGAACCCCTGACCTATACGTTGCGAACGTATCGCTCTCCCAACTGAGCTATATCCCCATGTGGTAGACGCAAGAATAGTCTGTTTAAGCAAGAATTGCTACGCAATTCTTGAGACGCAAATGTTCTTACTTGCGCTAGTAATATGTAGCTAATATAAGCTGTTTAAGCAAGAATTGCTACGCAATTCTTGAGACGCAAGTGTTCTTACTTGCGTCTATTATAGCATATTGCGCGAAGAATGCAAGAACAGCCTTCTAATTATTTGCTTCCGTTAAACATAAATCAATAATCTGACGATATAAGAATCAGTTGAATATAATATTTATAAGGATGAAAATAATGGTTATAGATTTTACAGGAATCAATAAATTACAACAATCAACTTTACTTACAACAGTAAATAGTGGCGAACCGAACTGGTCGTATATTCCGTCCGCAGGAAAAAGTCTGAAATCCAAGCAGGAGTTTGTCAGTGAAATTAAGGAACTTGCGAAGAAGGCAGTTACGGCATCGAACAAAACAGAATCAGAATATATAGCGAATCGGGTGATTCAGTTGAACGCAGAGTATTTGTCGGATGTTGCACCTGACCGCAAGCGATTATATCAACAAGCGAAAAACGCTGTGCGGAACCAAAGCGGGAAGTCTGATTGCCATGGTATCGGAGAACTGACGTTACTCGATTATCTGGAGGCAGCAAAGGGAAGAGAAGGTAATCTTGCGGAGAAAAGTTTTGCTTTGGCTGGCGGTGGTATATTGCGTTGTCCGATTCTGACGGGCGGCGGTTATGGGGCTGAAATCAGTTTTCAAGGTGCGAAAGTTCTGTCCAATACCGGATATGGATGGAGTTATGAAATGACGCCGGCTGAAGTCGAGAAGAAAAATGAATTTTATTCTATTTACTGGAAAGAGTATAAGGCAGTAAAAAACGAACTTGGAGAACAATTGACTGAACTTCCCGATTATTTGGCAGACAGAACTTCCTTTGACGTAAAGGCATAAGAAGCAACAAAAATAGTTTTAGATGTATTGTGTACAGTCAATTCGGTAACAGACAAAAAGAAATGAAAAGGATGGAACGTGATGATAACAGATAAGATTATTCCTCTTCCGAAAGAACAGTGGGCTTGCAGGGTTTGGCGGAAAGTTTTATGAACCGGGGGTGTTTGAAGATTTACCGGAGGAGGAAAACGAGGAATTTACAAAGCAGTTTCATATACCGACGAAAAGGATATTTCCGGGGCAGCGGGATTAGATTGGGAGAAATACGGCAGAGGATTACGCAATTGTAGGTGTAGAAAGTATTTATGAGCGTGTAGTTTAAGGGGATAGAGTGAAAAGGGAGCAGAGAAGGAGGGCTGTCGGAAAGAAATTTTCGATAGCTTTTTGTATTGGGCGGTAAAATATGTATTCACAATTTACTCCTAAAAAAATTCTTAACGGATATTTCTTTATTATTCTTAAACTAAAATTTTCTCGTACGGGATTAAAAGTGAAATGTAACAACGTGGCTTTACGAAGTGAAGCAAAAGTAGTAAGAAAATCACTCGCGTAACAACTAGATAAAGTGAGGTGATATATATTAATTTAAAATAGTGTAATAACATTGACTTGTTTAAACGTATGGTATAGTATAAATGTGTAATAAATGGGAAGGGGGATGAACTGAAGTGCTGGCAGAAGAAAAGAAATATCAAGAAGCGTTGGATGAACTGAGCAAACAGAAGATATCAAGCTTTTTAACAAAAAGCAGAATGGATGTTATAAGGGAACTGTATAAAAACAAGAAGCTTAATCACGGAGAACTGGCTGATGCATTGAGCACTTCTGTAGCATCGCTTTCCAACAGACTGGTTAAATTTGAAGAATTTGATTATAAGCTGCTAGATAGTAGTTATGAAGGAAAATTCAGATACTATTGTTTGACAGATTTATGTAAAAGCTATCTCGAGAGCCTTACGAAAGATAATAGCACACAAGAGAATGTGAAAATTGTACAGCATGAAGTGCTTCAATTAAAGCAGCAGTTGAAGGCAGTGCTGGAACAACTCCAAAATTTGTATGAAGATGAATGGGAAATTGAATTGGAGGATGCTTTAATTGAGCGGATTGATTGCCGGGATATAGTGAGTAGTGAAGGCGAGAAACTAGTAGATGATTTTATTATAGGAATCGAAAAACTTTTGCTATATGATTATGCCAGTCACAGCGTTATGGTGTTGCAATTGTTGTCACAAAACAATATTTTGCAAGCGCGGATAACCAGATTTATGGAACTGTTCGAATTGTTCATCCCAGTGCTGGAAGAGTGGAAAAATGAAGAAAATTATATCCGTGTGTTAGATAAACTGGGGAAATTAGTTACATCATACAGATTGTCAAAAGAGACAAGTACAGCCGGGCAGGCAGATGTACATGAAGAAGATGCACTTTTTTCAAGAATAAGCTATATGTTAGAACGAATAGAGAATTTGGATAAACAAAGCATAAATGATTGGTTCATGCGGTATATGGCCGGTAATAAAGTATTGAGTGCTTTCATGGCACAAATAACATCAAGAGACTAGAGAGAAATATGAACATGATTTTACAGAGTTGAAGCACAGTAAAGAATATAGGAATTAAAGAAGAAATAAGGAGACAAGAGCCTGTGCGTAGTAAACTGTAATAAGTTTATACGATGCAGGCTTTTTGTGTGGGAAGGATATGGCAAAACAGAATAATGACAACAGTTTTGCCGATTCATCTCAGCAAAACAGAAAAGAAACAAAGATAATTTCATATGAAACAAGGAAAAGAAAGAACAAAACACGTAAAAAGCAAAGGGGAAAGATTCCTTCTGATATTGTAATTTGGGTGATACCATTGATTATACTAATGATAGATATCTGCTATGGAACGAAATTGCTTTCGTGGGCAGAAGAGATGAACAAAAGAGGGGTGTACCTTAATTTCATTGCAGAGAATATGCTGGATACTGCTATGTTAGTCATAGAAATTCTTCTGTTTATAGGTACCGTCTTTTTGGCGCTCGTGAAGAAAAAAAGATGGACATGCGCAGCAGTATCAGTCATTATGCTTGTGACGCTGTATGTACTGACGGCAACTAAACTAAAAGTGGCGGCATCTGTTGAGTCTGATAAAGAACTGATTGTGTCAAATATAGAGAAATGCATGAGTGTTTTAAGTAACGTCAATATTCAGGAAAAATATCAATTAAGGCAGTATATCTTGGAAGAAGATATATACATAGAAAATGTAGAGCAGTATTGTGGCATGCCGGATAACTCTATTTCCGGGAATGAGCGTATTGACATAATGGCAAAGATTATTATGGCATACTTGAAAAACCATATTACGAATACATCAGTAGAGGAACTTCCGGACAGTTATGAAACAAATGTGTTGCTGGCAGATATAAGATATGGCGGATTTTCGTATTATAAAAAGCAAAGCGAACAGCCGGAGAATGGCAGTATTATAAACGAACTATATGATTGCGGATTGACCGAACTGGATGCTGCCATAGAATGTAGAATAAAGGCGGACAATGCGTTGTCTATTGCAGAAAACTGTAGATTGTTAGGGGTGTATTATATTGATAAAGGTGCTTTACAGAAAGACATCAGTGGAGCCGGCGACGTGGCTGTATGCTATGAAAGAGCGGCAGAGTGGGCTGTAAAGTCTATATGTTTTGCCGCAATGGTTAATGATGCGGCCGCAATGAAGAAGGCATGGAATGTTCTAGATAATGCATATATGAATCTTGAAGACGTTGAAGGGAGCAGTGATGCAGAAAATGTGAAAAAAGTGAAAAATATTAAAGATGCATACGCAATAGTAATCGACCAGTGGAAGTAGTAAATAAATCTCAATTTATCCCTTGACAACCCTTCGCATCTGCACTAAAATAAAATTACTTCGAGACACGAACTATTCACGTCGGCTTTTAATAAGTGAGAGGAATAGACTGTTCGATTGTTTTTAAGCAGGAGTTGCCATGGACTTAAGAAAGCAAGGAGTTCCCGAGGAACTATCCCAATTTATCATAGACTACATAGAGGAAGTGAAAGAACTGATTTCCTCTGACTTATGGGAGAACGTTTTCCTGAACTGTTCCAAGAATGAAGTGCTTATTTTCTGGCTGTTGTATCGAAAGGAAGAAGTGAATATGACGGAGATTGCCGATTATATTCACGTACCGCTCAACACGGCGACCGGAATTATCAGTCGTATGGAGAGGAACGGTTTTGTCGTGCGCACACGCTCCGAGGAAGATAAAAGAGTTGTGCATATCTGCTTCAGCGATAAGGGCATGGCACAGTTTGAGGCATTGGTGAACGAGATGTTTCGCTATGGAATGCAGGTAATCGGTTCTCTGACAAAAGAGGAGATGGATTTACTGCATAAGATGACGGAGAAGATTTTAGGCGTACTTCGTCAGGAGAAGCATAAAGAGACAGAGCCTAATAAAGTTAGAAGAATTGAGATTGAGTAATACATATAAAAGGACATCTATTTATGAGAATAGTAGATGTCCATATATAAACATAAATATTTCGAACAAGGAACTATTCAAAACAAGAAGTACTTTGCAAAATAATTAGGACATTTATAAAGGACGCAAAATGTGAAAAATATATTTAGCGGGTATAAAAGATATACCAAGCGGATAGGAGACTACTATGCAGAAGATTTATATTTTTACCGGAAAAGGCGGCGTTGGCAAGAGCAGTATTGCGGCAGCACATGCAATTAAGAGCGCAGAGGAGGGAAAGCGCACGCTGCTTATGAGCACGGACATGGCGCATAATCTGGGTGATATTTTTGAGAAAAAACTTGGTAAGGAGCCGGAGAATGTACTTCCGAATCTGGATGTCTACGAGATTGACCCGGAGTATGTGATGCAGAATGATTTTTTCTTTATTATGGAATATCTTGGTAAACTGCTGTCTGAGAATGTAATGAACAAAGAAATAAAAACGGAGAAAAGAAAGGCAGATGGTAATCAATCTGCACAAGGCAGCTTACAGGAACTGGGAATGATGCCGGGTATGGAGGAACTTTTTTCACTGCTAAAAATTTCGGACATCTATCGCAGTGAGAAGTATGACAGGATTATTGTAGATTGTGCGCCTACCGGGGAGACATTATCGCTATTAAAATTCCCCGAACTGCTCTCTTGGTATATGGAGAAGCTTTTCCCCATCGGCAAGGTGGGGGTGAAGGTGCTTGCACCTGTCTCGAAAGCGGTTTTTAAAATGGAGATGCCAAACAGACATGCGATGAACGACATAGAGAGAATGTACCTGAAGCTGGCTGAACTGGAAGAACTGCTGAAGGACAGAGATACCACATGCGTCAGAATTGTGACCACGCCGGAGAAGATGGTGGTGGAGGAAACGAAAAGAAATTACATGTATTTAAATCTCTATAATTTCAACGCAGACGGAATTTATATCAACCGCATTCTTCCGCGGGGGATTGGCAATGCATTTTTTGACAGATGGTTGGAAATCCAGCAGGAATATATTGCGCAGATTAAGGAATGTTTTGCAACGATGCCGATTTATGAGATTCCTTGGTACGATGAAGAATTGAAAGGGGAGCGTGCGATACGGCGGATCGTGGAGGATGTACTTGCACAGGAAAATGTGTTTGAGCACAGAGTGATTATGGAACGTGAAAAGTTCATACAGACGCAGAATGGCTATCAGCTTGAAGTATATCTTCCCAGCGCAGACAAGGGGGATATTGATTTGTATCAGTCTGCTACGGATTTGATTGTGAGAACCGGAAATTTCAAGCGAAACATTCCGCTGCCGAATATTCTCCGTAACTATACGGTTTCAGGGGCGAAGTTTGAGGACGAGAAACTGCATATCCATTTTACGCCATAAGGCGATGCTGCAGGTTTGAACCATATGGCAGCGTAGACGATATTGAAGCAACAGACGATAAAGAGAGCAGACATGCGAGGAGGCAGAGAATGAACACAGAAATATTAGAGCGAATTATGACAGCGAAAGAATATCAGAAGAAAGCAGTTTACGCACTGTTTCCGGAAGAGATGAGCGGTCATTTGGAAGTAATTGAGAAGGACCTGAAAATGATGACGGCAGAACTTGTAAAGGCGTGGGTGGAGAACGGGCAGAGCAGGGATGATAAAAACAAAAGCGAAGAGAGTGACCATATGGGAAATCATAAGCAGAATTCCGATCGACCAAACAGCATGAGAAAAATTGATATTACATAATAGACATTCCAAAGGAAAAACGTGATATGTTGCATAACGGTAGGAATGGAAGAGTAAAATTTTCCAATTTGGAATGAAAGCGACAAAGTAGCGCAGAAACGGAGTAAAGCATGAGAATTATCATATATACGGGAAAAGGCGGTGTCGGCAAGACGAGTATGGCGGCGGCGAGCGCATGTAAAATAGCGGGCAGCGGTAAGAAGGTACTCATTATGAGTACGGATCAGGCGCACAGTCTGGGCGACTCCTTCGATATGGAAATCGGTAAGGAAGAGATAAAGGTTACGGAGAATCTTTATGCGCTGGAAGTCGATACGGTCTATGAGAGTGAGAAAAGCTGGGGCAATATCAAGGAGTATTTTAAAGAACTTCTGACCTTAAAAGGCGGCAGCGGAATTGAGGTGGAGGAGCTGCTGGTTTTTCCGGGCTTGGAAGAATTATTTTCCATGTTTAAAATTCTTGATATGTATGAGAGCGGAATCTACGATACGATTATCGTGGACTGTGCGCCCACAGGAGAAACATTGTCACTTCTTAAATATCCGGAGCGGCTGTCAGGATTCATAGAAAAGATTCTGCCGATTAAAAGAATCGGCGTCAAGACGGTGGGCAAAGTAGTGGAGAGCACGATGAAGATTCCGATGCCCAAAGATAATGTATTCGACGATATCGAATACTTAATGGACAAGATGAAACGGCTGCAGAATTTAATGCTGAACAAGCAGGTTGTAAGTCTGCGAGTCGTCACCACACCGGAGAAGATTGTCATTAGTGAGGCAAAACGCAACTTTACCTGTCTGTATCTATATCACTATAATGTAGATGCAATCATTGTCAATCATGTATATCCGCAGGCGGCGATGGAAGGATACTTCAATAAATGGATGCAGGCGCAGGAAGAGGCTTTGCAGGAAATCAGCAGAAGTTTCAGTGAAGTGCCGCGCTTCTATGTGGAATTGCAGCAAAGTGAGATTCGCACGTTGGATGTATTACGTGAGCTGGGCGAGCAGATTTTTGCAAAGTGTAATCCCGATGATATTCTGTTTTCCAAAGAGATTTATGAGGTGGATCGGGAGGAAAGAATACTCAGAATCTACCTGCCTTTTGCGGACAAAGAGGAGCTGTGTCTGGAACAGGCGCAGCGCGAACTGGCAATAGGAGTGCGCAACGAAAAGCGCAGATTTCCGATACCGCCGGAGTTTGCGGATGGGGAGATTGAAGGAGCGAAATTTGAAGACGGTTATCTGCATATCAGATTTTCGCCATGAACTTATTTCTGATGCCATTTCATGGTGTCATTTTGTAATGTTTAAAACAACTTCAGCAATCGTAGCGGCGGCTAAGCGTGAACCTGTTTCGGAGGCATGTTGTCCGTCTTCGGCGTACAGTTCGATTTCAGGATGCGCCCGGTGATATGCCCACCATCTGTCGCCGACCGGTGCCAGTTCACAGCCGGTTTCCTCCTGCAATTTGCGATAGGCGCCGCTCATTTCTGCTTGAGCGGATTCGCCGTCTGTCTTAGTGGTCCATGTCATATAGAGGATTGGTCTGGCGCCGGACTCTTGTACCCAGCGTATTAATTGTCTGCCGGATTGAGCCATGACGGATAAGTCACCCATGGGATGTGCAACATGCTGGAGAATGACGGCATCGTATCCGCCGTATGTAATGTTGAATCTGACTTCCGGTTCAGTCACATGAAAATCCCATCCCATGCCGGCGTGGGCTAACATGGTGATTTCCGTATCCACATGATGCTCGCGACAGATATCCGCAAACATGTGAGGCATGTCATTATAGTATGTATGGCTGTTTCCGATAAACAAAATCCTCATGGCGGTTTCTTCCTTTCCGGTTTTTCACAACTTGTTATTTATATAGCAGTCTGACAACTGATCTAAAAGTGCTTCATGGCAAAGCGTTGATTTGTTTTCCAAATTGTATCATAGGAGTTGTACTTATTCAATCTGCTTTTGGAAAACTGCTGGCGCGTAATGATTTATATGTCAGCAGGAAATGACACTGGAAGTTGTCGCAACATTCGGGGTCTCAACACTTGTCATGAAAAATGGATTGTCATTTTGACATGGCGTGATTATAATTATGAATGAATAGATGAACCGGAAATCATTTTTGCAAGTCAGATTTACACATCGGATATATATGAGATTTACGGAAGAAATCGGAGGAAGAAATGTATATTTTATTAGGGGTTATTTTTTTGTGTGTAATCATAGCGTTGGCGGCGGTTCTGCCCATGTGCTTAATGCATCCGCTGACCAGCGGCAAAGTGGAAGATACAAATATCACGGCTGTTAAAAACCGCAGTAACAACTTGTTTTTTATACCGGTCGGTGAGAACTGGATAGTAGTGGATGCAGGGTCTGATAGTAGAGCGGTAAAGTCACAGATGGAACGACTGTCGATTGACGCGGAGAAAGTGCAAGGTGTTTTTCTGACCCACACGGATTATGATCATGTGGCATCCATTCCGTTATTTTCAAATGCGACGATTTATATGAGTGAGTATGAGAAACAGATGATAGATGGAAGTACATACAGGCAGCTTATCAAGAAAAATAAACTCCCGGAAGGGTGTGATACGGATAAGGTCAGTTACCTGCCGGACAACCGGACAGTGAATCTTGGCGGGCACAGCGTGCGTATCATATGGGTGCCCGGACATACGAAAGGTTCCGCAATGTATGCAGTAGATGAGAAATATTTGTTCACAGGAGATGCCTTTAAGGCGGACAAGGGAGAGATTACAGTGCATCCGTATACGATAGATCGCAGGCGGGCTCGAGAGTCTATTGGCAGGATCAAAGAAGAGTGCGCCAAATATGAGAAAGTATTTACGGCGCATTATGGACAGTTATAGGGGATGGAGTGTAAAGCTACTCTAGTCTATATCTATGAAAAAGAATATGAGTAAGAAAGAGAGGACAAGATTATGCAGTTTGAACAATTACAGAAGGATATGATTACCGCCATGAAGGAGCGGAACAGGGCGCGCAAGGATGCTATATCTACATTGGTTTCCGCAGCCAAGAAAGTTGCGATTGATGAAGGCACGAGGGACAACATTTCGGAGGAAATTGTGGACCGTGTTATTTTGAAGGAAATTAAGACGGTGAAGGAACAGATTGATACTTGCCCGGCATCCCGTGAAGATTTGCGTAATGAGTATCAGGCGAGACTGGACGTTTTTCAGGAATACGCGCCGAAGATGTTGTCTGCGCAGGAAGTGGAAGCATTTTTGACGGAAAAATATGCCGACTTGGTGGCACAGAAGAACAAAGGTCTGATCATGAAGACCGTGATGCCGGAACTGAAAGGAAAGGCGGAAGGAAGCGTGATTAATCAGGTGGTGGCAAAACTTTGTCAGTAGGATTGTCGGAAGAATTATTGCGGACGAGAAGATAACAATCAGAATTTGAAAGATGTGGAAGGAGGCAGTTCAAGCGGTGATTACCGGCTGTGAATGCCTCCTTATACTTTAAATGCGCCGTTTGGCTAATCATTATTGCAGGGCAGATTGATTTCTTTCATCTTCATGCCGCACCTTCATGTCAGCAATAAATCCGAAGCGGTCTCTGACGACAGTAATATCTACTGTGCCATCCGAGTGAGAATAAAAGGTACCGCCCATTTCGTCAACAAGGGCGCGGACCTGTTCTTCTTTGTAATACCGGATGCCGTCTTGATCCATTGAAAGATCCCATGCTGCATATTCCGTTTCTTTCTCCTCGTCGCTTAGACAGAGGAAGAAGTCGGTGCGAAAAGCGCTTTCTTCCACATGAAATTCGGCAGAGAGAGCAGTAAGTATTTCTTTGTTCATATGTGCAGGGTCGTTGTCCGTATTTTTATCAAGCACATCGAAAATAATATTTTCCGCCCGCATCTGAGCGTCTTGTCCGAGTGTAAGGTCGCGTGTGGTATAAACCTTCACACCGAAACGGCAAAAGTCGCTGGCACAGGAACTGGTCAGGTAGGGTGAGAAGGGCGCTTGCGCGCAGGTGGCAAAAGCGACGGTGCTGCACGTCATGAAGCAGACGGCAATTGCAAGCAGGAGAAAAGAGGCTTTTCTATAGTTTAAGATACTTTGAATTCTTTTCTCCACTTCGGTTTTGGAAAAGGCGCTGTAGAGCAGCGTTGTGCGATTACCGGTAATTGCCATGGCGAGCAGGTTGAAAGCATAATTTTTACGCTCATCCTCATTGGAACAATGCCTAAGAACTTTTTCGTCACAGGCGGATTCTAAGTCTGATGTAAAACATTTGGACATTATCCACACAAGCGGGTTGAACCAGTTTAAAATCAGCGCCGCGAGCATTAATATTTTTACCCAGTTATCCTTACGCTTTATATGCATAGTCTCATGCAGAAGGATGTGGCGCAGCAGTTCCCGATTCTGAAAGTCCATGCGTGTGGGCAGATAGATGCGCGGCGCAAGCAGCCCGCAGGTTAGCGGAGAAGCAATTTCGTCATTGGTAAAAACGTAGATATGTCCCATATTCATTTCACGCAGGAGCTCGTTGATTGTTTCGTTATGCTCTACCAGAAGAGAGGTGTGCAGTTTTTTGGAATAATGATATCGCTGCCAAAGTAAAACGCCCGCCGTCAATACAAAGCCGATTGCGTAGATAACCGTCAGGAGCGTATACCCGTGCATAAAAGGCAGATACAGAAATTCTGCGATATCGTATAAAGCCGCACGGTCCTCACTGACTTCAATCGCTGTCTCAATGATACCTTTGGCTCCGGGAGAAATCGTATCTTCCACGACAGGGACGTTCTCTTCGACCTTTGTCACGCTGCTTTCAACCGTGGCCGGCTTTGTGCTGATCGTGACATTTTCGATAGCTGCTTCCGCGTAAGTATATTCCGCATCCTCGAGAATTTCTGCATCTGCGGAGACATAGGCTGCTTCTGTCTGAGCGGCGAGAAATTCTGTGAGAACAGATAAAGGAGAATCATCGGATAGGCGGATGGTCAGCGGGCTGCTTACGGAGAAGGGAATCAGCAGGCGAAACAGAACGACACACCATACGACCGGAAAGACAAATTTTGGGAGTTTTTTCTTAAGCAGCGCACGGAAGAGCAGGACGATCAGAATCATCACGCTTCCGTAGAAAGACATCAGTATAAAGGGCATATTCATTCCAAAGTGTAACATATTATTTTGCCTCCTTAATCATTTTAGACAGACGCTTGGCGTCTTCTTCTGAGATTCCTTGGTTTTTGAGGAAGGATGAGAAGAACAGTTCACTGGAACCGCCGAACATCTTGTCGATAAGCTGTTCCGTTTCGCTCTGTGCCACTTCATCCTTTGTAACCAGAGGTTTACACAGAAAATTAGGTTCTTCACGTGCAATAGCGCCTTTTTCGATACATTTCTTGATTACGGTATAGGTAGTATTTTTGTTCCAGCCGATACTGGCGGACAAAACATCTACGATATCGCGGGCAGGCATTTCACCCTGCATCCATAAGACTTCCATTACTTTTAATTCTGAATCAAATAATTTCATATGAATCCTCCATGTAGTGAGATATCTTATACTATTTACAGTACTTTTCTTCAGGTCGATGTAGTAGGCAGGCCATACCCTAATGGTAGACTATCACAATAGTCTGCACGTGTCAAGAAACTTATGTGAAGAAATTAAAAAAACATGGATAAAGGGAAGTTTAGACTGAGCCATAATTGCGAAAACAACAAACATAGGCATGGTTGTAAAAGCGTAATGGGTATGGTATACTGACCATAATTTTGACTTTGCGTTGAAAAGGAGATACCGATGCGTCCGCTTAAAAAAATGATTAGCCGGTACATGAGATTGATTACTTGTATGCTCGTAGCGATTATATTGATTATTATCGCATATATTCAGATAACAAATGAGCACAGACAGGCTTATGAAAATGCCGTAAGAACTTTTCAGCAGATTAAACAGCTTTTGGAACAGAATCAGGAGGAGCTTGAGGAAGTTCGTAAAGAATACAGCGAGACCTGCCTGCACAATGCGGAGGCAATCGCTTATATCATTCAGAAAAATCCGTCTGTGCTTGATAATATTGAAGAGCTAAAGCGCATTGCAGAAGTTATGGAAGTTGATGAAATTCATATTTTTGATGATACCGGGCGTATTTATGCCGGAACGCATCCGGAATACTATGACTATACATTTGATTCGGGCGAACAGATGATGTTTTTCAAACCAATGCTGGAAGATAAGTCGTTGAAGCTTGTGCAGGAAATCACGCCGAATACTGCGGAGGCTAAAATGATGCAGTACTCGGCGTTATGGAGCAGCAACAAGGAATTCATTGTGCAGGTGGGTATGGAGCCGGTCAATGTCATGAAGGCGACACAGAAAAACGAGTTGTCTTATCTGTTTTCGCTGTTTCGTGTGAATCCGGATGCAGAGTACTATGCAATCGACATAGAGAGCGGCCGGATCATCGGTTCCACGGAATTGGATTGTTTAGGAAAAAATCTGACGGAATTGGGACTGAAACAAGAATACTTTGCGAGTTTTGATCAAGGATTTCATGCGGTCATAAACGGCAGGGATTCATTCTGTGTATTTGAAAAAGTTGGCGGAGGCTATATCGGCAGGGTTATTCCGAGTAAGGAATTATATAGAGGTGTGTTGTGGACAACGGTCACTCTTGCAATATGCCTGATCGTGATCGCATCGATTCTTGCGCAGGCTGTTATAAGATATATGAATAAGTATGTAGTGGACGGTATCTACAGTGTGAATGAGAAGCTGCACCGAATTGCGCAGGGAGATTTGGATGAACTGATCGATATTCAAAGCAGTATGGAGTTCGCAGAACTGAGCAGTTATATCAATAGCATGAAGAATAGTCTTCTGGGTCATACCAAGAAGATGTCGTATGTGCTCAGTAAGACCAATATGTACATTGGAGTGTACGAGTACAATGAAAATATGAAAAGAGTCCGCTTTACCGAATATATACCACAGATTTTGCAGTTGCACGAAGAAGAGACAGAACGTTTGTCAGCGGACTATAAGGCGTTTAAAGAATTTATTGACGAGCTGCGTAAGAATCCTGTTTTGGATGAAACAGGGGTATTCGGTTTAGGCGAACATTATGTAAAACTTGAAGAGGTAGATGATAATAACGGAGTGTTTGGCGTAGTGATCGATGTCACGGACGAAGTAAACAAATGCAAAAAAATAGAAGGCGAAAGAGACTTTGATTTGTTGACAGGGTTGTACAACAGACGTGGTATGGAGGCAAAACTGGATGAATTTTTTGAAGGAACGGAAGAATTTGCCAACGGTGCGCTTGTTATGATAGACGCCGATAACCTGAAAGTTATCAACGATACCTATGGGCATGAAATAGGAGATGCTTATTTAAAGAAGATTTCCGAACTGATTTCCGGATTAGATACCGAGAGATCTGTGGCGGCCAGATGGGGCGGCGACGAATTTGTAGTGCTTCTTTATCGTTTTGAAGAGGAAGAAGAATTGCTTCGTACATTAAACAAGCTGGAAAGCATGCAGGAGAATAGTGAAACATCCCTTGGAGAGGGCGTCCGCGTCCGACTCAGATTTTCATTCGGCTACAGTCTGATCAGTGGGAGGAACGATTATCTGAACCTGTTGAAAGATGCGGATGAGAAGATGTATGAAAATAAACGGAAGCATAAGGAGAAAGGCAGACCGGAAAATGGCAGATAGTTGTTTGTATGAAAGCCCGTTCGGCGTACTTTGTATAGAAGAGAGGGACGGAAAGATTACGAAACTTAATTTGCAGCAGGAAGAATCCGCCAATCGGAATAAGAATTCCTCCGCGCTGCTTCGTGAGGCATGCCGCCAGCTGGATGAATACTTTGAGGGCAAAAGAAGGCAGTTTGACCTGCCGATTTACTATGAGGGGACGGTTTTTCAGCGGCGCGTATGGGAAGAACTGCGCAAGATTCCCTATGGTGAAACGAGGAGTTATGAAGATATTGCCGTGCAGGTAGGTAATCCGAAAGCGCAGCGCGCAATAGGGCAGGCGAATAACCGTAATCCGCTTCTGATTATCGTTCCCTGTCACAGAGTAATTCATAAAAACGGAGATATCAGCGGTTTTGCTTGTGGGATAGAGGCGAAGCGGTATCTTCTGGACTTAGAGACTCGCTCTCAGGAGCAGTAATTATTTTCTCTTTGGCGGCAAGCGCCTCCGGTAAGCCCTTCAGCGCGGCGAAGGGCATAAACTGTTTGGCTCTTTCTTCTATTGGCATTTTATGTCTTGGTTTACTCGCCACTTTTGTGTCCTCCAATCTGATGGTTACGCTCTCTTGTGGTAGCGCCCTCTTCGTAATTCATCCCTTTCAGGATGGCGTCTTTGCCGAATTTGTGTTTGATATCCAGAACGGCGCGCTGCATCTTGCGGCTGCGTTCCAGCTCTTCTCCGTCTATTAGAAAATGATATTGATGATATGTTTCGGGCGTCACGTTATTGCAGGTTATGTTGATGCGGTGGATACCGCAGCCGGGACTGACAATCCGTTCGTAGAGCTTCGTTACGGCAGGAATGAGCAGGGTGTCGGAACTCGTTTCAATGTCCAAGGTTGTCGTGCCATGGGCGGACGGAACATTCAGACGGTTGGAGTAACCGACATGCAGGGTGACGGATTTCGTAACCAGATTCTGTTCCACCAGATCAAGACAGAGCAGATCCATCATTTCTTTGACAACCAGCAATCCTTTCTCAAAAGAATAGTCGCAGGCAAGTACTTGACCGCTGCTGATACAGTTGGAGCGGGATTTGTAAGACTTGATGTCAGCCATAGTGACGGGCTCGCGTCCCCATGCGTGGTCTATGAGAAGTTCGGCATCGATGCCGAAAAGCCGGTACAGGAAATCTTCATCGGCTTCGGCAATGTCTTTCATCGTACGTATGCCGTATGGCTCCAGCCTTTTTGCAGTACCGGAGCCGATGCGCCAGAAATCCGTGAGCGGCTTGTGGTTCCATAAGCTTTGACGGTAGCTTTCTTCATCCAGTTCCCCGATAAAATCAGCAGCATGTTTGGCAGTGATATCCAAGGCAATCTTGGCCAGATACAGATTAGTGCCGATGCCGCAGGTTGCCCGAATGCCGGTAGTCTGACAGACATCTTCCATAATCCTCTGCCCTAGTTTACGGGCAGACAGGCCGTACAATTCCAGATAATCGGTGACGTCCATGAAAACCTCGTCGATGGAATAGACATGAATATCCTCTTTGGCAATATATTTTAAATAAACGGCATAGATGTCTGCGGAAGTATCAATATATTTCTGCATGCGCGGCGGTGCGGTGATATATTTGACGTGTTTCGGAATCTCGAAAACCCGGCAGCGGTTTTTGATGCCGAGCGCCTTCATAGCTGGTGTGATGGCGAGGCAGATGGTCTTCTCGGTGCGCTCCGGGTCGGCGACTACAAGTTTGGCGGTCATGGGGTCGAGTCCGCGTGCCACGCATTCCACGGAAGCATAGAACGATTTTAAATCGATGCACAGATAGGTGCGCTGCTTCATTGATGGTAACTCCTTTCTTCTTGTATAGAGACAGTATAAAATACGAACATATGTTTGTAAAGAGGGAAATGATGGATTGTAAAGGAAAAAATAGTAAAGTGGCAGAAGGAGTGACGGATGGTTGTATTTTATTGACAAAATAAAAAATGGGATATAGAATAACCTATGGAATTTTGGGTGATTTACATACATCGGGAAAGAAGGGAAAAAAATTGGAGTCATATTTAGTATTCAGAGATTTGGCCATTATTATCATTTCTGCAAAATTTTGCGGCATCATAGCCAGAAAATGTAAAGCGCCTCAGGTGGTGGGAGAAATTATTGCAGGGCTTTTGATTGGACCGAGTATCTTAGGATGGGTGAACCAGTCGGATTTCCTTGTGCAGATGGCGGAGATCGGTGTTATATTATTAATGTTTTCTGCAGGACTTGAAACCGATTTGAAGGATTTGGTGAAAACGGGTCCGATTGCCGTTCTGATTGCATGCTCGGGCGTATTTATTCCGCTAGTCTGCGGTGCATTGCTCTATATGGCATTTTATGGCGTTTCACCGTGGGGGTCGGAAGGTTTTTATAAGGCGGTATTTGTCGGTACGATTCTGACGGCTACTTCGGTAAGTATTACCGTAGAGTCGCTAAAAGAAATGGGCAAAATAAAAGGGAAGGTCGGTACGACGATTCTAAGCGCGGCGATTATCGATGATGTGATTGGTATCATTGTTCTGACATTTGTGATCGGTTTTAAGAATCCCGAATCGAAGCCCTCGGTGGTACTGCTCAATACGGTCGGGTTCTTTGTATTTGCGATCGTGGTTGGGTTTATCATTTATAAAATATTTCAGATGGTGGATGCCAGATATCCGCATACGAGGAGGATTCCCATTGCAGGCTTAGCGCTTTGTCTCGCCATGGCATATATTGCGGAGAAATATTTTGGCATTGCAGACATTACAGGCGCTTATGTGGCCGGAATCATTCTTTGTTCGATTCGGGATTCCCAGTACATAGCAGAGAAAATGGATACCAATTCCTATATTATATTCGGACCGATTTTCTTTGCCAGTATCGGACTGAAAACAAATTTGGAGAGTATAAGTATGGGCATTCTGGTCTTTTCCATTGCCTTCGTACTCGTCGGACTGTTGTCAAAAGTCATTGGATGCGGGCTGCTGGCGCGTCTGTGCAAGTTTAATAAAAGGGATTCGCTCAAAATAGGCGTCGGCATGATGACGAGGGGCGAGGTTGCGCTGATCGTGTCACAGAAGGGGCTTACGGCAGGGCTGCTCACGCCGGTCTACTTTACATCGGTCATTCTGTTGATTATTATTTCGTCTATTGCGACGCCGATCATATTGAAAGTTTTATATTCCAAGGATCAGGCGGAAAGCGCAGCATAATAGAATTAGCGCAGTATGTGTGAGGCAGTTTTCGATACGGGATAAAAGGGGCATGTAGATGTGTCCCTTTTATTTGTATAACAAAACAGGGACTGATAAAATATTTTATAAATTGGAAAGAAATAGAGGACAAGACATAGAAATGATGATAAAATGGCATTAACTGTTCAGAGGGGAACAAGGGGATTGCCAAGAGTATACGATGAAGGGGAACGGTACAAATGAGTGTAATCAGCAGTAAAGATGTCAATGAAATTATCAGAAAGACGTTGGGCATCATCAACAATAAGATTATGAACCACGGGGAAATCACAGGTTATATTCTGTATAAGATGATGGAGTATGAGAATACCTATACGGAGCAGCACTATACCGAACAGGAATTGGTAGATTACACGATGCTCGGCATCCTGCATGATATTGGGCTTTATAAGGAAGACAATGTCAAGAACGTATCTGATTTTGAGACGAAGAACCTATGGCCTCATTCTATTTACGGCTTTCTGTTTTTGAAATACCTTTCGCCCATGGGTGACAAGGCGGAGATTGTGCTGTATCATCATCTGGATTACAACAGACATAATCTGATTCAGAGCCGTTATATGCACATTATTGAACTTTTGAATCTGGCGGATTCCATGGATACCTTTTTGCACCTGAAAGATGAAAGCTTGGAACCGGACTATTTTGCGAAATATCGTGATATTAAATTTTCCGGAGCGGCGCTCGACCTTTTCCATAAGGCGCAGGACCGCTACGGTATCACGGAGAATCTGATCAACGGCAAATACAGGGAAGAACTGGATGTGCTGCTTGCCAAGAGAGCCTTCTCCGAACAGTATAAGAGAGGCTTTCTGGAAATGCTCGTCTACACGATTGATTTCAGAAGCGAGCATACGGTGATACATACGTTGGCTACGGTGAATTTTGCAGAACAACTCGGCAGACTGGCAAGGGTATCCGGAAGAGATTTAAGAGACTTGCATTACGGCGCATTGCTGCACGACCTTGGTAAGATAGCGATTCCGCTCAACATATTGGAATCAACGGGAAGATTAAGCGACGACGAGATGAAGGTCATGAAGGCGCATGTGCGCATTACGGAGATGATTCTTGAAGGGGTTGTGGATGATGCGGTATTACAGATAGCGGTCAGACATCATGAGAAGCTGGATGGAACAGGTTATCACAAAGGGCTTAAGGCGGAAGATCTATCGCTGACACAGCAGATTATCGCAGTGGCGGATATTTTAAGCGCATTGTACGGCAAACGCAGCTATAAGGAAGCATTCAGCAAAGAGAAGATACTGGATATTATGAAAGGCGACGCGGATCACGGCAAGATTAACAAGAATGTGGTGACCAGTCTTGAGCGGAATTACGACAAGATTATCAAAGAGTTTGAGAAAGAGAAAGAAAACACGATTGGGTTGTATCTTAAGATTAAAGAACAATATGCAATTATAAGTGAGCGGTTTAAAATGTTTGACTAGTGTGAGATGCCGCAGAATGGCGTTCTCTGCATTGAAAGGAGAGAAGATATGGAAAAGGCAAATGTGTATTTTACAACATTTAAGGCAACAGAACATGAGAATCTGCTGCAGAAACTGCATCGTCTGATGAAGACGGCAGGATTCGAGAACATTGATTTTAAGGATAAGTATGCGGCGATTAAGATTCATTTCGGCGAGTACGGCAATCTTGCGTTTCTTCGTCCGAACTATGCAAGGGTGGTAGCAGATTATGTCAAGGAGCTGGGAGGAAAGCCGTATCTTACTGACTGCAATACGCTCTATGTTGGCAGCAGGAAGAATGCGCTCGATCATTTGGAGACAGCTTATGTGAATGGTTTTTCTCCTTACCAGACGGGATGTCACGTAATCATTGGCGACGGTCTGAAGGGCACAGATGAAGCATTGGTTCCCATCAATGGGGAATATGTCAAAGAGGCTAAGATTGGGCAGGCTGTCATGGACGCGGATATTTTTATTTCGCTGACGCACTTTAAAGGGCATGAGATGGCAGGTTTCGGCGGCACGCTCAAGAATATCGGCATGGGCTGCGGCTCCAGAGCCGGTAAGATGGAGCAGCACTGCGAAGGAAAACCGAGCGTGGATACTTCAGCCTGCGTAGGCTGCGGTGCATGCGATAGGATATGCGCGCATGGCGCGCCGGTGATTGAGAATGGGAAAGCGCACATTGACCATAATAAGTGCGTGGGCTGCGGACGTTGTCTGGCAGTGTGTCCGAAGAATGTCATCGCTGCAGATTATACAGATTCTGTTGCGGTACTCAACTATAAGATGGCGGAGTATAGTCTGGCGGTGTGTAAAGACCGTCCGTGTTTCCATGTGTCTTTAATCTGCGATGTATCGCCTAACTGTGACTGTCATTCGGAAAATGATATCCCGATCATTCCCAATGTCGGCATGCTAGCATCTTTTGATCCCGTTGCATTGGATCAGGCATGTGCGGATTTGTGTAATCAGATGACACCCGTGGAGAGCAGCATCTTAGGAGAGAATTTGAAAGAGCATGGAAATGCCGAAGGGCACGATCATTTCCATATGACGCATCCAGACACAGAGTGGAAGAGCTGCATCGCTCACGCCGTGAAAATCGGACTCGGCACAGACCAGTATGAATTAGTAAAGATTTGATAATCGTATAGGCCGCCGTGCAGGATGGTAAACGGCGATCAATGAAGAAAGGCAATGTTGATTCATGAGGAATGTTGATGAGAAATTAAATGCGCTGCGCAAATTGATGCAGGAGAGAAATCTCTCGGCATACATCATTCCGACAGAAGATTTCCACGGTTCCGAGTACGTGGGAGAATATTTTAAAGCAAGAGAGTATATGTCAGGGTTCACCGGTTCAGCGGGGACCCTGATTGTGTTGTCAGACAAGGCGGCGCTGTGGACGGATGGCAGATATTTCCTACAAGCGGCAGACCAGCTTGCCGGCAGTTCTATTGCGCTCATGAAATCGGGACAGCCGGATGTTCCAACGATTGCGGAATATCTGTCGGATCAATTAGAAGAAGGAAGTGTTATCGGTTTTGACGGGCGGACCGTCACAGGAGGGTTTGTAGAAAACATTGCGAAGACGACCGGTACAAAGCATATGACGTTCGCAGGCGAAGAGGATTTGGTGGACTTGGTCTGGCGGGATCGCCCGGCGATTTCTGCAGAACGCGTGTGGGAAATGGACGTAAGCTCTGCGGGGAAAAGCAGGGAGGAGAAGCTCTGTGCCGTCAGGGAGAAGATGCGGGAAAAACGGGCGGATGTGCTGCTTCTTACCGCACTTGACGAGATTGCTTGGCTGCTTAATCTGCGCGGTAATGATGTAAAATATACGCCTGTATTCATGGCATATATGCTTGTGATGAGTGAGAAGGCGGTACTCTGTGTCAACGAACAGATTTTGCCGTCGGAAATCCGGGAGAAATTAATGCGGGCGGGAATTGACATCTGTCCGTATGAGACTGTCGGAAAGCAGCTGCATGACATTCCGGAAGGGACGCGCGTATGGGCTGACGGCGAAAGTGTGAATTACAGTCTGTTAAACAGTCTGCCGAGGGGGACGGAACAGATTGATCAGTGCAGTCCCGTAGCGCTTATGAAGGCAGTGAAAACACCGCAGGAGATGCAGCATATACGAAACGCCCATATCAAAGACGGGGTGGCGGTGACGAAGTTTATCCGTTGGCTGAAGATGAGCGTTGCTGAAAGGCAAAATTATGATTCAGCGGTTGGTGCATCAGGAAAGAAGAATTCCATAGACGATGGTGCGGATGGCAGAGGGAAGATTACAGAAATGAGCGCGGCGCAGAAGCTGGAAGAGTTCCGGGCACAGCAGGAAGGATATCTGGGTGCAAGTTTTGAGCCGATTATTGCTTACGGCGCCCATGGCGCTATCGTGCACTATGAGCCGACCGAACAGACCGATGCAGAGTTAAAGAGAGGAGCGCTCTGCCTTGCGGATACCGGTGGACATTATAGGGACGGAACGACGGACGTTACCCGTACGGTTGTGCTGGGAACTGTGACGGAGGAAGAAAAAAGATATTACACGATAGCGCTGAGAGGACATCTGGCACTCGGCGCGGCCCGATTCTTATACGGTGCCTGCGGACAGAATCTGGATGTGCTGGCGAGAGAGCCGTTGTGGGAGAACGGGCTTGATTATAACCACGGAACAGGACACGGTGTCGGATTTATTCTGGGCGTGCATGAAGGACCCCAGAGATTTCAGTGGCGTATTTCAAAGAACACAGCGTGCGTTGTTCTGGAGGAAGGCATGGTAGTCTCCAATGAGCCGGGTATTTATCTGGAAGGAAAATTTGGTATCCGGCATGAGAATCTTGTTATGTGTCGTAAGGGAGAACAAAACGAGTACGGGCAGTTTATGTATCTGGAGCCGCTGACGATGGTTCCTTTTGACCGGGAGGCCATTTTGCCGGAACTGATGACGGAAAGGGAACTGCAATGGCTGAACGTCTATCACCGGAGAGTATATGAGACGTTAAAGCCATATTTTGAGGGTGAAGAATTACAGTGGCTTGCAAAGGCGACGGCAGAGATTGGGCAAGTAGGACCTGCTTGTATAGGACAGTAAGATGAATGAAGGAAAAATATGGATAAAAAATGCATAAAAAGATGATTTTACAGCTTGGCTGTGGTATACTTCAAACAAGACAAACAACTGTAATAACGCTGTATAAAGTGTAGGAATCGGCAGGGTTATTCAGAGGAAAGGGGTATAAGTATGGAACATCAGAATTTATCGGCAACAGAGGCAATGGACAAATTAAAGAAGGGGAATGAGGCGTATCTTTCTGCGACAAGCAATACCGGAGATATTTCTCCGGCAATCAGGAAGAAGACCTGTGATGAGGGACAGGCTCCTTATGCAATCGTGATAACATGTTCGGATTCCAGAGTGATACCGGAGAGCATTTTCATGGCAGGCATCGGCGAACTGTTTACAATCCGCGTGGCAGGTAATGTAATGGACAATCATCAGTTAGGAAGCGTGGAGTATGCAGCCGATCATTTGGGATGCAATCTGGTCGTAGTACTCGGACATACACATTGTGGCGCGGTTGGCGCGACGATAAGCAGCGAGCCGACAGGATTTGTCAAATATATAACCGATGAAATTCGTGCGGCGATCGGTGATGAGAAAGATGAGTACAAGGCAAGCTGCCTGAATGTGGAGAGAAGCGTTTCCCGCATTAAAGAAGGTTTAAAACTGTCAGTTACGGATAAACTGAAAGTATGCGGAGCAGTTTATCATATCGACAGCGGCAGGGTAGAATTTTTAGATTGATTTGATAAGAAGTTTCGTGAAAGAGAGCAGCTATTGAAATGATTGAAGAGATTCAGAATGGAGGAAATTATGGCACAATCAGAAAACAAAAATCCTTATGCTGGTACGCAGACAGAAAAGAACTTGCAGGCGGCAATCGCAGGGGAATCGACGGCAAGAAACAATTATACATTTTTTGCATCTAAGGCGAAAAAGGAAGGCTTTGAGCAGATTGCGGCGATTTTTCAGGAGACGGCGAACAATGAGAAAGAACATGCCAAGATATGGGTCAAAGAATTGTACGGTATCGGAAGTACGGCGGAGAATCTTGCGGCAGCGGCACAGGGCGAGAACTATGAGTGGACAGAAATGTATGCAGGATTTGCCAAGACGGCTGAGGAAGAAGGTTTTCCGGAATTGGCTTCTAAGTTCCGTATGGTTGCTGAGATTGAGAAACACCATGAAGAACGTTATCGTGCGTTGTTAAAGAATGTAGAGATGCAGGAAGTATTTAAGAAAAGTGAAGTCAAAGTATGGGAGTGCCGCAATTGCGGGCATATTGTGGTGGGAACGCAGGCGCCCGATGTTTGTCCTGTATGCGCACATCCGCAGGCATATTTTGAGATCAGTGCACAGAATTATTAATGCATAGTAATGGTGCGATTGTATAAAATTTATTCAGGGAGCGTATCGGTAATGTTTACCGACGCTCCCTTATTTTCCGTTCTATTTTTCTTATCACGACAAAATAACTGCTGACAAGAATGATATCGGCGCCCATCCATGCCATAATTTCTGCGTAGAAGATGCCTGTTTCACCGACAATCATCGGAAGCAGGATAGCCGTAACCGCCCGCATGATGAATTCTGCAATGCCGGAAACCATTGGGAGAACGGTATTGCCCATACCCTGAATGGTGGAGCGGGTGACATGCAGCACATAGAGGATGGGAAGGCAGATGCTCATAATTGCGAGGTAGTAGTAGGCAATCTGCAGCGTCTGCTCAAATTCCTCCGGGGTTCCGGAGATAAAACAGCTTAGTATTGCTCTGCCGCCGAGAAGCATAATAATGGCAATCGCTGCGGAAGTGATAAGCGCAATGAAAAGAGACGCACGCATTCCTTTGCGGACGCGGTCAATCTTGCCGGCGCCGAGGTTCTGTCCCGAATAGGTAACCATGGAATATCCGTAGGAGGTGGCTGCCACTTCCAGTACACCGTAGAGCTTGTTGGTAGCGGTAAACCCGGCAATAAAGATGACGCCGAAGCCATTGACCACAAATTGTACAATCATACCACCTACGGATATGATCGCATTCTGAAATGCCATGGGAAAACCAAGCATCAACAGCTTGGAGGATAATGGCCCGTCCAGCTTGTAATCTGAAGAGGTTAGTTTCAATATTTCAATCTTGCGGATATGATACAGGCAGTAGAGGCTGGAAATCATCTGTGCAATCAGGGTGGCGATTGCGGCGCCGCTGATACCGAATCCAAAGACCAGTACAAACAATAAGTCGAGCGCAATATTGGTAACAGCGGCGACAATCATAGCGTGCAGCGGTGTCTTGCCGTCTCCTAAAGAGCGCAGAACCGTGGCAAACAGATTATATGACATAACGACCGGGATGCCCAGATACATAATGCGCAAATATAAGAGAGAATTGTCAATAATCTCAGGCGGCGTCTGCAAAAGTTTCAAAACAGGGCGTGCGAGCGCTTGTCCGCCGAACAAAAGTACGACGGAAGAAATTAATGATAATGCGATGGAACAGCCAATTGTTTTCCGGAGATCCTCATATTTGCCGGCACCGAATTCCTGTGCCATAAGAATGCCGAATCCCTGTGTGATACCTTGAATGATACCCAGCATCAGCCAGTTCATCCAGTCAGCGGCGCCAAGAGCGGCAAGAGCGCTCACTCCAAGACCTTTTCCCACGACCATCGTATCGACGACAGTGTAGAGCTGCTGGAAGACATTACCGATCATAAGCGGCAGTGCGAATGTGAAAATCAAAGCGGCTGGCTTGCCGTCGGTCATATTTTTAATGCGTACGGACATATAAGATACCTCATCATAAAAAGATTTCAATTCCGCTTTTTCGGCAGACAATGTTAACATGGTTGAATACTTATCTTATCAGAAAGCAAGGAAGGTTTCAATAACAAAATACGTCAAAATAGAATAGAAGCGTTATGTAATCTCTAAAAGAATATTATGTAATCTTTAAGAGATAGTTTACAAAAATTTTTTCTGTGATAAAAACCACTTTATATGGAAATTATATTGATTTTTGTTGGAAAATGTTGTATGATGAGTTTACATAATCAAATTTACATAATGTTGGAGTGTTTTGAACTGGATTAGTTGAAAATACCAGTGTGAAAAATCTGTAGGCAGGAGATTTTTCATGTGCAGGATTGGAGGACTATTATGAAAAAGTATAGAATTTTGAAGAAAGCAGGCGCGGCGATATGTCTGGCGCTCGGAATTCTGATCGCGCCGATTGGTCAGATGAAAGTTCAGGCGGCAGAAGTGATAGCAACGGTACAGGGAAGCGTCATGTCCGGCACGACGACAGACTTGTTGAAGTTGGCAACGAATGAAGGTAACATGGAAATAAAATTGGACAGCGGCACGGATGCCAGTGCCTGCAAAGTATTGCTTCCGGGCAGTAACATCTATGTTGCCGTATCTCACGGTTCCGACGGATATCTTCATGCGGTCAGGATTACAAGCGGAGTACAGACTTCAACGGTAACGCTTGATAATTCGTCTAATGCGACGGTTACTGGAACGATCAGCGATAAGTCCAAAGGTGACGTCTTGGTAGTTAAGACGCCGCAGGGTGAAATGCAGATTAAACTGGATACGACCACTAATCTGAGCGGATGCTCTGTGCTGGTGGCCGACAAGACATATAGTATAACTTGTGTGAGAGGTTCTGACGCGTATATGCATGCGACCAGTATTTCGGACGCTGCAGGAGGCGGACTGGGAAGCAGTTCTACAGCATCCACAACACCTGCGTCTTCCTTGACGCCTACGCCAGCGTCTCCTGTTACGGTAAATACATCGACGGTGACGGGCACTGTGAATGATAAAACGAAAGACGATCTTCTGTATTTGTCAACCCAAGCCGGTGAAATGCAGATTGCGATTGACGCCAACACAGATTCCAGAAACGGTTTGTTCCTCGTACCCGGCAGGACTGTGTCAGTTGCTGTTTACCGCGGTTCCGATGCATATATGCATGCGGCAACAATTGTGGGCATCAAAGATGGTTCCGTGCCGGCACAGGTCGATACCTCGTCCACATCTACAGTGTCTGGAACAATCGGGAATAAATCGACCGAAAACATACTGTATCTGAATACACCCGGAGGCGATATGGAACTGAAGATGGACGTAGTGCGGAGCATTACCGGATGTAAAGTACTTGTCTCGGGCAGAAAGGTTACGATAACCTGTGCGAGAGGTTCGGATGCATATATGCATGCGGTGGATATTATAGGAAATTAACGTGAGTCCAATGAAATAAATGAACAGATAAATATGAGATGAAAGATCAGGATATACGGCTAGATATCTTGGTCTTTTTCTTTTGCATTCGGTCAGGTGCAAAGTATACCCTAAAAACTGCAAACTGTACCGAAAATATTTTATTCGACAAAAAAACAAATATACTTTTATTTGGATAGGAATCAGAAGTAGAGTAATACGGACAGAAATGAGGTGTACACTTGTGTTTAAGACGATTAAGGGGAGACTTACAATCAGCGTAATAGGTATCGTGGTAGTGAGTATCATTCTGACAACGGTGGGAATTATCGGAATTGCAGGGAAGCGCATGATTGATGATCAGACGCAGGCATTGCAGTTAAATGCGGATAAGTACGCAGAGGAAATCAACACATGGATTGAGAATGAGAAAATGCTTGCTTCAGGCGCGGCGGACAGCATAGCGGCAGGCAAGTCTATTGATGAGAATGTAATACAGTCCGTGGTAGATACCCATGCGGCGGGGAGAATAGAACTCCTGAACCTGTATTGCGGAACAAAGGACAGTAGATTTATTCAGTCTAATAGGGACGCGACAATACCGCAAGGATATGATCCGGTGGAACGTGGCTGGTATCAACAGGCAGCACAGGAGGGAAAGGTCATAGTGACGGATCCGTACTGGGATGTGCTCACGAACCAGATGTGTACGACGATTGCGGCGCCAATCTATATTGACGAGGAACTTGCCGGAGTCATCGGAATTGATGTGACGCTTGGCACCGTAACTAACTTGACGGGGAGTATCAACTATGATACAGGAGTGTACGGATTCCTTGCGGACAGCAGCGGACACTACGTGGCGCATAGAAACAAAGAATATGAGCCTACGGATACTGCATCGGTTGCAGTGACGGATATTATGCCGGGACTGAAGAATATGATGTCCGGCATGGATAGCAGAGTCATAAGACTTAAAGATTATGATGGCTGCGCGTGCTATTTTGCGGTGGCGCATATTAAGGGATGCGATTGGAATCTGGGCGTTGTCGTACCGACAGCCAATGCGCTGAGTTCCTTGACGTCTATGATTATGGTAGCGGTTACGATCGCTCTCGTGGTGATATTGTTTGTGACCGTATTTATGACCGGGCTGATAGGAAAGATGCTGGCGCCCGTCCAGACATTAAAACAGTTTGCGTCCGGAGATTTTTCAGAGAATTCCGGAAATATATCCGTCGCAAAAGTAATTCCGAAAGAATATAAAAACGAGACGGAACAAATCAGAACAGCGACGGCAGAAGTGAAACAGCAGATCAGAGAGATTATTTTGAACACGAAAAAGGAGGCAGAGAACATCAGCGTGATCGCTGAGAGTACATCGTCTAAGATGACAGTTCTCAATGAAGACATAGCCGGTATTTCCGAAATGGCAGACCGTGTCATGGGTCAGGCGGACAGAACAAAAGAACTGGCGGAAAGCATCAAAATAAACGGACAGGAACTTGGATATGCTATAGAAAATGTAGCAAGAAAGGCAGAAGAAGCAGCGGAACAATCTAACGGTATTATGGAGCGGGCCGGCAGACAGCATGAAGAATCCGAGCAGTCAGCACAGGAGGCGGTTACACTCTATCAGGATACGCGAGGGGACTTGGAGAAGGCGATCGCTGACAGCCAGAGAGTGAGGGAGATTGATACGCTGACCGAAGAGATTCTGTCCATCAGTTCCAAGACCAATCTGTTGGCGTTAAACGCTTCTATTGAAGCGGCAAGAGCGGGGGAGGCCGGTAAAGGCTTTGCCGTTGTGGCGGATGAAATCAGGGAACTGGCGGATAATTCAAGACAGGCAGTGGATAAGATACGGAAAGTAACGGAGAGCGTGGTGCATAATGTAGTCTTTCTCTCCGAGAGTTCGGGTAAACTCTTGGAATTTATGAATGGGAAAGTTATGGAAGATTATAAAGGTATGACACAACTCGCGAGGGTATACCAGAAGGATGCGTCGTTCTATAGCGATATTTCAAGCGAATTGGGAGCATCTTCACAAGAAATGAGCGCCAGTATGGCGGGAATCAATGAATCAATTCTCGCGATTACAGAACTTGTGGGAGAGGTCGCGATATTCGTGGAGAATATGGAGAAATCTGCGGAAAACTCCAATGTAAATTCAAGCGCGGTCATGAAGCAGATGGAAGAATTGTTCCGTTTGAGCGGGCTATTAAACGAGACGGTGGCTTCGTTTAAAGTATGATAAACCGCTAAGTACAGAAAAAAATGATCGGTATTGACCGGTATAAATGTGTGTGAATGGGGAGATATGTAAGAAGATGTTAGGTGGTTCGGTATATATAGCGTTGATACGCTTTGCAATAAGCTTGGCAGGGGTGATACTGTTTTTTTCCTTGATGAGTGAATCAAAATACGGTAGAAAGAAGACGATCATCTGCTATGGATGCTTTGGAACGTTTCTGATTGCGGCGGCATGTATATGGTATGCTATTGACTGGCAAAGCTGTGCGAGGATGGTAGCATTTATGATGTATATATGCTTTATGGTGTTTTCCGTTTGTATGAGCCGGGATCAGCTTTATCTGTCAATTTATAAGCTTGCACTGACGTTCTATCTGCTGGCTGTATTCCTGATTGGCGGGATAGAAGTATCGATTTTCTTTTTTGACCGAAACGTATGGGCAGATATTATCACGCGTATTGTATTGATTGCAGCCATGGCGCTTTTTATTAATAAGAAGGTCAAAAGTTCCATAAGAGGATTCAGCTTATATGTGGAAAATGAACTGGATAAGTTCAGTGCAGCGGTTATGATCATCAGTCTGCTGTTCGGTATCGGATTTATCTTAAACCCTAATATTACCGTGCAGACACCGTACCGTCTGCTTCAAATCGTTATGAACTTCTTCCTGACAGGCGCTTTGCAGCTTCTCGTATTCAGACTCTATATCCATATAGGCAAGGAGAAAGAGTATCAGCAGGAAAATCAATTGATGCAATTGAATCACCGTTTATTGGAAAGAAATATGGAATTGTTGGAGGAGTCTGTGGAATCCGGCAAAAGAATACGCCACGATGTGCGGCACCATAACGCTTTGATTGCAGAGTACGTCCACAGAGGACAAATAAAAGAATTGTTGCAGTATATCGAAGAATATAATAAGATGACAGATGTGAGCAGTATAGAAAAGATATGCAATAATTCAGCGGTGAACAATATCCTGTCGGCTTATGCGACAAAAGCTCGTAGGGAACAGATTAAAGTTACGCTGGATATAGAGCAGACAAAGGATTTGGGGATACCGAATATCGATTTGGTCACGATTATTGCCAATGCATATGAGAACGCTATTTATGGCTGCATGGAAGTAAAGAAACAGTCTAAGGATCGGGAGTGCTCCATTCATCTTATGCTAAAAAAGAAAAAGAATAAGCTGGTCATTTATTGCAGCAATACGTGCAGACTGGAAGTCGAAATTAAGAATGGGAAACCGAAGCCGGAAGCAACAGGCGGGATTGGCGTGCTTAGCATTCTGAAGACAGCTGAAAAATTTGACGGAGAATATGATTTCAAGAACGATAATGGCATATTTGTTTTCAGGCTGATCATGAATATCCCACATGTGTTGGAAGGGTGAGGCTTGATAGGATTAGGAGCATGATAAATCCTGAGTGGGAAGACGAGCATGCAAGGTAAAAGAATATAGTATATTTGTATGGATGAATTAAACGCCGAGACGATAACGCTTTAAACTGGAAGTTGCTTTAAAGAACACTGACTAATATAATTATAATAATTACAAAAATAATATTAAATATCCATGTCCACTTATTTCCTAAATTCATTGTATAGCCAAACCCGCTTTGCGGTCTCTTGATAATTGCTCTTTTATCTTTTCTGTTGAAATATAGTCTTCCAGTTAACCAGCCATCATCTCTATTGCTTGATTCCATAAAGTACTCCTTTGCAACTTCCGGTTTATATATTTGATTATAAAATATTTGCCTGTTGCCTGCAAGTGTATGAGAGTGCAAGAAACCTGCTTTATGTTGCCATTACAAGGGCAGTTAAAAATCTCAGTATCTTATATGTTGATGATGTAGGGCCGATTAAAGAAAATGTTAGAAAAATTTTTGGGAATATTGTTAAGGTGGAGGAGTTTAAGCTGTAAATAATTAGGATATTTAGTTTCAACATATTGATTTATAGTCAAATAAATGGTTGAATAAAGGATGTAATATTATACGAGGTGACAATGAACAGTAAAATTTATGAATATGAATCGCTTGTTTACAGCGCGGGCGAAACAGGCGGCGCTTATGTTGTATTTCCCTATGACATCAGAAAAGAATTTGGCAGAGGTCGTGTAAAAGTACACGTTACATTTGATGGAGAATCATATGACGGCAGCATTGTAAATATGGGAGTTAAGAATGCCGACGGGACCATTTGTTATATTATAGGTTTGCGGAAAGACATACGTTTGCGCATAGGAAAACAGCCCGGCGATAAAGTATATGTGACGGTTGTGGAACGTGAGTAGAAGAACTCGGAGTGCATGGTAATTTTGGCAGGGAGGGGAGGAGATAATGATGGATGCTAAACGTTTAGAAGCGTTTGAAAAAATGCTTGCAGCAGTACAGAATGAGTACGGCGATATTTTAGCCAAGATGGAGAAAATGAAAACGGACGGTAAAGTTAAGACGGTGACTTATCAGCAACTGATGGCGCGTAAGATGATGTATCAGAATATGTTGTCCTTATATGAAATCTATGGGTTGGTGGACGAGGAAAAGAAAACAATAATAGAGCAATAAATTACAGCCGCAATAGACATAGGCCGGATGATTAGAATCTTGACAAAGATATCAGTTCACCATAAGATGCTGACGGTTTTCTCCCGTAATAGAGAACACATATGTTGGTATGTCGTAAACAGATTAAAAGTATATATGAAAGCAGCCGACATTTGTATTTTTACAAAGAAGGCTGTTTTTTTTGTTATCATTTAACATTGAGAGGATGACTAAGTGACGATGTGGAACGATAGGATATAGTGAAAGGAGAGACATGATGTCACATTATACATTGGAATGCTGTGTGGACAGCGTAGAATCTGCCATAGCGGCGGAGGAAGGCGGAGCGGATCGTCTGGAATTGTGTACGGCGCTTATCATAGGCGGTACGTCGCCGGGTATGGCGTTGTTTGAACAGGTGAAAGCAAACTGTAATCTTCCGGTACGAGTTCTTCTAAGACCTCGTTTCGGGGATTTCCTCTATTCAAAACATGAATTCTGCATTATCAGAAGAGAGGTTGAAATGTTTCGCAAAGCAGGTGCGGATGGTGTGGTCATCGGCTGTCTGAAAGAAGACGGAAGCCTCCACATGGAACAGATGGAGGAACTGGTGGAGACTGCAGGTGATATGAAAGTTACACTGCATCGCGCTTTCGATGTGTGTGCGGATCCTTTTCAGGTATACGAGCAGGCGGGAAAACTCGGAATAGATACCATATTGACTTCGGGACAGAAGAAAGACTGTCTTACGGGAATGCCGTTGTTAAAAAAGTTGTGTGAAATGCAGAAACAGCAGGATGGTCCGCAGATTATGGCAGGCGCCGGAGTGACGCCTGAAGTAATCAGAAAGTTTCTTACAGAAACAGATATCACGGCGTATCATTTGTCTGCAAAGAAAGTAATCGACAGCGGCATGCGTTACCGCAAGGAAGGAGTGCCGATGGGACTTCCGGCTATGAGCGAATACAGTATATTCCAAACGGATAAAGAAGTGGTGGCAAAGGCGCGGGAGGTGCTGGGATAGGAGGATAGATCAACATCTTGGGATGATGAATGGTTAGGAAGGAATTGACAGTCTTTACAGAAACTTTTATAGTGGACTTAAGAGACATTTCGCAAGAATATATTTACGGTTCAGAATTTGTATCTTGCAGAAAAATTGCGGCAGGAAAAATGGATTGTGTAGAAACGGGGATTAATATGGGATTATTTAACCAGACAGGAAAGAAAAATAAGAAAGAGCAGACTGAACATACGCAAAGAGTTACGGCGGCGGAGACGGAGGAACGGAACATTTCCAAAGATAAGGAAGAGCAGCAGGTTTTGGAGCAGGAAAATCTGTCCGAAGATTGTGACGAGGAAACCGTGCAGGAAGCGAATGTTATAAGTACTCCGGACTATCTTATGTGTATCAATGAAACGCAAATGGAGGTTCTGCTTACAATCTATCACAGCTATTCGCTAGAGGAGCTCACTGCTCTGTTACAGGAGAATGGAGTAGTTGCCGGTATTAAGGAAGAAGCGCTTCAGGAACTTGCGCGGGGAAGGAAAAATTACGAGGAGATTCTCGTAGCAGCCGGCACTGACGCCAAGGATGGACGAGATGGATATTATGAATATTATTTTGATCCGTGTCCCCCTACCAAACCAATTATTATGCCGGATGGTACGGTAGATTATAATGTATTGGGAAAGATGGAACTTGTGACTGAAGGGCAGCATCTTGCCACCTATCATCCGTCGCTGCCTTCGGCGGACGGCGTGGATGTGATGGGGAATATCCTTGAGGCGTATGTGGGAAAAGAACTGCCGCCGTTACAGTGTAAACGCTGTGAAGCGGATGAGAGCGGTCGTCAATATTATGCAAATACTGAGGGGAATGTTACGGTGGCAGACGGATGCCTGACCGTAACGCCGGTTTATGTGATCAAAGGCAATCTGGGTGCCGCTACCGGAAGTGTCGATTTTCATGGAGATGTGTTCGTTGAGGGCAATGTATACGCCGGAGTTACCGTGAAAACGACCGGAAATATTACCGTAAACGGACATGTGGAAACGGCGAAACTTTTTGCAGGAAAAGATGTAATCTTGAAGAATGGGATGCAAGGCTCCGGAAACGGCGTTATTCGTGCAGGCGGTAATGTCATGGCGCGTTTTATAGAGCAGACAAGAGTTTATGCCGGAAATGAAGTCAACACGGGTGCGTTGATGAATTGTGAAGTGGAATCGGGGCATACGGTGGTCATTACCGGCAACAGGGGAAGCATTATCGGCGGTACTGTTACGGCGGTGGAGCAGATTACAGCGGCATCCATCGGAAACCGTGCGGGGGTAACGACGCAGATTGTTATCGGTCTGGACTGTGAATTTAAGTACAAGATGGCTAAGATTGATTATCAGATTGAAGAATACCAGAATAAAATGATGGACGCTGAAAATGCGCTGGAGCGTATTGCATGGCAGTTGCAGTCACAGCCATTGACTCCGGAGCTTAGGGAACAAAAAGCAGAGCAGATGCGAAATAAGATTCATTATCAGCTCAAATTAAAGGAGACTACCACGAGACGGGAGCAGCTGATTGATATTAACAGACGTTCCGTAGATGGAAAAGTTGTCGTCAGTGGCGCGGTCAATGCGGGATGTATTATTATCATCAACGGAATGCGGGAAGAACTGCATTCAGGGTTTAAGGATGTAACATTTAAAAGGGGCAGAAAGGAAATGCGGATTGTGTCGAATAAGTGGTGACGAGGGAGTCATAATCAGCTTAAAGAAATATCGCCGTATTCATTCTTGAATCCGGCGATATTATTTATGTTTAGTGAATTTATGCTCATTGGCAGGCTGGGTAAAAATTTCAATTTGCAACTTGAGGTTGCAAAAAAGAACTTTGATGTTGGTGGTAAATTGTATTGCCGTTTTGTATAATACAAATCAATCAAAGGAGGCATGACAATGAAATTATCAGAAAAAATTATAGAACTGAGAAAAGCAAACGGATTGACTCAGGAAGAACTTGCATCAATATGTAACGTCAGCAGGCAATCCATTTCTAAGTGGGAAGCGGACATTGCATTACCGGAAACAGAAAAATTATTAATACTGGGAGAAACCTTTCAGGTATCTATGGATATTTTGTTAAAGGATGAATTGACATTAAATGAAGTGAAAGATGTTCATAGCTGTGGAAATAATGCAATACAAAAAAAGAAACGGGAATTGTATGAAGGAGTATTGATCAAAGAAAGCATAGCGGATGATAGTATTATTGACTATCTTAATATTCATAAAATTGAATTGTGGAATACTGACGGGAAACCAAAATATTGGACTGTATTGTTTTTTACATGTGATAGAAGGGATTTTCCGGAACAAATTTCGAAAGTCATGCTGTCTAATCCTGATACAAATGAGAATTGGTTTGTTGATTTTAAGGAAGGCAATAAAAAATACATTGTTTTTAAAGATAAGATTTTAAAATATCAAATAGGAAATCAGGCAGAAAAAGAATATGTGTGCAATGAGTGTAGGAAATTAGGTATTTCCAATAAGCAGATGAACTGGCCGGAATAGAAGGGAACATGAGAGTATCATTAACATCAGCGGGGTTGAAAACGGAAGAAATCAAAGAGTGTTTTGTGAATATAACAGGAAACTAGGCGTTCATTGCATAACTGGGGAAAAAGGGGCAGATTGACATATCCGTTAAAAATAATGTACGGCATACAAATACATGCGCGCTTGTGATACGGGATTTGCCGGAGGGGATGGAAATAATCGGAGAATAGAAAGAGGACAACATGTTTCAGGGATTTAACGAATCTACCATAATGTTTTATGAGGCAATTCGTAAGGAAAATTGCAAAAAGGTATTTCAAGAGAACGCACAGCTATATCTTGAAGGTGTGAAAAATCCTTTGGATGAACTATACTTTGAATTGTATAATTATTTTTATGGCATTGACAGGGAGTTGTTAAGTAATAAAAGGAAATGTATTTCTTCTGCGTATAATGATGCACGTTTCTGTTGTGGAACACCTATAAAAGAATATTTCTACATACGATTTAAAATGAATAGAACGAGTAAGAAAAACGCATTAGGCTTCTTTTTCGATGCATCTTTAGAAGGATATAAGTATGGCTTGAATATCTATCATCCGGATGCAGGCGGAATGGATAAAATCCGAGATTACATATTGGATAATAAGCATTTTGCGAAAAGCGTAATTGAAGATTTTAACGAAGCGGGATTATTAGAAATTCATGGAGAAAAATATAAAAGGGCACGTTATCCGAAAGAAGATATTGTTTTACAAGAATGGCTGGAACGCAAAAGAATTTTTTGCACATATGAAGAAAAGATTAGCGATGTTTTTTATAAGAGAGAAATTTTAAATCATATTTTCTCTGCATTTGACAGTGCCAAGGAAATATATTTTATGTTGAGGGAAGCATTATAGTTGGTACTTAGGACGAACCAAAAGAAAAATTATGCGTCAAGTTCATAAGTTTAGGAGTAAGAAATAGATGAATAAAGGAAAAGAAGCATTTCATAACAATTTATATGCATTGCAGTTAATGTGGCAGATATGTCCCGGTCAAGTTATTCACAAGGCTGTTATCCGGTTTTTAGGATATTTTGAGTGGTTATTTTATAGTGCGTTTTTTATGCGTTTTGTTATTAAGGCATTGGAAACGGAGCAGGAATTTTCTTCGATCATGATATTTGTCGGGGTTACAGTGGCTGTATTTGCAAGTATCTCCTTATATAACAGCTATGTGGATGGAACAGTGACGCCTATCACGACCATTATTGTGAACAAGGAACTGAGCAAAAAGCTGTTTCGAAAGTCCAGAAATGTAGAACTGTCCTGCTATGAAGATAACGAATTTTATAACAAATACACGTTGGCGATGGAGAAGGCGGATGAGCGTCTTATAGAAACGGTGGATGTTATCTGGGGTATTGTATTTGGTGTGATGGCGTCCGTTGCAGCATTTCTTTTTCTTTTGGAAGTGGACAAGTATGCGGTACTATTTGTAGGCTTCCCTATCGTGGGCAATTTTTGTTTCAATAAAGTATTGGGTAAGATTGAGTTTGAGCGAAACAAGGATATGGTTCCCCATAACCGTAAAATAGCGTATGTAAACCGCGTCATGTACATGACAGATTATGCGAAGGAAATACGCCTGACCAATGCCTTTGCACTCATGCAGAGAAATTACAAGGAGGCCATACAGGGGCTCATTCAGTGTACCCATAAGTATACGAAAAAGGGTATGATTTTCCACTGGCTGCGCGTCATATTTACGTTTAGCTTTATTTTTGAGGGGTTATTGATATACGGAGCTTACAGGGCCTTGGTAAGCCACACGATTTCGTTGGCGGAGCTTTCGGTGATTACCAGTATGATGGTATCTACTACATGGATATTAATTGGGTTTACGGAATCTCTGATGAAGGGCTATAAGAACGGACTTTTTGTGTGGAATCTGCGTACTTTTCTGGAGTACGAGGAAGTGATACCGGAGGATTACGAAGGGGAAGACCCCGGCAGAGAAATTCAAAGTATTAAGTTTAACAATGTGAGTTTTTGCTATAAGGATAAACAAGTATTACATAATCTTTCCTTTGAAATCAGGGGAGGAAAAACCTATGCCTTGGTAGGACATAACGGAGCGGGAAAGTCAACAATTATTAAGCTGTTGATGCGCTTTTATGACCCAACGGAGGGAGAGATTTTCTGTAACGGCAGAAATATTAAGGAGTACAATTTGCAGAAGTACAGAGCTTTGTTTGCAACGGCTTTTCAGGACTGCCATATTTTTTCCCTGTCGGTAATGGAGAATGTGTTGATGCAGAAAGCGCAGGAAGGCGACAGAGAACGCGTAGAGGAAGCCTTACGGCTGGCCGGTGTATATGATAAGGTTATGTCGCTGCCAAAGGGTATGGATACGGTTTTGACGAAGGAATTCAGCGAGGATGGCGAGGTGCTGTCTGGTGGTCAGTACCAGAAAATCGGTGTAGCCAGAGCCTTTGTGAGACAGTGTCCTGTAAAGATATTTGATGAGCCCTCCAGCGCATTAGATCCTATTTCGGAATATCAGCTATTTGACAATATGTTGAAAAGCAGCAAAGAAAAGACAGTATTATTTATTTCCCATAGATTATCCTCTGTCCAGAATGCAGATTGGGTGTTTATGTTGGAAAACGGAATGGTCAAAGAAGAAGGGACCCATCACACGCTGATGAAGCGGCAGGGTATCTATGCGGATATGTATAAAAAACAGGCAGAGAATTATCTGGCGGTATCATCTTCTGAAATAGACAGAGGAATCTTTGCCATGACAAAGGAGGAGATGGCATGAAAAAAGTGTTAAAAAATCATCTGTTTCTTTGGCGGCTTTGTTTCCGTACAGCTCCGGGCTTCATGTTATATGCTATATATGATGCTTTTAGAAGCCAGTTTCTTATCTTTTTGGAACATACCATAGCTGTCCGTTATGTATTAAGATGTGCAGAATTTGGAGAACCATTTTATAAAGCGTTTATCGTAGTAGGTATCGTATTATTAGCATATATGGTAGCGATCATACCGGATGGGTATTATACTCATAGCTTATCATTACGTGCAAGACCGAAACTCTATCAGGCGTTAAAGGATCAAATGTATCGTAAAGCAGCAGAGATTGATTTGGAATGCTACGACGAACCGAATTACTATAATGAGTTTGTATTGTCTGTATCCGAAGCTGAGAATTCCATTGAACGTTTTTTGGCATTGCTTAATTCTTTTATACAAAGTGTTACAATTATGCTGACAACGGGAGTATTCTTTCTTGTAACAGATGCTGCGGGAATTTTATTCGTATTGGCGTCCTTTGTACTTAATTTTTTGTTTGCAAGGGTATTGAACAAGTTAAATTACGAAGTGCGTATGAAAACAAATCCATTGGAACGTAAGAGAAACTATGTAAGCCGTATTTTTTATCTGAGTGATTATGCAAAAGAGCTGCGTTTATACCCTCAGACGGCGGATATTTTGGAGCAGGACTTTGTGCAGGCTAATGGGGAAATGATAGAAGTGCAGAAAAAGGCTTGCAGGAAGCGTACCGGTTTGCACTTTGCACAGGGATATTTGGCCGGAAATTTCATTTTAGATGGACTTTACATAACGTACTTAATATTTCAGGCGGCAGTGTTACACGCCATCGATTACAGTAATGCGGTAATTTTGTTTAACCGTACGAGCAGTCTGCGAAAAGGCATGAAGGGCTTTGTTGAGGTGCTGCCTAAGGCAGGCGAAAACAGTATGTACATTGACAAAATCAGAAGTTTTCTGATGTATGAGCCGAAGATTAAGCATGATGTGGGAGAAAGCGTACCTACAGATCCGGGAACAATACGTTTTGAGCATGTCAGTTTCCGCTATACGGAGGATTCACCAGAGGTGCTAAGGGATATTACACTACAGGTAAATTCCGGCGAGAAAATTGCAATTGTAGGTTATAATGGCGCTGGAAAAACAACACTTATTAAGCTGCTGATGAGGCTGTATGATCCCACAGGCGGCACGATTCTTTATCATGATAAAAATATAACGCAGTACAATTTGGGTGAGTATCATAAACGTTTTGGCGTAGTGTTCCAAGATTTCAAGATGTACGACGCAACGCTGCTGGAGAATGTTGTGTTGGATGACATAGAGAACGTAAAAAAAGAAGAGGAAACCGTTAAACAGGCTCTTTGCAGCAGTGGTTTTGGCGAGCGTCTGGAAACCCTTCCGGAAGGACTATATACGTCAATCACCTCGGAATTTGACGAGCACGGTGTGAATCTGTCCGGTGGAGAAAGCCAGAAGGTTGCCATTGCCAGAGCCTTCTACAAGCAGGCAGACATTTTAGTTATGGACGAGCCTTCCAGCGCGCTGGATCCTATTGCAGAATATAATTTGAATAAAGCTATGCAGGATGCTGCACAAAATAAGACTGTATTCTATATTTCCCACCGACTGTCTACTACAAGAGATGCAGATCGCATTATTATGTTGGAAAAAGGTGAAATCATAGAAGAGGGAACCCATGAACAGCTTTTAGAGCAAAACGGAAAGTATGCCAAGATGTGGCATGTGCAGGCAGGTAAGTATAGTGAATAAGATTTCTTGAAAAGACAATTCCTAGTATAGAATAGATTAAAAAGAAGATAAGACGGCAGCTTCCTTTTATGAAAAGGACTGCCGTTTTTAGCAAGATGATGTTCGCTATTTTCTGAAAATGTTAAAATGCGTTGCTTGTGGCAACGGGCAGTTTCGCCTACAATAGGGAGCATAACCGAAAGGAAGGAGGCTATCCCTAATGCTCAACGAAAATATTAAAGCAATTAGAAAATCAAAGGGACTTTCACAACAAGAGCTTGCCGTCAAGCTGAACGTCGTGCGGCAGACAGTTTCTAAATGGGAGCAAGGAATATCAGTTCCTGATTCTGATATGTTAATCTCCATATCGGAAGTGTTTGAAACACCTGTAAGCATGCTGCTGGGAGAAACTGTTATCGAAACGGAAGCTGATACTTTAAAAAGCATTTCCGAAAAATTGGAGGTGATAAACTTGCAACTGGCACAAAGGAAAACCACAAGAAGAAAAATTATTCACTGGATGCTTATTTCGTTATGTGCAATCATAGTAATGGTTTTTGCAATCTTATTGACATTAGAGAGCGCTTACTTGGGATGGAATTATAGTGACCCGGCAACTGCTGTTCTCGGAGTGGCATTTCACTCATTTGAATGGCTGTTTGTCAGAGTAGCACCGATTATCTTTCTTGGCGCAGTCATTGGAATTTTCTTAACACGGAAGAAAGAATAAAACCATCTTGGTTCTCCGATAGCTGTAAGGATATAGCCGAGTTTGTAGGGTTGACAGAGAAAAATAGTTCCGTCAGGCTGACCTGCATCCGAAATAAAATGAAAGATTATTTAGTCGAAAGAGAGGTATTCGTATGACTCCGAAGAAATTTTCTGAAGCCATGAACGAACTTGACAACAAGAATGTTAATGAAGTAATCAACCACAAAAAGAAAAGCAGGAAGCCTGTAGGGGTTAAATGGGGCGTGGCTGCCGCAGGTTTCTTTGCCGTTTTTCTCGCTGGAATTTTTGCGCTTCGTACGGATGATATTTCGTTAGTTTCTATTGGAGGCATTGAAAGAGACTACAAGGATGTATATGTTGTGGAAAGCGAGCCTGCCATAGAGTGGCCGTGGGAGTATAAGACCATCGTAGAACAATATACAACAATCAATCTTAATGACAAAGAATATTATTCTAGCGGACGTTCTGTTGATGCCTCGTTTGTCGGTGAACTCATTGGTACATTTGATGTGATGGGATATGATGCGCATAGTGATCAGAATCATAAAATAGCAAGTGAAATATATCGGATTGACGGGATTTACGAGGAATATGTTGTGTCTGTAAAGCTAGACGGGGAATTCTATGTGTTTAGTCATAATGAATATGCTCCTCCGGTAAATTTGGGAGAAGTACTGGATAATTACGCATTGGAACAAACGCTGCCTTTAGATCAATTTACAAAATATGACGGGTATGAACAAGACGGTCATTTCAAGTTGAGCAATGATTCGTATATCTGGGATGTTCTTAACGCGTGCCGTGATGCCGAATTTGTACAAGATGACAATTGGGGAGAGAGCAACAGAAGTTATCTAAGCTTTACTGCTACGTCTGATTCTCTTGGCATCTACAAACGGGTATTCAATGTTACGGAAGACGGTTATATCTGGACAAATATATTTGACTACGCCTATATTTTCCGGATTGGTCAGGAAGCAGCGGATCAGATTATTTCTCATGCGGTCGAAAATGGAACTGAATCCGAAATGGAGCCATACAATGCTTCTCTTGCGGGTACACTGACTGAAATTGCAGACGGATATATTTTAGTAGATGACACGGTACTTTGCTCTGACGAAAATGATGGTATGACATTCAAAGTGTATTTGAACGATTTACGAATCAGCCGCTGTATAGATTTTGGAGAAATAAGCGTTGGTGATATCGTAGTTGTCTATTTCACGGGAGACATTGACACTGACGCTGGAAACGTGGTTGAAGGAGCATTTTCCTTATCTAAAGGAACAATATCCGATGGTGGAATATCTGTTCCCGAGTAAAGCGGTAAATTTGAAGTAAAGCAGGATATGCCCGGACTTACTATAGGGGGTATGGACGGTCCTGATTGACAGAGGGGCCGCCGCAGTAGAAAAAAATGAAACTTTTTTGAGGGCTGGTTCGTATTATTAGCAGATGACGGGTTTTCTCAATTTATGATAGGGAAATTCCTATATCAAAAAGTAACTGATATTATTGGAGGGATTGAAGATGGGAATTAACGGAATCGGTACAACTGGCGGCTTGGTGACAGGATATGTAGCCCCAAAGCCACAGCCGGATGTGGCAGGAAAAAGTTTTGCCGGGCAGATAACTAACGGGGTAAAGGCAAGACCCAACAGAATTACGATTTATAAGAAAACGGAAGATATGCTGTATTCCGGTGGCAATGGAACAGGATTGTCTTATTACATCAAATATGCAGAAAGTTCCACAGAGGATGATCCGACAGTCATTGCAAAAGGTGTTGATGAGAATGGTGATGAATTTGAACAGACCATACATATCAACAAGATCAATCCGAAATGTGCAACAGTTGTGGAGATGCGGGCTTTGGAAGCGCATCTTGGCGTAGATAAAAACGGAGGGCTTTCTTCTCTTCCGCCGGAGACAGGAGAGATGGGCTTGCATGACAGGGCAGACTTTATGGATATGTTCCAAAAGCAGATCAGCGATATGTGGCGGTTGGGGCAGCAAAAATTGGCGGCATATTACCAGTACAGTATGCGGGCATATTGGGATTTTATGAGCGGGAGACATTATTATAAATTTGATGACAATGGAGGATCTGAAAAATGAGCGTAAATGGAATAGGACAGAATTATTATCAAAACAATGTATCAACAAATAAGTACAACAAGAGCAAGGTCGGACAGTTTTATCCGCAGGAACAGGCAGCAGAGGCATCCAAGCCCACAGGAACAAGGCAGAATGCTAATGTGCAGGACATATACGGAGCACTTACATCGACAAACCCGTTAATGGGGCAGGAAGAAAACGTCATATCAAACGATAGCGGTCTGACAGTATGGTATGGTGATAAGACCTTGGAAGAATGGTCGGCAACAGACCCCAAATATACGGACAAAGAAACAGGTTTTTCATGGTATGTCAGAGATGGAAAACATCCTTATATGACGGGGGAGGATGCTGAGAAGTTTAAGGAAATGTGCAGGGAGACGGGAGAGTCTTGGCTGAAAAAGTTTGCGGAAATGACAGGAACAATTCAGCATCTTGATGACAACACGACTGTATTTGTGGGAACAAACGGTACCGTGATTAAATCAAAGGACGGGAAGGAACTGGAGATTGACACGTCATCCATGACTTATGACATGATCATGAATATGTTCAAGAATCTGTCCAAAAGCGGGAACTACTTTGACCGCTCATATTGGCAGAAGAATATTTAGAAAGCCATGTTTTCTGCCGGACAAGGCAGTGTATCATCCATCAGATCAGGAATTGTACAAAGTAAGTCTCATACAAAGACATGAAAAACCTGATGGCAGGCTTGAAACTTGTATTTGCTGCACCGACAGCTTTTATTGACAGCATGGAAACAGTCTGTATAATACAGGGTAAGGGCGGCATATTTCTGACGCACAGCCACTGGGATCATATCAATAACATAGACCTATATCCCAATGCCGGGCTGATCATGTCAAAACTGACTTATAAGAAGGTTCCGTTTGTGATATTTATTATCTAGGCACGTCAGAAGTCACGCCAAAGGAAAGGTACAGGATTTTGAAACAGTACGATACGCCAAAGGACTATACCTATTATAAATCCGCAGAAGAAAACCAAAAGGATGGCGCAGACATTGTAATGGTAAGTAAAAGGCTGAAACAACTTTGCGGAATATATCTACGCATGAATCATTTTGAAGAAAAGAAAGGAAATAGGAATACAGTCATGAAAATACTGGTCATTGGCGGAACACGCTTTTTTGGCATACCTATGGTTCAGGAACTGCTGCTAAAAGGGCATCAGGTAACGATTGCGACACGTGGAAAAACTCAGGATATTTTTGGGGACAGTGTAAAGAGAATTACTCTGGAGCGCACAGAGCCTGAAAGTATGCGGAATGCTTTGGCAGATAAAGTATATGATGTCGTAATAGATAAAATAGCATACTGTTCTAATGATATCAAATCTGCGCTTGATGTTATCGACTGTCAAAAATATATCTATATGTCTACTACCGCAGTCTATCATCCGAAACATATCAATACAAAAGAAGAGGAATTTGACGGTGCATCAGAGGAGTTGATTTGGTGCAATAGACCGGAGTTTTCTTATGATAAAGTGAAAAGACAGGCGGAGTGTGCTCTATGTCAGGTATATGGTGACAGAAACTGGATTGCTGTCAGATATCCTTTTGTAATTGGAAAGGATGATTATACAAATCGTCTGTGCTTTTATGTGGAGCATGTGATAAATTCTGATCCGATGTATATTGATAACCTGAATTGCCAGATGGGTTTTATCCGTTCTGATGAAGCTGGGAGATTTCTTGCTTTTCTGGCAGACAGAGAAAATGTTACGGATAATATAAGTGTGATTAACGGCAGCAGTATGGGAACGATTTCTTTAAAGGAAATTCTTGATTACGTGGAAAAAAGAACTGGAAAAAAAGCAATTTTGGATCCGGCGGGAGAAGCGGCTCCTTATAACGGGGAAACAGAATATAGTATTAATACCGGGAGGGCGCAGAAGATGGGATTTCAATTTTCTAATCTGCATGACTGGATATACGATCTCTTGGACTATTACATAGATATGTAAAATTTTACTCTTTTATTTTGCTTCTACCGACGAAGAACTGCAAACGAGAGATACTGTTCTTATGGAAACGCGTCTTAAATCCAGCCGTTTTCGGGAAAGTATTGTTGCCCGTATCCTAATTTCAGGGGACGTTTATTATGATCTGACCCCAAAAAGTTAGTCAAAATTTGTAGCTATGCAACTGATGAGGATTGAATCCTGTATTGCACAGGACTCAGTCCTTTTAGGTTAGAGGTAAAAGCGAAAAAAGTATGGTATGTTTGGAAAACTAACAATGTGCAAAATAGAGATAGTGAGAATATGTAATCATTAAGACCTCTTAATGTTATCATTCCTAAAACTAATGCAACATCATTCAATATAGATATTTGTTATGTGTCTGCGTTCGATTTATATTATAAAGCAGAGAACAAGTGAATCTATAAGAATGAAAAAGGATTGGCTTTAGGAATTTTTTATCTATGGCAGTAGAAAACATTTTAAGTCGTTTTCTATTGCGGAGGAGGCAGTATGGCAGATACAGCACAAAAAGAAAACATCATGGGGGCACAGAAAATGAGTAAACTGGTTTTGTTTACCGGGATTCCCTTGATGATCAGTTTATTTATCAATTCCCTGTACAACTTTGTGGATTCCATGTTTGTATCACAGGTATCGGAAAAAGCGCTGGCGGCACTTTCTCTTGCGGCGCCGGTACAGCTTTTGATATCCGCGCTGGGACTGGGAAATGCAGTAGGTCTGAATGCCGTAATCTCCAAAGCCCTTGGCAGAAAAGATATAGGGGAAGTTCGCAAGGCGGCTGATGCGGCGATTTTTATTGCTCTTTGTTCGTGGGTGGTGATTACCGTATTGTGCCTGCTGTTTGTAAAGCGCTATTTTGTATGGCAGTCAGGCGGGGATGAAGTGATCGAAGGATACGGTATACAGTACCTCGCAGTATGTATGCTGTTTTCTCTGGGACAGATGGGACAGTGGGTATTTGACCGCTTTGTCATTGCAAGCGGACGTTCCGGCTTGTTTCTGTTTACGCTGTCTGCGGCTTCAATTACAAACTTGATTCTTGATCCGATTTTCATTTTTGGATTATTTGGAGTGCCGAGGCTGGAAACATTGGGCGCGGCTATTGCTACAGTCATCGGGCAGACAGTGGGTATGTTTGCAGGGATCGTAATCAACCGGAAGTGGAACCGGGATATCCCTTTTGGTTTTACACTCCGTCCGAACAGAAGCAGTATCGTGGATATTTTGAAGGTTGGTTTTCCTTCTACCTTGGTGCAGATTCTGACCTCTTTTGTTGGTATCCTGATGAACTCTATTTTAATTACATTTTCATCTACCGCCGTGGCTGTCTATGGAATCTGTATACGCATCAATGGCGTTTCAACGGTAGGAATCCATGGGATTACGAACGGGCTGATTCCGATTGTCGCTTATAACTATGGCGCGGCAAATAGAAAACGCGTTTCCTATGCGGTTTGGTGGTCGTTTTTGTACGGTACATTGTTCTATCTGCCCTTCTTTGCAGCGCTTGAGATTGCTCCAACGTGGGTGTTGCGTATTTTTGAGGCTTCGGACTATATGCTGGAGATTGGCATTCCGGCGCTCCGCATATTGGCCTTTGCATGGATCGTGGCAATTCCGGCGCTTATCATATCGGCAGGATTGCAGGGATTATCCATGGGAATGAGCAGCATGATCCTTACAATGGCGAGGCAGACAGCCCTGCCGCTTCTTTTTGCAGGATTGCTCAGCAGGCTGGGAAATGTAGATTTGCTGTGGATGGGATTTATTTTTGCGGAATTATTAGGGATACCGCTTGCAGTTTTGTTTTGGAAGAAAGGTTATGGGCGGATATAGGGAGAGATACTTGAATGAAAAAAGCATTGATAATGGCGGCGGTATTTATGTTATTGATAAGTATTGCCGGCTGTGGGGAGACTACAGTTGCCGGTGTGCTGGCCTGCTTAAAGCAGGGGCAGAAGAAAAAAGGACTTTTGCTGCTGCAGGGACAGAGGGAAGCACTGCTTGACGAAATTCACGCAGACCAGTCTTGTATAGACTATCTGGATGATGTCCTTGGCTGGATACGAAAAGGAGACACATGATAGCAGAATACTTTTGTAAGGGTCTGCTGATCGGTTTTATATTTGGGGTGCCTGTCGTAGCCATTGGTGCATTGACAATAGGGACAATGCTGGATAAGGGATTTACAGCCGGTTGGTTTATGAACAGTTCCGTCAGGGACCGGTCAGGAAGGAACAGCGTATGAAAAAGGTAAAGTTGGCAGTTATTTCCATGTGTCTGATGAGCGTTCTGGCTGGATGCGGCAGTCTGACATCAAAGGAGGAACCACAGCAAAGTATAGCTGATGTGGAGTTTCAAGAGTTATCCACGGAGTCTGATTCCATAGAGCAGCCTGAAGTACCGGGCAGCATGGAAACCGGAGAATTTGTGTCGGTTCAGGAGAATACGGAGCAGGTACAGAGTGAACAACAGGTTCAAGGCGAACAATCGATTCATTCTGAATCGGTGGAGGAAAACAGTTTGGAGACGGAAGAAATGAGCATAGGGATGAAGATTGATGATGAGCCGGTTACCGTGGCATGGGAAGATAATGAGTCGGTTTCGGTGCTTACAGAATTTCTCCGTGAACAGTCCTTATCCATACAGATGTCCATGTACGGAGACTTTGAACAGGTTGGTTCTTTTGGAACAAGCCTGCCCAGAGAGGATGGACAGATGACAACGCAGGCAGGGGACATTGTCCTATATTCCGGTAATCAGATCGTGGTATTTTATGGTTCCAATTCTTGGGCATACACAAGACTTGGAAAGATTACTGACAAATCCGCCGAAGAACTTGAGAAACTGCTGGGTAGCGGCGATGTGACGATCACATTGAAATTAAGGTAATTACAGACTGCCGATGTTTGTCTCCAGACGGCTTAGAAACAGTTTTGCAGCTTTGGAAAAGACCTGATACTTTTTGGTAAAAAGGTATACGTTTGAGTAAAGCTGCGGGGACAGGGGGCGGAATGTCAAAGGATGGCTGCCGGCGGTGTTGATCAGTTCGTCAATGCATAGGGCATAGCCAATCCCAGCTTCCACCATAAGACCAGCATTATAGATTAGGTTGTAGGTGGAAACAATATTCGGTTTCACCATTGCTTCGGTAAAAAATGTGGTCATACGGCGGTTGTTGGAGGTCTGGCTTGGCATGATCAGCGGGAGGTCAGCCAAATCCGCGAGAGAGATTTCTACCCTGTCTGCAAGAGGGGAATCCTTTCGCATAAGGATGCCCCACGCCTCGCGCAGCGGGAGTTTCCGGTAATCGTAGCGGGGAGTGATTGCCGGCTCCAGTAAGAAACCCATATCCAGAAGTCCTTTGTCCAGCCGTTCAATGATGGCATCCGCATTGCTGCTGAAAAAGTGGAAGCAGATGTCGGGATATTCTTCCTGAATGAAAGTCCTAATCCCCCAGCTATGCTGGGGAGAATGGAGTAAGCAGGAGCGTGTAAGATAACAATAAAAAGCCT